>Ga0209965_1000816_pt1 | contig 10970 bp, 10 predicted proteins | sample SalPon2_B_H2O_MG_FD_185707 | JGI IMG/M metagenome (GOLD analysis project Ga0209965, IMG submission 185707) | Salt pond water microbial communities from South San Francisco under conditions of wetland restoration - Salt Pond MetaG R2_B_H2O_MG... | ecosystem: Environmental > Aquatic > Non-marine...
CCGGGCGGCGAGTCCGAATAGGTGTTGCTCCATTTACGCACACACCACCCATCAGCGCAGTAGCAGCTCGTATCGATCTTCAAAATGCTCGACGGTATGGAGGAGCCTGATCCACAACATGTGAGTTACTGAAGGCCGCCGAGACAGCGGCCTTCATAGGCCGAGCGCAGCAACTGTGAGCCACAGCTAACGTCTTCACGTTCTGACCGCCTGCCGGCTGGTTCCTAAGCTATCGCTGTGACTGCTTGCGGTTTTCTCTCCGTGAACAAGATCTAGTTGATTCCGCCGAAAAATATAGTATCGCAGACGTGGTTTGTTGCGCTAGCAGGCTTTCATAGGTGTTGAAACCCTCAGCAGGTGATATATTCTGACCCAGTCGTGGCCAAGACAAGAGAATCAGGCTCTGTTGAAACCCTTTGAATCTGATATATCTTAGGACACGTGCTGAAATAGAGGGTGTATCCATTCGATAGAGTCAACACGGTCCACAAACTCTCACGGTATGAATTCGACAGTGGAATAAGAACGATACAGCGTAAGGATGAACCAAGTAATATGGCCCTCCTATTGTCTCTCACTCAGGATTTAACCAAGCAAGACAAGCGGAAGATCATAACCATCTTTTTGACTATGACTATCGGGCTCCCAATTTATGTAGCGCTCATGTCTCTCACCGGAATAATTGATCTGCCTATGACTACGTTCACCCTCGGGCTTTCATCTATTATCGGGTTTGTGATGTTTCTACTCGTGATGATGCCAGCCTATCTGCTAGGGAACAAAATCACCTCCTGATTGGCTTGAACCCGGCAAAAACATATTTTGATTGTGGGGTACTTGCGCGCTGTACTCAACACGCTGTTTGTATCAGTTTTGGAGGATTTCAACAGAGCCGAGAATCATGAATCGGTCAATACAGGATATCTATGGATCGATATGGTGTACTGCTTCAGGGGACAGGAGTCGGTCAGTGGGCAACGCAACCCACCCGTTCGGGAGAACACGAACCTTGCCTTGGTGAAGCACCTTCTCCTGTTCCAAATCCCCATACACGGTCGCGTTTTCGTAATCAACTAGGAGTTGATCCGGGAGTTCGTCCGGTACGAAGACCATGTTCAACCGACCGCTCCTGCGAGCATAGTTCTTATCCCAGTTCGAGATGTGGTGGCTTTGAGGATCTCATCAACCGGCTGTTTCAGGTGAAAATATGTTTGAAGAATAGGATTTCAACAGAGCCTTTATGCTGTATACTGTCCCAGAATAAATCTACTGGCTAGGGACAGAATCAGTGAACGGTCGAAACCGGGTGTCTTCGGCCTTCGAAAGGATGACTGAGCTATGTGCACTCTGAGTAGCACAGCTGATTCAGCTAATCGGAAACGGAATGAACGTGAATATCGTGCTGTATACATCCTCTGGGCCTTGTTTAGACGCTCCTGAGAGCATGAGTTGGTCGCGTCGCAAACCCGTTCAAAGTTCTCGCACGGCATTCGCTCTCAGAGTTGGGAACACTGTCGCAGCTGAGGCATAGTCTGTTTTAGCACTTCTACTGCCAATTACCACTGTATTAGTCCCCTAGCTAAAATCACGGTGAATTTACCGTAAATTACGGTAGCGAAGATTAAACGGTTTTGCGACGCGACCCACTTATTAGACCTCACCGATAATCATTACCCACGACATTCTGTGGTGTAAGTAGTAGAAGTGGCACCACCTGAAGACAGTATTTAACAACACAATCAACAAAGCTGCCACCCGAACTCCAATACACACACATGGAACGACGACGATTCATCAAAACGAGCGGTCTCGTTACAGTCAGCGGATTAACTACACTTGCCGGTTGTACCGGCAGTGACAATGATGCACCGCCGCCGCGGAAATCCAACGTAATCAAAGATATAGAGCTCTCAGATGGCGGGGATATTCTGACAATCAAACCAGTCCCACAAGACGAACAGTGGGTTCAGAGCCGCCGAGACATCACTGACGGTAGTACTGAGACTGAAAACACGATAACCGAGAACACCACGAATACCTCTGGAAGCCTGTCCGGGCTCGGTGGACTGTCCCCCATCGGTGTTGCGAGCGCAGCGAAGGGACGCGGTGCAACCGGGCGTGGGGCTGGTGGATACAACTCCGCTCCTCGAACCTCGAACGGTCGTGCATGGTTCTTCGGTGGAGCCTACGCAAATTCGTGGTATGATGACCATGATGACGAAGTGGAGAAATACCCCGTCCGCGTTGCTACCTTAGGAATTGCATACATCGGGACCAACACCGAATTCGAAGAGCAGGACCCCGGTGCTGGCCCAATCCCGTGGGACGAAACCTACGACAACCCAGACCCTGATACGCCAGTCGAGACGCAGATCAGCGATCTTCAACTTGGTTGGTATCGCGTTGGTTCGAACATCGTTGTCGATAACCGTGGAAATGGAAACGACAAAACTACCGATCTTGGATGGGAATGCATCGATATTCGCATCGAAGAGACTGATTCCGGGAAGGAGATCACGGAACGGTGGAAGGTCTCGCCACGTATCTGAAGATGACGTTCTAAAACAATCCCATACATCGGGAACAATCGTCACCTGAAACAACACGACCACGGTGACACAAGCGTTGCTCCCGATCCCATTCATTCAATCCAACAACGCCATGTTAAGCAATTCATCCCCACTATCTAAACAAGCAGTACTACACGCAACTGCACTCATCGTCGCGCTCTGCAGCTTCGCGTACGAACTAGTGTACTCCGAGCTACTCACTGTGATGTACGGTGGAACCGTTACCCAATACGGCCTCACCATCGGACTCTTCTTTTCATCGCTTGGTATTGGGTCATACCTCGCACAGCACTTCGACGATACAGAGCACTCGAACTTTTTTCGAACAGAAATCTATCTTGCGTTCGCTGCGCCACTCGGATTCCTCTTGATCCTCTGGTTGAATACCGCTGAGCTTGCTCAGATCATTCCGAATGGAATCCTGCAAGTCCTTGCACGCCTCCCAGTCGTTGTGATTGGTGTCCTATCCGGTTTCGAACTCCCATTACTGCTCTCGATGGTGAAAGAAGAATATGGAAACGACGCACCATCTCAAAAATGGCTTGACCGGCTTGGAAATGCCGGAGAGGCCATTGGATATTCAATCATTTCCCTTCTTTTCCACAGTTCACGGGAAAGCGAAGAGTACGATACATACTCAACCGTTCTGACGATGGACTACTTAGGTGGACTTGCTGGCGCACTCATCTACGTTTTCGTTCTATATCCTGAAATCGGACTGATTCCATCTGTATTCGTCCTTGCACTCCTGAATTGTGTAGCTGCACTTCTATTCACCATTCGATTCAGTGACCAACCTTGGGGACTGTTCAAAACAGAAGACAGAGTCATCATGACGCATGAAGCAGCCTCAATCTTCATTGTCTGCCTTCTATTGACGAGCGTATACGCCGGTGTTGCCCTGCAACACCAAGCTGTCAACAATGAATTGACCGAATACTACATGGAAGGACTCATCGAGAAAGAGTATCCACAAGATACGATTGAAACCGATATCACGTCACAATTCACGACAAACCACCAGCAAGTGATTCAGTACGAGCGAACATGGAAGGGAGACTCTGAAAACCAGATGTTCGCTACAGAATCAGAAACGTGTATGCGCCTTGACTCTGCTATTCAATTGTGTGAGAGTTGGTCTGAGTCATACCATAGCGGGTTAGTCGATGTTCCACTATCGATGTATGAGAACTCTACTGAGACTGATGTACTTCTTGTCGGTGGAGGTGATTGGATTGCTGCGAAGAACCTCCGTCAACACAACGTTTCTGTTGATCAAGTCGATCTTGACGGAGAGTTCATGGAGCATACAAAGAACAACAATTTCACCGCAAAATACCATGACGACGCCTACGAATACGAACACCTTACGACACATCAACAGGACATTTACGCCTACCTACAGCAGACTGACAAGACATACGATGTCATTCTATTAGATTTACCCGGCGCAAAAAGCGATGATCTACTAAATCTCTATTCAGTTGAGTTCTATACCATGCTCAACGAGCAACTCTCTGATGACGGCATTGTCGTCACATGGGGATATTCAGAGTACGCCTACGCTGAGCATCATAAGGCGTACATCAACTCCGTTCACGAAGCAGGATTCGAACAGCAACAAACCTACTGGGCATACGATGATTTCAATAGGGACGGATCCATGCAACTAGGTGAACGGTTCTTCATCTTTGCACCAGATGAGGGAAGGCCAGAAATCACGCCACAGAACGGGAGTGCATACGTACAAAACCACAGTAATCAATATGAAGACGTTAGTTGGGAAGACACACCACAATACACTGGTGTCGAAGTGAATAGTGTCTTCCACCCAAATTACGAAATCATTGTGAACGACCGTATTGACCCCGATAACTTCCCTAATACAGAGGATGAGGATTCATAACGACCGATGACAACACAAAACCTGTACTTAGCATATCTTCCAAACCGCCCTCCATTAGACAACTTTGACGTGAAACGTCAGGAAGATGGAAAACTCCTCAACTCGGAGTTCACATTCACTGTTATCGGGAACTCTCATTACATTGAATGCCCTGAACTAGACTTCTACGAGCTACTCTCATGCAAACCAATCAACGAAAACAGTGCGAGAAGGCTGTCTTTGCGATCAGAATTCACCTTCCGTGTGATGTCACAAACAGATGAGATTGTAATCGAAAACGAAATCCAAACAAAACCACTCGCAGAATTCCCGTCTCCTGAGACGTTCGATATCGCCTATCGTTTCGCAGAAGACGCATACACAACCATCCACTGCCCATATTCGGACAGCTACGAAACCTATCACACCTATCCCGAACACGATCTGGCGCTGTATACAAAGGACACGTTCTATAGCACACTTGAAAGCGTGCCAGAACGCCCAGACATCCCGACAATTGGCGAATTAACCGAAACACCAATTCAGTAAATCACACTTTGAATAGCTCCGATTGACAATCTGAACAACACATACAATCCACTAACACACCATTGATGAATTGTACATACGAATTCGAACCCAACGGACAAAATAACTCAACTCTTTCCGAACCCTGGTCGTGCCCTCATGACCAACACAGTGAAACCGACTACTGTATTTTCCACATGGATCCCGAAACCCGGGCCGAACACGGGATTTCTGAGGAAGACGTCATTACGGCCATCACAGAGAAATTAGAGAAGGAAACCGAAGCAAACAAAGAGTTCATCGGCGCTCACATCCCCGCATTAGAATTAGACTATATTGATGTCGAAGCGGAAAATCAGCACCCTGTTGATTTCCGTCACACGACTATCCCCAACAGCATTTCCGTCCGACAAGGCCGATTTGAAGAACAACTTGATCTTCGTCATAGTCACATTGGTGAATTCGATGCAGCAAATTGTGACTTTGAAAACGGGATCTTATGTACACACGCACACTTCACCGGACCAGTTACACTCTTTGAAGCCATCGTCAATGGCGATAATGCGGATTTCGAAGACGCAACCTTCGATGAGTCTGTGACTATAGATGAAGCTGACTTCAATAATGACGTCAGTTTCGAGGAAGCAACCTTCCACAGCCAAGCCTCATTCAAAGGAACACAGCTCTACGGCCGCGCAAACTCGATTGGTGACAACACAACCTTCAATGACGCAACCTTCCATGACGACGTCTCCTTCCTTCATGCAACACTCGAGTACACCTTATTCGAGGATGTGACGTTCAAAGGAGATGCAATATTCAAGGAGGTATATGCAGATGGTGCTGTCCTATTCCCGGACGTAACATTCGAAGCGACCGCTAACTTCGATGAAGTCACCTTCACCGACGACGTAACCTTCCAAGATTCAGTCTTCAAGCAAGGCGGATCCTTCCGAGGAATCGAATTCCAAGGAGGCGCTGCAATTCTTGAAGATGACGTCTCATTCGTCGACGTCGTATTCGGGGCCGATGTATCATTCGAACAGGGACGGTTTGGATATGCGAACTTCGAACGTGTTCAATTTACTACAAAGGCAATATTCGAGCGCAGCACTTTCACTGAAGATTGCTCATTCGAAAATACAACCTTCGAAGGCGCTGCTGACTTTGATGAAGTTCTATTCCAAGGCGATGCCAACTTCCGTGGTGCTGTCTTCGTCTCTGATGCAGTATTCCGTGGCGCAGAGTTCGAAGGTGGAACCAACTATCTTGAAGACGATGCAATCTTTGAAAACGCAGCATTCGCCTCGGATGCCAATTTCCAAGATGTCAATTTCGCATCTGCAAACTTCCTCGATGTAAAATTCGAAGGAAACGTTGATTTCACAGATACCCTCTTCACAGATGAACTTCATCTGAAAGCAGTATCATTTGGAGATGACACATATTTGAACTTCACCAATTCGGTGATCCCTGATGGGAAAATCATCCAACCATCTGATGGATGGGTCCGATTCGATATGACTCAAGCAACCATTGGTGATATCAACCTGAGCGCTGAGAACAAAACCGATGAACGCAAATTACTAGACTACTACCGATTCTGCGACACGACATTCAACGGGTTCGATTTCTCTACCCACACAGCCTACTTGGACCGAAATGACTGGAATCTCCACTCATTTGACGGAGGGACTCGTGATCATGAGTTCACTGTAGCAATGACTCCTTCTGTCATTGAGAAAACCTACCTGAAAGCCAAACAAAACGCATCGTCACAAAGCAACATCAAAGCAGCAGGAGAATTCCGCGTAAAACGCCAGCAGAACGCTCGAACAAAGTTTTTCGATATTGCTACAGACTCCACCGAATCAATTAGTGGACGTCTTCAGAACGCACTCCGTGGCGTTGAGAACTGGTTCCTTGGCGTCTCATGTGGATACGGACTCCGACTCTACCGTGTCACAACCGTGTTCATACTGTTCCCGATGATTGCAGCTGTACTCTTCGCATTCGGAGGCCCAGTATTCGAAACCGGAGCTGGGCAAATCACCGCATCTCAATTACTCACCAGTGAGGGACTGAACACGTTAACACTGAATATGTACTTCTCGTACATTACATTCCTCACGATCGGATACGGAAACCTTGCTCCAATTGGCCTTGGAGCCCGAGTTGTTGCAGGCTCACTGGTATACATGAACGTCATCCTCGCCGGATTGTTCCTGTATGCCTTGATCAAGCGCAGTGAAATCTGACAATCCATGGCGTCAAGTACCAGCCAGCGAAATAGTACAGTAAGCAGTTCAGTGCCGTCAGTATTCAATAAGACACAAGCATGAGCTCATCCTCAACGTATTCTGGTGACGTAACACTCAACGGAGACGAACAAGAACCCGTCAAGATCGTGGACCCAGAGAACGTCCATGTGAAATCTGGTGCCGTTGATGGTAACCTAAAAATCCTGAACGCAGAATACGTCTACACAAACACTAGTGCAGGCGATTCTGTTTCCATTGATTCAATTGAAACCGAAATCAGTGGGACGCTTGAGGATGCATACATAGAGAAGAGCAGCATTACCGGAGACGTGGTTATCGTTGATGCCGAGGACGTATTCATCGAGCATAACGCTGTCACTGGCGACTTACAGATAGTCGGTGACGAAAAACGATTCCACGACGCAAGTGACCCAAACCCAGCTCCCCGCGATCACTATGACGATTCAACCACCGGATGGAAACGGTCACTAAGCGTAACCGACCCATCAACAGGTGTCGCAGTGATCGGAGGGCAAAACAAAGCCCACATAGTTGATGCCACACACGACTTCGATGTGTACATTACTGGGTGGAACAACCACGTAGAAATTTCTGGCCAGAGAAATACTGCCACAATTCACTTCATCGGATCGGAAAACTCGGTAACAGCAAGCGCATATACAGACGTAGAAGTCGCCACAGAATCTGGGCACGATAATTCAGTTACTGTCAAAGAGTTTCCCATCAATGATCTGATCGAAACAACAAAAGAAGACGCGTACGGCTCTCGATTCTTCGGACGAGAGAAAATCACCTATCAGGAGCCAGCTCTTGACAAAGATTACTGCCCCAATTGCGGTGCGAATAGCAATGTGATGATTCAACGTCGACAAGCAGATGTCTTCTTCCTCTTTGGATTTGCTGTCTATCACTTCGATACAGGTGGTGTAGCATACGAATGCGAGGAATGTTCAAGAAACGCACAACCAGACGTTGAACTAACGGAATCTGAACGAAAAGACATATTCTAATAACGCTCTTCCGTCTTTTTACGCTCTGCTAATATACTATTTTTCGGCTTTGTTGAAATCCTATTCTTCAGACAGTTTCTCGTCTGAAACAGTCAGTCGATGAAGACTGCGAATTGACCGCTGCGAGTCCTACCAGTTTCAGAGAATGTTCAGAGTGCCATGCAAGATGCAGGGCGCATATCTAACAGGCTATGTACCGATTTACTCATCCAGTGCGTCCAACACAGCAGGTGCGTAGAACGTCGTGTCATCGTCGCGGAGGCGTTCGATAGACATCCAACAAGCAAGAAGTTCAATATCCAACTCCGGCTCGACGAAGGTGAACGACTCACGATCATAGGGCCAGTCGGCTCTGTTGAAATCCTATTCTTCAGATATATTCTCGCCTGAAACAGCCGGTCGATGAAAACTGCCTACTATCGACGCTCCAGTACCGTCGGAAGAAGAACTCAGACCGGACGGATTACCGGCAGTACGCCGTGTTTATGACTAACGGCAACCCCAGCGCGATCACAGAATATGGGAAACGCTGGGACATTGAGCGCGGCTACAAGTCGATCAAGCGGTTCATGGCAGCGACAACGTCGAAGAATTTCGTGCTGCGATTTTTCTATTTCGCGTTTGCGTGTCTCCTGTACTCGATCTGGCGGGGAATCGATATGCTGTTTCAGTGTGAGAACGGTGGTGTGTACGACCGTGAACCCGTTGTAACGGCGCAGAACACGTTGACACTGCTCCGGCAGGAGACAGGGATCGGGTAGCGACCATCTAAGACTCAGAGGGTGCCCCGACTCGTGAGCGGCAGCGCTCTCGTGACACTCGGTCATTTCCCGTAATGGTTCGATGACCGATGCGAAACCGCTCTCGGAGGCATCGTCCAACCGGTATCTGCGTACCGATTCAGTCGAAATCACGCATCTCACACCCGCTAAACCCGCTGTAGTCTCAACTTCCACCCGGGCCTGTTAAGTTGCGAACGACACGAAACGTTCACGACTTCTTTTTCTCACAACGGATGTCTAATATAACGTGAGGAGATATGCCAAATTCCAGTCGGTTACATAGAAACCCGCTCTTGTACCCGATTCGATATCGGTTCCATTGCGAGAAATAAGTCGTAGCCTATCCAATACCGGATTGATTACAAATATTATTCTTGTTCAGAATATGAATTATCTAACAACCAAGGCGGCCAGAAACATCCTCTCGCAAGCAAATCGTTTGTACCCACGCGTTCCCAACTGGGGGAACATTTATACTGGCAGCAGCCCGTACATAGAGATATGAGCCAGGGCTCGTACGACGATACCATCAAATTCCGCGCGGGTGCGCTGAAAGAGGCGGCTGGCGAGCTCGATGCGATCCATCTCGGTGGGATCAATATCAGCGAACTCGCCCGAGCGGGGCTTGCAGATATGCTCCGTCGGACCATGACTGACGAGGACAAAATCACCCTCTATGAACGCTACAAGGCAGGTGAGATCTCCGAGGAGGCTACTCGCCTGCTGCTTGGCGAGGAGTTCGACCTCCTCCAGGAAGATATCGAGGAGTTCGCCGCGGCAGCCGAGGACGATACCAGCCAATATCTTGTTTGAATGGCGACTGATGAACCGCAATATCCGATTCTCGTCGATACTGACGCCCTGATCGCCGTCGGGAACAGCTCACTGTGGGATCGTATTACTGAGAACATCGGACTCACGACCACGAACGTCTGCCAGCAGGAGCTAAAGCGCCATCACGAGCAGAACCACTCTCACGCTCCAGAAGGAAGTCGCTCGTATCGCCTTCACCATGGTAGTACGCGTGTTCTTGATGCGCTTGAGGATACAGAGACACCGTTGACACGTGTCGTGAGTGTCCCTCGACCGCATGGGGCTGATGCCGGTGAGCAATCGCTGGAACAACATCTCGTGCAGCATCCAAAGGCGGTCGATTACGTGGTGTTGATGGACGCTCACGGCCGCCGTTCGATCCGTCGAGAGATTCAGAACCGCGACCTCGAGGCGCGTGTAGTGCCACCGACTTTTCTCTTCTACATTCTCTACGATAACGATCTCATCTCGCGAACAGCGTTTTGTGAAACGTGTGCTGAACTTCTCAAAAGTGAAGGGTGGACAGGCTATCACGCCGTCGATGCTGCGTGGGAGGGGATTCCAGTCGACTGCTCAGACGTCATTGACTCGGATCTCCTTCCACCTTCATGATTATAATGGAGATTGGAGCTGCGGTCTCTACAACCCCCACCGAGATCCTGCTGAACCGCTTCGAGTAGGTCAAAGACCCGCTCTACGATTACTCCGCGCTCACTCCTTTGACCAGCCGCGAACCGTCGCCGAGATCTCCGACCGAAGCGATAACTATCGGCGCTCTTGTGGCGAAGATTGTTGGTGAGTCATAGCGCAGTTTCGGGGATCGTTTTGAGCGCCTCTTTCCCCGGTTTTCGGAACACTTCACGACGGAGCTGAAACGCTCGGAGATACGGTGTGAGTCTGTCTTTAGAGACGCCTCGATGCGGCGAGAGCCACCGTCGCGCCAGCGACGCGTGGCTCTCGCAGGTGTTCACGTGAACATCTCCATCAACGTACTCACCGTCACCGTGGACGACGTATTCACGAGTGAATGCGTCGTCCTCCTCAAGCGGTTCATACGCCCGAAAGCCGTCAGTATAGACGGTCAACGACTCCTGCTGGCC
>Ga0209965_1000819_pt1 | contig 10966 bp, 6 predicted proteins | sample SalPon2_B_H2O_MG_FD_185707 | JGI IMG/M metagenome (GOLD analysis project Ga0209965, IMG submission 185707) | Salt pond water microbial communities from South San Francisco under conditions of wetland restoration - Salt Pond MetaG R2_B_H2O_MG... | ecosystem: Environmental > Aquatic > Non-marine...
CTCACCCGCGCCGTCGGCCGCCGCCACCGGGTATCCCTCGTCGCTGAGGTATCGCCGGAGTGCGCGGCGGAGCGTCTCGCTCGTACTGAGGCCGTGATCGTCGCAATACTCCTCGAGTGCGTCGTTTGTGTCGGCATCGATCCGCGTTTGGGCCTTTTGGCGGGCCATACTCGTCTCTCACGCTCCGGATACATATGTATCCGGGTGGAGACGTGCGTCGTAACAGGTTTCGACGGACGACGTACACCTCGCCGCAACGACTAAGACGGCGGCCGTCCGAGTGGGTGGCAAGGCAGAGAAGAGTCTAAGTAAGTGAAAGTGCGCCCGGGTGGAGCCGGGTGCGACGACGATCCCCGGTGGCGTTGGGACCGCCGCCGGGGAGACGTGCCTGACTGGGCTGTCGTCGCATCTTGCTACCACCGCCGTCTCAATAGTTGTTTCGGCTCCCTGAGACGGCCGGAGACGACGCGATACGGCCTAAAGCGGTCGCTTTACCGTTCGTTCGGTGGGTACCCGGTCTGGGGCAAAGTTGCCCCAAATCGGGCAACTTGGCACCACATCGGGCCAAGTGGCACCACCTCACGACACTCGGCCGATCTGGCCTCCAAGGCGGCCGAAACCTTGCGGTCCGCGAGAGGCGGCGGACCCGCCTCGAGCGGTGAGGCCGCCGTAACCGAGGGACCGGAGGGACCGGAACGTGAGGCGGTGCGGTTGGCGGTCGGTGCGGACGTGTGCGGTGCGGCCGGGTGTCGTCGGACGGACGGCCTGCTGGTGGTGCCGACGGTGCACGGTCGACGAGTGTTGTGCCCGCTTCACGCCCGGGGGGTTTTGGCGTGAGCACGGCCGGTAACTCCACGAGCGGCTCTCGGCAATCCAACGAGAGTTACCCCGCGTCGGCCGCCTCAGGCCGTGACGCCGCCGATCTCGATCACCGGCCTGACGTACCAACGGTGGCCGAGCGTGTGAGTGGGATACTCGAGAGCTACCCCGAGCGTGCGCTCCGGCCGCTCTCGGCCGAGCACGGCCGTACGCTCCGTGCTGATTGTCTCGAGGAGCCGGAGACGGCGGCCCGCACGATACAGGTGGGTGAGCACGAGTCGGTGACGGTCCACGATACTACGGCCCGCGACGCTCTCCCGTGGATTGGGGCCGTTGAGACGCTCTTACGCAAATACGAGAGTTACCGCGATAAGTGGCTCAAGATGAGTCGCGGCTCCGAGCGACGCGATGATTATGAGGCGTTCGAGATCTCGCTCTCGATGAGCTACTCGCCGGAGTACCAAAGTAAGCAGTACGCCCGTCTCAAGGCGTTAAAACGGCAAACTGTCGGTGGTGAGTATCCGGGTGGGCAAGAGTGCGAGGGCCGCTTTGAGCGGCCCGTCGTGAGTTTGCTCGGCCTCACCGCGTCGTCGCTTGAGGCGGGTGAGTACCGGCCGCCCGTGGATCACGATCGGGAGATCCGCGATACGTGGAGCGGCTCGAGCTCGAGCGTGAAACGGTCGCTTCGGTACCTGCTCGAGGATAAGATGGGCCTCGAGAGCCACGAGTACGTCTGGTGGTGGCAAAGCGAGCCCCATCCGGGGCCGGACAAGGCGGCCACCGGATACAGTCACTCGCACCCGGTCGTGATTCTCGACGAGGCGGCCACTGCCGCCGACGCGCCGGAGCCAACCGATCCGGAGACGTGGCGGGGAGTCGTCGCAAAGCACGTCGCTGAGTGCGAGAGTGCCGGGTGGGACGCGCACCGGCTCGAGGATGCGGTATCGGTGAGCCGGGCCGACGAGATCAACGATATCGTCGGTTACGTCTCTGAGTACCTCGCCGTCTCACCGGATCAGGATCTCCTCGAGCGGAGCGACGAGTACCTCTTGTGGGCCGCCGCTCAATTCGCCGGAGCCACGCAAAAGTATAGCCGCTCAAAGTGGGCTACGGCGGCCGCTCAGGCCGACGCTTGCCAACAACGGTACTATGACGGCGAGACGAGACAGACGCACGAGCACGGTGAGCGTGTGGTGCGTGCGTCGGCCGGTGCGCACCATACGCTCGAGTGCGCCGAGTGCGGCTCACCGCACGGTATCGATCAGTCGGCCGACTCCCTCGCTCGGTATCGGCTCGATGAGGCGGCCTCACCGAGCCCGTCGTCGGCTGTGGCCACCGACGGTGGGAGTGACGTAAGTGACGCTCAGACGGACGAGGGGCCGCGCTCATCGGCTCCGGAGTCATTTGCGGTGCGATGGCCGTCGGCCCGCTCCGGCGGCCGCATATCCTCGCCGGTGCGTGAGCCGGGTGAGGCGGCTGAGGTGACGATCGAGGGCTTCGAGCGGGAGCCGGAGTGGTCCCCGGAGTCGGTGATCCAACGGTGGAGCGATGAGGAGACGGTGATCGGTGAACCGTCTGGCGTGGAGTATGGTGAGGTGGTGGTGCCGGGTGCGGAGTCGATCCTCGAGACGACGCCGCTCGAGTACCTGCCACCGCCGGAGACGGTGGCCGGGCCGGAGCCGTGGCGGGAGTCGTCGCTCCTCGAGGAGAGCGACGTGCGGCTCGGCCTGGTGCCGCCGCCGGAGCTCATCGCTCGAGAGCTCGTGGAGCGCACGCGCTCGGGCCGTGAGGTGACGGCAAAGCGGTGGGAGAGTGACTGGTATGAGCGGCGGTTTGGTGAGAGCTCGAGCACGGCGGAGCCGGACGGAGACGGCGAGTCTCAGCTGGCGAGTGGGATTAGTCGGTCCACCGTGGAGCGGGTGCGAGAGCTCGTGCGCACGGAGTCGATCACGTCGGTGCCGTCGGTGCTCGGCCGGTTACAAATCTCGCCGGAGCACCGTGAGGAGGTGGCCGAGATCGTGACTGGGTGTCGGTGAGCCGGGCTGATTTCTCGCACCATACATAGTACGGTCGGCCAACGACAGACGACGACGACTCATACCGTCAGCTCTCGCTGAGTATATCGGCGACTCTCGAGCGTGACAAGCCTACGCTGTCTGCGAGTTTTTGCTGAGTCATATCCTCGGTGTTTCGGTAAATCTCGGCGAGCAACTCGTCTCGAGTTTGTCGTTTGGCCGCCTCGGCCGCTTGCTCGGCCGTCTGTGCCGCTTTGTCGGCCTTGACGTATCCGTCGCCGTCGTCGCCGTCGCCTCGGAGCCGCCGCTTCTTCTCGGCCGTGAGCTCGTCGTATGTGTCCTCGAGGCGGCCGGGTAGCTCGCCGGGCCACCGGAGCGTCCCCCAATCGTCGGTGAGCTCGTGATCCTCGAAGGGATTGTACCGCACGCGAAACATCTGCGCCTCGCCCACCTTGCGCACGAATATCCACACATCGCACATATTGCGGATGTCCTTGTCCACCTGATGGACGCCCGGAGCCGTGAGAAAGAGGTATTTTTGCTCCACGCGGCCCATGCCGACGATTTTGCGGAGCGCCTCGTTGACGCCACTCATCGCACGTCGATTTGAGGCGTCGGCCTGTCCCTCATCGAGGATAAGGCCGGAGCCCGGCGGCTCTCGGGTGTAGGCGGCCGTGAGCTCTTGTGCGGAGAGCGTCGCTTTCGAGGGCGTGAGGCCCTCGTCTGTGCGGTCCATCGCCGCCGCGAGTTGGAGCGCGAGCGTCGTCTTGCCGGAGCCACGCTCAAGATTCCAATCGGCCACGAGTACGGTGAGATCACGGTTTTGCGCGACGCGCTTGCGGTGGAGTTTGCCGAGTGGGCAACTCTCGGGGAGTGAGACGCTCATACTACCACCGTGGCGCGTCTGTGGCCGTCGGGCCGTCGGGTGGCCATTTGGGGATCTGTGTGAAGTCGATCCGTTGATCGTAGTCGGTGACGGCCTCGACGTATCGGCACACCTTGTCGTACCGCATCAGATCCACGTCGATCTCCACGTATCCGGGTGGCCCGTCGCCGCTCTCGTTGAATGGGAGTGCGCGGAGCTCACCGTTTGGCTCGCGTTGAATGGCGACGTGCTCGAGGCGCTCGGGCCGATCCTCGAGGTGATCCACGTCGATCCCATCGATGATCTCGCCGTCGTCGGTTGTCCCCGTCATGTCGTTATCTCCCACTCGTCGGTTTCGTCTGGCTCCACGAGCGGTTTCACTTCAGCAAAGCGTTGGTTCGCTTGCTCAAAAACGAACATAGAGGCCTGATACCCTGCGTATTCGTCGGCCGTGCGGTCGTATCCGGTTGTGGTGACGTACTCGCCCAACGTGTCCCACTCGAGTTTTGGTGGGAGAGCCGTTGATACCTCTGTCTGTCGGAATATCGGGAGTAACTCAACCACATACGCCGTAACAGCGTGCGCAAGACGGCCGCGTTGGTTGTTGTGCTCGGTATCTGCGGTGTATGTGTCCATACTCGTGAAAACCTCGTGGACTTTGCGCCGTGCGCTGTGGATCTCGCGGAGTCGTTGTGACTGGTGGTAATCGTCGGGATCGGCCAATAGCACGTTGGCCTCGTCATCGTTGACGCTCTCAATCGGCTCGCCGTCGTGCTCACTCATCGCGGCTCACCCCGAGCCAATACGTCTGATACGTGATCACGGCGGCAAGCCCGAGCCCGGCGACGGCCCACGCACTCGTGAGCCACCCGAGATCGGGGAGTGAGAGCGTGACGGCGATGTAGCCGAGTGCGACGCCACCGACGATCGTCTGTTGTCGCTTGAGACGATCTCGCGCCTCGCGCCGCGCCTCGAGCTCGTCGATCGCCTCATCGAGCGTCGTCTCCACGTCGCCGAGCTCGTCGTGGAGCTCGGTGAGCGCCGTGCGGTACTCACCCGCGCCGTCGGCCGCCGCCACCGGGTATCCCTCGTCGCTGAGGTATCGCCGGAGTGCGCGGCGGAGCGTCTCGCTCGTACTGAGGCCGTGGTCGTCGCAATACTCCTCGAGTGCGTCGTTTGTGTCGGCATCGATCCGCGTTTGGGCCTTTTGGCGGGCCATACTCGTCTCTCACGCTCCGGATACATATGTATCCGGGTGGAGACGTGCGTCGTGACGGGTTTCGACGGACGACGTACACCTCGCCGCAACGACTAAGACGGCGGCCGCCCGAGTGGGTGGCAAGACGGAGAAGTCACTCATCAAGTGAGAGTCCACCCGGGAGAGGCCGGGTGCGACGACGATCCCCGTCGGCGACTGGAGATCGCCGCCGGGGAGACGAGGCTGAGGGGCCTGTCGTCGTACTCAGTTTCTCTCGCCGCCCGCTTAGGCTTTGCGCCATACGCGAGAGCGGCCGAGTTTGCCCCTGAGGAGCCCGCGCTCGGCCGATTTAGGCACAAAGCGGGCGGCAACCTTGCGGTCCGCGAGAGGCGGCGTATCCGCCTCGAGCGGTGCCGCCCGCGCACCAGAGGGACCGAAGGGACCGAATCGAGAGGCGGTGCGGGTGCGGTGCCGTGCGGGTGCGGTGGCGGCGGCGGGCCGCCGGAGCGGTGGCTCGTCGATCTCGTAGGCGCTCGAGGAGGAGATCCGTGATGAGCACGGCCGGTAACTCCACGGGCGGCTCTCGGCAATCCAACGAGAGTTACCCCGCGTCGGCCGCCTCAGGCCGTGATGCCGCCGATCTCGATCACCGGCCCGACGTGCCAACGGTGGCCGAGCGTGTGAGTGGGATACTCGAGAGCTACCCCGAGCGTGCGCTCCGGCCGCTCTCGGCCGAGCACGGTCGCACGCTTCGCGCGGACTGTCTCGAGGAGCCGGAGACGGCGGCCCGCACGATACAGGTGGGTGAGCACGAGTCGGTGACGGTCCACGATACTACGGCCCGCGAGGCGCTCCCGTGGATCGGGGCCGTGGAGACGCTCTTACGCAAATACGAGAGTTACCGCGATAAGTGGCTCAAGATGAGTCGTGGCTCCGAGCGACGTGGCGACTATGAGGCGTTCGAGATCTCGCTCTCGATGAGCTACTCGCCGGAGTACCAAAGTATGCAGTACGCCCGTCTCAAAGCGTTAAAACGGCAAACTGTCGGTGGTGAGTATCCGGGTGGGCAAGAGTGCGAGGGCCGCTTTGAGCGGCCCGTCGTGAGTTTGCTCGGCCTCACCGCGTCGTCGCTTGAGGCGGGTGAGTACCGGCCGCCCGTGGATCACGATCGGGAGATCCGCGATACGTGGAGCGGCTCGAGCTCGAGCGTGAAACGGTCGCTTCGGTACCTGCTCGAGGATAAGATGGGCCTCGAGAGCCACGAGTACGTCTGGTGGTGGCAAAGCGAGCCCCATCCGGGGCCGGACAAGGCGGCCACCGGATACAGTCACTCGCACCCGGTGGTGATTCTCGACGAGGCGGCGGTAGCCGCTGACGCGCCGGAGCCAACCGATCCGGAGACGTGGCGGGGAGTCGTCGCAAAGCACGTCGCTGAGTGCGGGAGTGCCGGGTGGGACGCGCACCGGCTCGAGGATGCGGTATCGGTGAGCCGGGCCGACGAGATCCACGACATAGTGGGTTACGTGTCTGAGTACCTCGCCGTCTCACCGGATCAGGATCTCCTCGAGCGGAGCGACGAGTACCTCCTGTGGGCCGCCGCTCAGTTTGCCGGAGCCACGCAAAAGTATAGCCGCTCAAAGTGGGCTACGGCGGCCGCTCAGGCCGACGCTTGCCAACAGCGGTACTATGACGGCGAGACGAGACAGACGCACGAGCACGGTGAGCGCGTGGTACGTGCGTCGGCCGGTGCGCACCATACGCTCGAGTGCGCCGCGTGCGGCTCACCGCACGGTATCGATCAGTCGGCCGACTCCCTCGCTCGGTATCGGCTCGATGAGGCGGCCTCACCGAGCCCGTCGTCGGCTGTGGCCACCGACGGTGGGAGTGACGTGAGTGACGCTCAGGCGGACGAGGGGCCGCGCTCATCGGCTCCGGAGTCATTTGCGGAGCGATGGCCGTCGGCCCGCTCCGGCGGCCGCATATCCTCGCCGGTGCGTGAGCCGGGTGAGGCGGCTGAGGTGACGATCGAGGGCTTCGAGCGGGAGCCGGAGTGGTCCCCGGAGTCGGTGATCCAACGGTGGAGCGATGAGGAGACGGTGATCGGTGAACCGTCTGGCGTGGAGTATGGTGAGGTGGTGGTGCCGGGTGCGGAGTCGATCCTCGAGACGACGCCGCTCGAGTACCTGCCACCGCCGGAGACGGTGGCCGGGCCGGAGCCGTGGCGGGAGTCGTCGCTCCTCGAGGAGAGCGACGTGCGGCTCGGCCTGGTGCCGCCGCCGGAGCTCATCGCTCGAGAGCTCGTGGAGCGCACGCGCTCGGGCCGTGAGGTGACGGCAAAGCGGTGGGAGAGTGACTGGTATGAGCGGCGGTTTGGTGAGAGCTCGAGCACGGCGGAGCCGGACGGAGACGGCGAGTCTCAGCTGGCGAGTGGGATTAGTCGGTCCACCGTGGAGCGGGTGCGAGAGCTCGTGCGCACGGAGTCGATCACGTCGGTGCCGTCGGTGCTCGGCCGGTTGGAGATCTCGCCGGAGTACCGCGGCGAGGTGGCCGAGATCGTGGCGGAGTGCTCGTGATTTTACTCATCTTGCCCGGCCGGTGGTGGATCAGGAGTCTCGAAGTGGGTGTTACAGGCGATACACCGATACGGTTCGGGTTGTTGGTTACACCGCTCGCTGAGTGCCGTCTTTTCGTGGTAGCAAACTGAGCCGCACGCGGGGCATCGCGGGCGCTCGTCATCTGAGGTAGTGGAGTTGGCTCGCTCGGCCTTGCGGAGTGCCTCAGGGATCGTGTCCGCGTCATAGTTATCACAGAAGTCGTCTGGGACGAGATCGTAGGGATCGTGCTCGGCGGCCTCGTCCGTCTCGAGTGTCGGTGAGCCGGGCTGATTTCTCGCACCATACATAGTACGGTCGGCCAACGACAGACGACGACGACTCATACCGTCAGCTCTCGCTGAGTATATCGGCGACTCTCGAGCGTGACAAGCCTACGCTGTCTGCGAGTTTTTGCTGAGTCATATCCTCGGTGTTTCGGTAAATCTCGGCGAGCAACTCGTCTCGAGTTTGTCGTTTGGCCGCCTCGGCCGCTTGCTCGGCCGTCTGTGCCGCTTTGTCGGCCTTGACGTATCCGTCGCCGTCGTCGCCGTCGCCTCGGAGCCGCCGCTTCTTCTCGGCCGTGAGCTCGTCGTATGTGTCCTCGAGGCGGCCGGGTAGCTCGCCGGGCCACCGGAGCGTCCCCCAATCGTCGGTGAGCTCGTGATCCTCGAAGGGATTGTACCGCACGCGAAACATCTGCGCCTCGCCCACCTTGCGCACGAATATCCACACATCGCACATATTGCGGATGTCCTTGTCCACCTGATGGACGCCCGGAGCCGTGAGAAAGAGGTATTTTTGCTCCACGCGGCCCATGCCGACGATTTTGCGGAGCGCCTCGTTGACGCCACTCATCGCACGTCGATTTGAGGCGTCGGCCTGTCCCTCATCGAGGATAAGGCCGGAGCCCGGCGGCTCTCGGGTGTAGGCGGCCGTGAGCTCTTGTGCGGAGAGCGTCGCTTTCGAGGGCGTGAGGCCCTCGTCTGTGCGGTCCATCGCCGCCGCGAGTTGGAGCGCGAGCGTCGTCTTGCCGGAGCCACGCTCAAGATTCCAATCGGCCACGAGTACGGTGAGATCACGGTTTTGCGCGACGCGCTTGCGGTGGAGTTTGCCGAGTGGGCAACTCTCGGGGAGTGAGACGCTCATACTACCACCGTGGCGCGTCTGTGGCCGTCGGGCCGTCGGGTGGCCATTTGGGGATCTGTGTGAAGTCGATCCGTTGATCGTAGTCGGTGACGGCCTCGACGTATCGGCACACCTTGTCGTACCGCATCAGATCCACGTCGATCTCCACGTATCCGGGTGGCCCGTCGCCGCTCTCGTTGAATGGGAGTGCGCGGAGCTCACCGTTTGGCTCGCGTTGAATGGCGACGTGCTCGAGGCGCTCGGGCCGATCCTCGAGGTGATCCACGTCGATCCCATCGATGATCTCGCCGTCGTCGGTTGTCCCCGTCATGTCGTTATCTCCCACTCGTCGGTTTCGTCTGGCTCCACGAGCGGTTTCACTTCAGCAAAGCGTTGGTTCGCTTGCTCAAAAACGAACATAGAGGCCTGATACCCTGCGTATTCGTCGGCCGTGCGGTCGTATCCGGTTGTGGTGACGTACTCGCCCAACGTGTCCCACTCGAGTTTTGGTGGGAGAGCCGTTGATACCTCTGTCTGTCGGAATATCGGGAGTAACTCAACCACATACGCCGTAACAGCGTGCGCAAGACGGCCGCGTTGGTTGTTGTGCTCGGTATCTGCGGTGTATGTGTCCATACTCGTGAAAACCTCGTGGACTTTGCGCCGTGCGCTGTGGATCTCGCGGAGTCGTTGTGACTGGTGGTAATCGTCGGGATCGGCCAATAGCACGTTGGCCTCGTCATCGTTGACGCTCTCAATCGGCTCGCCGTCGTGCTCACTCATCGCGGCTCACCCCGAGCCAATACGTCTGATACGTGATCACGGCGGCAAGCCCGAGCCCGGCGACGGCCCACGCACTCGTGAGCCACCCGAGATCGGGGAGTGAGAGCGTGACGGCGATGTAGCCGAGTGCGACGCCACCGACGATCGTCTGTTGTCGCTTGAGACGATCTCGCGCCTCGCGCCGCGCCTCGAGCTCGTCGATCGCCTCATCGAGCGTCGTCTCCACGTCGCCGAGCTCGTCGTGGAGCTCGGTGAGCGCCGTGCGGTACTCACCCGCGCCGTCGGCCGCCGCCACCGGGTATCCCTCGTCGCTGAGGTATCGCCGGAGTGCGCGGCGGAGCGTCTCGCTCGTACTGAGGCCGTGGTCGTCGCAATACTCCTCGAGTGCGTCGTTTGTGTCGGCATCGATCCGCGTTTGGGCCTTTTGGCGGGCCATACTCGTCTCTCACGCTCCGGATACATATGTATCCGGGTGGAGACGTGCGTCGTGACGGGTTTCGACGGACGACGTACACCTCGCCGCAACGACTAAGACGGCGGCCGCCCGAGTGGGTGGCAAGACGGAGAAGTCACTCATCAAGTGAGAGTCCACCCGGGAGAGGCCGGGTGCGACGACGATCCCCGTCGGCGACTGGAGATCGCCGCCGGGGAGACGAGGCTGAGGGGCCTGTCGTCGTACTCAGTTTCTCTCGCCGCCCGCTTAGGCTTTGCGCCATACGCGAGAGCGGCCGAGTTTGCCCCTGAGGAGCCCGCGCTCGGCCGATTTAGGCACAAAGCGGGCGGCAACCTTGCGGTCCGCGAGAGGCGGCGTATCCGCCTCGAGCGGTGCCGCCCGCGCACCAGAGGGACCGAAGGGACCGAATCGAGAGGCGGTGCGGGTGCGGTGCCGTGCGGGTGCGGTGGCGGCGGCGGGCCGCCGGAGCGGTGGCTCGTCGATCTCGTAGGCGCTCGAGGAGGAGATCCGTGATGAGCACGGCCGGTAACTCCACGGGCGGCTCTCGGCAATCCAACGAGAGTTACCCCGCGTCGGCCGCCTCAGGCCGTGATGCCGCCGATCTCGATCACCGGCCCGACGTGCCAACGGTGGCCGAGCGTGTGAGTGGGATACTCGAGAGCTACCCCGAGCGTGCGCTCCGGCCGCTCTCGGCCGAGCACGGTCGCACGCTTCGCGCGGACTGTCTCGAGGAGCCGGAGACGGCGGCCCGCACGATACAGGTGGGTGAGCACGAGTCGGTGACGGTCCACGATACTACGGCCCGCGAGGCGCTCCCGTGGATCGGGGCCGTGGAGACGCTCTTACGCAAATACGAGAGTTACCGCGATAAGTGGCTCAAGATGAGTCGTGGCTCCGAGCGACGTGGCGACTATGAGGCGTTCGAGATCTCGCTCTCGATGAGCTACTCGCCGGAGTACCAAAGTATGCAGTACGCCCGTCTCAAAGCGTTAAAACGGCAAACTGTCGGTGGTGAGTATCCGGGTGGGCAAGAGTGCGAGGGCCGCTTTGAGCGGCCCGTCGTGAGTTTGCTCGGCCTCACCGCGTCGTCGCTTGAGGCGGGTGAGTACCGGC
>Ga0209965_1000823_pt1 | contig 10935 bp, 8 predicted proteins | sample SalPon2_B_H2O_MG_FD_185707 | JGI IMG/M metagenome (GOLD analysis project Ga0209965, IMG submission 185707) | Salt pond water microbial communities from South San Francisco under conditions of wetland restoration - Salt Pond MetaG R2_B_H2O_MG... | ecosystem: Environmental > Aquatic > Non-marine...
CCGCTACGCAAACGAAGTGCGAATTTTGTCTCACCTACCACCTCGATAGCCCCGACGACAAACAAAATCGCTCAAATAGTGAGTCGAAACTCCTCCACGTTGTCCATTTCCTCGTCGGGGCTTCAACGTTCTATGCCGCAGTGGCAAAGGGATCAGCGGCAGCAACGCTGCTTTCGAAGCCCAACAAAGACCCCGCAGTCGACGAGTGTCTGATGATCTACGATCTCGATGCGGAACCTGCAAAACAGTTGGCTGACCGGTGGCCTTTGCTCCCTGAGGCAGTACGAGTCGCTTCTCACGAGGGCCAACAGGTGCTCGCTGCTATTCGTGATCAGACCGTATGGTCAGATCAACCGCAGTCGAGCTGTGAGGATCGACATGGGACATTCCTGTACGGTGAGGCCGGATATGCGATTACCGAGATAAATCAGCTCACGAGTCAGCTAGGGACTACAGACGATCTCTGGTTAGTCCCCGCAATTGCACTCGAAGACTCTGTCGACGATGTCGACGAAGAGAGCCATCGACCGAGCGTGCCAATGAAACACCATCTGGAGTGCTGGGAGTGTGATCGGGAGACTGAACACCGCTTTGAGAAGTTCGAGTCCCTTCCTTCTGAGGGCTGGAGTGGCCAACCGATCTGGGAGTGTCGAGAGTGTGGGAGTCCTCGGTATGGCCCGCAGCCCGAATAGAACAGCGACTGTCACTCTTAACCAACAGTAACAGTCCTTTCCCCAGTATGTTGGTTAAGCATAGGGGAATCTTTGAGTGGCATATCGCGCCGCCAGCCAGTTTTTTCACCCTCTGAGGGGTGCGAGGCCGATACATGTGCCTCGTTGAAACCAAATGTCTCATTCGAAACACCAAACAACTGATCCAGCAGAATCGTCTACAACCCAACCTGAGGCAGCGCAAACAGAGTACGTCGAGCGGAGCGATGTCGGTGTCTCCCTTACGGTGCAGCTCACTCGTGGGACGGGAACACGGGATCAAGACAAAATAACGGCAAAGGTGAAAGCGAAGACTCTCGAAGATGCTCAGAGTGACATGGAGACTCTTCGGGCGTACATCGACGACCTAGCTGAGTCCACTCGGCAGATCCAACCCGCAGAGGGAACTAAGTAGGGAGCCGTCCAGATTTTTTCATCGCCTCACCAGGGGTGGAGGCGAATTCCATTGAGTAATTCAGTAGATCCATCCACAGAAACGAGTGGTCTCACCCCACAACAGCGTCTCGAATCACCGAATACGCGTCTCGTCGACGCTGGTATTGCGGCGATCAAGGATATGGAGGCGTTGCGTGAGTGTATCGCCTACGAGATCGCGCGTTCCATCTTGCCCCCGCACATCCTAAATGAAATCTGATAACACACAACGAGTGGTTAAAGTATTCTTGGGTAAAACCACCGGGGTATGAATCGACGGAAGTTTCTCACACACAGTGCTGGGAGTGTGGCGGGACTCGCTGCACTGTCGGGCTGTATCGGCAACACCGAAAATTCAGGGCAGACACTGACTGTCGCGGCCTACTCCTCATTTACTGGCGATGGGACGGCAGGCAACTGGCTCAAATCGTCGTTTGAATCCAAGAACCCCGAGACGACCGTCACGTTCCAGACGACTGAAAACGGCGTCAACGAGTTCATCCAACGCCGATCCCAGGATGCACCGATCGACGCCGACCTATTTGTTGGGCTCAACACGGGCGAACTTGTTCGCGCGGACGAACAGCTCGACGACTCACTGTTCGCGGCCACCGGCGATCGGATCGACGGCATCGAGGAGGTCAAATCAGATCTCGATTTTGATCCCGCTGGACGGGTCGTCCCATACGACACGGGCTACATCAGCCTCGTCTACGACGAGGATGAAGTCGACGAACCGGCCACCTTTGACTCGTTGTTGGAACCCCAGTATGAAAACGAGCTGCTCACCCAGAATGCAGAGGGGTCTGACCCCGGCCGGGCATTCCTGCTGTGGACGATCTCACAAAAAGGCCCCGACGGCTATCTCGACTACTGGAACCAACTGGCTGACAATGGAATCCAGATCCTCTCCGATTGGGGGACAGCATACGAAGCCTATCAAGACGAGGAGGCCTCGATGGTAGTTTCGTACTCCACTGATCAGGTCTACTACCACGGCGATGACGTCGACATCTCCCGTCACCAAGTGGGCTTTCTCAACGACCAGGGGTATGCCAATCCCGAAGGAATGGCCCAGTTTGCCGATGCCAATAATCCCGAACTGGCCCGCGAGTTCATGTCGTTCATGCTGAGCGAGGAGGCCCAAGCCGAGATCGCCACGCGAAACGTCCAGTTTCCCGCTGTTGAGGGCGTCGACCCCGGTGGCGACTTCGGAGAGTTCGCGCTCGAACCGCCCGAAGCCGTCACCTATAGCTACGACGATCTGGTCGGAAACGTCGGCGGCTGGATAGACGAATGGGCCCGCCAGATCGTGAGCAACTAACCATGCGAGCCAAGGCATCCCGACTGTTGCCGGTCGGGATCGCCGCTATGCTCACAACGCTTGTTGTGGTGTTCTACTATCCCGTCGGCAGCGTGCTCAGCAGTGCCATCTCTGCCGGTGGGCGACTTACCCTCGACCCGATCGTAGCCGTCCTCGGCGATCCGTTTTATACAGGTTCGGCACACTCACTGGTGACTGCTCCCGCGAGCCTTCCACGACGATTTGCTGCATGGGTAAACGCTGGGATGCCCGCCGTAGATTTCGGCTTGTTTGGGTTTACCGCCTATCAGGCACTGCTGTCGACAATCGTGAGCGTCGCAGTCGGGCTCCCGGGGGCCTACCTGCTGGCACGGTTCGAGTTTCCGGGACGGGAGTTCCTCCGATCGGTGACAATTTTGCCCTTTGTGATGCCCTCGATACTGGTTGCGGTCGGCTTTTTGGCGATGTTTGGCCGGAGTGGCGTCGTCAACGATCTGTTAGCAACCGTAGGGCTTGGCCCGATCAGACTTGTATTTACACTTGAGATCGTCATCCTTGCCCACGCATTTTACAACGCACCACTAGTGACACGGCTGGTTACCGCCGCCTGGGAATCAGTCGACACCCGAAGCGTCGAGACTGCCCGCACCCTCGGTGCGTCGCCGCTACGGGCGTTCCGCGACGTAACGCTCCCACAGCTCGTCCCTGCCATCCTGACCGCGTCGGTACTCACATTCATATTCACCTTCATGTCGTTCCCGATCGTCCTCGCCCTTGGCGGACTCCAACTGGCGACCGTGGAAGTCTGGCTGTTTTCCCGAGTCCAGAACCTCGCACTGGTTGAGGCGGCGACGCTGGGGGCCATCGAGACAGCCCTTTCGTTGGGGTTGATCTACGTCTACTTACGGTTTGAGGCCACTCAGATCAGTACTCACGGTAAGGAACATGTGCGGTCACGGCTACCGCTATTTGGTGATTGGCGATCAATATCTGACCCCCGGCGGCTCGGACTATTTGTCTACTGTCTCGTGGCGGCTGTTCTTTTTGTCGGCCCTATCTTGAGCCTCGTGATAGAAAGCCTAACGACGCCGGATGGCGCGTTCACCCTCGACTACTATGCCTTTTTATTCGCCCAGCAGGCGTCGACGGCTGTCGGAACGATCCAACCACTGGCAGCGATCACCAACTCTCTCTTGTTTGGGTTCGGGGCGTTGGTGCTGGCAGTTCCGATGGGTGTGCTTGTCTCGGTGGTGGCCACCCACGAGGGCCGTGGCTCGCGGGTCGCCGAGGCGCTGTTGACCGCGCCGCTTGCGGTGAGTGGGATCGTTCTCGGGTTGGGAATGCTCCGAACACTCGTATTCGGTATTACGGTGTTTGGCCACCGGCTCACAGTTACTGGTCCGATCGCAATCGTCGCTGCCCACGCGATCGCAGCCTATCCATTCGTGACGCGGAACGTCACGCCCGCGCTGAGTGGCATCGATGACCGGCTCGTCGATGCCGCCCGCGCGCTGGGAGCCGACCGGCCGACCGTACTAGTCGATATCGAGCTCCCATTGATCGCGCCAGCGTTGATCGCCGGGGCGGCGTTCGCTTTCGCAATCAGTATTGGCGAATTCGACTCGACGGTGTTGTTGGCAGAGGGCGTCGACAGTGCAACGATGCCGGTCGCACTCGAACGGTATACGGCTAACCGATCGTTAGGGCCGAACCTCGGGCCAGCGACCGCTATGGGGACGGTACTATTGGTCGTGACGACAGGGAGCTTCATGTTGATCGACCGCACAGGGAGGCGGTGGGAGCGATGACGACCACCGAGCCCACCATTGAGAGCACCAACAGCACGGAGGTCGAGATTACGAATATCGGCGTCGATTTCGGGAGTGTGACCGCCCTCGAATCCATTTCACTGTCGATCACTGACGGAGAGTTTTTTACACTCGTCGGCCCCTCAGGCTGCGGAAAGACGACCCTGCTGCGGTCGATCGCCGGACTGGAGACCCCCTCTCATGGAAGGGTGTCCATCGGCGGACGAGATGTAACTACGGAGCCGCCGGAAGCACGAAACGTTGGGATTGTTTTCCAAAACTACTCGCTGTTTCCACACCTGAGCGTTGCCGACAACGTCGCCTACGGGCTGCAATTTCACGAGCTTTCTGGAGAGCGAGATCCTGAGGGCCGCGTCGCTGAGCTCCTGGAGCTAGTCGACCTCCCAGGCTTCGGCGATCGGAAGCCAACGCAGTTGTCCGGTGGTCAGAAACAGCGGGTCGCGCTGGCGCGGGCACTAGCTCCCGAACCCGATGTACTGCTGTTGGACGAACCGCTCTCGGCACTCGACGCCCGGCTTCGAAAGAAGCTTCGCGTCCAGATCAAGACTATCCAGCGCGATCTTGGGATTACGACGGTGTACGTGACCCACGACCAGGCCGAGGCACTGGCGATCAGCGACCGGATCGCCGTCATAAAGCAGGGACAAATCCAGCAAGTCGACACCCCCGAGACGGTGTACCGACAGCCCGCCTCCCGTGCTGTCGCCGAGTTCATTGGTAACAACAACGTGTTCCAGGGCAGAGTTGCCGACGACGGCCGACAACTTGAGATTGGAGGAACCCTACTGCCGTTGCCGGAAAACCACAATCGAGCCCCCGGCACGTCGCTAACCGTCTCGATCCGTCCAGAAGCGCTTGTAGTGGCCGACAGCAAACAAGTAGACCCCGCAGTCCTTTCGGCGACGGTCGAAACGGTCGAATTCCTTGGAGATGCTTATCGGGTTCACTGCCGGTGGAAAAACAAATCTGTTCTCGTGACGACGGCTGCAACCACACCACCGGAGGGTACGGTCAAGCTACATTTCGACCCCGAAGACGTGCATTTGCTGTAGCCCCAGCGATCGGGATTAAGAATTGAGCATACGCTCGTAGGAGCGATTCTGGTATTCACTGGCCCGTGGCTCGCCAATAGACAATTGGACTCCACGAATAGTACTTATTGACTGCGAATATTCCGTGCAAGATACGCGTTCTATCCATCAAAAGCCGATTCAATGTGTACAATTGTTGATTAATGGAAGAGTGACCGATAGAGAGGATGTATCGCTCAATTCTCAGGATTCAAGTGTTTTAAATTGGAACCAAGGTGCGTGAATAGACTTCATCTACTCGCGGGGGTTGGATTTATACTACTTGGAGTTGCTTATTTGTTCGTTCCTAACTCCATCTATCATTTTGGGCTTGACTCTTTGCGTGACACACAGTCTGAGCCGTCTCAACCGTCTACCGTAATGATGTGGATTTATCGATTTATCGGTGCCTGTCTCGTCATCACGGGCATCTCATACCTATTTTGACGTGGTTCAATTGCTCTCTATACTCCTCCTCGCACCTGTTTTAGCCATTCTATCTACCCACTTAGATGACTGACTCGCGCCTTCCATCTTGCACGTCAAGTAATACCAATGTCGTCGATCTGATCACTACCTCGTTCAATTAGGCAATAACCGCAGTATTTTTCGCGCCCCAAGGGGTGCGGCGCGTTCTGAAGAAGCAGAACTCGTCGTGTGAATATCATGGCTACACAGAGTGAGACGTCGGTTTCCTTCGAGGAGAGCGACACCCGACACGATGAGATGCACAGTACGATTGAACACTGGATCGGCGAGCTCGTCGACCACGTCGATGATGCACAGGAAAGCAAGGAGTTCCAGGAGTGGCTTGATGTCCAGAGTCGCTTCCATGACTACTCGCATCGAAATACCCTACTCATCAAACTCCAGTGTCCCGAGGCAACGAGAGTCGCTGGCTACAACACCTGGCGAAATGACTTCGACCGGCATGTCCAGAAAGGCGAACAGGCGATCTGGATCTGGGCTCCGATCATCGCTAAGCGCTGTCCCAAGTGCAAGAATGCACCCAGCTACCACGACCAGATCGATTGTGAGTACGACGAAACCCCTCCAGAAGAGTGGTCGAAAGGGCTTGTCGGCTTCAGACCCACAACTGTCTTCGATGTCTCTCAGACCGAGGGTGAGTCCCTTCCCGAATTGGAGACTGCAGCTACTGGCGACGGCAGCGATCTCGTGGTGAGGCTTACGGAGGTGGCTGAAGACCTTGGGGTGACCGTTCGCATTGTCGAAGCCGATGAGTGGGAGTATGGAGAGGCGATGGGCGTCTGCAAGTACCGATGCATCCACTCGTTTCACCCTGTTGTTGAAGTAAAGGCCCGATCCAATCAGGCCGATCTGGCCGTGACATTGATCCACGAGTACGCTCATGCACTGTTACACTTCGATGTCGACAGTGAACCCGAGCGAGCGAAACGAGAGGTCGAAGCCGAGGCCGTTGCCTATATCGTCGGTCGGTTTTTCGACTTAGATACGAGTGGCTCTGCATTCTACTTGGCAGCGTGGGAAAACGAGGATTCGGCGGTGATCCAAGAGCGTCTTGGTCGGATTAGCTCTACAGCTCAGGAGATCATTGAGGCCATTGAGTGAAACTAATACAGAATGCTTGCAGGCCAACGAGTCTCTGGACGTGGTGAGGTTCTGTGTCGAGAAGATTAATCTGCTACTGTGCGGGGAGCCGCTCTGCTTCCCATTCTTGCCGTTCAGCAAGCCGGTGTTTGGCTTCAGCAGTCAGTTCATAGCTGTTTGTCCGGTCATCGATACTGCCCTTAGCGACATAGCCTTCCTCAACAAGCGTGTTTAGATTTGCATATAACCGGCCGTGATTAACTTCGATGTCTCTGTACGATTCAAGAGCGCGCTTTATTCCAAGCCCGTAGGGTTCCTCCACTCCAGCGATGCAGTAGAGCAGATCACGTTGAAACCCGGTCAGATCGTGCATTTGCTGCCTGATGTTTCGGGAGACCAATGTATTAGTATGTCGCATTTTTCGATTATTGCTTAGGTTCAGTTCTGAGCAGGGCTAGTCAGTGGTTGTTTGCCAGGTAATTCGCTCAATACTGTACCCATCACACAATGGACAGCAGTGATGTTGGACGCTGAACCGCTCACCGCATGCTTGACACTCATAGGGGAAGCTTGCCTGCTCTCGGGTGAAAATACCAGCCAGCCGTCCAAGCAGCGTCATTATCCAGGGTATCCACTGCCGACATTATAAGCGATGGTGACTGTTTAATCACCCGCAAGCGACGGGATCGATACCAATCACTGTGGGTGCTACGGATCGGCGTTTGACTTGGTGTGGAACGAGCTACCGGATTTGAACTCCGTGAGTTCCTCGATGCGTGCTTCCAGTTCGTTGACCTCTTGGCGGAGTTCGTCTGCTTCCTCGCCTTCGGCAGCGGCTAGCTGATCTTTGAGTCCTTGCAGTCGCGTTTCTTTCTGCTCTTCGTGTACCTCGGCTTTTCGCACGTACTCGCTTTCCTCAATCTCGTAGACCTCGGATTCCGCGACTTCGATCACGTCGAGGGCTTCATCGACCTTGCTGCTGTCCACACTCGTGACCCGCTCACGGTCGATCCCTGCCTCTTCTAGCACCGCAAGCACCTCGTCATCAGCTTTGAGAGAGCGATTCCGCCGAGCCGTACGCTGGACAGAGCCGTACTGCCCTGCGACCGGTTGATCGTGATGCAAGCGGTTGAGCAGGACACTTCGAACATCTTTTCGAAGCTCGTTGGCGTTCCGCTGAACATCCGATAACAGCGTGTAGATGTTCACGAGCGCGTCGGTGTCCAATCCTTCCAGATACTCGACCTCGTGACGTTCGAGTGCGTCAATCAACAGCAGGGCGTCAGCATACACAGCGAGGTCAGGTTCAGTTCGGTCAGCCTCGTCAAGATCTTGTTCAGCATTCGTCTCGATGAGCTGTGAAGATGTGGGGCCGTCACGTTCGATGATGACGCTTTGCTCTTCATCGATCTCGAACCGGGGATGAACGCTCCACACAGCCGGATATGCGTCGGCATCTGGTGGCAGACGATCAAGTTCAAAGCCACCGCGAGCATCGGTGATACGGCGGTACATCGTTTCGAATTGCTCACGCTGAAGCGGTTGATTTGGATCGATATCCTTGTCGAGGAACTGAATAATAACCCGCTGCTCCTGGACGCTACTGATCGTGAATCTGTCGTGAGAAAGCGGTGTAATCAGGGTCGCTCCGTCAGAGAGATCCTCTAATTCTCTGAGGAGCGTCTGCCAACTCGCACTGAAGGCCATATCTGCTGATTGGGTCACATTCTCAAAGGCCTGCGGGTGATCAGCTCAGCACTCGGGAGGCGTTTCTCCCCCTGAACAGGTGTGGAAGTCTCCCCCGACTTCCGATCCTTCGAGAGACGAACGGCGACATTGACCCCCCTAGAACCCTGCTACCCCACTGAACATGGTGGTAGCACTGCACCCCACTTTTCATCGGCTCTGAGTATATACCTTCGCCAGTGGGTATGAATACTGAAAATTAGAGTAGGCCCTTGCCTAATCTGATGAAATAACTATCTAATATCTGATATCGGAGAATTTGGAGTGCTGAATTTAGGGGATGTATCTAACACCGAGGAGGCTGTAAGCAACGACTCGGTGGCTATTTTATCAGCAGACACATCACATCCGAATATGATTCCCACTCCACACGCCATCAAGCAGGTTGTACGATCCGGACTTTCCGCTTAAAACACTCAAGAACGCAATTGTCCGAGAGTACGACGGAGACCTGTTCTGGAAGTGGGCTGGAAGTCAGTATCATGATGCACAGATGGAGAAACTACTAGCGAAACGGCCTGAGATAGAGCGCTGTCGAGGGCCGAAGGGTTTTCACTAGCGATTCAGAGAGTCGATTTCGTTGAGTGCTTCTGTTGCCACGTCCCCGAGTTCCCCGGCCTCGATGTGTGAATACCGCTCACGGACCATCTCCTCCGAATTATCGAGATACCGCGCAGCTACTGTGTACCCGAACGCGCGGACGAGAACCTCACCCATTCCACGTCGACCACCGTGGGGCGCGAGATAATCGTGTTTCGGATGGTCGATATCGATCTCTGCGGCCTTCGAGAGCTGTTGGAGGATTGATCGTGCACCGTCCGTCGTGATTGAGGGCGGCCGCACATCCTCATCGAGTGCTAGCACTAGGTCGCGAGCGTACTCATCCCGGGATTCAGCGATTGCTTCTGGCCGTTCTCCTTGATCAGCTAACTCGTCTTGGACGAGCTCTGCGAGCGTCGGTTGATCGAACGTGGGAAACACCGGCCAGCGTTCTGTCGGTGGATCCATCAGCTGACGGTAGCTCCGTAGCGGGGAGATCACCGGGTCAGGAAGGCTGGCTGCGTCCCACTGCTGTTTCTTCCGATAAACATCCATACTCCCTCCGTCGAGGGAAACGTCCTCCCAGCGAACCCCACGCCGACGCGGGTCGTTTGGATCCCGAAGGAGTTCACCGACGCGGACGGCCGTATACGCGAGAATAAAAACGAGGGCGCGGTCGCGAGCCGCCTTGAGGGCCGCATAACGCGCCCGCTGCTTGTCGAGGAGATCAGCATCTTGGGAGAGTGACGTGTACGCCTCAACTTGGTCTCGGGTTCGTTCATCGACATGACGGGTGAGTGCGTGGCGGTGCTCGGATGTCCAAGCCTGCTGGTCACCGGGCTTTCGGCCGTCATCCTCGGGGAGTGGTGCCATTGCACTCGCCCGTTGGGCGTAGTGTCCTTCGAGATATCCCTCGTTGACACACCACCCGCACCACGCAGAGATATAGCGATAGTAGGTTTGGACGGTATTCTGTTTGAGTCCGCGATCTCCGGCGAGATGCCGGGCGTACTCGCGGAAGACACGTTCGTCGAGATCCTCGAAGGTTGGAGCTCGGTCGAGGCCATCGGGGACAATCCCATTCGAGTTGTCGCTGTTGGGTGTGCCTGCGGCCCACTCAGCGAATCGGTTGAGTTCCCGAGCGGCGTTCCGTCGGTAGTTCCCGCCATCGCCACCCCTGCCTTTTCCTTTGTCTTGGAGATACCGCTTGAAGCTCTCGTCGAGCGGCGTCGATAGTGTGCGGTTAGACATTGACCGACCCTCCTCGGATCAGCGATCCCGGTCTTGGTGGCTTTTCCCCCGGGGAAGCGTCGTCATGAGCCGATTGTAGCATTCGTGCTTACCCGACTGCGGCGAGGTACTTCAATGTGCTCGTGATTACCAGTGTAATCACGTACAAACTCGAATTTGCCCGAAATGCCGAATTCCGGCAGTAGCAGTACTAGTAACCAAGAAAAGCGGATTATAAATCGTATATTGCTATACCAAAACTGAGCCGTTGGAAGTTGAGACTACGGCGGCTATAGCACCGCTGGTATGCACGATATCAGCCGAACCAGCGAATTTGACACGGTTCACACTCGGGCCGGACACCACTTCCAGTTAGTATCCCAACTAGAACTGCGTATTTGAAGAGATCAGAACAGCGCTGCCGCTCGTTACCCCTGTTCTCACTGGCTCAATATCGGCGATTACCCGACTCCAGTTTCCTTCTTCAACAGTGTGAGCGTATT
>Ga0209965_1000825_pt1 | contig 10931 bp, 10 predicted proteins | sample SalPon2_B_H2O_MG_FD_185707 | JGI IMG/M metagenome (GOLD analysis project Ga0209965, IMG submission 185707) | Salt pond water microbial communities from South San Francisco under conditions of wetland restoration - Salt Pond MetaG R2_B_H2O_MG... | ecosystem: Environmental > Aquatic > Non-marine...
CAGGTACGCCGCGATGTCTGTATCTGACATGATACATGACAACGGATGGCTGGGTTGATATTAAATTTATTTGATACTTACCTACATAAGATTAATTAGATTAAATGGAAATTTTAAGTAAAATGTGGTTTAAAATCGGTGGCTCTCCCGAAAAGCGGGGATACGCACGTCGCGGCCTACGATCGTAGTCGGTTCCGGGCGGGGCGCCGCCTCGGACGACCGACACGCTCCGGTCGGGAGACGGCGATCGGATCTCGAGGGACCGCGACGGCCGATCGATCCGCGAAACGTCACGAAACGTTATCAGGGTCCGAGACGAACGCTACGTAGACCCACACCGGGCCGCCGACGCGACGGGGCCGCCGGCCCGGGTTACAAGATATTTATCGGCATGGCGAGAACCACCCCACAGGACGGATCCAATCGATGAACACGAGTGACCGACGACGGCGCGAGCGAGCTTCGATCCCCCGGTCGGCCTTCCGCGGCGATCCCCCGCTCCGGGACCGAAGCCCGCCGCTTACGAGGGGCGAACTCCCGGAACAGTTGGACGAGGACGTCATCGAGGTGCCCGTCCCGGTGTCCGCGGGCGCGGAGACGGAGGAGATCACGGTGCTTCACGTCGACGACGAGCCGTCGATGAACGACCTGACGGCGACGTATCTCGAACGGATCGACGGCGACCTCGCGGTCTCGACGGCGACGAACGCCGTCGAGGCGCTCGACCGACTCGAAAGCGAGGACGTCGACTGCGTCGTCAGCGACTACGACATGCCGACCACGAACGGCATCGAGTTCCTCGAGATCGTCCGCGAGCAGTACGCCGACCTCCCCTTTATTCTCTTCACCGGCAAGGGCAGCGAGGAGGTCGCGAGCGAGGCCATCGCCGCGGGCGTCACCGACTACATGCAGAAGGGGACCGGCACCGACCAATACGAGGTGCTCGCCAACCGCGTCCGGAACGTCGTCGAGCGCTACCGGGCCAGACAGCAGTTCTGGGAGGCGCTATCGTGGTACCGCCGCCTGGTCGAACAGGACCTGACCGGCGTGTTCATCGTCCAGGACGGCGAGTTCGTCTACGTCAACGAGCGGCTCGCGGACATCTTCGGCTACGAGCAATGCGACCTCGTCGGGGAATCGCCGCTCGCCCTCGCCGCCGACGAGGCGGCCGAGGCGACGCTGGAGACGTTTCTCGGCGTGGACCCGGAAGATCACGACAGCTTCGAGTGCGAGTTCACCGGCGAGTGCGCCGAAAGCGGGGAACTCGACGTCGAGGTCCACGGCGGCTCGATCAACTACCGGGGGGAACTCGGCTGCATCGGGATCCTCTGGAGCCACGACGGCGAGTGATCACCGCACCGCGGCCGTCGCCTCGCGCATAACCGCCAGTGCCTCCTTCAGCGTCTCCACGTCGGTCGCATAGGAGATGCGGGCGTGGCCCGCCCCGCCCTCGCCGAAGGCCTCGCCGGGGACGACGACGACGCCGCGGTCGATCACCTCGTCGACCCAGCCCTCGGGGACGCGCGGCATCGCGTAGAAGGCGCCCTTCGGCGTCGGCACCTCGAGGCCCATCCCTTCGAGGCCGTCGACCACGACGTCGCGGCGCTCCTCGAAGGCCGCCCGCATCTCGCCGACGCGGCCCTGCGGCCCCGACAGCGCCGCCTCCGCGGCGTACTGGGCGGGCGCGGACGCGCAGGCCTGGACGTACTGGTGGACCCGGAGCATCCGCTCGATGCGCTCCTCGGTCGCGGTCACCCACCCGAGCCGCCAGCCGGTCATCGAGTAGGCCTTCGAGCAGGCGTTGACGACGGCGACGTTGCCCGAGTCGGTGAAGTCGGCGGGCGAGTGGTGCTCGCCGTCGAAGACGAACGGCTCGTACACCTCGTCGGAGAGACACAACACGTCGTGTCGGTCGGCGATCCGGGCGAACTCGCGCATGTCGGCCTCGCTTTGGACCGCGCCCGTGGGGTTGGCGGGGCTGTTGACGACGAACAGCGCCGTGTCGTCGGTGATCGCGTCCTCGACGGCCTCGGGGGCCATCGTGAGGTCCTCGCGCAACTCCACCGGCGTCGGCTCGCCGCCGGCCAGATGCGTCAGCGCCTCGTAGGAGACGAACCCGGGGTCGGGGTAGATGACCTCCTGGCCCGAATCGACGTGGGCCTCGATGGCGATGTGGAGCGCCTCGCTGCCGCCCGCCGTCGCGATGACGTCGCCGGGGTCGACCGAGAAGTCGTTGTCGCGGTCGTGTTTCGCGGCGATGGCCGCCCGCAGCGATTCGGTGCCCTTGTTCGAGGTGTAGGCGTCCGTCCGCCCCGACTCGATGGCCTCGATGGCCGCCTCGCGGGCGTGCTCGGGCGTCGGGAAGTCGGGCTGGCCCAATCCGAGGTTGATCGCGTCCTCGCCGGCCGCCTCGAACACCTCCCGGATGCCGCTGATCGAGATCCGCTCGACGCGGGATGCAAACCGACTCATACCAGTGGTGGCGTCCGGGACGGCCATAGTTCTGCCGTGTCCCGGACGGCGATCGGTTCCCTCGAGTCGAACCGATGGCGGATCCACCGGCCCGAAGCGACGACCGTCCAGAAATAACGTTTCCGACCCGACCCGAACCGACGGCCGACCCGCCGACCCGAACGGCGCCGTTGGGACGGCCACTCGGCCCCGACCATACGGGCAATATTTTCTCCTATACGAGACGGCTGTTCGAGCCGCGAGAGCCCGCATCGACCGCCGCAAGCGGCCCGAAACGGTCGAATCGTCGGGGAAACGCCGTCGGATATCGAGCCCAGCGCTACCGCTACCTGTCCGGGGATACGTCGGGGGCGTCTACAGGACGTAATGACAGGGTTCAGCTGTTCGCGGCGCGGGTATCTCGGTGCGGTCGGGTCGGCGGTGGCGGTCGGCGGTGCCGGCTGTCTCGGTGGCGGTGGCGGCGGCTCGCTGGAGGAGCTCACGGTCGCGTACATGCCGATCTACCCCGATCTGCAGTACTTCGTGATGGAGGGCGAGGGGTACCTCTCGGAGGTCGACGCGGAGATCGACGCGCGGGAGTTCACCGACGGGCCGGCGATCGTCCAGGCCTACGGCGGCGGCGACGTCGACGTCGCGATGTTCGGCATCGTGCCCGCGATGATCGTCGTCGACCGGGGGATCCCGGCGCAGGTGACGGCGGCGAACGTCGTCGAGCCGATGGGGATCATGGCCGACGAGGAACTGCAGACGCTGTGGGCCGACCACGGGGCCGACGCCTTCGACGTCTGGGCCGACGAACGCGGCCGGCGCTTCCGGTTCGGGACGTTCCCGCAGGGGTCGGTCCCGGACGTGTTGCTCCGCTACTGGCTGGAGAGCGAGGGCGTCGACCCGGAGTCGGCGGTCGACATCGTCGAGATCAACGGCGCGAACGCCGTCTGGCAGGCGATCGCGAGCGGCGAGGTCGACGGCACCTCGATCATGGAGCCGGTACCGACGATCGCCGCCGAGGAGGACTCGGACGTGACGATGTTCCGCACCGCCGCCGAGGTCATGCCCGGCCAACCGGCCGCGGTGACGCTCATGAGCGACGCGGTCCGGGAGTCGCCGCTGGCGGCGCAGTTCCTCGAACAGCACGTCCGGGCGACGGCGTTCATCGACGAGAACCCCGAGGAGACGGCCGCACACGTCGAGTCGGGCATCGGGATGCCCGCCGGTCGCGCCCGGCGCGCGCTGGAGTCGCCGCTGTCGAACTTCGTCACCGACCCGCGGGCCATCGAGAGCGGGACCGAGGTGTTCGCCGAGTTCGCCAACGACAACGGCCAGATCGAGCGGGAACTGACGACCGACGAGATATTCGATTACGATGTCTACGACAGCCTGTAACCGATTCCGCCCGGCGTCGGGACACGGGGAGGTGTGAACCCGGATGGCGACCAAGACCGACGTCGACGACGGGATCGGCGGGTACCTCGACGGCTCGATCGCGGCGATCGATCCGCGCCGGGCCGTCCTCGGCTCCGTCGGCATCGCCGGCTTCCTCGCGCTGTGGTGGGCGGCATCGCTCGTCCAACCGTCCTACGTGTTGCCCTCGCCGGCCGCCGTCGGCGAGACGTTCTACGCCGAGGCCGCCAGCGGCGAGATGGCGACCGCGATCGGCCACAGCGTCCGCCACTGGGTCCCGGGCGCGGCGATCGGCACCACCCTCGGCGTCGCGGCCGGCGTCGGCTTGGCGTGGAGTTCGGTGGCCGACGACGTCTCCGCGCCGATCGTCCGGACGCTGCGGCCGGTGCCGCCGCTCGCGCTCATCGGCTTCGCGATCGCGTGGTTCGGCATCAACCACGCCGGGGCCGCGTTCATCATCGCCGTCGGGGCCTTCTGGATCAACTTCTACGCCGCCTACGGCGGCGTCGAGGGCGTCTCGGAGGACTTGCTCGACGTCGCCCGCAGCCTCGGCGTCGAGGGCGACCTCGAGTTGCTGCGGTCGGTCGTCGTCCCCGCGGCCTCCCCGGAGATCCTGACGGGGGTCCGGACCGGGATCGGCCGGTGTTGGATGCTCGTCGTCGCCTCGGAGATATTCGGGGTGCCCGGCATCGGGCGGCGCATCCTGCGCGCCTCGAACAACCTCCAGGTCGACGTCGTGATCGCGTACATCCTCGTGTTGAGCCTCATGTTCCTCCTCGTCGACGTGATGTTCAGGGCGGCCCAACGGAGGGCGCTGGCGTGGCGATGAACGACGAGCGCGGGGACGGAGGCTCGAGCCCGAAGGACGCGAACGACGCGAACGGCAACGCGGAGGGCGAGGACCGAACCGTCGGGGGCGCCGCGAGCGCCGCCCGCGTCCGGGTCGCCGAGGTCGCCAAACACTACGAGGGCACCGAGGGGCCGATTCGGGCGCTCGAGGGCGTCTCCTTCGACGTCTCCGACGGCGAGTTCGTCTGTCTCGTCGGCCCCTCCGGCTGCGGGAAGACGACGCTGTTTCGGATCATCGCCGGCCTCGAATCCGCGACGGCGGGCGAGGTCTTCCTGAACGACGAGCGGGTCGAGGGTCCCACGCCCGACATGGGCGTCGTCTTCCAGGAGTACCACCTCTTCCCGTGGCGGACCGTCCGCGGCAACGTCGGGTTCGGCCTCGAGAAGGGCGGCATCGACGGGGAAGGCGGCATCGACGGCGAGGAGCGCCGACAGCGCGTCGACCGCCTCGTGGAGTTGGTCGGCCTCGAGGGGTTCGGCGACAGCTACCCCAAGGAGCTCTCCGGCGGGATGAAACAGCGCGTCGCCATCGCGCGGGCGCTGGCGGTCGACCCCGACCTGCTGCTCATGGACGAGCCCTTCGGCGCCGTCGACGCCCAGACGCGGGAGATGCTCCAATCGGAACTGCTCGACATCTGGCGCGAGACGGGCAAGACCGTCCTGTTCGTCACCCACGACGTCGAGGAGGCCGTGAAACTCGCCGACCGGATCGTCGTGATGGCCAAGGAACCGGGGCGGGTCCGGGAAGTAATCGACGTGGACCTCCCCCGGCCGCGGGCGCGCTCGGACGCCGCGTTCGGGCGCTACTACGAGCGCGTGCTGGGGCTCATCCGCGGCGAGCGGGGCACACCGGACGTATAAGGCTCACTCGTTCGCTCGGGCCTCACGGAGTTCCTCTATGTGGCGTTCGAGTCTGCGAAGCGTCGCGTCGGCGTCCGCGTAGCCCGCCTCGTACTCGCCGTAGGCGTCGTCGGCCTTCTGCAGGAAGCGATCGATGGCGTCGTCGGCGTCGGCGTCGGTCATGTGGGACGTTCGGTCGGTCGATTTAAAAGGCGGACGGTGTGGGACTCGGGTCGATTTAAAAGGCGGACGGCAGCGCCCGTTTCGGCCGCCGAAACAGGTCGCGACTTGATAATCGGATCGCGTGATTCATCAGTAATGGCAGCGTCTCTCGCTCGCTCTCCGCTCCGCGCGCGCCGGTTCGGAGCGGTCTGTCTGTGCGTCGCCCTCGCGGTCCTCGTCGGCGTCGGGCTAGGCGGCGGGACCGCCGCGGCGCAAAGCGGGGCGACGATAGAGAACGTGACGGTCACCCCCAGCGAGGGCGACGCGGGGGTCACGGATACCCACACCGTGACCGTCGAGGCGGCGAACGCGTCTCGAGCGAACGCGAGGGTCGAACTCGACCTCACGGGGTGGTCCGCCGAGCGGACGGAGAACGTCAACGTCGTAACCGGGGAAGCACGCGAGGAACCGACGAACGACAGCGTCCGAGTCGAACCGGATGGCAGAGAAGTCGTCGTCGACCTCGTCCTCACGCACCCGACGACGGCGGGCGACGTACCGATCGAGGCGGCGTTGGTCAAAGAGTCGGGCGAACGCATCGACTCGGGGACGGCGACGATCGACGTCCAGTCGATCGACTTCCGGCCGTCACTCGGCAGCAGCGAGATCGACGCCTACGGCGCCGAGGCCGAGCACACGACCGAGCTGTCGGGGCTCGGGTCCGCGGCGCCCGGGACCGAGGTGACGATCTCGTCGCCGGATCTGACCGACGACGAGCTGTTCGAGGTGCTCGATGGCGACGAACGGGACTCCGTCGAGCGCAAGGACGGCGAGATCAGGGTCGAGCCCCCGGGGCAGGAGCCGGGCATCGAACTCTCGTTTCGGGACTTCGACGCGGCGACGTACCGCTTCGACCTCTCGCCGGTCGGTTCCGAGGTCGAGACGCGGCTGGAACTCGAGGTCGTCGACCCCGAAATCGACGGCTCCTTCGGGACCGACCGCCACGAGGTGGCGGCCGGCGACATGGTCACCGTCGACATCGAACTCGAGAACGCCGACGGCGCCTATCTGCTCGTGGGCGCCGACCACAAGGCACGGGAGGGCCGACCGACGAACTACTTCGACATCGTCTACGTGGAGGGGGCAGATAACGTGACGGTCAACACGCGGCTGCTCGGGACCGACGCCGACACCGAGGAGATCTACCAGGCCGACGGCACCGTCGAGAGCTACCTCCACGGCGATGCCGACGGGAGCAACCGGCTCTCGGAGGTCCGCTTCAGGGGCGAGGACGGCCGCCGAAGCTGGGAGAGCCTGACGGCCTTCCGCGCGGAGATGGGGATGTCCGCACAGCCGTGGCCGATCCAGCCCGAGCGCTACCGGTTCGTCCTCGGGGCCGACGGCACCGTCGAGTTGCGCGAGGACGGCATCGCCGACTTCGCGTACCCCATCGCCCGCTCGAACCTCCAGGTGACCGACCCGGGCGTCGAGTCGATCGAGACGTACGTCGCGCCGCGGGGACCGGCCAACGAGCCCAACAGCCCGAGCGGTCCCGACTCGCTGGAGGGACTCCTCGAACGCACGACCCAGCGGGAGACGGTCGCCAAGGAGGACCGCCTCGTCATCGAGGTGAACGCGACCGGGATCTACGGGGCGTTGCACTACCTCTCCGACGGGGGCGTCGCCGGCTTCGGTGGGGGCGTCCACCCCGAGGACGCCCAGAAACTGCTGGATAAACACGAGGGCGTGATCCTCGAGGCGCTCCAGACCGACATGGACGAGAACGAACGCCGAACCGAACTCGACCTCGGCGGCGCGACGGACGGCGAGGCGTACGTACTGCCCGACATCGACGAGAACAACGAACGGGTGGTCGACGGTCGGTTCTACATCGTCGTCGACACCCGGAACGCGGGCGCCTTCGACGGGACGTTCAGCGACGGCGAGAGCGACGACTTCGAGTTCGAGTACGGCTACGAGTCCCCGCCCGAGGAGCGCTATCGCTTCGGCAACGACGCGCTCTCGGCGACCCGTCCCCCGGCGTTCGCCCCCGAGTCAGAGCCGACCGACGAGGGCACCGAACACTACCCGTACCTGAACCGCGAGGAGACCGGCACCACGGAGACGGCCCCGTTCACGGTCGCGGAGTCGTACGCCGAGTACGATCGGACGACCACGGAGGGCGCGGTCGCGCTGTCGAACGGGACGAACGTCACGCTGACCGGCGAGACGAACGTCGCGCCCGCCTCGGAGTTCTACATCCAGATCGTCGCCGACGACCGCTCGAACCCGACACGGATCACCATCGACGACGTCAACGTCACCGAGTCCGGTGCCTTCGAGGCCACGCGGGATCTCTCTGCGCTCCGGGTTGGCGAGGGCGTCGAGGTGGAGTTCTACGCCGAGGACCGCCTCGTCGACAAGCGTGCGGGCGTCGTGAGCGGCGACCGCGGGACGCCGAGTCGCTTCGTGATACGCGAGGCGCCCGAGCGGGTCGAACTCGACCCCGGCGAGCGGGCGACGGTCGAGGCGGTGATCGAGAACACCGGGGCAGCGACGGAGTCGAAGCCGATCGACCTCCGGGTCGGAGATGCCGACGTCGACTCGATCCAGCGGACGCTCGCGGGCGGGGAGAACCGCTCGATCGAACTCGACGCCGGAACGCTCGAGGCGGGGACGTACCCCTACGTCCTCTCGACGCCCGACGACGAGGCGGTTGGCCGGCTAATCGTCGGGAGCGAGACGGACGGGGAGACGAACGCGAGCGAGAGCGAGGACGGAACGGAGAGCGAAAGCGGGGAAAGCGGGGGAGACGAGGGGAGCGAGGACGGCGGAGGCGGGGAGACGAACGACAGCGACGACGGCGAAAACACAGCGGAAGACAGCGGGGACGACGGCGACGATCCGGGGCTCCCGAGCGAGGTCGTCGGCCTGCTCGGGGCGTTCGCCGGCGCGGTCGGCACCGAACACGCCGTCGGCGGCGCGGCGGTCGTCGGCGCGGCGCACGTGCTCGGCTACTGGGCCTGAGACACGGGACGACGGGGCGCTGTCGGCCTTCACAAAACGTATCCGGCGCTGTCCCCCACCGTTCGTATGGACGAACACGGCCGCCGTCGGTTCCTCAAGACCGCGAGCGTCGGGATGACAGCAGCGATCGCCGGGTGCGGCTCCGCCGAGGACGCCCCCGCCCAATCGAGCACGGAGGATCGGGCGACGGTCACCTTCGGCATCGAACCCGATACGGAGGCGTTCCAGGAACGCCGACAGGAACTCGTCGAGGAGGTCGAGGCGGGCAATGTGACCCAGACGGAGGCCGCAAACCAGCTCTCGGAGCTCGAGGAGGAGGTCCTCGCCGAGGCGGCGACCGAGGCCCGAGAGCACCTCGAGTCGGGCGGCGCAGAGGTCGAGGCCGTCGACGAGGCCGCGGGCGTGCTGCGGGCCAACGGCGACCCGGCGGCGCTCGTCGAGACGCTCACCCACGAGCGGATCGCGGCGATGTTGGAAGCCGGCGCGTACGACGAACTCACCGAGTCCGCGTCGGGCGAGGGCGGGGAGGCCAACGCGACGGACACCGGGGACGTCGAAGGCGGGGCGGGCGAGTAGGAATCCGGGGGTTCGAACGGTCGATCGAACGCAACGAGCGCCGCGTTCACGGCGCGGCGGCGGCCGTATCGTCGGCGTTGGGGTCGAAGGGAGACGGTAGGCAATTCAATCTAGCTGATCGAGAGCTCCCCGGCGTTCTCGATGCATGATGCCCCCGGCGAACAACCGAAGTTTCGAAACGAGTTCAGCTTCGGTGTCATACGTTTCGACTCGGAGGTCCCACCGCACTTGTGCGGATCGTATCATCGCACTCGCGATCGAGTAGGGTGGTTCACAGAAATTGGCTTGAAAAAACTAAGCGTTTCTCCTCCGTACCGTAGACTATGACGACGAATCACACGCAGGAAGCTGGCGGCGGGGTCCCGGAGGATCCGGAAGATCTGCTGCCGGACGAGAGCGTCCTCGGCCTCGAGGAGTATCTCGCGATGCACGCCGCCGTCGGACACCGCACCAGATACGAGATTCTCTATCGCCTCACCCACGGCGGAGAAATGAGCCCGAAAGAGTTGGAGGAGGCGATCGAGATCGACGACAGCACCCTCCACTACCACCTCAATGAACTCGTCGACGTGGGTCTCGTCGAAAAACGCCAACGCACCGAACGAGGCCAGGACGGCCTGTACACGTACTACCGGGCGACGGTGTTCGGAGAAGCGACACTCACGGACGGCGTCGACGAGTTGATCCGCGGTGAGGCGGAATTCGGAACGATGTACAACAGTTCGGCCGACCGATGAGTCCGTCCCAACCTCACCCGAGGTCGAACTCGAGTCGATCGCCCGCCTCGACGCCGTGTCGCGTCGTCCACTCGTAGTTCACCTCGAGGACGTACTGCCCCCGGCCGGGATAGCGTTGGTCGTTGCCGTCCTCGTCGGGACCGGGGGCGGGCGCGTGATGGATTTTGGTGACCGTGCCCGCCGAGTCGGCGTAGACGATGTCGATCCCGAAGTCCATCCGCCGCATCACGAACGTCCGGTCGGCGACCGACCCGTAGACGAACAACATCCCGCGGTCCTCGGGCAGCGACTCGGTGTCGCTCAGGCCCGTGTATCGGAGCTCTCCCGTGTCGGCGACGGCCGCCGTCACCGATCCGAGGTCGGAGCCGTCCTCGGAAACGACGCCGATCTCGGTCGTCTCGTAGCTTTCGTGGACCGGCTCCGGGGTCGGCGTCGCCTCGGGCGCGGGCGTTCCATCGTCCGGCGCGGGCGTTCCGTCTCCGGGCGTCGCGTCGGCCGCCCCGCTGTCGTTCGCGGCGTCGAGACAGCCCGAGAGGCCGGCCAGCGCCGCCGTCGTCGCGAGCCACGTCCGGCGATCCATGTCGTCCGGTTGGGGAGGTCGATATATAAATACCAGTAGCCGGGACGGTAGTGTTCACATAAGCTGATTCCATGCGAAGGCGAAGGATCGAAGCCAATTATCGGCGGTGTCTGCTTCGGCGTTGCTGAAACAATTTGAAAACTGGTAGTTCGGCGTTTTATAAAGCCCAAGGAGAATACCTGCGGCTTCAGCCGTCCCCAGAAATCGGTGATTTCTGGTGTGCGAACGAGACCTCCGGTCTCGTTACCGCAGGATGAATCCGACAACTCAGAGTCAATCTACGCTGC
>Ga0209965_1000828_pt1 | contig 10897 bp, 13 predicted proteins | sample SalPon2_B_H2O_MG_FD_185707 | JGI IMG/M metagenome (GOLD analysis project Ga0209965, IMG submission 185707) | Salt pond water microbial communities from South San Francisco under conditions of wetland restoration - Salt Pond MetaG R2_B_H2O_MG... | ecosystem: Environmental > Aquatic > Non-marine...
CTTGGACAGAGTGCTTGGCTTCGGACCAAGTTGTCGCGGGTTCAAATCCTCCAGCGCCCATTCCGTTTTGGAACGATCCACATCCGATAAAGATCGGTGACTGATTTAAAAGTTCGATGCCGAATAAATCGAAGACAACGAGCACTTGCCGTACCGACAACCCATCAGATGAAGTTGTACTCTGAACACCTGCATGGATATCGAGATTCGCTCGTTCGCCCAGACCTCATTTAGCACGTCTTTTGTCCCACTGAGCACGTCTATGAGAACCCTACCCGCTACGCACCACGGTCGCCTCACTGCTCACGCCCAGACAGTTCTTATGTCTTAGTATGCTAATATATATGACCATAATTGATGTCGCCTCCATCAATAGGTAGCGGTATGACTGACCCACGCGATATCGACATTCTCCATGTTGATGACGATCCGGAGTTTCTGTCTGTGGTAGCTGATTTATTTGAAACGGCTGACAACCGGATCACTGTCACCTCTGCGACGAGTACAAGCGAGGGCCTCGAGCGGATTACCACAACCACCCCTGATTGTGTGGTGGCCGATTATCAACTCCCTGGCCAGACCGGCGTTGAGTTTCTCCAAACCATTCGGGAAACCAACCCTGAGCTCCCATTTATACTGTTGACCGGAAAGGGGAATGAAGACGTGGCCAGCAACGCGATCGCCGCCGGTGCGACCGACTATCTACAGAAGAAGACCGCCTTCGATCAGCATCAGGTGTTGATCAATCGGGTGACCAACGCCGTTGAACAGTATCGCGCTACCCAACGGGCGTCGAATCTTCAACGGGTTCGCAATCTTGTAAACGACATCAATCAGGCACTTGTGCGAGCTGAATCCCGTTCGGTAGCAGAAACACGCGTCTGTGAGATCATCAGCGACGCCGACCCATACCGGTTTGCATGGATTGGGGATGTCGATGATGCTACCCATGAAGTGATCCCCAGAGCATCAGCTGGAATCGAAGAGGCATACCTGGATGCCATTACAGTGACCGTCGACAAGACACCCACTGGTCGGGGGCCTAGTGGGACAGCCATCCGTGAACGACGGGTGGCAGTCTCTCAGGACGTGTCAGCGGATCCAGCGTTTGAACCCTGGCGCGATGAAGCGCTGGATCGTGGATACAAAGCTGTGGCTGCCACTCCGTTGGCCCACGAAGAACGGTTATATGGCGAATTAGTCGTCTACGCTGATCGGCCCAACGCGTTCACCAAGGATGAACAACAACTCCTGTCGGAGCTCGGTGGTGACATCGGCCACGCAATTCATGCAGTAGAACTCAAAACGTCGCTTCGCGAGGAGCGCAATCGCTATCAGGCTCTCTTTGAGAACGCGCCAACGCCGGTCATTGCTGTTGATCAAACTGATCCAGAATACCATCGCATCATCGCTGTCAATGAGGCCTTTAGTGATGTGTTCGGCTACAGCGCAGAGCAGGTCATCGGGTCGGATGTCGCTGACGCCCTCGTGCCACCGGAGGGGTTGGACGAACACAAGCAGTATCGGCAGCGGGCGTTGGCCGGCGAATCAGTCATCGCAGAGGTAAAACGTGAGACGGCAACGGGTGTTCGTGAGTTTCTGCTACACGTCATTCCATTTGGGACTGCCGATGACGACCCCGAATACACATTCGCCTGGTATACCGACATCACCGAGCGAAACGCACGCAAACAGGAGCTTGAGCGGACAAACACCGTTCTCCAGACAATGGTTGACAATCTCCCGATGGGGGTGCTGATTGAGGACGCCGACAGAGAAATCATCCTCGCCAACGACCACCTTGGGGAGACACTTGGCGTCGAAATGGATGGCGAAGAGCTGATCGGCCGTGATTGTGCGCGTGCCGCTGAGGAGGTACAACATCGATTCGCCGATCCTGAGAGATTCATCGAGCAGACCGAAACCCATCTCGAACAGCGGGACTTTGTGACAAATGAAGAACTTGTGCTTGCTGACGGCAGCGTTGTTGAACGCGATTACGTCCCGTATGGTCTCCCGAGCGGACAGGCCAGTCTGTGGCTGTACCGTGATATCACCGAGCAAAAACAGCAGGAACAAGAACTCCAGCGTCAGAATGAGCGGCTTGAAGAGTATGCGAATATCGTCGCCCATGATCTCCGAAACCCGTTGAATACAGCTTACGGTCAGCTTCAATTGGCTCAAAATGAGTTCGACAGCGAGCGGCTGTCCAGTGCGGCCACCAGCATCCAACGCGGGTTAGAGCTGGTCGATGATATGCTCACGCTTGCTCAACAGGGGAAGGCCGTCGATGCGTTGCGACCCGTTGATCTGGAGACGGAATCAACGCATTGTTGGGAAACTGTTGCTACTGGGGCGGCCACACTTGCTATTGAGAGCGAGCAAAGGATTGAGGCAGATCCAAGCCGCTTCCGACAGCTCTTAGCGAATCTTCTTCGGAACGCCGTCGAGCATGGCGGATCGGATGTGACAGTTCGTGTCGGCTCACTGTCGGATGGCTTCTATGTTGAGGATGATGGGGTGGGGATCCCAGCCGAGCAGCGTGAGTCGGTGTTTGAGGCCGGTTGGTCAACCGACAGCGATGGCACTGGATTTGGGTTGGCGATCGTCAAACAAATCGCCCGCGCGATGGGGTGGAAGGTCTCGGTCACGGCAAGCGATGAGGGGGGCGCGCGATTTGAATTCCGGAATGTTGTCACACACGAGGGGTAAACGGTCGCCGCTCCTGCTCCATCACTCGTCGAAGCGCGCGTAGATGCAAAAGTAGAGAACGCTGAGATGCCGTGTTGTGCGCTGGTGACGATTCCGTATTATTAATTTGGTGGAATACCAATATAGAAATCGAACCGATCTGACTGATGGCATCGTGCGGAGAACAGTTGCTGCAGTTGACGATGTTCCACGACGAGGATAAACCCAATGCCTGCAAGCTCACAGCCGGTTCAGCAAGATCGCACCGTGACACAAGAGGAACACTATGCGCTCTACGACCGTGAGGAAGGTGTTGTTTGCCACACCGACAACGGTGTCGTACTCGGCGAGAGCCGCGAAGAGGCAGCTGATAAGCTGTCCGTTGTTGCCGATCAGCTGGGGATCGCAACAGACCGGCTCACAGTTGTGCAACTAACGATCACACCGGTCGATACCGCGTCGACAGCGGCTGATAGCGACGAGGCGCACGACACCGACGAGACACACGACACCGACGATGCTGATCGCACCACCGGCTCACTCATGGTCACCCGCGGCCCGCACCGACAAAACTCGAAACTCGTCGAATACCGTCAAGCGGAGGATGGAGCCTGGGCGGTCAAAACACCCGAAGACGACGAGTTTTGGATCTTTATGCGCTCGGGCACCGAGCGCGATGTGCATCAACATATTCGAGCAAAATGGGATGCCGCCTACAGCACCTCCGACGCATTCACCGACCAGAGTTGTCCGACACTGGATCTCTGAGGGCCACGTCACAACCAGTCGGCAGCGTCACGCTAGGTCTGACGAGCACGCCACAGCGGATTGCGTGCAGGGAGCACGTCGTAACGTGGCGCCATCAGTAGTATCGCTGTCTGTAGTTCACAGCGCCACGTGTCAGCGACCGCAATCACCGCTTGATCCGCCGCTGTTCGGATTTCTCAGCTAAGAGAGACCAGCACCGCAAGTGATGCTCACGGGTTCCCGAGACCCTTCGCGTCGCATCATAACAGCCTCAGTGACTAGGTGTGATCGTGTATAGCTCGACAGTGCAGCAGAGCGTGATCGGTAGCCGCGTCGGTTGCTGTGGTGATGCCACTGGCAGACGAAACCAGTAGGATTATATAAAACATAATGATTAATCATGTTGTATGGGTGAGCCACCTGCGATCGGCTATGAGCGGTATGAGAGCCACACATGCACGTGTTCACGATACTGTCCGCCCCGCTGCCCGCGGTTCGTCGACAAACAGGGCAGTCGCTGGACGGTTCGCCCCGCTCGGAACGCTGATACCGACCGACTGGCAGCGTTGTATCACTCTTTCGGTGCGGCTGACCGCACACTGGGTGTCCCACCTGCAGTGGATCACCAACGCCGGGCGTGGATCGAGCGATCGCTTGCAGATGGCCGGAATATCGTCGCCGAGAATCAAGAGCGAATAGTCGGGCATGTCTACTACACGCCGGCGGATGCCCCCCGGCCCGAACTGGCCGTGTTCGTTCATCCAGCGTTTCACAACCGCGGCCTCGGAACGGAGCTGTGTAAGCATGCAGCGGCCGCCGCGGTGGAAGCCGACCGTGAGGCACTCGAATTACACGTCAGCCAGACCAATCGCGCCGCGATTACCGTGTATCAGCGACTCGGGTTTGAGATCGTTGACAGAGATCGCACCATCCAGATGGTGCTGCCGTTACAAGAGCAACGCACAGAGACAGTGCGCGACGAGAGAGACAGACACTCCTGAGTTGGCTAGACACTGTGTGAGATGATGATGGGGATTCTCTACGACAGGTATCTCATCGATTGGCTGTGGCGGCCCGTCGCCTGCGAGTGCTTCAGCCGTTGGGCGCGGGTTCCCCCTCGTAGATGCGATGATCACAGGCGCCGACTAACGCGCTCACTACATCGAGAGACCGATCCCTGCTGCTCATTGTCAAGGTATTCACACCGCGTTCAGCCTGCTGGTGGACAACAGCAGGATCAGCCTGCCGCTCGACGGCACCGGTTTCCAGCGGCCAGTCGGCAGCGGCTGAGCGAGGCCAGCAGTGTTCGCTTTCAGTCGGCTCCAAACACGACGAGTACCCACCCGCCGGTCACTACGATGCCGGTGACGAAGAGGCCATAGTTGGCGAGCGTGTTGTCTGCCCGCGTTACCGACAGGGAATACGTTCGTGGCAACGGCCACAACAGGGGGATCCCCGCGGGCGTGAGTGCGTCGCCAACGAGATGCGCACCGACGGTGAGCACACCGAGCAGAAACCCGAACGTGCCGAGTCCGAGCCCGGCAACGCGAAACATATCGCCAACGGCGACGCCAACCGCGGCAAAGAGGCCACCGACAAGGGCCGCAAAGCCCAGCGAGTGCGTCACACCGCGATGCTCGATTACCGGGAGACGGTGATCAACATCAGGGAGCATCGCAAGCCAGAGCATGACCACGCCGGTCAGCATCGCGGCGGCGGGCTCACCGACGCGTACGAGCCAGTAGCCAACCGGCGCAAAGACAAGCAGCGAAACGCCGAGATGGCCCTTGCGGTACATACACCAACCCCGCCGAGTGGCCACAAAAGGGGTTCGACTGGTGTCGAATCGACCGGTCGAAGCAAGAAGGAGCAGTCAGTCGCTATCGACAGCGACGGTGCCGCTTTTGCGGTGTGTTTTACTTTCACTCCGCTTGGCGACCGCTTATGTTGCGTTATCGCCTATTGACAGGTATGAACGCACTCAAAGCACACACCACAGGTGACACACCCGACGCTGAGCATCACGATAGCCACGAGTACACGATCGGCGAACCGCAGCCGACGACCGGCTTCGATGCCCGCGATCGGTTGCTCGGTCGGCTTGACGATACCACTGTTCGGCAGGCTGCCGCACCGCTGGCCCACCAGTAGGGAACAGGCCTCGTTGTAAAACAGCAGTGCCGACGATCGGCAGCGAGACGCGAGGCCCAAAGACCAACTATGTGCCGCGTTGCCGCCGAACGGCCCACTCTTCTTTTGAGACGACGTACAGGAGCACCTCAGTGGTGAGCCCTTCGTCGTCATCCTCGGCATCGACAATGGAGTAGTGGATCGCGCGGTCAACGACACGGAAGCTCATATCCTCCTCACCGCGGGGGCGCTCGGTGTCGTTTGTATCGTCGATCTGGAAGTTTTGGAGGCTGACGAGGTCACCGACAGCGGGAACGGGGGGTGAACAGCCTGAGACAGCACCGATCTCCTGTTCGGTGTCATCATCGAGCAGGATGATCTCCGTCTGTTCGGACTGCTGTTGGTCGTCAGGCTCGTCCAACGAGGCGTTGCTGGCCATACATTATAACAAATTAATGTGATTATTAAACTGTCGGCTGAAGGGGTGTCCCTACCGGTTCACCCACACCACAGCCGCGAGGGCTCACTCCGAGGCGTCGGGGGTGTGCGTGTGGCCGCAGTTGGGACATTCGACTTCCTCGCTGCGAAGCTCCGCGCTCTGCTGGCGGACATCCCGCATCACCGAGGAGATCCGCTCCTCGGCGTCGAGTTCGTCGGCGACCGCGAGGTCAACGCCTTCAACCTCCAAGAGGAATTTGGCGACCTCGGTCACCTCATACATCAGATCATCGAGCTCGTCGGCCGTAAAGAAGCCCGACATCGCCCCGTAGAGAAACGTCGCCCCGGCCTGCGTCACCTTGTCTTCGAAGGAGGATCGTGCCTGGTTGACCGCCTGCGGGGTGTAGGTATCGGTCATAAACGGGACTAACTCCGGGAGGTTCTCGCCGATCTTCGTCATCTCGACGCCAGTTTCGGTGCGGAAATCCGCACACAGCCGGGCGATGGCCCACTCACGGGCGGTGATATAGGTACGGTCGCGCAGAAACTCGTTGACGCGGTCGTACTGCGCGCCATCCATCTTCGTGAACCGCTCGTATTTGCGGACATCGGCTGGGATCTCCGTCTCAGCGTCGGCCGCTTGCCCCACAGTCGGCGCAGTCGTGGGGTCGTCACCGGCCGGCTGGTCGCGCTCCTCGCGTGGCTGGCCGTCGTCACCGGCCGGCTGATCGCCGTCGCCGGGCGGTGAGTGAGCCTCGGCGTCGGCTGCGTCGTCATCCATATTTCCACTCCGAACGGCCGCTTGAAAAACGTTGTCGTGGTCGCTATCACAGCCGAGATGGCGGTTGCAAGGCGGTCGGACGGACAACGCTTTTAATGAGTCGCCGCAACCGTCTGTTGCATGAACGTACTCGTGGGGGTCGGCAGCACAAACGACTCGCCGGCCGCCATCGAACGAACCATCCGGCGGGCGGCGAAGGTCGCCGACGAGCTGACCGTCGCCATCTGCAGCCCCGATGCCGCCACGGATGAGTCGCTTGCGGCGACTGTGACAGCAACACTGGAGGAGCATGATATCACGGCCTCGACACGCCACGTTTCGGGCCAACCGGGCAGCGAGCTCGTCGATATCGCCGAATCAGAGGGGTTCGACGAGATCGTCCTTGCCGGCGGCCAGACGAGTCCGATGGGAAAGATTACGATCGACAAAACAGTTGAGTTCGTCGTGCTCAACGCACACACCACGGTGACTCTCGTCCGATGAATTCGGAACGTCGCTACCCCGAGACTGTGTCGGGGCCGTTTGAGGAACCGCCGGTTCGCTTCAGCGATCGGGACGATCGTGACATCGAGATCCGCCCGTATGATGGCTCTGAAGCGGAGTACGAGGCGCTGGCGGAGATGTACGTCGAGTTCGACCCCTCGGATCGTGCTCAAGGCATCCCACCGGGGCGAGAGTCACGGGTGCGAACCTGGCTTGACGGCATTCTTGCGGAGGACTGCTACAATCTGATCGCGTGGGACGGCGACACCGCCGCCGGCCACTCGACGCTCGTCCCCGACGGCGACGACGACTACGAGTTGGCGATCTTCGTCCTCCAGGAGTATCAAGAGGCCGGGATCGGCACCCACCTCATCGAATCGCTGCTCGGCTACGGCGACAGCGAGGGAATCAATTGCGTCTGGCTCACCGTCGAACGCTGGAATCACGCTGCTGTGTCGCTGTACGAAAAGGTCGGCTTCGAAACAACAGGGGCGGAAAGCTTCGAACTTGAGATGGCGATCCGGCTCGCCGAAGACGACTAGCTTAGACCGACAGAACCGGCTGACTCGCGTACAGCAGGACGTATTCAGCGGCCTTCTCTAAAACATCAGTGTCGCTGTCGTTGGCTGGTTCCCGTGGGACAACGACGAAATCCGCCCCGAGATCCTCGGCTGTATCGAGGACGACGCTTCCCGGGTGGAGCGTCTTGATCTCCGTCGAAAAGCCACGGGTCACTGAGGTCGAGAGCTCAACCCCGGCATCGACAGCAATCTCGTCGAGCCTGTCGCTGAATGATTCAGTATCGGTGGCGATCTCTGCGTCGGTGACCGTCCCGTCTGCCAGCCCACGCACGCGCGGCTCGCCGAGGATGTAGGCCGCATGGACAGCCGCGTCGTACCGGTCGGCGATCGCCACCGCGTACTCGACGGCGGTCGTCGACTCCGGACTTCCGTCGACCGGGACGACAACGAGCTCGATATCGAGGTCGGCCATACCACCCACTCCATCCGGCGGCCACAAAAACACTCCCTTCCGTCGGCGTGATCGGCGACAGCCGCGGTCGAACACCACCGTTTTATGATCGCTGCCACTGAACCGACTGGCATGTTCGAGATGATCGTCGTGGCGACCGACGGCTCCGACAGCGTCAGCCGGGCGGTCACCGTTGCACTTGATGTTGCCGACCGGTTTGACGCAACCGTCCACGCGCTGTCGGTTGTCGACACCGACACAAGTGAGGAGGCCGCCGACCGGCGCGACGAACTGACCGCCCACGCCGAGGACGCTCTCAGGCTGGTCGACGGGGAAACCGATCAGCCCGTTGTGACGACCGTCCGCGAGGGTGAGCCAGCCGAGGAGATCAGCGCCTACGCCGAGGAGATCGATGCCGATCTGGTGACGACTGGCACCCGCGGTCGCCACGGCGAAAACCGGTTTCTGCTTGGGAGTGTTGCCGAGCGCGTCGTCCGGATCTGTCCGGTGCCGGTGTTAACGGTGCGACAACTGGCAGCCTTCGAGGACGACGACCCCGTCGAGGCCGCATAGCCCGTTCCGGGAACCACGCCGTAGCTTCAAGTACGAAGCCGCAACCACGGCGGGATACCGATGGTCGATCTTCCGTGTCCGACCGACAGCCGTGGTGTCTCGCCGGTGATCGGCGTGATCCTGATGGTCGCACTGACAGTCATTCTGGCAACGGTGCTCGGAACAGTGGTGCTTGATTTTGCCAGCGGGCTCTCCAAACAGCCGCCGCAGGCGGCCTTCGATTACGAACGAAACGGTGCCGATGAGATCACAGTCACCCATGTCAGCGGCGAGCGGATCAACCACAACCGACTTCGGATCACGGTCGGCGGCGATGAGGTGTACCCCGATGACAGTGGCTCAGATATCTCGAAAACCGGCTGGGCCAGCCCGGTCGGTGTCGGCGATACGGTCGACATTGAGCACGCCGGCGCGGATGGTGGCGACACCGTGCGGATCATCTGGCAAAACCCCTCCGGACAATCAGCGAACACACTCAGCACGTGGCCGTGGCCCGAGAGTTGAGCAAGCAGCCGCGATAGCCGAGATCGATGAGCCGCGACGGTCGATGTCAGCCGTCAGGAGAACACCCGCTTGAGGTGTTGCTTCGAGAACAGCGAGGTCGGCTTGTCCATGTGCACACCGATTTCGCCCGATAGCACGCGGAGGCCAAACCGCTGGATCGGTTCCGGCAGCGAGTAGCCACGCCGGATCAGGTGGCCGAGTCGGATCTCACTCGATAGGGTTTCGCGCCACGCCGATTCGTAGATCCCGAGTGAGTCGGGGCGATCCGGCTGGATGTGCCGGGCCGCACAATCAGCGGCGGTCATCCCGTAGAGAATCCCGCCGCCGGTGAAGGGCTTCGTCTGTGCGGCCGCGTCGCCGATGAGAAACACCCGGTCAGTTGTAACCGTCTCGGGTGGCCCAATCGGGATTGCGCCCGAACAGAGGTGGTCGGTTTCGACATCGTACTGCTCGGTCAGAATATCGAAGCGGTCGTTGACATCAGCACCCGGCGCGGCCGCAAGTCCGTACTCAACGCCGGCCTCGCCGCGAGGGATGCGCCACGCGAAGAATCGTGGAACGGTGAGATGGACATCGACATAGTCGCCGTGGTCGTCCTCATCGGTGAACGCGAGGACGCCGTGGAGCTTTTCGGCTGGTTCGGGCAACTCGACTGACTGCCGGACGCGGGAGACGGGGCCGTCGCAGCCGGCGACCATGCGGGCCTCGATTTCGATGGGGTCGCTTTCGTCGGCGACGCTGACGGTGAGCACAACGCGGTCGTCGCGTTCGTCGACGTCGGTGACGGTGTGGCCTTCGCGGATCTCCGCGCCGGTGTCGCGGGCGGCGTCAGCGAGCGTGCGGTCGAGTTCGACGCGGTCGATGACGTTCGAGATCTCGTCGGTTTTGTAGAACAGATTGGCGTCGCTGTCGGGGCCGCCGGTGTAGAAGTTCGCGCCGTAGACGCGGTTCTGCAGGAGGCCATCCTTTGCGTCGTCGGGGACATACTCCCAGATGTCGGTGCTGACGTGGCCCGAGCAGGCGAGTGGCGTGCCGACCGTGCCCTTTTCGAGACCGAGCACGTCGTAGCCCGATTCGGCGGCCCGGCGGGCGAACCGCGCGCCGGCAGGGCCGACGCCGACAACGACGAAATCGTACATTACTGATGGGTTGCGGAAGCGACGGTATAGGTTGTTTGTTTTCGAGAAGATGTTTTTGAGGTTGCTACTTCCCAGAAAGCCCTCGGCGGTCTCGGCTCCCGGGACTCGCTGCGCTCCTCACTCGCTTCGCTCGTTGCGGTGCTTGCGTCGTCCGGGTTCGCCGACCGGGCGGCCGGCTTCACCGACCGCCTCTAACGTGGCGGCTCGCCGCCACGCACGCCTCGCCCTTTCAGTCCGCCAGGAGCGGCGGTTAGGGGGCCAAGCGAAATAGAAATGAAGCCGACTAGTCGTCGCTGGCGACTTTCGCTGGCTTGCGTCGATCCGAACGCGGCCCCTCGCGGTCGATTTTCGGCAGTAGGTCACGTAGGTATCGCCCGGTATGCGAGTCGTCGGTTCGGGCGACCGATTCGGGTGTGCCGCTGGCGACGATCTCGCCGCC
>Ga0209965_1000829_pt1 | contig 10892 bp, 7 predicted proteins | sample SalPon2_B_H2O_MG_FD_185707 | JGI IMG/M metagenome (GOLD analysis project Ga0209965, IMG submission 185707) | Salt pond water microbial communities from South San Francisco under conditions of wetland restoration - Salt Pond MetaG R2_B_H2O_MG... | ecosystem: Environmental > Aquatic > Non-marine...
CACAGCACGTCATTCAGGTCGCCCTTGAGATAGCGTTCACAGACGATTTGTCGGCGGATGAAGTCCAAGCAAACGTCGAGTCGCTCGTTGATCGCGCCCAAGAGAGCGGTCTCGACATCGACGAACAGGAGGTGTGGGATGTGATCGACGACCGGACAAATGAGGGCGAAGAGCCAGCAACGTACAGCTGGGTTCATCTCAACAAGTTCCGCAAATTCGAACTCCACGAACGGTGCTTCCCGTGGACGACAGAGGACGAACTCCGAACTGTGGTTGACGAACTCCCGTCCCCGACGCCACGTCCGGAGTGGGAAGAGGGTGGAGAACGGTGAACTATTCGTACTCTTGAGCCCGTGATGAGATGAAACCTGTTTAACCAACAAGTATATTCTAATACGCACTCTGTTGGTTAACGAGAGGCGACCACTGATGTCCGACAAACCACCGACGCCACCAGCTGACCTCTCGACGGAGATCGTCAATACACTCAACGGCTACTCGCCTGAACAACTCCGGTACGTCGCACGCTACGCCGAGGCGCTGGCATCTTACAATGCTCGTGGGGCCGACGTCGATGAAGAGTCAGACGATGACGAAAGTGATGAGCAACCTGACGATCTTCCAGATGACGTCCCCTCGAAGGCCACAATTACAATCAAAGAGATCAACGACAACCGCTACTACTACTGGCAGTGGCGGGAAGGAAGCTCGGTGAAGTCAAAATATAAAGAGCCTGTTAGCCCCGACGATTGACCACTCGTGAACTACCCTGCCTACCCGCCGCCTTCGGCCTGCATTGCTCCTTGAGGAAGGAGGCTTACGGAGAATCGAGGAGAAAGCCTCGCGCTTTAGCGCGGGGATGAATCCGACATCACCCTTCACAGTTCACCGTCCGATGGCACGGCTGGATATTCCTCGCTACTCAAATCCAAGCCATCAAGTTAGTTTGTCTACATAGGTTACGTATGGCGAAACGGGTCGTTACTCGCACCTACACTGCGTCCATACGGAACCAGTCTCGGGTGCAAGACGACCTTGATTCGCTCGGGTTCGCTGCCTCGAAGCTCTGGAACATCGGACGGTGGACGTGCAGTCGGATCTGGGATGAGATTGATCACATCCCGAACCACAACGAGCTCACCACGTACCTCAAAACTCACGAACGCTATGATGACCTGCATTCACAGTCAAGTCAGCGAGTCCTTCAAGAACTCGCTGAAGCGTTCAACGGTTGGTACGGTAAACGACGCAACGGGAACACGAGAGCGAATCCGCCCGGCTACCGCAAACACGGTGACGAGCATCCGCGTTCCACGGTGACGTTCAAAGCCGCTGGCTTCAAACTCGACACTCAGTACAACCGTGTTCGGCTCTCAAAGGGGTCGAACCTGAAAGAGTACTGGTCGGACTTCATCCTCTGTGAGTACCAGTCTCGCCCCGACGTTGATCTCTCGACTGTCGAGAACGTCCAACAGGTTCGGGCAGTCTGGACGGATGAGGAATGGGAACTACACTTCGTCTGTACAGTCGAAATCGATGTGGCTGAAGCCCCCGGTGAGAAGACGGTGGGCGTTGATCTCGGGATCAACAACTTCGCCGCGCTCGCCTATGAAGACGGCCACAGCGAACTGTATCCGCTGAACTGTCTGAAGCAGGACGACTACTACTTCAGCAAGCGGATTGCCCGGTGTGATGACTCGAACTCCGAGCAGGCCACCCGGCTGAACCACAAGAAGTCGACTCGTCGGACCCACTATTTCCATACGCTCTCGAAACACATTGTTGAACGGTGTGTTGAGGAAGGCGTTGGAACGATCGTAGTGGGAGATCTTTCGGGGATCCGCGAAGAGGATGACACTGACGAGTCGAAAAACTGGGGGAAACACGGGAACCTCGACTTGCACTCGTGGGCATTCGACCGGTTCACCGACCTTCTCGAATACAAGGCGGAGATGGAAGGAATCACCGTGGAAGAAGCCTCCGAGGAGGACACGTCGAAGTCGTGTTCTTGCTGTGGTCGCAAACGTGATGCGAACCGTGTTGAACGTGGGTTGTACGTGTGCGACGACTGCGGGACGGTAGCGAACGCAGATGTGAACGGGGCCGAGAACATCCGACAGAAAGTATCTCCGAGTTCACCGAATCTGTCGGTGAATAGGAGTAACGGCTGGTTGGCACAGCCATCGACGTTCCTGTTTGACACGGAAGCTGGTGCATTCGCACCTCAAGAACGGGCCACGTCGTAAACCACAATATCCCAATCCAGCGGTGCCGTGGGAATCCTCGTGCTTCAGCGCGGGGAGGATGTCAATAGAAGGGTGTCGACGAGGACTGAGCTTCGCGAACACATCGATACAGGTTCTGAACAAGTAGTTGGTATGTCGGTCACTCAAGTCAGAAGGAGTGGATGTGTCGATGAGCACGTGAGATTTATCACCCAAATATATTCGTTTTGGCGGCTCTCACGGCGAATCACACATCGATAGAGGGGTGTATATGAGAACTAATGGAAAGGCTTCATGTACAGGGTGGGGAGAACTCGATAGCAGAGATCTCGAACACATCGATAGAGGGGTGTATACGAGAACTAATGGAAAAAGAGGCTCTGTTGAAATCCTCAATAGGTGATACATTCGATCGGTTCCGGTCAACATGAGTTACTCAGATATTAAGTGTGACCTGATAACAGACTTCGAATACACATCGATAGAGGGGTGTATACGAGAACTAATGGAAAAACCTCATTTAGGGGATGGGGAGAACGCGATAGCCGACACATCGAACACATCGATAGAGGGGTGTATACGAGAACTAATGGAAAAACCTCATTTAGGAGGTGGGAAGAACGCGATAGCCGACATATCGAACACATCGATAGAGGGGTGTATACGAGAACTAATGGAAAAACCTCATTTAGGGGGTGGGGAGAACGCGATAGCCGACACATCGAACACATCGATAGAGGGGTGTATACGAGAACTAATGGAAAACAGTCTTGACATCCTCCCCCGGCTGAAGATGCGGGAATCCCACGGCACTGCACGGTTGACATCCTCCTCCGCGTGAACGCGAAGGAATCCCGAGCGGTGGGATTTTCAGGTTCGCAACCATGACTCCGATTTCTTCTTCGGGAACCCATTTAACCCATCACGAAACGGTGGCTGACTGGCGGTGCCAAACCGCCGGTACTCCTATCCTCAATGCCGTTGACTCCCAGCTGTTGTTTGTGCCAGCAGAGAGTCGCTGACACGTCGACGGACTTGGAGGTACCTTTGGGCTTGCTCGACCAACGGGCACAGACGAACGCTTCTGGTATTCGCGTTCACCATGTTGGTGTTTCGGATATTGTCTCATTAGCGGCGGCGAGGCCGCCTCCGAAGGCCGTTCGGAATCGCTCCGTTCCGACCAGACCTTACGGAGAATCAAGGAGAAAGCCTCGCGCTTTAGCGCGGGGATGAATCCGACACTACCCTTCACAGTCCACCGTCCGATGGCACGGCGGGATATTCCACGCTGCCCCAATACACACCTTCAAGTAAGTTTGACTACATAGGTTACATATGGCGAAACAGGTCGTTACTCGTACCTACACTGCTTCCATACGGAATCAGTCTCGGGTGCGAGACGACCTTGATTCGCTCGGGTTCGCAGCCTCGAAACTCTGGAACGTCGGCCGGTGGACGTGCAGTCGGATCTGGGATGAAATCGACCACATTCCCAACCACAATGAACTCACCACGTACCTCAAAACCCACGAACGCTATGATGACCTGCATTCTCAGTCAAGTCAGCGAGTCCTTCAAGAACTCGCTGAGGCGTTCAACAGCTGGTACGGCAAGCGACAAAACGGAGACACGAAAGCGAACCCGCCCGGCTACCGCAAACATGGCGACGAACACCCGCGTTCCACAGTCACATTCAAGCAGAAAGGCTTCAAACTCGACACTCAGTACGACCGGGTTCGACTCTCAAAAGGATCGAACCTCAAGGAATACTGGTCAGACTTCATCCTCTGCAAATACCAGACTCGCCCCGACGTTGACCTCTCCGCCGTGGAGAACGTCCAACAAGTCAAGATTGTATGGACAGGCGACGAGTGGGAACTGCACTTCGTCTGCAAGGTCGAAATCGACGTGGCTGACGCCCCCGGTGAGAAGACAGTGGGTGTTGATCTCGGCATTAACAACTTTGCCGCGCTCGCCTATGAAGACGGTCACAGCGAATTGTATCCGCTCAACTGCTTGAAACAGGACGACTACTACTTCAGCAAGCGAATCGCTCGGTGTGACGATTCGAACTCCGAGCAGGCCACTCGGCTGAATCAGAAGAAGTCGGCCCGCCGTACCCACTATTTCCACACACTCTCGAAACACATTGTCCAGCGGTGTGTTGACGAGGAAATTGGAACGATTGTGGTGGGCGATCTCTCCGGCATCCGTGAGGATGCGGAGAACGGCGAGTCAAAGAACTGGGGTAAGCACGGTAATCTTGACCTACACTCGTGGGCGTTCGACCGGTTCACAGACCTCCTCGAATACAAAGCCGAGATGGAAGGCATCGCGGTCGAGCACGTCTCGGAGCGGGATACCTCGAAGTCGTGTTCATGCTGTGGCCGGAAGCGTGACGCGAACCGTGTTGAACGCGGACTGTATGTCTGCGATGAGTGCGGTACAGTGGCGAATGCAGATGTGAACGGTGCTGAGAACATCCGACAGAAAGTATCTCTGAGTTCACCGAATCTCTCGATGAATAGGAGTAACGGCTGGTTGGCACAGCCATCGACGTTCTTGTTTGACAAGGAAACTGGTGCGTTTACACCTCAAGAACACGTAACGTCGTAAACCACAATATCCCAACCCAGCGGTACGGTGCCGTGGGAATCCTCGCGCTTCAGCGCGGGGAGGATGTCAATCTCTGACACGAATTGACACCACTTGAAAATGCGGGCTTTGGAAACTCAGGAATGCCACCGAATAGTGGTTCATGTAGGGTTCTGCCGGATTCATCCTGCGGCTTTAGCCGCAGGTATTCTCCTCGAATCTCATAACTGAAATCTCTACAGGCGGAGCAGGCCGAGTGCCTTGGGGCTTGACCCCGAGGCGGTTCACTACGTTTGATTACGGATCTGCGCTTTGACGACGGAGGTGACCTCCTCCTCAGAAATCTTCTCAATACGCGAGTCCTCATGGAGTGTTTCGAGAATGGTCTCTGGGCGTTCTCCAAATTGGAACTCGAGGAACATCCCAGATCTGGGACCGTGACTCCGCCGCTCAAAGTCGACCAGCGAGTACGTGGTGAGTTCTTTCATTTTATTCACGTACGTTTCCTGGTGGTACTGATCGGCGCCAATAGCATCAGTCAGATACTGATACACACGATAGCCGGTCGTACTCCTGGCGGTTCCACCGTCAGTTTGGGACGCAACCGCCGCAGTTGCGTACAGACAGAGCTTCTTTTGTGTGCTGATACCGCGAACAACCTCTAACACCCGATTCTTCTCGACCTTTTCCTGTGCGGTACGGACGTGCTCTTCTTGAACGCGGGAGTCGCCTTCACGTTCAGCTAATTCGCCAGCAACCCGCATGAGATCAATTGCCTTCCTGGCGTCACCATGCGTCTGCGCCGCGAATGCCGCAGCAAGTGGAATCACGTCTCCGTCGACGACGTCGTCATGGAACGCATCTTGACGTCGTCGAAGGATTGCTTGGAGTTGGTTTGCATCATAATCGTCGAAATGGACATCTTCGGGGGTGAACGAACTGACAGCCCGGCTCCCGACAGATTCCATCATCTTTGTGTCGTTTGAGATAGCAACGACCGAAATGTACGCGTTCAACTCGTCGTTTGCCCCAGCCCGAGAGAGTTGATACAGTAATCGTGAAAACGCAGGTTCTTGTTTGTCTCGCCGTCCGACGAGCATATCCAGTTCATCGAGGACAAACACAACAGAGTCGAAGTGTTCATTGACGATTCGGTAGAGCTCATCCCACTTCTCTTTCGTCGCAACGCCGTGTTTAGGAACCTCCACAGGGACACCTGCCGCGTCAGCAGCCTGCTGAACGAGTTCATACACGGCGATGCCAAGCGTATCCAGATCCTGGCAGTTCACTTCAACAGTGCCAAACTGGATATCGCGGGTTTCACAGATACGGCTAATGTTATGACAGACAGCCTTTGTGATCAGCGATTTGCCTGTCCCGGACGGGCCATAGAGGAAGAGGTTCGGCGGTCGGTTGTCGCCAAGCGCAACTCGAAGCATCTTGGTGACCTCTTGGAGTTGCTCGTCGCGACCCACGATGCGGTCCTCTTCGACGACATGATTGGGATCGAGTAGCGCTCGGTCCCGAATCAGCCCCTCCTGGTCGTCAAACTCAAGGAGCATGTCCTCGATCGACTGCGATGGCTCCTCGGAATCAGCCCTGTCTTCGGACTGTGAGTCGCCATTAGTGACCTGAGGTGATGAAGACTGTCGCGATGGCTCCGACTGCGACGCACTCGACAGCTCAGCTTGAGCCGTCAACTCGTCCTCCGGCGATCCCGGATTATCTGCGGGATCATCGGAGTCGTCAGTACCCATAGACCGATTGATACCGCCCTGTATCAAAAAGGTTCCCCACCCCTATCGAAGTGTGATTGGCCGCGTGAAACCGCACAATATCGGAATTAACCCGTGATAGCCGTGATATCCAGTTGAACGGGAGTAGCCAGTGACGATGTGTTTCGGATCACACGCTCGAAGACACACACCCCTCTATCGATGTGTTCGATGTATTCACGGGGTGGGGGTTAACTGGGAAATTGTCTGTTCCAAATTGGCGAGACAAACCTCGCATCGGCTCTAAACTGGGAAGGGCTGTTCTCGTTGTCTCCTACTCGCTCGATCTAGACTCGACCTTCTCTTCTCTTCTCTTATTCTATTAACACAAACACACACACCCCTCTATCGATGTGTTCGATGTGTTTTGATCCGCGTAAATTGTGTCGTTTGTGGACCATCAGAATAACTGTTGATACAATAGCCGTTATCAGGCAGAAGAGAGACGTTATCTAATGATCTGGCAAAGCGAGGTTTGACGCATAAAATCGACTAGCTTCCCTATCCAATTCACTCAGGTGGAACACATCGATAGAGGGGTGTGTGTCTCATGAAAAAACGAGGACGGATTTGAAATTCTTAATTGATGATGCATTCTGACCCAGTTGCGGTCAATACACGCCGAGAGTTCCTCGGGACGCCGCTCGAAGCGACGGTCGAGAACCAGGATCGGTTCCGCGCCGAGCGGATCCTCCGGCACCGCTCGAACGGAACGGTCGTCGCCTCGGAGATCGTCACCCTCGACGGGCGGACGTCGGGCACGGCCGAATTCGCGTATTCCCCGGCGGCCACCGGCGAATATGCACTTACTGTCGACGACGTGGCGGGCGGTCCCGGGCCACTCACTGTCGGCGGGGACGACAGTGGCAGTATCCCATGAGACGGACTCTCACTGACCGCGATCGCGCTGTCCGCGGCCGCCTACTTCCTTCGGCTCCGCCGAAGCTGAACGCGCGAAACTCTCCGGGACCCAACCCTCGGCAGTTCCTTGGGGTTCGGTTTCGGTCGCGCTGTCACGCTCATACACACCCGACGAGTCGGAGCGCAGTGTTTGACATCCTCTCCGCGCTGAATCGCGAGGGGGGGTTTCGTCTCGAACTTTCCGTAAGACGGGGATCTTCGCATCCCCTCTGCGGCCGTCGTGTCGTCCTCGTCGACGGGCTCGTCGGCACGTACTCACCCGCGATCTCTTGTCCCACGCACGCCAAACGAAGAAGTGTATGAGTTCAGAACGCGGGCTGTCCGACGAGGGTCGTCCGTCGGTATCCAGTTCAAGATCGAAAACACCGATCTGGAGCTTGTACACCGAGCACGGTGTCGCGCAACGGTACGCCGTTCTCGGTGCCACCGCTACGGTCTTCGGGCGGTTGCTCGGACTCATTCCTGCATTCGTCATCGGTCTGGCCGTTGACGCGATTTTCCTTTCAGAACGGCCCTACGCACTCCCATTTGTCCCACAAAGTGTGATCCCAGGGACCGACGTGGGACAGTTGTATTTCTCGATCATGGTTCTGATAGGAGCGACTGCTGCCGGCGCAGTCGCCTCGTGGATCGAGGATTGGGGCTGGAGCGTCTTTGCGCAGCGCATCCAGCGAAATCTTCGCGTTGATGCCTACGAGCGCCTCCAGAGTCTCGAACTTGCATACTTCACCAGACGTCGGACGGGCGATCTGATGAGCATCTTGAACAACGATGTCAACGCTCTTGAGACATTCCTGGAGGACGGGCTCAGCGCGACGCTGTGGATTCTCACGACCATCATCGGCATCGGGGCTATCCTCGTCGGCCTGAATCTCCCGTTGACCGCTTTTACTCTACTCCCGATTCCGTTTCTCGTGGCGTTCACGCTGGTTTTCACCCGGCTGATCGCGCCGCGATATCTCTCGATCCGTGAGGAGATCGGTGATCTAAACTCCCGGTTGGAGAACAACGTCAGCGGCATCGAGGTGATCAAAAGCGAAGGGGCCGAAGCGTTCGAGACAGATCGTGTGGCTGCGGCCTCCGACAACTACCTGGCCGCCAACCTCTCGGCAATCAAAGTCCGGATCACCTACTTCCCCGGGCTGAACATCATCGCCGGGGCCGGCTTCGCGATCACCTTTCTCGTCGGTGGGTTATGGGTACTCGGCCAGCCGGTGTTCGGGCTCACTGGAACACTTTCCCCCGGTGAGTTCGTCACGTTCGTCATCTACGCCCAGCAGTTCCTCTGGCCGATTCTCAGACTGGGCGACGTCGTCGACGACTACGAACGTGCCAAAGCTGCCGGGAGTCGAGTGCAGGCCGTCCTCTCGCGGGATCCGGCAGTCCGAGATAGGTCTGACGCCCCACCGCTCGAAGTGACCAATGGCGATGTGACCTACGACGACGTTCGGTTCGCCTACTCCGAGGAGGCAATCCTGCGTGAGATCGACTTCGATGTCGAGGGCGGGATGACGGTGGGAGTGGTGGGGCCAACTGGTGCAGGGAAGTCGACGCTGTTGAAACTGCTTCCCCGTCTGTATGATGTCGATGCGGGAGCCGTCCGAATCGACGGGCAGGACGTCCGCGAGGTGACGTTACAGAGCCTCCGGAAATCGATCGGATACGTGAGCCAGGAACCCTTCCTCTTCTTCGGGACGGTTCTGGAGAACATTCGGTACGGTTCCTTTGACGCAACTGAAGAGGACATCAAACGAGCCGCTCGTCGCGCCCAAGCCCACGAATTCATTGAGAACCTTCCGAGTGGGTATGATACGCTGGTCGGAGAACGGGGAATAAAACTCTCGGGTGGACAGCGACAACGCCTCGCGCTCGCCCGGACGATGCTCAAAGACCCCGCTATTCTGGTGCTCGACGAGGCGACATCGGCCGTGGACACCGAAACGGAAGCGATCATCCAAGGCCGACTCACCGAGTTCGCTGCCAACAGGACTACCTTCGTGATCGCCCACCGGCTTTCGACTGTCAGGACGGCCGATCGAATTCTCGTCCTCGACGATGGCCGAGTGGTCGAAGATGGTACGCACGAAGCACTACTCGAAGCTGATGGATTATACGCGAATTTCTGGCGGGTACAGACTGGCGATATCGCATCGCTGCCCACGGAGTTCCTTGAGCGGGCTCTTCGCCGGCAGGCAGTTGTCGATCTTGCGGACGGAGAAACCGACGAACGATCGGAATGACTCTTCTAGAGAGGGTCAGTGTTTCGATGATCAGAGGTAAAGGGTAGTGTCGGATTCATCTCTTGGTTGAAGCGCGAGGCTTTCTCGTCGGTTCTCCGTAACAGTAGTGCTTGATTCGAAATGAAAGGCTTTGTTGAAATCCTCCGTAGATGATACATTCTGACCTAAGTTCGGTCAATACAGATACAGTATAGATACGACTATTTGTCGACCTGGGTCAGGCTCACGACGCGGGCGACGATCCACGCTGTCGTCGACGACGATCGACGGTGGGGGAGAGCGCGGCACACGCGCTGTCGACGAGACGCGAGCTCGGCTGCGGCGGTCCACGCGGCGACGTGCTGTCGCGGTAGACACGCCTCGATCGACGGTCGTCTCTCGCGGTGCTGTCGCGGTGTTGTCGGCGGTCGCAACGAGTGCTCACTGCGGTGCTGTCTGCGGTCGTGTCTCTGCTGGGATCGTCGTCGCGAGAACACGGTGTCAGGCACACCCCACGTACGCATTATTACTGATTGTTACATATTGTATGAAACTCGGGTGTAGCGCGGTGGATCGGCGTCGACGTGCGTGGGTGTCGCGGCGGTCGCGACGCGTCGTGCTGTGCGTCTGTTCGTGTCGGTCGGTCAGTGGGACTCGTGCTCGCTGCGCGGGCATCATCTGCGTCGTCGACGGCGACGATCCACGTTGGCGACGACGACGATCGACGGCGGGTGTAGAGCGCGAGATTCCACGGTCAACGTGTGGTGCGAACGCGACGCGATCGACGGTCGTCTCTCGCGAACATGACGCGGACATTCTGCGGTCGACGCGATCTGCTCGCGGTGCTGGTGCGGTCGTGATCGACGGCGTCGAACTCGTGGAGCGAGTCGATGTTGAGGCGCATCCCCACGTCCGGATTGTTGCTGTAGCGAAGTATATGCAACGAACTGGGGGTCAACGCGATGGTGCGCGGTCAGCGTGTGTCGTCGAGTCGGTTGTGAGCTGTGTCGCGTTGCGCTGTGGTCGCGGCTGATCGTCGTCGTGGTTTGTCACGCGAGAGCGCGAGCTCGTACTCGGTGTGCGGACATCGTCTGCGTCGTCGACGGCGACGGTCCACGTTCTCGATCGGGGTTCGAGCACGCGCGGTGTGACGCGTG
>Ga0209965_1000830_pt1 | contig 10888 bp, 8 predicted proteins | sample SalPon2_B_H2O_MG_FD_185707 | JGI IMG/M metagenome (GOLD analysis project Ga0209965, IMG submission 185707) | Salt pond water microbial communities from South San Francisco under conditions of wetland restoration - Salt Pond MetaG R2_B_H2O_MG... | ecosystem: Environmental > Aquatic > Non-marine...
AAATATGATTCATAGAGTCCCTGTAGTCAACAGAAATGATTACACGATTTGGCTAGAAAACTATAAAAACATTGCCAACTTTATCCATGCTGAAGTTTACAAGTATAACAAAACAACTCGTGAAGCATTTGGTAAAGACTTAGACAAACTGATGGACTTGCACCAGAACCCACTTTATGTGCTAGTAGAAACAGATAACAATAAGCTGAAGAAATTTATGAACATTTATGGACTAACACTAGATCACAAACCTCTCTGCGATGATGGTATCGAGAGAGAAGTCTATCGGTTAGATAGGAGAGTATAATGGGCGGCATAGTAGATTCTATTGGAGGGCTGTTTGGAGCAAGCGGAGATCCTGTAGGGCAAGCACAATTTAACCCCTTTGGTGCTAGTTCAGCTTTAGGACGAGCTAGTTTTAATAATGGCAGTGCTGATGTTCAGCTATCTCCAGAGCTGCAACGAGTATACGGCGGCCTGCTAGGGCAGATCCCCGGACAGTTTGAGCAGGCAGAAAGCCCACAAGCTGCTTTAGGTTTTCTTAGCGGTCAGTTTGCTCCTCAATTTGAAAGGCAGCAGTCATCGCAAGAGTCTCGTTTGTATAACCAAGGCTTGTTAGGTACAACAACTGGTCAGCTTCAGTCTCAGGGCCTTAGAGAAGCCCAGAATCAGACGCTAGTAAACAGTGCTATGCAGGCTCAGAATCAGGCTTTTCAGCGAGGCCAAGGCTTGTTAGGCAGTGCGATTAACTTAGGTCAAGCACCGATGAATCTCGCACAGCTTGGTGCTAACCTTGGTCAGGCTGACTTACAGACACAGCAAATTAACCTTGGCTTAAAAGATCAAGCGCAGCAAAGACAGGCTGATTTCTTTAGTTCTCTTATCGGCGCAGGGATAGGAGCTGCTACGGGTTTTAGCGGGGGCGGTGGGCAGCCAACCCTTCCGTCCCAAATCTTTAGTGGCGCTGGCGGAAACGCACCGGGATCTGTACCAACAGCAGGGCAATTTGCTTTAGGTGCAAGACTACCCTACAACCCGTATGCTGGTTATTAAGAGATAGGTGTAAGATATGGCTAACGGACTAATCGGTGGTTTTGGCTCTTTTGGTAGAGGTCAAACACAAGGCTCTTTGCTAGGCAATGTTTTTCAGGAACAGCCTACTGCTGGTCAGCTACGCAGAGGCTTGTTTAATGAAGTTGTGCAGCAATACAGTGGTAACGCACAACAAACTGGTGGCGCTGCTATTGGTGCTGGACTAGGCATCGGAATTAGCAAGTTGCTTGGTCGTGATGTAGAAGGCGCTGAAAGAGCTGACAAGATTCGCAGAGTACAAGAGCGAGTAAATAGCCAATTTGGTGAGCAGTTTGCCTCTGATCCTTACACAGCTTTTTCAGGTACGGCGCAAGCGTTAATTGATGAAGGGCTTTTTGCAGAAGGCCTTGCGGCACTTGATCGGGCAAGAGAGTATGTTCCTCAAGCCCCTGATACCCAAACTTACTACGGTCCTGATGGAACTCCTGTTCAAGCATCAGTAAACAGAGAAGGGCGTTTAGTAACTTTAGATAATGAAGACATTACAGGCCAAGGTTTTGGAACAAGCAGACCAGAAAGACAATCACAAAGAGATTTAGAAAGAGATTACTATATTTCGCAAGGCTATGACGAAAGAGTAGCTAATGATTTAGCTAATAACAATATTCAAGCTATTACAAATCCTTTTACAAAACAGCCTGAATTAGTTAACATTACTGGTGGCCCTGTACCAGACGCATTGCCGCAAGGATATGATGCTACTCGCGGGACAGCTTCGGTACCTACTAATGAACAAGGCCAGCCTGTACAAACATCAAGAACAGACCAAGGTGCTCAGCAGGGCGCTGAAAGCGGAAGATCTAGAATGCAAGGAGGCGGTGCTGACGTTAGAGAGCCTGAAGGCTTGATTGAGCGCCCATTGCAAGTAGGGCTTGTGCCTTATTTGCAAGAAGGCTTGTCTAAAACTGTTGGCCAGGTTTTTCCTGAAACCTTTACTTTTGCCCAAACGACTGAAGACAGAACTCAGTTAAGAAGCGCCAGACAACAGCTTATTTCAGCGTTGGCTATTTCTGAAAAACCCCCCGTTATTGAGCAGGAAAGAATTGAAGGCAATCTTCCCGGTCTAGGCCCGCTTGAAAGTCCAGAAAGAGCTAGAACACAGCTAACCCAGTTGACTAAAGATCTTCTCAGACAGAGAGAAGCAGATCTTAGGGATATTAATGACACAAGTTTGAATCCAAGCCTAAGAAGGGACATTCAAAAAAGAGTTAACGGGGTAGAAAGAATGCTCCGTCTTGTAGACCCTCGTGCAATACAAACTGGCGAAGTCACGGAAGCGCCAGAGTTTTCTTTAGATGAAGCGCAGAGCACTTTAGAAAGCGGCATTCAAGAGGGCACGGTGCCTCAAGGTGCTTCTATGGGAGCGTATGACAGAGAAGCAAAAGGCTACCCAATTATTGTTAATGGCCAGCCTGCAACAAATAGTGAAGGCGAAGTTCTTTACATTTTTGAAGAGTAAATAAGTTATGGCTAGAATTGGAACACTTTCTCAAACAAATGCCCCGCCTGAGCAAGAGCAGGATCAGAATCTAGCTGCATCAGCTTTACAGAGAGCTAACAGACTAGGCCAAGCCGCCACTACAGGGATTGCACAGTTAGTAGGGATGCCTGTAAACATGGTTAACTCTGCTCTAGAAAGAGTCGGTTTAGGTGAGTACAAGCAAATTGGTGGAACAGAAGATCTTATAGAATTAGGATCTAAACTAGGCATGACTTTTAGGCCCGACGAAGAAACTGACGGGTTAGCAGAAAGAATTGCTTTTGAGCTAGGCGCTGCTTCACTACCTACAGCAGGTTTTTTGCGGTTAGGAAAAGCAGCAACTTCTGCTAGTGCAGCTATTGCTAGAGGTGCAGCAGAAACAACCAATAAAGTCGGCGCTATTACTCAAGGCGCTAGACAGGCTGCGAGCAGACCGGGTTCAGTCACTGCGCTAGAAGCAACTTCTGCCGCAGGAGCGGGGGCAGGCGCAGAGCTTGCTAACCAAATTGCTCCTGACAGCGAAGCATTTGAGGCCGTAGGGCTTCTTTTAGGAGGGTTTACTCCTAGTTTTATTAGTAACTTTTCTGCTGTCGGGCAGCTTGCTAATAGAGCCGGAAGATTTGTGGCCAGCCCTATTACTGGAGAGCGCTCTAGACAAAGAGCAGCAAGAAGAATACAAGGTCGTGTAGCAGACCCAGAAGCCGCGGCTAGAGAAATAGACCGGACGGCTGAAACAGGGCTGACGCCTGCCAGAGCAACCGGCGAAAGCGGTTTAATTGAGCTAGAAAGTCGCGTAAGACAGAGATACCCAGAAGTTGATAAACAAATTTCTCAAGACCTAGAGTCTGCTGTAGAGGGGCTTGTAAGAGAATCAAGACAGATTGGCTCTCTTAGCGGACAAGAGCGTGTCAGAGAAATCTTGCGAAACAGAAGAGACTATCTACTAGGATCTTTAGAAGTTGAGTCAGCCAAAGCCGGAGAGGCTTATGCGGTTCGTTTGGCTGAGTTAGGGCAAGATGCTAATTCTAGGCAAATTCAAACGGCATTTGATGAAACTGTTGGTAGCGCCTATGATGCTTCTCGTGCTACAGAAAGACAGCTTTGGAATAACGTTGATACACAAGGCATTGCTGATTTACAAAACACATCACGTTACTTTGCTGGTGAGAAGGTAAAAAGATCAGCGGCTGCTGACCCTGAAGATATTCCTAGTTATGTTGATGATCTTATTAACATTGAAGAGACTCCTACAGTGAGTTATCTTCAGGATTTTAGGTCTAGAGTCTTGCAAAATATTCGCGCAGAACGCGCAAAAGACGCTCCTAACAGAAACAAAATAAGGCTGCTAACCGGCCTTCAAGAGAACTTGCTACAAGACATGCAAGGTGCAGCAGGGCAATCTCAAGCCTTAGACTCTGCAATCGCATACTCTAGAGATTTAAACCAAAGATTTATGCAGGGCAAAGTTGGAAAGCTATTAGGTTTTGAGCGGACTGGTGCTTCAGCAGTTAATCCGCAAGACAGTATCGACTTTATTCTTACAGGCGGAACTCCAACAACAAACGTAGAGCAGGTGCTAAATGCTGTTCCTGAGTCTAGTGAAAACATTTCAGATTTTCTTAAAAATCAATATGCAGTGACTTCCGTTACCCCAGAAGGAAGAATCAATAGAAACAGATCGAACGCATTTTTTACTAAGTACAAAAGTGTACTAGATGCAATTCCCGGACTAAACGATGAGTTAAGAGAAGCAGCAAGAAGCGGACAAAGAGCTGAGCAGCTTTTAAAAAGAAAGCAAACTGTCAATAAATTAGCTAGAGATCCGAAAAGAGCAACTCTATCATTATTTTTAGATAACCCTATTGACGAGTCTATGAAAGGCCTACTTAGATCAAAAAACCCAACAGTAGAAGCAGCTAGGATTAGAAGAAGAGTTCAACAAGACCCAGAAGCTTTAGAAGGCTTAAAATCTTCTTACATAGAATCTATATTTAATTCTGCTAAGACAGGTCAATTTGATCAAGAAACTGGCGAAGCAATTATAAACGGCCCTAAAATTATGAACGAGCTTGACAGGACTAATGCTGCTGCAAAAGCTCTTGGCTTAAGTAATGAAGAAATTGAAAGGGCTAAGAAAATAGCTAATGCGCTTTCTAGGGCTAACAGAAGAGGCAAGCCTAATGTAAGTGCTGACGAAAGTGGGCAAATCGTAGGAGATGTGCAAAACTATTTCCTTGACAGCGTAGCGGCTCTTGCTGGCGCAAGGGCGGGCGCAGCACTTGGTGGAGGAAATGCTGGAGCAAGTATTCAAGCGGCGAGTCGTGGCTCTACTGCCCTTCAAAAAGCACTGAGGTTTTTGACAAGAGATAAGGCAGAAGAGCTTCTTGTTGACGCTCACACTGATCGTAATTTGTACAGAGATCTTTTGCTAACACCCACCTCTTCCCCAGCCAAAAAAGACAAGCTTGCTAAAAGAATTAGAGCTTATTTGCCTAGTGCGGCTGCAACCGCCATGGAAGAAGATGCAGAACCCACGCCTCAAGGCAGAATAGGCACTGTCCCACGAGGCGAGCCAATTAGAATACCGATTAGTAGAGATTCATCTGATTTTGAGGGCCAGCAATAATGACTATCTTTAGGGGCTCAAAACAAAGTACGCTTCCAGACGGTTCAGTTATAGCTACTCAAACTGATATTGCAGAGGCGGTGACTGCAGCACAGCAAGCGCAGGCTGCGGCTGAGTCTGCAGAATCTGCTGTTGAAAGTACTTTAGAAGATTTAGGGACATTTCCTAAAGTTTTTTATGGGCCACTGGCCTCTGATCCTGCGTCTCGTAACGACGGCACTGCAACTGAAGAGGGGGATCTATATTATAACACTACAGATAGTGTACTAAAAATCTACAACGGGTCAACATGGGAAGAAGCCGCTAAAAGCGATGCTGTCATTAAAGGGCTTTTTTCTGCTGATGGAGATATTGTTTATGATAGCAATGCCGGAGAATTTTCAGTAACAACTTATAAAGATTCTGATGTAGAAGCCTATTTGTCTGCTGGTGCGGGAATTAATTACTCAAGCGGTAATATCTCACACGGAAACACTTCTACCCAAAGTTCGGTTACGCCTACGACAAATACTTTTATTTCAGGCATAACGTTAGATACATTCGGGCACATTACGAGTTTAGACTCTGAAACTATTTCTAATGCTGTAACCATAGCTCAAAGCATTACAGAAATTCAAGCATCTTCTCTTGGTGTTGGAAATGTGTTTAGCCTAAATGATGGCGGTCGATCGGGTATCTTTGATGTTTTGTCAGGAGACTTTTCAAGTGAGCTTGCTGCTGATACTCAGAATGGTCTTTACATTGGGCTATCTGATGATCCTAACGCAACAACTAAAGTAGCAAAAAGGCGTTATTCTGGGCCAGTCAACATAGAATGGTTTGGTGCAGTTGGAGATAATTCAACAAATAACGCAACAGCTATTCAGGCAGCTTTAGATAACGCCTCCTATATTTTTGTGCCTCAAGGAAAGTTTAAGTATTTTTCTAACGTTACTAAAACTGGTGGGTCACTTACTCTTGTTGGTACAGGACAGGAAATGAGTGAGTTCGTGCCTGTTGGCTCATCAACGTTTTCTTTTATTGGTGGCACACCTCAAGAATATGATTCTCTTATAGCAACCTTTAGCCAAGTTAGCTGGAGACAGTCTGGCAATAACTCTGGAAATGTTGTAAACATTAGTTTCACAGGGGGATCAGGGTCGACAGCAGTTAGTACCAACATAGACAACTGTGAAATCACAGGCGAGTCAGACTCAGACACCTTTAAGACTGGCTTTTCTTTGTTTAACGCTAGAAACCTGCGTATCAGCAAAGTACGGATTATGGGTGACAGAGATGGCGGGGCACAGGTAAGTGAGAACGGCATCTTAATAGATGGCAACGGTGATCCTGTTGAGTTCTTTATCGAAAGCTCAACTTTTTACTTTGTACAAAATGGTATAAAAAGAAGAGGTTCCGGTGAAGGCATCTATATCAACCAGTGTGCATTTGTGGCGGTTACTGTAGGCATAGACGCAGAATCATCAAACAACGAGCCTTTGTTTTATTTGCACAACAGTCACATAAACTCTACTTTTAAAAACATAAGACTTAGAAACATTGCTCAGTACGATATAGCACACAACCTTTTTTATGGGCAATCAAGTGCAACTGAATATCTTGCGATAGATGTGGCCTTAGATATTCCAGTTAATGTTAACTCTAGAATTGCACATAACACATTTGTGTACACTGGTAGTCTTGGCACCATTCCTGTCAACGGTATCCTCATAGACGCCAGTGATGGCGTGTCAAATGTATTAATAGACGGTAATACTTTCCAAACTTTTGACACTGCTGTTATTTTTGGATCCGGCTGCTTGGGTGCTACAGTCACAGACACTAATGATTATAAATCTGTTACAGATGAAGTAAATGGAAACACTGCAAATAACATCTATGCACAGTCTGTGTTTAACACAGATTATACAAGTGTAACAGGCAATTCAGGGCTTGTAACAAAAACTGGCACGTCTGTAATAATCCTTGATTCTGCAGGCAACGGCGTTGTAGGCTTGCAAGGTGCACCTTTTCCAAATGAGTTCCGCTCAGGAGTTGTTTGCAATGGTTCACCAAATGATTCCGGAGACAGGGCATTCGTGATTGATCAAAATGCTTGCACTACAAGCTCTCTTGTTTTTTCTGTTAGGCCAAACCCCGGAGCTGTTGGCGTAAGAGTAAATTGGGTTGCATACGGAAGGTAATGGAGTTAACAAATAATGAGTGTATTTAGAGGCCCAATACAAGGACAATTACCAGATGGATCAGTCATTGCTACAGCAGCTGATGTTGCACAGGCACTTGCTGACGCAATAGCTGCTCAAGGTGCTGCTGAGTCTGCACAACAGGCTGCTGAGGCTGCTTTAGAGAGCTTTGATGACCGTTACCTAGGACCTAAAACTTCTGACCCTACAGTGGACAACGATGGTGATCCATTAGCTGATGGCGCTTTGTATTTTAACACCACAGATAATGCCGTTAAAGTGTATGACTTAGGCAGTGATTCTTGGCTCACTTTTGGTTTATCTAGTTCAGAACTAGATGATATTTCAGCAGTAAACAGCATTAGTACAGATGTAACAACAGTTGCAGGAATTTCAACAGAAGTGACTGCTGTAGCTTCTGATGAAGCAGATATTGGAGCAGTATCTACTAACATTGCTGATGTAAGTATTGCAGCAAATAATATCATAGCTATTCAAAATGCGCCTCAAGCTGCGTCTGATGCACAGACAGCTTCTTCAAATGCTTTGATTAGCGAAAATAATGCCTCTAGCTCAGCCAGTGATGCCCTTACCTCAGAGCAAAATGCAGCCACATCAGAAAGCAATGCACTAACTAGTGAGCAGAACGCAGCTCAGTCAGAGTCTAATGCTGAAACCAGTGAGATAAATGCAAGCAATAGTGCTTCAGCTGCTTTGACAAGTGAACAAAATGCAGCTAACTCTGCTTCTGCCGCACAAACTTCTGAAGACAACGCTGAAACTTCAGAAATCAACGCTTCTAACTCCGCATCTGCTGCCTCTACATCAGAAAGTAACGCTTTAACCAGCGAACAAAATGCAGCTACATCTGAATCTAACGCATTAACCAGTGAGCAGAATGCTTCCAACTCTGCCTCTGCAGCGCTCACTAGCGAACAAAATGCTTCAAATTCTGCTGATGCAGCAGCAACAAGTGAACAGAACGCATCTGATAGTGAGCAAGCAGCACAGCAAGCGGCTACAGACGCTGAAACAGCACTCGACAACTTTACTGACCAGTACCTAGGTGTTAAGGCATCTGATCCAGCCACAGATAATGATGGAGACACTCTCCTTCAAGGCACCATTTACTACAACAGCACGGATGGCCAGCTCCGTATTTATGATGGTGTTAACTGGCAAGATGCGGCTTTCAATGCTTTAGGGACTGTCACATCATTTAATGGCCGTGACGGTGCTGTAAGCCTGACCAGCTCAGACGTTACCAATGCGTTAGCGTACACTCCTTATGATGCAAGTAATCCAGATGGGTACATTAGTGACTATACTGTCACATCTACAGACGTAACAACTGCACTAGGGTATACTCCTTTGCAGTCTGGGGATAACGTATCTGTCCTAACTAACGACGCTGGGTACATAAGCGACTATACTGTAACCTCAAACGATGTAACCACGGCCCTCGGTTATACTCCATACGACGCTTCTAACCCTGACGGGTATATCTCAGATTACACAGTAACTTCTACTGATGTTACTACAGCTTTAGGCTACACTCCTCAGGATGAAGCGACTGCCTATGACAGTGCAGACTTTGACACAGACTTTGGAACCAAAGATACTGGCGATTTAAATGAAGGCGCTGCCAATCTTTATTACACAGACGCCAGAGCAAGAAACGCACTTTCTGCTTCAGGCGACCTGAATTATAACAGCACTACTGGAGTGTTTTCTGTTACTGTTCCTGCAGGTTATGATTCTTCTGATTTTGACACAGACTTTTCTACTAAATCCACAGATGATTTGAGCGAAGGCACTACTAATCTTTACTATGCAAATAGTTTGGTAGAGTCTTATCTTTCTGGCGGAACTGGGATAAATTATTCAAGCGGGACTATATCGCATGAAGATACGTCATCACAAGCTTCTGTAAGCGCCAGCGCAGATACTTTTGTTTCAGCCGTAACATTAGATACCTTTGGTCATGTTACAGGTCTTGTAACCGACACTGTTTCAGGCGGCAGCCAGCCTAACGATGCTGCAATCTCTGTTTCTGCTGGAACAGGGTTAACCGGTGGCGGGACATTTACAACCGACCAGTCGTTTAACGAAACAATTACTGTTTCTCATTCTGACACTTCATCACAAGGCTCTGTTAATAACAGTGGATCAACAGTAATACAAGACATCTCTGTTGATGGCTTTGGACACATTACTGATATAAACAGTAAAAACATTAGTGCTTCAGATATAACGATTCAAAGAAACGATTTGCCCTCAGGGAGCATATTACAAGTAGTAGAGAGCAAACAAACAATAAATGCAACTATCTCTTCTACTAACTTTACTAACACTGGACTTTCTGCTTCAATAAACCCCACAAGCTCTTCAAATGATATTCTTGTGATGGTTACCCCAAATGCTAGGCTTTATACTACAGAACAGCTTGATAGAGAGTGGGAGATTGCAATTTATGAAGGCGGGACCGCAAAATTTATTAGATCTACTGAAGGTTTACAAGGACAACCAGCTTCTGTAGGTGGTTTTAGAATCTATCCGGCAATAACTGCGCATTTTGTAGACTCTCCCGGATCTACTTTCACACAAACGTATGAAGTTCGCGTAAGAGTGGCAAGCACAGCCGGATCTACTACTTGGGATTTTAAAAGTTCTCACAATTCTGTAATAACGCTTATGGAAATTAAAAGATGAATAATTTTTACACAACTATTGCACTTAACAACCTTTCTCCGGGCTCAGAATGGGCTATTAGAGACGGTAATATTGAATGGCTTTCTGATGATGCTGAAAAACCTTCTGATAAAGAAATAAAAAAAGAAGTGGATAGGCTGATCAAAGAAGAGCCCGCTAAAGAAATTAGGCAAAAAAGAGACAGTCTTCTTTTGCAAAGTGATTGGGTTGTAGTAAAATACCTTGAAACAGGAGAAGAATTACCACAACAGTGGAAAAAGTATAGGCAAAGCCTAAGAGACGTGCCTCAACAAGATGGTTTTCCAAAGGAAGTAAAATGGCCAAACCAACCGGGCTAAGCGATAACTTATCCCCTTGCGTAGATATTTGTAAGCTTAACAGCGATTTTGTGTGCATTGGATGCGGGAGGAATATAGAAGAAGTTTTAAAGTGGACTGAATATACAAACAAACAAAAGCAAACAATTTTAGACCGAATATTTGTGAATAAGGAATAAGCCAATGGAACCTGCTTTAATTATTAATATCATCATGGGCTTTGTACTTGTTTTAATCGGTTGGTTTATGCGAGTCATGTGGGACAGTATTAAACGATTGCAAACGGATATGTCAGAACTAGAACGTCATGCCTCTGAGACCTATGTGCGTCGTGATGACTATCGTGATGATATGGCTGAGGTTAAGACCATGCTACGCCAGATCTTTGATACGATTAACAATAAGGTAGATAGATGATTAAAGAGCTACTAGGCGCAGGTCTTGGCACCGCTGTTGATAATGTTCTAGGCAGGTTCTT
>Ga0209965_1000831_pt1 | contig 10884 bp, 14 predicted proteins | sample SalPon2_B_H2O_MG_FD_185707 | JGI IMG/M metagenome (GOLD analysis project Ga0209965, IMG submission 185707) | Salt pond water microbial communities from South San Francisco under conditions of wetland restoration - Salt Pond MetaG R2_B_H2O_MG... | ecosystem: Environmental > Aquatic > Non-marine...
ATCGTCTACGAGGAACTGGTCGAGCTCGTCGGCGAGTCGACCGAGTTGCCGCTGGAATCCCAGACGATTCTGCTGGCTGGCTTGCAGGGCTCAGGGAAGACGACGACCGCCGCCAAGATGGCGTGGTGGTTTGCGAAGAAGGGCCTGCGCCCGGCGATCATCCAGACCGACACCTTCCGGCCCGGTGCGTACGATCAGGCCAAGCAGATGGCCGGCAACGCCGAGGTCGATTTCTACGGCGATCCCGACGAAGACGATCCCGTCCAGATCGCCCGTGACGGCCTTGAGGCGACCGAACAGGCTGAAGTCCACATCGTCGACACCGCGGGTCGACATGCCTTAGAGGAAGAATTGATCGCCGAGATCGAGGAGATCGATTCGGTCGTCGACCCCGACACCCGGCTACTCGTCCTCGACGCCGCGATCGGCCAAGGGGCCAAAGAGCAGGCCCAACGCTTCGAGGAGGCTATCGGTGTCGAGGGCGTGGCGATCACCAAACTCGACGGGACAGCCAAGGGTGGCGGCGCGCTCACCGCGGTCAACGAGACCGATTCGTCGATCGCGTTTCTCGGCACCGGCGAGACCGTCCAGGATATCGAACGCTTCGAGCCCAACAGCTTCATCTCGCGGCTGTTGGGGATGGGCGATCTCAAACAGCTCTCCGAGCGCGTCGAGCGCGCGATGGAGGAAACCGGCGGCGAGGACGACGATTGGGAGCCCGAGAGCATCCTTGAGGGGAGTTTTACCCTGAAGGATATGCAAAAGCAGATGGAGGCGATGAACAACATGGGGCCGCTCGATCAGGTGATGGATATGATCCCCGGCATGGGCGGTGGGATGATGGATCAGCTCCCTGACGACGCGATGGATGTCACTCAGGAGCGCATGCGCGAGTTCAACGTCATCATGGATTCGATGACCGATCACGAACTTGAGGAGCCACGGTCGATCTCGGCGAATCAGGTCGAACGCATCGCCCGCGGCTCCGGGACGACCACCGAGCGTGTCAAGGAACTCCTCGAACAGCACAAGATGATGGATCGCACGCTCAATCAGTTCCAGGGGATGGGCGATGGCGACATGCAGCGGATGATGAAGAAGATGCAGGACGGCGAAGGTGGCCTTGGTGGACTCGGCGGCGGTGGTGGCCCCGGTGGCATGATGTAAGCCGGTGGGTGAAACTTACAATTCTGCAAGCGGGTAGCGATCCAGTGCAGCGACCACATCCGCAGGTGGGTCGACAACTTCTTGCGGCATCCCGAGCGGCGTGACACTGACCTCGCCGTCGACGATAGCTGCCCGATCCGACCATGACGGGTAGTCATCCTCATACCCCGAAAGGCCGATCGGGAAGCCGTCGCCCTCGACGGGATGGGTCGCCCAGTAGTTGCTCTCAAACGCCTCGCTATCCCCCTTGCCGTCGACGACGTGGGTATCGTAGTCGGCCAGCGGCTTCGTCAGCGCGATCGTGTCGCTGCCTGCGGCCGGGGCGTTGACGTTGAGATAGTCGGTGTCGCCATCGAACAGCGAGGTGTTTTCGATCAACGCGAGCAGATCACGGGTCGCCGCCGCGATCGCCTCGAAGGAGTGGTCGCCGTCCTCCGGAAAGTAGGTCTCGTGATCGTAGCCAGAGACGGCGACGGCGGGTGTGCCGAGAAACGCCGCTTCGACGGCCGCGCCGACCGTTCCCGAGTGACCCAGAATGTAGCTGCCGACGTTCGGGCCGTTGTTCGCCCCCGAGATGACGAGATCGATGTCGTCGGCCTCGGGGATGTGTCGCAGCCCGACAGCCACGCAGTCGGCGGGTGTGCCGTCGACAACATACCCCCACTCGTGGTCGCTGATGGTAATTTCATTTTCCAGTTCGAAGGAGAGATCCGACCGCGTGCGGCCGACGCCGCTCTGATCGGTAGCAGGGGCAACGACCGTCACGTCCCACTCGGGGCTGAGGTGTTCGTAAAGTGCCCGCAGACCCGGACTGTTGATCCCGTCATCGTTTGTGAGGAGGAGCCGCATTGTCGCCTCCTTGCCACCCTCGGAATATAAACTTCCCCACCGGCCAAACGCCTCACCAGCCGTCCGTTGTCGACGCCCGTCGCGGCCCGCTCAGTGAACTCGGATGTCGAGCGTCCGGCTTCGGGGGCCGTCACACTCGACGGCGAGAATCGACTGCCATCGCCCGAGTTCGAGTCCGCCGTCGTCGACAGGGACGGTCACGCTTTCGCCGACAAGCATCGCTCGGACGTGGCTGTCGGCGTTGTCGTCGATCTCGTCGTGTCGCCAGCCCTCATCGGCAACGAGGTGATCGAGTGCGTCGGCCAGATCGTTGAGCAGCCGCGACTCGGCTTCGTTGACAACAACGCCCATCGTCGTGTGCTGGCTAAATACGGTACAGACGCCGTCGGCGTCAGCAGGGAGCGTCGCCGCAACGCGGTCGGTGATGTCGAGACACTCGGTTCGGCTGTCGGTATCGACGGTGATCGATGGCACGTTCACGCTACTCGCTAGGGGGTGAAAACCGTAGCGTCGAGACCGACGGCCCTTTGCTCGCGCCGTTCGGACGATCGGCTGTGCTGGCCGTCGATACCGTTTCCGTCGTCGCCGACGTGCTCATCGGGGTGGCTCCACGTGTCGCCCGGATCGCCCTGCTGGTGTCGGTGTCGGTCTATCTCGCCAACGTCGCCGTTGCCTTCGGGCTCGTCGAGAAGATCGCCGGGCTCTCGCGGCTGCTGACCGGGCCGGCGAACCTTCCTGATGAGGTTGGGACGGCGATTTTGACGACGACAGCCTCGACGACAGCCGGCTACTCGATGTTGGCTGATCTGTGGGAATCCGACTATCTCGACGACAGAGCAACGCTGATCGCGGTCGTGATGAACACGTTCTTTGGGTTTGCCCAACACGTCTTCACCTACTACATTCCGGTACTCATTCCGATTCTTGGGCTCCACGTCGGCGTATTGTACGTCAGCCTGCGTGCACTGATCGCCCTGGCGATCACGCTGGTCGGCATCCTCGCGGGCGCGCTGTTGCTCTCAGAACGAAACGTTAACCAGGAAGTCCAGCTTGATCCCGACGCGCTTGACGAAGCAGAACAGACGCCGAAAGAACGCTTGGTCGCAGCGTGGGATCGGACGTGGCCGACCCTTCGTCGGCTCGTTCCGCGGCTTGCGGTGATCTACACGCTTGTCACGCTGCTGGTCGAGCAGTATGACCTCACCGCGATTACCGGCTCGGCCGATCCGCTGGTCGCTGTCGTTGGCCTCCCGGCGGCCGCGGTGCCGGTGATCGCGGTCTACACGTTCGATACCACATCGGGAGCCGCAACCATCGCACCGCTGTTGGGCGACGTGTTCACCCCGCGGCAGGCGGTGGCGACGCTGCTGCTCGGTGGGATTATCTCCTTTGCGGTCTCGACGTTCAAGCGATCGATCCCCTTCCAGTACGGGATCTGGGGGCCGGAGTTCGGAACAAAGGTAATCGTCGTCAACACAGCCCTGAAAATTGTCTTTATTTCGGTTACGGTCGTCGCGTTGCTGGCGATCTAAGCGGCGACGAGAACGGCGAGATCGCGGCGACAGCTATCGCGGCGACAACAGGCGTTCCATCTTCACATGCGGAATGCCGGCTTCCACAAACTCCTCGCTAACAGTACGGTAGCCCAGCGCGTGATAGAACCCCTCAACGCGTCGTTGTGCATGGAGAACACAGCGGCTCGCGTCGGCCGCAACGCCGACCGCTTCGATGGCATCCATTAGCTGTCGACCACACCCCTCGCCCCGAGTCGACCGGCGAACAGCCACGCGCTCGGCTTTGATCGTCTCGGCGTCGACCAAGCGCGCGCGGGCAGCCCCGATCGGTTCCTCGTTGGCAACGAGAAGCAGGTGAGTCGCGTCGGTTTCGGCGTCATCCCATTCGAGGGCGGGGTCGACGCCCTGTTCGTCGACGAAGACGGCACGTCGGATCGCAAACGCCGCGGCCAGCGTTCCAACGTCGCCGTCGGTCAGTTCCCCGTCGGTGTTGTCGACGATCGAGTTAATGACGGCGTCGCGGGCCCCGTCGCTCTCCGTTTCAACGGCTTGTTTGGCCGCAGCGACGAGGTCGTTCGATGGCTCGTGGACGCGGTAGCACCGACACACGTCTTTGCTGTAGCTGTGGCTCGCGTATCTATCTACTGTTCGGAAGGCGTGTGGGTGACGGTGAGCCGACGTGTCAGTTGGTTCGTTCGACGCGCCACGTTGTCGCGCTGGTGTACGACCAGCGTTCGATCGAGAGATCGGCGACCGAATCCTGAAGCTTGAGGATCAGCGCGCCGATCTCCTTGGCGGAGAGACCAACATCGTCGGCGATGAACTTGCTTTTGAAATACAGCTCGCCGTCGGCGGCCTGCTCGCGGAGGTAGGACGCGAGTCGTTGCTGTTTCGTTTCCGTCGACTCCGCGGTCGGCTCGTCAGCGGCATCGTCGCTCGATTGGTTAGGGGCTGTGCGTGCGTCGTCAGCGGGGGTGTGGTGGGATGTACTCATAGATCGTGGGTGTTGTAGTTGTGGCCAGCGACCAGTGCAAGCAGGTGACAGCCGAGGAGGCCAAGCCCGACGGGGCCGGGAGCGGGGCCAAGCTCGGCGGCAAGCACCGGGAGATACACCATCGGGAGGACAATCGCGGCCCAAAAGCCAAGCCAGCGACCGATGGTGTGGAGGGCTCGCTGTCCCTGTTGGAGGAGATCCTGTCCGCGGCGAACAGTGCTCGCGGCTGCATCCGTCGCAGCCGTCTCGATGCGTCGTGTTGATTGGAAGCCTTTCATGTCGTGCTCACCGTCTATTCGTTCCAACAACCCATACCCACATATAGTGGCCAGAGCGTTGGCGTAAATTCACCCCGAAAAACGGCGAAAAAGCCGATTGCGTGATTGTTTAGGACGCTTTTAAAATCGTTTAGACTGTTTAGAGATAGATCTGCGATGGTTTCATCGATCCTGTCAAAACAGAAGCTTGGTAGGCGTTTGTGGCGGACTTACTCCACGTTCGACGCTGGATCGACGGGGGTGCCATCCTCAGTCGGTGGCGCGACACGATCGATCATCGACGCGACATCGGGCTCTCGAACCGTCACCGACACCTCGATGTCGCCAAGTTCGTCAGGGTTGCCGACCGCGAAGTTGATCACTCCCTGGAAGGCGGCCTGTTTCTTCAGCGCGAAACTGAACCCCTCATCGTCGGCGTGTTTGTGGAACTCTCGGCGGGCAGTATCGAGGATCTCCTGTTCGTACAACAGATCCGAAAACGGATCGAGTGTGTGGGTTTCGCCGACGAGCAGCCCCGGTTCGTGATCGAACTCAGCGTTTGGGAAGACGTTGCCGACGGCGTCGGCGACCCGATCGGTGACCTCGGTGTCGTTGACCGGGGCCTCGATCCGCACCTCAATGCTGTAGATCATTGGTTCCTACCTTGGAGAGCAGTGTGCGGGCCTCGGCCCGAAAGGCATCGAGGCTGTCAGTGTTCTCGATTCGGTAATCGGCGGCGTCCATCACATCGCCCATGCCAAAGCCGAGTTCGCGTTCGTCACGTTCACGGAGGGCTTCGAGATCGGTGTCGGTGCCATCTCGGCCACGCTCGCCGAGTCGCTCCGCACGGAGGTCGAATGGGGCTTCAATGCTAACGATGGCAAACGAGTCGCCGAACGCCTCGGTGAAGGCGTCGACTTCAACCATCGACCGCAGACCATCGACGACGACTGTGTCGGTGTCATCGTCGGCCAGATGCTCGCGGATGTGTGGCAGCGACTGCTCGGCGATCGCCGCCGGGCCGTTTTCGTCTCGAAGGGCTTGGGCAACCTCACCGTGGGCCTCGGCGGGGTCGCGCCCGCGGTCACGGCAGGCCTGCCGGATCACATCGCCCATCGTGACGACCGGCACACCCGCGTTGCGGGCCACGTCGGCAAACTCGCCTTTGCCGCTGCCGGGGAGGCCGACGGTTCCGAGTACGTGCATACTCACGGTAGCGGACTGCGGGCCTTAGGTGTGCTGACTCGCTGTCCCGAACCCAAACGGCTTTTTACGAACTGGCGTGAGCATCCGATGGGGCACATAGCTCAGTCTGGACAGAGCGTCGGACTTCTAATCCGACGGCCGCGGGTTCAAATCCCGTTGTGCCCGTTGTAAACGCGGTGCTGCGATGGTGTGTTCGTACTGGCTGCTATGGCCGACAGTTCAAAGAGAGCAACTATTAACCCACATAAGGTTGAGCATCACTATTTTTATCCGGTATATAATGGACGATCATGGGTGAAAACCCCGGAAAACTTATTACTCGCAACCGAGTACCAATGATTGCTGAAGAGGTACTCCACACCCCGCTGTCAGTCCCATCATGACCGCAACATCGAATCAGTTCGTCACACAGTTCGGGCAGCTTTTACACCAGATCGACGACGCCGTCGTCAAATTCGAGATCGAAGACGGCGAGCCGATGATCGTTGACGCCAACCACGCCTTTCGGGATCTGTTCAGCCCCGACATGAAGCGCGTGATCGGGCTCCCGTTGAACGATCTCATCGTCCCCACCGACCACGAGGCCGAAGCCAAACAGTTTGACGAGCGCACGGCCGACGGCAAATCAAACGTCGCGTTCGTCACCCGGGCGGCCGCCGACGGCGAGAAAACGTTCCTCTACCGTGGCATCCCGTACGGCGACAAGCAGGGATTCGCCATCTACACCGACGTGACCGACAAGGTCGACGATCACGAGGAACTGCTGGAACTCTTCTAACGCGGCCGGGCGATCTCGGCTGCACCGCGTCGGGTTCGGTACGGTATCGTTGCACGCACAACCTACATACGATCCCTGTGCGTAGAGACACCCATGTCAACAGAGACACCTGCGGACGACCACCGGCGACTCGTGATCGCCGGCAGCGGAATCGCTGGTCTGTCGGCGGCGATCTACGCCGCCCGATCGAACAACGAACCGCTCGTCTTGGAGGGCGACGAACCCGGCGGCCAACTCACGCTGACAACCGACGTTGAGAACTATCCGGGCTTCCCTGAGGGTATCTCCGGGCCGGATCTCATCAACGAGATGAAAACCCAAGCGAAAAAGTTCGGCACGGAGATCGAAAACGGCGTTCTTGATAACGTCGAGGTCGACGGCGAGGGAGCCAACCGCCAGTTCCGGATCACGCTCACCGACGACACAGTGTACACCGCTGATGCACTCATCGCCGCCTCGGGTGCGAGCGCGCGCACGCTCGGGATTCCGGGCGAAGACGAGCTGATGGGCTGGGGACTCTCAACGTGTGCGACCTGCGATGGGGCCTTTTTCCGCGATGAGGAGATCGTCGTTGTCGGCGGTGGCGACGCCGCCATGGAAGAAGCGCACTTCCTCACGAAGTTCGCCTCAACGGTCTACATCGTCCACCGCCGCGAGGAGTTCCGCGCCGAGGACGTGTGGATCGACCGCGTGATGGAGAAGGTCGACGCCGGCGAGATCGAGATCATGCGCAACACCGAGGTGACCGAGCTTCACGGCACCCAGGAAGATGGTATCGACCACGTCACGATGGTCTCTCACCCGGAGGGCCACCCCACGGAGAAGCTCGACGATCCCGACACCGAGGAATTCGAGTTCGACGCGGGCGCGGTGTTCTACGCCATCGGCCACACGCCGAACACCGACTATCTGGAGGGTATCGGTGTCGAGACCGACGACGAGGGGTACCTCATTACCAAAGGTGGTCGCGGCGGCGGACAGACGAAAACCGGCGTCGAGGGGCTGTTCGGCGCGGGCGACGTCGTTGATTTCCACTACCAGCAGGCTGCCACGGCCGCAGGGATGGGCGTGCAGGCTGCCCTCGATGCCGACGACTACCTCGACGAGCTAGATCGCACGCAGGCTGCCGCAGCGACCGACGCCGGTGCGGCCGCCGCTGAATCGGACGACTAAGCGAGCAGCCGGCTATTCTGCGTCAGCTTCGTCACTCGCCGCGTAGCCAGCGGCGATCTCATCAAGCGCGTCGTGGTGCTGTGTGGAGTGTGGCGCGGTCAGCGGCGAGACACTGATCTCGCCGTCGGCGACCGCCCGGCGGTCGGTGCCAACGGGATCGTCGACGCTGTCGCCGCGCATGAGTTCCCAGATGCCGTCTTTAAGTGAGATCTCGCTGTCGCCGTTCCGTTCGGCCCCCATCTCATAGCGCATCGATGGTTGAGTAACACGCATCGGAATCGACCCCGTGACACCGGCGTTGTCGGCGAACGGGACGTTCACGTTGAGGTAATCAGCCGCTTCGAAGACGCCCTCAGTGGTCGCCTGCTCGACGAGATACGTGGTCGCCTCACGCGCTGTCGCAAAATCGCTCGGCTCGGTCGCCAGCGACTGCCAGTCATCGCCGCCCTCGATATACATCGACACTGAGATCGCGGGGACGCCGAAGAATGCCGCTTCGACAGCCGCACTAACGGTTCCGGAGCGTCCCAAGACGTAGGCCCCGAGGTTCCCGCCTTTGTTGCAACCCGACACAACGAGATCAACATCGGGACAGATCGAGCCGAGGCCAGCGATCACACAGTCAACCGGGGTGCCGTGAATCGCATACCCGTACTCGTGGTCGGCGAACTCGACCACCTCCGAGACCGTTCGACCGACCGCGCTCTGGTCGTCGGCCGGCGCGACGGCGACAACGTCGCCCACCGCAGAGAGGCCCTCATAGAGGGCCCGAAACCCGACGCTGTCGATCCCGTCGTCGTTGGTCAACAGAATTCGCGGCGCGTCCATACATCCCGTCACAGCGGCAGCACGAAAAACACTCGGGCGGAGTGAGAGCCACGACACACGCGGTCACAGCGCCAACCACAACACACACAACACGGGCGGCCAACGATGTCGACATGGGACTCGGAAGCACCGCCAAGAAGATCCAGACGGTGGCTGACACCGCCGAGAAGATGTATCGCCGACTCAACGCCCTCCGCAAGGAGGTCGAATCAACCAAACGGACAGTCGAAGACACCGGCGGCCGAGTCCAGTCGCTCGAAGCCGAGATCGCCCAACAGCGTGTCATCTTGGAGGCCATCGGCGAGGAACTCGATGTCGATATCGAGGCCGCTGTCGATGCCGCCGATCTTGATATCGACACCGAATCAGCGACCGACGACAGCGAGAAGATCCCTGTCGAAGCAGACGAATCTGACGGCGACTCGGCTGCTTCGACCGGCGGCGATACCAGCGATGCAGCCGCCGACAGCGGCGACGACAGCGATCCAGCGCGGTAATCGGGCGTCACGCTGCGCTACATCGATACCACCGCGTTAATCAGCCAGCAACCGTTGGTGTTCAACTTTCATACATCGATCTTGAACCGTTGTGAGCCCAGCGGCCTCGGCGTCAGCAAGGGCGTCGTCGTCGGTGATTCCGAGTTGGAGCCAGATAGCCTCGGTATCGCCCGCAGCGTCATGACGGGCGAGCGTCTCCTCAACGATACCGGCGACCTCTTCGCTCGGCCTGAAGACGTTGACGAGATCGATCGCCGCGTCGACATCCGCGAGTGAGTCGACCGCGGGCTCACCGAGCACAGTGTCAGCGTAGGGGTTGACGGGATGGATCGCATAGCCCTGCCGCTGGAGATAGGCGGGGATGTCGTGGGCAGCCTTCCCAGCGGTCGTCGAACAGCCGACGATAGCGATCGAGTGCAACCCAAGTACATCGCGGAGCGCGTCATCGTCAGTCACTGGCATACACGTGCTATCGAGGTCTCGCGTCAAAGAGTCACCGGCAGTAGCCTCAACAGCAACTCAGCCAACGACGACCATTGCTCGCCCAACCACGAACGCCGCGGTCGCAAGAAACATCCCACGTTTGAGCCACCGCTGGCTCGCGGTCGGATCGCGGAACGAGTAGAGTGCGGCCCACAGCATGACTGCATCAGCAGGGATGACGGCGAGTAGATAGCTCACCCCGAAGGTGCCGTCGAGATACGGGAACACGCTCGCGACGACAGCGACCACGAGCACGGCGACACCGGCCCACAGCGCGGGGGTTCGGCCGACAACGATCGGAAACGTTCGTAACCCCTCCTTGCGGTCGCCAGCGATGTCTTCAACATCCTTGACGATCTCCCGAGTGAGCGTGGCGACCGCGGCCAGCAGGAACAACACGCCCGCGCCAAGCGGGGCACCGAGGGCCGCGCCACCGAAGAGAAACGCGCTCCCGGTGAGATAGGCGACAAGTGCGTTGCCGACGAGCGGGCGGCCTTTGAACCACTCAGTGTAGGCGACGAGCGCAAGCAGATTGACGACGGCGATCCCGATAGCGACCAATGGGAGTGTCAGCGCGGCGACGGTGGCGACGGCGAAGCAGGCGATACTGACACCGAGCGCGCCGCGGGCTGAGATCGCACCGCGAGGGATCGGTCGATCGGGTTGGTTGACAGCGTCGATATCGCGGTCGAAGTAATCGTTGATCGCGTTGCCGCCGGCGGTCGCGGCGGTGGTCGCAAGGACTGCGGCGGCGATGGCGACGGGAGCGGCAGCGACGCCGCCGCTGACGAACGCGCCAGTAAAGGTGAGCACACCGGCGGCGACCGCATTGCCGGGGCGGGTGAGTTCGACCGCCGCTCGGAGTGGGGGCGACAACGACGCCATACGCTCCGGTGGTCGGTGATGGTGAATAAAGGAGGCGGTTCCGAGAGCCATGTGACCGACTGGCCCACGATGGAGAGACCGACGCCCTTATTATTCGAGCATTGGAAAAACGCAGTGCGGGCGCTTAGCTCAGCTTGGACAGAGTGCTTGGCTTCGGACCAAGTTGTCGCGGGTTCAAATCCTGCAGCGCCCATTCCTTTTCGGAACGATCCACATCCGCAAGACGGCAGTAACTTGTATATAAAAGTACTGC
>Ga0209965_1000834_pt1 | contig 10865 bp, 22 predicted proteins | sample SalPon2_B_H2O_MG_FD_185707 | JGI IMG/M metagenome (GOLD analysis project Ga0209965, IMG submission 185707) | Salt pond water microbial communities from South San Francisco under conditions of wetland restoration - Salt Pond MetaG R2_B_H2O_MG... | ecosystem: Environmental > Aquatic > Non-marine...
GCCCGACAACTTAGAACTCACTCCCGAGACGCTAACACACTGGTTTTGTGGTGATGGAAATAATCAGTTCGACTACCCATCCATCAGACTCTCGATGAATAACGAGCGCGACAATCTCGACAAGGTAGAACGATACTTTGAGCGAGCCGGGTTGCCCGCTCCTGACAGGTGGGGAATTACCGACGCGGCGTGTAACGCCTGCTGGAAGAAAGCCGGGTCTGAGGAGTTGTTCGAGTACATGGAGGGACCAGTGACAGGGTATGAGTACAAGTGGCCTGATTCAGTCAAATAGTCTAAACACCGCGCTTCCACTAATTATATTGACATATCAACCCTTCTCAACTTATCTCCATGGAGGCCTCGAAACCTTTAACAATGACTTTCTGAGCGCGTCTCTGAGCGGATGGATACTCACTTGCCCCATCGGTCGCGCAATTTCGACAAGGCCGAGAGCGAGCCTGCCAGCAGGCTTAGCATCGACGCGACGGCTGAGGTCAGAGGTTCATATCTGAGCTGAGTTCGGGCTACGGTCGAAGGATGTAGCGTTGAGTTGTAACTTGAGGCATGGCCTGCCGTGACCCAAAAGTTTATACCCTTACCCAACCAATAGACTACCATGGAAGGAGACGAGTGCTACAACTGCGACGAGCGAGAGGCTATGGATGGTGGCACACTGTGTGAGCAGTGTCGAGAAGAAATGTGGGAAGGTGAGCGCACCCATCATGGCAGGCTCGATGAACGGACGGTCGAAGAATTAGAACGAGCGAATGGCAAGAGAGAGAGTAGAGGACAACACTCCGGGACAGACAGTAATCATCCTCCAACCGGTAGCCCGTGCCTCTCTCACTCCTTGTACAACTATACGGGCTACAGGCACTTAAATCTTTCGGTCCCACGATTGTCGAAGTAGATTACGTCAGTCGTCCACCAAAAGATTTAAGTGATAGGAGTACGTATAGTCAAACATGAAGACTTCGCTTGCTGGCGGGTATCCATGTATAAGAGTTTCGGAAGAGGAGGTAACACCCTATATCCATAACCTTGTAGCAATTGCTGATGGAGCCGACCCACATAAAGTTTACTCTGGAGGCTATCAGGTTCATCACGTTGATGAGAACAAGTGGCTTAATTCTGACACGAACCTTGAACTGATGACAATAGGCGACCACCGCCGACACCACGATGGCGGCAGGACAGACCACGAACCATGGACTGACGAGGATACACTAATCGAGTTACGTGACAGAGAGTTGACACAGTATGAGATGGCTGACGAACTCGGGTGCGCTCAGGACACGGTATCGAAGTGGATGAACTATTACGATATTGATACGTCAAGAGTTTGTAGAGAATCGTGGCAAGATTATGACACTATGTACGACATGTATGTCAATCAGGATATGACCATGGCTGACATGTCGGATAAGTTAGGTTGCTCTGTTGGAACAATCCATAAGTGGATTGATAGCCTTGGTGTCACATCTGACGCTCGTCCCTAACCTCATCTAATCTGTCATAATACGTGGACTGTGACTTGCCGAACTCGTCACACCACGTCTCTATCTGCTCCTCGACAGACATCTCGGCGTTCTCGCGCATCTCGATAATTCTATATCTCTCATAATCTACGTCGAAGATTTCGAGTGCCATCTTCTCCCAACTCTCACCAGTGCTTGTGGCGAAGTCGTACATCTGACATATCTCCTCGAAGGTACGAATCGTGACATCGAACGAGGAGTCAGTCACGGTTCGAATCCACTGGGCTATCTCCCTCTGCTCAGGAATCGTCAACGCGCTGAAGTCATCAAGCTCCGCAATTGCGTCGAGCAGGTCGAGGCGTTCCTGATACGACAGGCGGAACTGGTAGTACGTGCCTCGGTCTTGGAGTGCGTCGAAGTGTCGGTTGTCTGGCGTGTCGTTGAACGACATGATAATCGAGCCACGGAACGTGAACGTGTTGGGCAACGTCTCGCCGTCGATGAAGGGATGGTCAATATCCCGACTGGTTCGATACTCGACAACGTTCTCAGAGCCTTGCGTGTCGGTGGCGGCCTTGAGCATGTCGATGGCCTTCGTGTTGTTCGTGACTCCTGACATGTCGTCGAGGAAGAGCGTGCCGTCCTCGAAGCGAGCCTGCCACAAGGTCTTGTACAGTTCGAGCGGAGTGGTGAATCCCTTCTGGTGTACCCACCTGTCCTCGTGGTCGTACTCCTCCTGAAGCGTCTCTATGACGTTGTGAGTCTTGCCGAGGCCTCCCTTGGCGTCGAGCATGAGCAGGTTGCTGTAGCCTCCTGTGACCATCCTGACGTAGTTGCGCAGGTTGCCATAGAAGTCGTCCAGTGGGGCGCTGGCGTCGCCATCGCCAGACGGGTTGGTACTATCCATGTGGTCATAGATAGGGTCGGGAGGGACTTAAATGTTCCGTTACGCCTCCGGCTCACGGAACTGAAAGCGTGCGAGTCGATGACGTAGCACGCTCAACCCCTCGCTCGACTGGCGAGATTGCCTCGACCCAAAAGTTTATAAGTGGGGTGGTCGTGTTAGTTGGTTGAGAGATTTTAGAGATTCTGGAAGTAGAGGGCGATGTTGCTGGAAGGAAAAGGCTTATATGGGTAGAAGGTTTCACCATGTGGTTCACCATGGTGAAAGACCCACGTCGAAAAAAGAAAGGGTTACTTAAATCCTGTCCATGTCACTGCCGCGAGGCCAGCCGCCGTCAGGAGTGTCGGGAACAGCTACCTGCTCCCAGTCGCACTCAAGGCACTCCTGCCCGCAGACGTGATTGTCGAGACGCCCGCCGCACTCAGGGCAGGGCATCTTCCTCTGGTGGGATGAACGACAGCGGCGATTCCGCGAGTGATTCCACATTCGTGATAGGTTCTGGTTCTGTCATCGGTTGCGCTTGACTCCGTTCAGGTCGTTCAGTTCGAGGTACTCGGTCATCTCATCCGAGGTCATCAGCATCTTCCACACGTCCTCGTCTGGCTCCGAGACGCGAATCTGACCACGCCACGAGAGAGTCTCTTCATAGCTGACCATCGCCGTGTCTCCGTCAGGAGACACACTGAATTTGTGGTCGTCGTCAGCGATGGTCAACGTCAGGTCAGCCGAGCCGTCGTCGTGGAAGGTGGAGAACACCTTCGGGTCAGCGAGACTCACTGCTCGAACCCGATGATGCGAACCTCGCAGTCCGGGTCGTCACGGGCGACATCCACGATAGCGTCAATCGTGGCATCGAAGCCCGCTTCCGCGAGGTCGCCAATCTCATCCGTGGTTCGAGTGGGGCCATCTTCCCAGTCGAACTCGTAGAGTGCCGACACGCCGTCACCGATGGTTGCTTCATCCATAGTAGTGTATTGGGCTTACGGGTACTTAAACGTTTCGGGCGATGCTCATGACCTGCTCGAACTTCTCGTCAGGAATGAGGCCGACTTGCTCCACGTCGTCGCTGTGCGTGTTCGCACGGAACTCTTGTTCCGGCATCCAGAATGGGGCAGACCAGTGAACGTCCTCCCTGTTCTCAGTCACGCGCACGCCTTCGTCGCCTGTCTCCACGACGATGATAGCACTCACGTCACTCTCGTCCTGCTCGTCGCGGTAGTAGGTCTGTGGTTGCGTCACGATAGGTAGTACGGGAGCTACGCATATAAGTCTTTCTTCACCATGGTGAATCTTCAAAGAAGATTCACGACCGCGTTAGTCGTCCTGCTCCTCGTCGTCCTCCTGATTCCACGAAGCGTCCTCGTGCGAGATGTTCTCGCCAGCAGTCGTGCCTTCCGTGTCGAGAATGACCTCACCCTCGACACCACAGGAACAGCGCGTCTCGTAGGTGAGCGTGTCGTCCTCTATCTCCATGTCCGTGTCCGTGACCGTGTGGTTGTCCTCGCTCTCGCCGCACTCGGTACAAGTCGCCTGACGGATAGCCTGTCGTGGCATACTCATAGATAGGGGAGACAAGTATATAAACCTTACTTCACCATGGTGAATCTTCATCAAAGATTCACGACAGCCCGCTATCGCATAAAGTCCAGCCCGTATGCGGCTGGTGCGACTATCCATTCCTCCTTCGACTCGTCGCCCATTGCGATTGCCTGACTGTTGCGCCACTGGCTCACGATAATCGCCTCACGGGTGCTATCTGCTTCGAGGGGGTCGTCGGGGACGCCGCCGTGGACGACCGGCAGGTCGTCAGCCATCGACCCACCACCGGTCGCGGCGCAGTTGGTCAACGAGTAGCATGTCCTTGATGCGGTGACGGGTAATCTCTCCCGTCTCCATATCCTCATGCTCGACAGTGTAGTGACCGTCGTAATCTACGACTGTCCCGAGTACCACGTCGTCCTTTCGGACATACGTCAGGTTCGGCTCATCCACGTCCACGATGGTTCCGTGGCTCCAATCCTCCGGCCCCTTACACCAATCGGCGGAGTAGTCCACGCGCTTGAGTCCAGACGCGAGAAGCGTCTTACCGACAAGTGCCTCTGGCTCTCCCTTCAGGAACAGGTGGTAGTCCGGCGACTGTGGGTCACTCATGGCACGAGGAGAACGACCCTCCTCACACGCGATGGAACAGTAGTTGTCCGAGCCGAGCGGCTGGCTACGAGGGTTTCCGCTGAACAGTTGCCCGCACCGAGCGCACGACATCGTGGCAGTAGGTGGCTGTTGTGCCATACTCATGTGTAGGCGAGCTACACATATAAGTCTTACTTCACCATGGTGAAACGCTGTATCGAAAAAGAGGACACACCACGCCGTTACTGCCGGGAAGCCGTTAGGCTTCCAAGTCGAGTTCCTCGTCGCTAATATCGACCAGTTCCTCGGCTTCCTCGTCGTCGGAGTCGTCCGTATCTCCGGCGATGAGAGCCTCTGCCTCGTCCTCGTCAGCGGTCGCGGCTTCCTCGTAGTCGTCCTCCGTGGACGGCGAGAACGCCATGTTGACCGACTCGGGCGCGTTGGTGACGTTACCGTCGTCGTCGCGCTCGACCGTGAATCCGAGAACGTCTTCGAGAATGTCGAGGTGGACACCGAAGCCGACGATGTTACCACCCGCGCTCTCGAAGGTGACGTAGTTGCCCGACCCCTTGCCGGTGACGCCATCGGCGGGAACCTCGGTTCCGTCGTCGTCAGACAGCGTGACGGCGATATACTCACCGAGCTGGTCTGCGAGGTGGCGCGACAGGTAGCCGTACACGTCGGACTCGCTGTCGAGCTTCGCCATGTTCTCAGTCTCTTCCGGGTTCTGCTGTCGAATCTGGATTGTCTGGCTCATTGCGTTTGAACACAGGGGACGTATACATATAAACCCATCGAAGCGCACACGGTTCGCTCGTGCGTGGAGTGGGTCATCTGTGTCATCCCTCTGTACTCATTAGTACGGGAGGTAAGTATATAAGTCTTTCTTCACCATGGTGAAATGCTATTAAAAAAAAATGAAAGAGGAGGGATTCAAACCCTCGCAGTAGTACCACTGCCAATCATGCTCTTTCGCGTAACAGGAGGATGGCCCGTGAAGGCGTCTCCTGCCGACACACCAGTTTAACCCTGACTTTACAGACACCACCTGTTAACGGGGGCAGGGACCCCTTTATCAACAGGCCAGTCATCTTTGACTGTATTAGTCTATACGAACTACACTCACTTAAGGCTGTCGATTGCGTCGTGGAAAGTGTAATTTTCTGACACGTTTACACTACCACGATTACACGGTCTAAAGTCTGATTCATCACGGTCGAACCAAACTGTAATCGTATCTCGTTCCTCATCCTTCGTCCACGGGAAGTACGCGGTTTCACCAACATCTTTTGCGTGAATTGCGAGTATGTCAAACTCGTCAGCCTTATAGTATGTTGGCTCGTTGAAGTTTCCTCCGTGCGCGTGAACAACGTGAGCCGAATTTCGCTGTCCGGTACGATATGCTGTCTTGACCTGAACTCGATAGAGTGATGACTCGAAGTCAGCAATTAGGTCATACCGTGGCCTACCCATCGGCATACTAACATCAGAGATGTTAGATAGCTCAGAGGCTACAGCCATTTCTGACGCAACACCAGTTCGATTATCACTCATCGACATACTATTATTGGGCCTATACCCACTTAAGTCTTTCGCTACTGCGCCCACTTCTTCTCTCCGAGTTCATCGTTCAGCGTCTCCTCGACATCAGCCGGGAGCGGCGCACGGCGAGAACTCCACGCAGAACGTGGCTCGTCACGCGCACCACGCGAGCGCAGATTCCACAACGGTGAGTCCTCCATTTTCTGAAACTCGTAGATACTGCCGTCGTCGCACGTCACGACGAACAGTAGGCGGTCTGGCCCGAGGCTTGGCTGAATCGGGTCGGTGAAGTCAACGGCGTGGGTCACTTGCTTCGCCATACCATTAGTACGGGTTCCGGGTATATAAGTCTTACTTCACCATGGTGAAACACTCGAACGAAAAAGAAAACCGCCCGATTAGTGTATCGTAATGTACACGTCGCGGGACTGTTCGGCGTTCGGTTCGACGCAGGCGGTACACTCGCCGCACTTCGGACGTTCGTCCGTTTTGACACCATTTTCTTTCGCCGCCTCGAAGGGGCAAAAGATGGCGTCGTCGGGAACGTCGGCGGAGTCCATGACAGCCGAAAACAGCCTGTCGCCGTATTCGGCTAAGTTGTTAGACTGATTGACCGTGAAGTGTTCGGCTTCCGACCAGTCCAGTTTGTGACTGGCGGAATAGGTGTACACCTGTATCTTATCCGACAGGTGTTCCGCGATTGTATTCCATTTGACAATATCGCCACGGTGACGAAAGTCGCCGGATTCAGACACGCGGAGATAGTCGAAGGCCGAACGCTTACGTTCTTTGACACGTAGCAGGGCGTCGGCAAATGTAAGCGCATCGACATTATCCCACATGTATTCTTGAAGCCGCCGCTTCTTAAGGGCGTCGTCGTATTGGTTCTCGGCTTTATGCGCGTAGCACATATCCCATGGAACCTGACAAACGCCCGTATCAGTTTGGTTATCCTTATCGCTTTTGGCGTTAGGGCAGTCGGTCGCGCTATTCATGTTAAAGATACCGGTGTTTTTGGCAATCTTGTTATTACCAAATGACAGGTATCCGCTAACACCTTCATGTCCGTTCATTAACATTTCTGCCACAATTTCGACACGCCCGCTATGAGTGTCGCAATTGTTAATCTCTTTGAGTTTTGACATTAACGAGTCTATATCGTTAACGTCGCTAATGTCATAGTCGCCGTGTGTTGGTTCCGTCATGGCTGTGTCCTCACTCTTTAGTAAGGGAGGTAAGTATATAAGTCTTTCTTCACCATGGTGAAATGCCTCGACTAAAAAGAGTGCGCTCCTATTCGTAGACCTCGACCTCGACCGGGCCATCCTGAAGTGAGCAGATTCCGTAATCTTTACCGTCGAGTACGTCCTCGACCCACTCGCGTAACTTTTCCTGACTCCACCCGGTGACACCGGGATACAGCCAGTACCGGCGCACCTCTCTGTCCACTAACTCGATAGAGATGCCGTTACTGTCGGCACGGATACACAACTCCTCCTCGGTCGCGTTGGAATACATGGACTCTGGCATACTCGCGTCGGGTACTTCTCCCATACACATTAGTATGGCTTCCGAGTATATAAAGGTTGTTTCACCATGGTGAAAGGCGCTTCTCAAAAATCGAAGCGCCGGGCTGTCACTCTCTCGGCTTAGGCGAGAGAGTCCACGACTTCGGTCACGGCGTCGGCTTCGACGCCGGAGTGCGCCCCGTCCATCGAGACGTAGTTTCCGATGAAACGGACACCGGAGTTCGGCTTGTCCACGGTGGGTGATTCTCCAGAGAGAATCACACTGCGGCCACGGCTTTCGGCACGGGAGACGACATCGTTCAGGTAGCCGGTGACGGTACGGGAGCGCAGGCTCTTGTGTCCGGTGAACACGGTCACGGCTTCGCGGGACTCGTTGTACTCCGCGACCTTCAGCCACCCGTAGGCGATGAGTGCCACGTTTCCGTTATCGGCGGCTCGCGTTTTGAGACGCCCCTCGGAGTAGGCTTCGCCGGTCGTTCGGTCGAGGAACATGTCGAGCAGGTTCGCTTTGGTGTTGACGTTCATGGTTGTCTCGTGTGTCGGGGTCTTGTGCGCCCCTTCACATACATTAGTAGTACCCGGAGGTATATAAAGTTTACTTCACCATGGTGAATTTTTGAGGACAAAAATTCACGACAGCCGACTGCCTTACTCTAATCGCGTGACAGGGAAGTGATACACCTTGTCCGACCCTTCGACGTACCGTGCCTTCACGACTGGCGCGTCTGCCGGGTGGCTCGGATTGAGATATGCCACACTACGACGACCCGTCTTTACATCTACGTGACACGTTCGGGAAGGCTGTTCCGTCACTTCGACCACTTTTACGCGACCGTCGACTCGAGGGTGATTCGACTCGGGGTCGGTCAACACGTCGCCCACTTCGGGAAGGTCGTACCCTGTCGTCCAACGTGCGCCTTCGTCGTACTGTTGAACGAGGTAGTGAGCCTCGTTTGCGATTTCTGCGAGATTACCCATACCATCTTCTTGAAGGTTCTCCCGCAGGACTTCAAGCACTTCATACGCCGCGTCGATTTCTTGAACGGTGATGCCGTCGTCGGTGGTTTGCTCCGCCATGTACCATAGTATGGGTTCCGGGTATATAAAGATTACTTCACCATGGTGAAACGGCGGCTCGATAAAAATGATGTCAGTCGCTCGCCGCTTGAGCGACTACTTGAACAGGTCGCCCAGCCCGCCGGACTCCTCTGCCTCGATACGCGCCACGAGGCTGTTACCGAGGCGTTTCGTCTGTGCCTCGAAGCCGTTGACGCGGATGGTCTTGAAGAACTGTCCGGCCTCGCTCTCGGAGAGCGTGACCTGAATCCCGTCCTCGTAGACCATGCTGTCGAAGTTGACTGTACTCAGGCTGTCGAGTGCGTCGCGCACGTCGTCGGTGGTAGTCGCCATTGCGATTAAACAAACGGGAGGCATACATATAAAGGTTTCTTCACCATGGTGAAACGCCTGCCGAAAAAAGAGAGCGACCGCCTTGTTTCAGGCTACGTTCTTGAGACTGTCCACGACCGTATCCACGGCGTCGGCTTCAACGCCCGAGTGGTCGCCGTCCATCGAGACGTAGTTGCCGATGAAGCGCGTGCCCTCGTTGGGCGTATCGACAGTCGGTGACTCGCCCGACAGGATGACCGAGCGGTCGCGCGACTCGGCCACGCTGACGACACGGTTGAGCCAGCGCGTGATGGTGCGCGAACGGAGCGACTTGTGTCCCGTGAACACAGTCACAGCCTCGCGCGACTCGTTGTACTCGGCCACCTTGAGCCAGCCGTATGCGATGAGGGCGACGTTACCGTTATCGGCCTCTCGGGTGACGAGACGGTTTTCGCTGTAGGTTTCGCCAGCGGTGTTGTCAACGAACATTTCGAGCATCGCCTTCCGCGAAGTCTGGTGCGCCATTGCGATTAAACAAACGGGAGGCATACATATAAAGGTTTCTTCACCATGGTGAAAGGCAGTCGCCCTTACGGGCGATAGCCACCGGAGTAGCCGAACACGTAGCCACACCTGTCGCAGAAGTGACCTGTCGGATTCCCGTGCTTCCAATCGGCCACCTGTGTCGCCACGAGCGCAGGCCCGTCGCAGTCGCACGCCTCTCGGTCAATCTCTACCATGGCTCAACCTGTGGGTCGCGCGTCATTTCATGCTGGCGCATGTCGCGCACTCGTTGCTCCTCGCGGCACATCGGGCAGTGATTATCTTCAGGGTACAGGCCCTCGTAATGAATGTCATGCTCGGCACAGTATTCCTGCGCCTCAGACCCGAACAGGCCACACTTGCCGCAACGGGTGCGCCCGTCGCCTGCTGGCACGCCCTCGCCGTGAACGCCGCACTTGCTACAGTCGATGCCTACGTACAGTTTGCCTAACTCTCTCGCCATACTATACCATTATCGCACGGGTATATAAAGTTTACTTCACCATGGTGAATTTTTTCGCAGGCTCAAAAATTCACGGTGCGTCACCGGCTGTGAGTTTACGAGTCAGCCGGTGGGTTTCCGCTACGGTGAGGCGGGCGGTCGTCGTCGTAGACCTCGATATTCGTATCGGGGTCAGGGTCGAGCGTGATTAGCCGCACGCCGTTCGACTCGTCCTCATGCCCGACAACAGTCGCCGGAGCGTAGCCGTGTCGCTCCGCAAAGTCCATCATGCTCGTTCCGTTCTGTCCTGCTCGGTCGTGGTCTTGTGCTTCGACCATACTTGTACATAACCCTCGGGGTATATAAATCTTACTTCACCATGGGGCAATGCTCACAGGCTCGCATTGCCGGGCGTGGTGGCTCAGCTTGTCTGAGTCACCGGACGTGAACGCCGTCGTCCGTGACGCTCAGAGAGTAGCCCATACCTGTCAACTCATCAACGATGAGTGACGGCGCGTTCTTGATGTACAGCGTGTCGTGTTCGACAATTCCAGAGGAATTGTCAGTGCCGCCGATTTGAACGGTGACGCTCGACGTACCGTTACGCCCACCGTTTGCTTGAAGGTCGCTAACAACTTTCAGGACTTCCGCACGCTCTGTTGCGTCCATACCTATACCAGAACCTCCGGGTATATAAAGGTTGGTTCACCATGGTGAACTACGAGTTCGTGACGAACTCGTCGGCGGTCGGTGAGTCGGAGACGTAACCGACAGAAACCCTCGCCGCAAAAAGAGAGACTTCTTAAAAGAGTTCGTCGGCTATCTCTCTCCCAACGTCGGCGGCGTCGTACAGGTAGTCGGCGTGTTCGTTGTCCCTACCCTCGTAGTACTCGGCATCGAGTAACACC
>Ga0209965_1000838_pt1 | contig 10838 bp, 10 predicted proteins | sample SalPon2_B_H2O_MG_FD_185707 | JGI IMG/M metagenome (GOLD analysis project Ga0209965, IMG submission 185707) | Salt pond water microbial communities from South San Francisco under conditions of wetland restoration - Salt Pond MetaG R2_B_H2O_MG... | ecosystem: Environmental > Aquatic > Non-marine...
GTCAGCAGTTCCTCGCCATTGAGTTCGTAGGCGTGGCCGACGTTGATCTCATCGAGTCCGGCCAGCACATCGATGTGGTTGACGGCGATGCCAGTGAAGCCGTTTGCGCGGGATGCGTGTCGCAACATTGGCATATCGAGCCAGCCGATCCGTCGCGGTCGACCCGTCACGGTGCCGAACTCGCCGCCCTTCTCGCGGATGAAGTCCGCCAGTTCCTCCTCGCTGTCGGTGCCATCGAGTTCCGTCGGCAGCGGCCCGGTGCCGACCCGTGAGAGATAGGCTTTCACGATGCCGACGACCTCGCCTTGGCCGATGACTGTCGGCGCGACACCGGAGCCGACGGCCGCGCCACCGGCGGTCGGATTTGAGGAGGTAACGTAGGGGTAGATCCCGTGGTCGATGTCGATTGAGGTGCCTTGGGCACCCTCAAAGAGGAGTTCGTCGTCGCCGGCGTGTTTGTTGCTGAGGAACTCGCCGGCGTTGACGGTCATCGACTCTGATTTGAGTCGCTCGCCGTACTCCCGGTAGGTTGCAAAGAGATGGTCGATATCGAAGGCGTCGGCGTGCTCGGAGTTCTCAACATCGAGCCCGTAGATCTCCTTGGCGAGGGCGCGTTTCTGTGGGACGGTGTATTCGAGTCGGTCGCGCAGCACGTCGGGATCAAGGAGGTCACCAACGCGGATCCCGCGGCGACCCGCCTTATCCTCGTAGGTTGGGCCGATGCCGCGACCAGTGGTGCCGGCTGCGAGATCGTCGTCGCTTTTCGCCTCCTCCTCGATGCCGTCGAGCACGCGGTGATACGGCAGAATGACGTGGGCTCGGCGAGCGAGTCGCACATCCGGCTCAAGCCCTTGCTCGCGGAGGGTATCGAGTTCGTCAAACAGCGTCGCAGGATTGATCACACAGCCGTTGCCCAACACGCCGACCTTCCCGCGGACGGCGCCGCTTGGCACCAAGGAGAGCTTGTACTCCGTCCCATCTTGGACAACAGTGTGGCCGGCGTTGTCGCCGCCCTGATACCGGACGACGACATCGGCGTCGCCTCCCCAGATGTCGACGAGCGCGCCCTTGCCCTCGTCGCCCAGCTGGGAGCCGACGATAGTTACGGTCATAACGACTGTGGGTTTCCAACCACCGGGTAAACAGATTACGGTACATCGCCTCCCGCGGCCACGCCATGACGTACCCGTCGATCGAAGCCCCGTGGCTGTGGTGTCGACCGCTTGCTGTCAGCGTTGCGACCCGAAGTGTTAACTACTCGCACAACGAGCTATCAGGACGAGCCTTTTTCCCGGCCGACAGCAACACTTAAATCACGCCAAGACAAGTTAGCACATGTCATGATTGACCGACTCGAAAAAGAAGTCGACATGCTCGAACGGCATCTCCAAGTGCTCCGAATGGTCATCGAAAACGAGCCCATCGGCATCGTCAAGATGTCCAACGAAACCGGCTACCCCCACCACAAGGTTCGGTACTCCCTGCGCGTCCTCGAAGAGGAAAACCTCATCGAGCCATCCAGCCAGGGCGCAATTCAGACCGACCACACCGAGGAGTTCGTCGACGACCTCGACAACAAGATCGACTCCATCGTCGACAAGCTGCGGACGATGCGCATCGACGACACCGCCGAGATCGAAAACTAACGCGCTTCGATCGGTCGCTGCGCGCTGTATTGTTCTATTACAGCTCCGGCTTCTGGAGTTCGAACCCGCCTTTGATCCGGTCGACAAGACAGAGGTGGAAGCCCTGTTTGCGAGAGATGTTGACGAAGCTTTTGCCGCCGCTGCGGCTGAACAGGCCGCTACCGGTCGCGTCGTCGGCCATCTCGTAGGCATCTTCGGTGAAGTAGCTGCTCGTCACCGCAAAGCTGGCGGCGAAGCTCTCGTTGCGCTCTCGAAGTGCGTTGCCATCGCGGATCAGCCCCTCGACCAACGCCGCCCCGACCGGCTCCTTCGAGCTATCAAAGTTGGCAACGAACAGCGGTTTGCCGCGCTTATCGCGAACGACACAGTCAAATTCGCGTTCGATCGGCTCGTCGTCTTCGTCGGTGCCAAGCTCGATCGTCCCGCGTAGCTCGACCCGATCGATCTCCGGGATCGTGTCAGCGACCGCGCTGAGCGCGGTTGTTCCGCCTGTCGCCCGAAGTTCGAACAGCAGGTCGGTCACCAGCCACTCCGCGAAGGCGACCTCGATCCGATCGGCGAGAAACGTCTCGAAGGGGGTGCCATCGACATCTAATCCTTCGGTGTCGAACGTCGTGTGGGTGTCGAGTCGGATATTTGCCGACACATCCTCCCTCGATGCCTCGCCGTCGTGGGCGTCGGCAAGCGTCGCTTTCCCCTTCGAATCATAACGGACAAACAGGTTGGTTCCCGCAAGCGCGCTGGCGGTATCCATCGTCTGACTTGGCGCTGTCGTGGATGTGCCACCAGCCGTGTCGCTTCCGCCGGCTGACTCAGCAGCCTCAAGTTGCGCTTCGAGTTCGTCGATCCGCTCTTTGGCGGCCGCCAGATCAGCTTCGAGTTCGTCAATTCGCTCCTCGGCGACAGCGAGCTCTTCGCGGGCGTCGTCGCGTTCGGCGGCCAACTGCCTGTGTTTTTCTTCGGCCTTTTCCATTACCTCCTCGGCCTTCTGGAGCCGCTGTTGGAGCTGTTTGCGCGAGACGCGGTCGTCAGATCGAGTGACTGTTTGTTGGCCACCGCCGCCGCTCCGCCTGGCATTGTCGGCGCGGCTCTCGCTCCCGTTGTCGGCTGTGTCGTCGTCGCTGGGATCAAGCGACGGGATCGTTGTTGTGTTCCGCCAGGCGGCTTCCTCCTCGAAGGGTTCGGGATCTGTCGTGGTGGTGCCTGCTGACCCGGTATCAGTTGTGGTGGTGTCGGTTGTCGATCTGGCGTCAGCAGTCGATCCCGTGTCGGCTGTCGATGTGGTCTCAGTCGTCGCACCACCATCAACTGTCGGTCCATTGCCGTCGACCCTCGATTGCTCCGTGTCGTGGTCGTCGCTGGCTGCTGTCGCACCGGTCGGATCGATGCCGTCGGTTCGCCCGGCGGCTCCCGTGGTGGCTGGCTCCTCGCCGTCGGTGTCAGCCGTGACCGTCGGTTCCGTCCTATCCGCGCTGGTGTCGGCTTCAGTCGTCGGCTCCGCGCCAGCGTCGTCTGCTGCGGTGTCCTCGCTTGCTGGGCTGTCGTCAGCCGACCCTGCTTGTGGGATGTCGATCGCTCCTCGGCGACGATCACTCATCGTGGATCCGCCATCGGCGTCGTCCTCGTCGGTCGTCGTCGGTGCTGTGTCGGTCGGAGCCGACGAACCATCGCTGGTGTCTCCGACAGCAGCCCCCTGATCGTCGGTTGTCGCTGTCGAGGTTTCACGCGCTGGCAGATCGATCACGTCGATGTCGGCGGCGTACACATCGTAGATCCCGACCTCGTCGTTGGCGCGGTCGAAGGCTTCCTCGTCGGTCAGCAGTCGGCGGCTGTTGCCGACGAAGGCGACGCTCATCGAGCGGCCACCGTAGTAGACAATGTAGTAATCCCCAGACAGGACGTTCTCGGAGAGCTCAATGTAGCCGGTGAAGTTACCACCCGAGAGGGTTGTATCGGCTTCGGCGATCGCCGTCTCGTTGGTGTAATACTCCGCCTGCTTTTCGTTGTCCTGTGTCTGCATCGTATACAGCAACGGGAGTGCCGGCGTTGGGGCCTCGTAGGCGGTCTGGGTTGCCTCATCGAAGGATCCAAGCGAGCCATCGCGGATCCCGACCAGCCGGCCGTTAAGCATGAACCCCCAGGCGTCGCCGGCGTCGACCGCACCGGAGAACTCCGCGTCAGCGAGCTCATGGAGGCCCGCGTACCCCGTGCCGACCGGAACCGTCTCCCAGTCGGTGACTGCAGTAACTATCTCGCTATTCATTTGGTGTACCGACGCCCGAGACGCATAAAATACTTTCCAGAGCGTCGGACGTTGGATTCAGGCGTATTTGGGTGAAAATTAGTCGCTCCGAAAGACGCCCGAGGCTCAAAACCGCTCTTCGACGTAGGCCTTGATTCGCTCGACACGGTCGCGGTCGTACGTCCACATGCTCTGCCAGACGTTCGGCCCGGTTTCGAGCGCAACGAGCGCAACCGGGTTGCAGGCGTCGGCTGCGGCGATATCCCCGCCGCTGGCATCACCGGTTGCTGTTTCGGGGGTAAACAGCACCACCCATGATCGACGGTACTCGTGGGTTGTTCCCGCGTGGACGATCACATCAAGCCCGTCGACGGTCTCGGGATCGTCACGGACGCCATAGACGTGGGTTTCGACATCGCTGTCACCGAGCCACGCATACATCTTGCGGGTGCCGTACTCGTCGTCGAGCCGGGAGAGCCGCTGAAACGTGCTGTGGAACTCGCCGTTGCCACAGGCCAGTGCACGCTCCTCGATAAATCGTGAGATGACAACTAACAGCAATTTCTCCTTGTTGGACTCCGGAAACCCTCGGACGGTAAACTCGATATCATCGAGACCGGTCAACACGTCCGGGAACGAGCTGGTTCCGGGGAGTCCGGTGCCCGTTCGGTACCGATCAGCGTTAACGAGCAGAAACGTCTCCCTGAGATCCGCAACTGATGAGGTCGCGGTTACCTGCCCGTCTTCGATGAGACAGACGTGATCGGTGTCGCCCTCTGGGATGTGTCGTTCTTGGATCTGGATGGATTGATCTTCAAAGGCGCGATCCAGAAGCCCCACGAGCGACTGGGGCTCGGTTCGGTTTAGCAGGAGTAGCGTCTTCTCCTGGCTGCCGGCGGTTTCGTCAATGAAGCCCGACAGCGAGTCCGGCAGCTCGTGGTGCATATCAGATGTAGGGGCTGTAGACGGATAAAACGGCGCAGCGCGCTCGCTACTGCATCGGTTCCTTCGGTGCGCGGTCGATCGCGTTGAACGCGGCCTCGAAGTCGTCTAACTCCTCGATGAGCTCGCTTTGTTCGGCCCGGAGCTCCTCGACGCGTTCTGTCAGTTCCTGATACTCTGCCGACGCCGCAAGTTCTTCGGCTGATTTCTCGGCTTCCAGTACGCCCACCTTTGAGGTCGCTCTGAACAGTTCCTGCACAGTTTCGCCGTACTCGCGGGCTGTCAGCTGGTGTTCGACGGCTTCCAGCAGCGTCTCCTTGCCGATCGGCTTACAGAGATAGTCGTCGAAATCCATGTCGACGATGTCGACGTCGGGGTCGATCGCGGTGACCATCACGACACGGGCGTCTGCATCGGCCTCGCGGACGCGCTGGAGCACCTCGTCGCCGGTGAGCCCCGGCATCCGGCGATCCAACAGGATCACATCGACATCGCTATCGAGTGTATCGAGTGCTTCCTGTCCACCGTAGGCGGTGCGGACAGTGTAGTGCTCTTCAAGTCGGAAGGCGTAGAGGTCGGCGACATCACGTTCGTCATCAACGACGAGGATCGTCGCGTCTGCTGTAGAGACAGTAGCCATGACTATCGGGTGCCCGGTTGTCCAACAAATCATGTGCTATGAACTTTATACTTCCGCTACGGCGTAGGGTGTGTCATGTTGCCAACAGGGCGTAGATGAGGAGAAAGCCGAAGTAGAGCACAACCAACCCGCCGAGGGCGATGATCCGAAACCGTGTGAGTTCGGCTTCCTCCTGTTGGTAGGCATCACGAAACGCCTGCTGGTCGACATCATTCAGTTTGTCGTAGTGGTTGAGCCCGAGATGCAGCCGATACTGGTCGTCGGCCGGCAGTTCAAATCCGCAGTACGGACACCGTCGTGGATCCTCGCCGTCGGGAACGTGTGTCTCCGGCCGTCGCTCAGCGGTGGCCTGACTGGTTCTGGTGTCGCTGCTCTCTCCGGTCTCACCGTCGGCAACCCGCCCGGTCACCATCACACACCACCTCCACCGAGGAACGGCGGTGTGACCGTCGGCGTCGTCACGATCCAGAGGCTGATAATCGTGTAAGCGATCATCACCAGCGTGATCCCATACTGGCTTTTGATCGCCTCCAGCCGCCCGGGCAGGAGTTCGTAGGCCGCGGCGTGGGCGATCCACACCGCGATGAAGTGCCCAACCAACACGAAGGCCAACTCAAGTCCCGATATCCAGCCGGGCAGTGTCGTCAGCACCGGTGGCTGCTGGGGTGGCGACAGCGGGCTTCCGGTGACGACGGCGAGCGACGGAGCCAACCCAAGGATGAAGCCGAGATTGTGGGCGATATGGTAGCCGGCGGCGATCGCCACCAGCGACGGCGCGAACCGCTCGGCCAACGCCACCCGGGTGATGTAGGTGCGGCCAAACCGCCGGGCGAGACCGATCGCCCACCAGAACGCGGCGACAAACAGCCCGAAGCCGGCGAGATACGCGCTCAGATAGCCGACCAGCGGTGGCACACCGACCTCGACGACCGTGGTGATCAGGCGGGCCCACAGCCCGGTGCCGACGAAGCCATCGAAGGTCGTCACATAGAGCACCGCGACGACGAAGACGGTCTCGGCGCGGCCCGACACAGCGTCAGGATCGGTGAGCGCACCCCCGGGCAGCCGCAGTGAGAGCCCGTCGGCCGTCTGGGTGAGTGGTGCGAAGCGACCAAACAACGCAAACACCCGCGAGATCGGATCGACGCGGCCGAACCACGTGTCGGTGCCATAGATTACGCTGCCGGCACCACTGACAGCCGTGTAGGCTACAATCGTCGTCGCCAACAATCGGGGATCGTCGGCCAGTGGGCTGACCACCTCGATCCAGATGAGCGCGAGTAAGCCGGCGACACTGGGCCATGCGCCAAGCCGATCAGGGTACGACCGATCCAGCGATGGCAGCAGCGACGCCACCGTGCGGAAGGGGTTCAGCGTCGACCACGTGTTGCCAAGGAGATACGTCGAGGCGACGTAGCCACCCCACCAGCCGACCCAGACGGCGAGGATCGCCAGATTTCGATAGGCCGTCTCTGGGCCGAGATAGCCGATCCCAACGGTGGCCGCCAGCACCGCGAGGCCGACAAGTTGGCCGCCGAGTCTGAGCAGCCGGCCCGGCGCGGGCAGTGTGAACCCCCAGTCGTGAACCGATCGCATGAACGCCCGATCGGTGACAAAAGAGGCTAGCAGAAACGACGCGCCGACCGTGCCACCGCCGGTCGTCAAGAAGAGCCACGTTGGTACCTCCACAGTGCTTGTCGATCCGCGGAGCGCGGCCGCATGGGCGATCGCCGGCTCTGAGAGGAGTGCCACCAGTGGGGCCGCAACCGCAACGAGACAGACCACCCGCACCCCCATTCGTTGCCAGCGACCGCCAGCGTCCATGGTCGGCCATCCGTCACCGCGTTCAGTCATTATTCTGGGTTGAGCCAGCCGACAGGAGTAGCTTGCGGATCAGCGGGATCACCAGGCCGGTGGCGACGCCAGACAGCCTCGGTGTCGCCCACGCGGTTAAGAGGATTTTTAATCACACACTTGCAACGAGGTAGTATGAGCACCGAAACGGAGGACGGACACGACGACCACCACCTCCCGGCGGTCGAAGACTGGCCGCGCGGATTCGGCGAGGCGAGCTGGTGGCCGTTTGTGACCGCACTCGGGGCGGCCGGCATCTACATCGGCGTGGCACTCTGGATCATCGGGGATGCGATCAATCCGCTTGTCGGCCCGGCGGCGATCGCCGGCAGCGTCGGCCTGTTTTTGACCGGGATCTACGGCTGGCTGTACCATGCGTTCATCACGAAGTTCTGGAGCCGCGAGACGACCGAAAACGGCCATGCCTCCCTTCGATGGGGGATGATCGCGTTCCTCGGCTCCGAGTTAGCCACCTTCGGGGCGATCTTTAGCTACTACTTCTACTTCCGTGCGGGCGCGGAGTGGACGTTGCCGTCGACAACGCCGGATCTGATCAGCTCGCTGATCCTCGCTAACACGGCGATCCTGATCGCCTCCTCGTTTACGCTTCACTGGGCCCACGTTGCCCTGCGCGACGGCGACCGAACGAATTTCCTGCGTGGGATGGGGCTGACGATCCTGTTTGCGGTCGTCTTCCTCGGCGGGCAAGCACTCGAATACTTCGAGTTCATCGGCGAATACGGCTTCACGTGGACACAGGGGGTCTACTCCTCGGCGTTTTTCGGCCTGACCGGCCTCCACGGCCTCCACGTTGGGCTCGGGGCAGCCATCCTCGGGATCGTCTTCGTGCGCGCGCTGTACGGCCAGTACTCCGCTGAACGACACCTTTCGGTGTCGACGGCGTCGATGTACTGGCACTTTGTCGACGCCGTCTGGATCTTCCTCGTTGTCGTCCTCTACGTCGGCGCGGGCCAAGCGTAGCGACTCGTCTGGGGCTATTTTTAACCTCGTTGTGCCGCTCAACTGTGTCACACCAGCAGCTGTCGGCACCGATAGCTTACGGCATCCGAATTAGGTGATCGATGTTGTGCGCCAGATAGGTTAGCTCCCCGCGGTCGATCTGGGCGTGTCGCTGCCGCGCCCACGCTCGGATCGCGTCGTCGCTGACGGTGTCGATGGCGGCCTCGGGTGTCTCCGTCAGCAACGCGTTTTCAACCGTGTCGACGATATGGCGGAGAAACATCGCTTCATCGGCGGGATAACCATCGTCGCTCGGCATGACGACCCAGTCGGAGCCACCGGCTGCGAGATGGTCGGCTCCGGCGGCCGGTAATTCGGTAAACAGTCGGCGACCGGTCTGGCTGCCGCCCGGTCGATCCGGGGCGTCCATCGCGGCGTGAAACCCATCCAGCAGGGTCGTTGTCAACGCCCGGTCGTCAACCGGGCGGAAATCGGTGACGCCGTCGAAGGTGATCGGAAAGTAGCCGAGGCCGCCACCCGCAATCAGCGGGAGTAGCTGCTGGGCGACCTGTGTAAACGGAACTATGTCGAGAAACGCCATCCCGATCAGCAGATCGAACTGCGGATCGGCCGCCGTTGGATCATGACGGTCGGCCGCGAACTCGAAGGCGTCGGCGGCGTGTAACTCGACGGTCACCGTTTCGTCGTCGGTGATGCGTGAAAACTGGTGGTTGGCAGTTTGCTCGAAGTCGCCGTCTGTCAGGCGGTCGGCCGCCATCGCGATGTTTGTGTCGTCGATGTCGACGCCGACATACTCAACTTCTGAGGGAAGTCCGTCCCAGGTACGGAGTCGCTCCAACATCGTGCCGATGCCGAACCCGACTTCGAGGATTCGAACCGGTTCTCCATCACGGGCCGTCGCTCGGCTGTCGAGTTCGGCGACGAGCCGATCGAACGTCGGCCGGTGGAGCGCGCGGTCGTCGACCGATCGCTTGGCGTCGAGATACCGCACAAAATCGTCGAACGAGCGGGCCACGTCGTGTGGTTAGTCGGCGTCGGCGGGGGTTGGGTCATCCTCCGCGCTGGCGGCAGTTGGCTCGTCATCAGCGTCGACGGTGTCGTCCGCGTCGTCCGCAAGCGGCGGCAACGGTTCTTTGGCCATCTGTGTCCCCCACATACCGGGGTATTTCTCGACAGTCACATCACCCATGACCTTCGTCTGGCAGGCCAATCGGAGATCGTAGTTCGGGTGGTGTGGCGGCACCAACAGGCGACCTTTCTCGCGGATGCCCTTGTCGCTGACCTCGCCGTCGACCCTGACCGCGCAGGTGCCGCAGTTGCCGAACCCGTGGCAGTTGAGCACCTTCGCCTTGCCGTTGTGCGGGGTCAGATCTGCATCCAGCAGCACATCTCTGAGCGTCGCGCCCTCTCTGCAGTCGATCTCCTCACCGCGGAAGTGAACAGTCGGCATGGTCGACTTAACGGGGTGGCTCCTCAAAGGCTTACCGACAGCCTGTCGCTGTCTTCCGGTCTCAACGAAGCTAAATATCGCCGCGACAACACAGATGTATGTCATCAACGCGACGCGCGTATCTCACGACTGTTGGGACGGCTGCCGCCGTCGGCCTTGCCGGGTGTACCGGCGGTGCCAGCGGGCCGGGAGCGACGAGCCACAGCTGTGAGCTTACTGAGCGCGAGCCTGTTGCTGAGCTATCGCAGCCTGTCGAGGGATCGAGTGATGCCGCTGTCACCGTGGATGTCTTCGAGGATTTTGCTTGTCCACACTGTGCTGATTTCGCCACCGGCGGACTCAGCCAACTCAAAGACGAGTATCTTGACAGCGACGACGTCCGGTTCCGACACTTTGATTTCCCGATCCCTGTCTCTGATTGGTCTGGTCGTGTTGCCAACGCGGCTCGCAGCATCCAAGACACGCAGGATGATGCGGCGTTTTTCGCGTTCAGTCTCGCCGCCTACGAAAATATTGAGGAGTACTCTTGGCAGCTGATCGGTGATCTGGCTGAAGATGTCGGTGCCGATCCCTGTCGCGTGTTGAGCGATGCCAGCAACGCCACCTACGAGCAGGTACTGGATGCCAACCGGCAAACCGGCATCGACCGCGGCGTCGAGTCAACACCCGGTATCTTCGTCAACGACGCGCTGATCGAGCCGCCCGAAAGCGGCGGCTGGTACGACCCGGTCAGCAGCGCGATCGACGACGCCCTGTAGGGCTACCCCTCGTCCGTTCCTGCTGGCGTCGGCAACGCCCGGATCGACCGCGGCGGAATGAGGAAGTTGCCACGGTTTTCGACGAAGATGTAGCGGAAGATCCCGTTTCTGACCCGCGGATCGATCTCCGGGTTGTCGGCGACGATCTCCGTCCCGTTCATCGCTTCCTGTACCGCCTCGAACTCGCTGATTTGCTGTTGGTAGGAGGGGAAATGGAGGCTGGCGTTGTCGTTGTCGGTCGATTCGACGTGGCGACGCAGCGTGCGGACGTTGCCCTCGCTGTCGCGGTTGCCACGGGCAGCCTTCTCGGCGTGGCCAACGAGTC
>Ga0209965_1000844_pt1 | contig 10805 bp, 8 predicted proteins | sample SalPon2_B_H2O_MG_FD_185707 | JGI IMG/M metagenome (GOLD analysis project Ga0209965, IMG submission 185707) | Salt pond water microbial communities from South San Francisco under conditions of wetland restoration - Salt Pond MetaG R2_B_H2O_MG... | ecosystem: Environmental > Aquatic > Non-marine...
CAAGGGGTTATTGACCGTGCTAGAAAACCCCTATACATCGAAGGATATGGGTTCACAATTCCAGCAACCACCGCCGCGAGAATTCGATTCAGAGTATACAACGTACTGTAATACTTGAGCAGATATTACCAAAATGAGCAGAGTCATCAATTTTAGCAGCGTCAGTTGTCCTTTGGCTCACCTCCGTCGGTCAACGTGGACTCCTCCTCGTCCTCGCCGCCGTCGGTGATGGCCGTCTCCAGCTTGCGGTCGAACCAAGTCCATTCCTTGTCGAGCATCCCGTCGCGTTCGAGGTTCCATGGGTCCCCATCCTCGACTTTTGGCCCTTCCAGCCAGGACTGGAGAAGGTTCCAGACGAAAATGAGCTGGCCAACCAGCAGGATGAACGCGCCAGCAGTGGCCAGCTGGTGGAACGTCGAGACCTGTGCCAGCGGCGCGATGGCGCCGTCAAGCTGGTAGGTCGCGTACCGGCGGGGCATACCCAGATAACCGAGTGCCAGCATCGCGAAGAACGTGAGGTTAGTCCCAATCATCGAGAGCCAGAAATGGGCTTTGCCGAGTTTGCGTTGGTACATTCGGCCGGTAAAGACAGGAAACCAGTAATAGATAGATACCCGCAAAGACACCAAAAGCGATAGCTCCCATTAGGACGTAGTGAAAGTGGCCGACAACGTAGTATGTGTCGTGCAGAATCAGGTCGATGGGTATCGAAGCGAGGAAGACGCCGGTGACGCCGCCGATGATGAAGTTCGAGACGAAGCCGATACAGAACAACATCGGCGTGGCCAGTCGAAGGCGGCCGTTCCACATCGTCGTAATCCAGTTGAACGTCTTCACCGCGCTCGGGATGGATATCGCGATTGAGACTGCCATGAACGAGGCCCGCAAGCGTGGGTCCATCCCCGTCGAGAACATGTGGTGGGCCCACACACCAAAGGAGAGCACGCCGATAGCCAGAGTGGAGTAGACGACGAACTTGAACCCAAAGAGTTGCCGACCGGAGAATTTCGGCAGGATGAGGCTCACAAGGCCCATTGGCGGGAGGACGAGGATATACACCTCGGGATGGCCGAAGAACCAGAACAGATGTTGCCACAGGAGCGGTCCACCACCCTCGACGGCGAAGAACGTCGTCGCGAGGTTGCGGTCCATCAGGAGCATGATGATGGCGCTACCCAGCAGCGGGAATGAAAAGAGGATGAGCGCCGACTGAGTGAGGACAGTCCACGAGAAGATGTCGAGGTTGGCCCAGTTGACATCCTCACCGCGCTCGGTAAAGACGGTCACGATGAAGTTGATGGCTCCTATCGTCGTAGCGACCCCGGAGAGATGCAGCCCCAGCAACATCAGGTCCACGCCAGGGTTGGTCTGTTCGACCGACAGCGGCGTGTACATCGTCCAGGCGGTCTGTGCCGGTTCGATCATATTCTCAGTGACAGGGGCGAGGAAGAAGCCGGCCCAGATGAGGAGGGCGGCGGGCGGGAGCAGCCAGAAGGCAATGGCGTTGATACGTGGGAACGCCATGTCGTCGGCACCGATGAGCAGCGGGATGAAGTAGTTCGCGAACGCCGCGATAATCGGCGTTCCGAAGAGGAACAACATTGTGATGCCGTGACTCGTCAGGATGGAGTTGTACGCGCTCGTTCCCAGAATCGCCCCGCCAGGGACGATGAGCTGGATGCGAATGAGCATCGCCATGATACCGCCGACAGCGAAGGCGATGATGGCGTACAGCCCGTACAGCAGTCCGATATCTTTGTGGTCGACGGTCGTCAGCCAGCGAATGAGCCCAGTGGGTTTCTCCCGGTTGAGGACGACAGAGTCGTTACCGGTCGCTGTTCCGCCTCCGGCCAGTGGCGTATACGACCGCCAGTTTTCGATACGCGTGAGTACCGCGGTGATGCCGACGAGGAGGACGGCCATCAGCCCTGTCAGCACTAAATCTCCTGCAGCCATTATACGACAAAAAACACCTCTAATTGTATTCTTCTGTAGGTTATCCGTATAACACATTTATATGGGGTTGCGAAAATTTTGTGCGGTTCTGGCCCTTCCGAACGTGACTTCGAACTTCAAAAAACCACACTTAACGTGAGATAACATATCTCGTTGCCTATCCACGACAATCGGCAAACAATATCTTTACCAATGCCGTGACCTGTTCGACCGCTTCCCCGAGACGACAGCGGAAATCACAACCTTACTTACCGCACCATACTAACATTTTTACAATCCCAGCGGCCGGTATAGTAACATAAGTTACCATCACGTATCCTCAAGATAGGTTCGCAGCTACACAATAAGATACCAAGTCAAAACCAGTGACCGATATTAAAGCCGACATACGAGTCGAGCATCCCGATATAGTGTGCACGGAGTCAGTCACGCACGATCAAAGTTCGAAAGTGATGTCAGTATCAGAGGCGGGAACTGACCCAACGTCTAGAACCTTCTATTATTACATCGAATCATCTGACTTCCACCGGTTTGAAGACGGATTACGGAACGATAATACCATTTCTGAATTCGAACGGGTCATCGAAACCAGAGATCGGGAGGCGATATATTGCGTCGAATACAGCGGCGAAGGGATACTTCTCTCACCGGTGATTTCGGCCGCGAATGGTGTTATCCTTGATAAAGAAAATGATGGAAGCGCTTGGCTGTTCACAATCTGGATGACAGAACGAGCAGACCTGCGTTATATCTGGGAGTACGCCCAACAGAACGACATTGACATCGAGTTACTTCGCGTGAACGAATACGCGAGTTTAGGAGATACGGACGCTGGGTTGACCGATAGCCAACGGGAAGCACTCCTCGTCGCTTTCGAAACAGGGTATTTCGAGGAACCACGGAAGGCAACACTCGGTGAAGTCGCCACTGAACTGGATATCTCGCAACCTGCAGCCGGTGGTCTCCTTCGACGTGGAGTCAGGCGACTCATCATCTCGTCCCTGTTGGACGAGAGCGAAACGTCAGTGCAAGGAAGTAACTCGGTGCAGTAGCGACGATGACTCCCTGCGGGCGCACGACTTACCGTTCTGTCAGCATAACCGGAGCCCGTTATTTATTATTGTGCTGAGTGGTGACGGGTGCAATCCCCGTACTGACGACGAGTGAAATTACCTGTCCTCACAAATTTGCCATCTGCTTTTTCAAAGTCAGCCGTCGGTAACTACGGATTTGACGCTGGGTATATTGTAGGGCCGATTGCTGGGTTCTTCGGCGCTGAATAAGCGTTATGTATCTTGCACGCCCGGTTAAATGTCTTCAAGAGTTGTCAGAACCAGCGTGCAAGACTTAGAGGGTGTATGAAGCAACTCCCTCAATCTTTGTTTCATCGGTGGGTTGGTGAATTGGAGATAAGAAGATGCTGCAAATTGTTTTTGTCCCCATAATATATCAATTGGTAAGTTTAAAAACAATTATTAATCCCACGTGACTTGCTGGTTAGTAGTCAATTAAGCAGCTTTGTATACAATGGCCAAATGGGCACACCCCGCTTCAATCAATCACCTCCTGGGTTAGTGTGTCCACTCAATTGTCAGAGGCACCCCGCTGGCCCCTTCCTGACTCCAAGGGGCCACACTTCATTTGTACGCAGTATAACTTCACCGTGTATTCTAATTAATCCGGGAGAAATCAGTTGTTACGTAAGACCACGAATTAATCAGATTCTTTCACACTCACCAACAACTGGAGTGCTTCCTGGGCGTGATAATTGTATCCTGCCGAATCATTCACCGAAAACGCTTCTGCAAGATGCTCTGAGATACGGTTGCAGATCTGCTTTTCTTTACGGTTCATATACTAACCATGACATCCTACTGGCTTAATTGTTAAGACGCCTTGATGATGTGAAGGCACACTTATCGTGCAAATAGACTGTATTGAGCGATTCGGTTGGACTCATGCTCCGCAAATACTGTGCCAACTATGCGCGCTGTATCTCGCAGGTTTCAGTCAATTTATACAGTAACTGGTAGAAAGCGGGTGCAAGATACAGAGCGTGGATTCAGCAGCCCCAGTTTGTTTGTTTCGACAGGTCTGGGTTGAATCAGCCACTCAGCCTTTGTGCGTATGAAGTGGCCTGAGTCACATATTTCATCAATACCGTGTGGCAATGAGCTGTATGCACCCCTCCAAAGTGGTTTCAATCTGTCTATTCGCGGTTGGGATTGTAGAATTAACCGGCCTATTTGTTGGTCCAGAGCTACAAATTACTGTCACCACGACTGTACAAACTCTTGGTGCGATTATTTTCATAGCGGCCAGTCTAGTGGGATTCTTCCGTTATGATAGCAATCCTATTGTGACTGATTACAATTGGAAGAGCTATCTTATGATTGCTGGCTCAGTAATGTGGATAATTGGATCACTCATTCAGTTGAATACATTGTGAGTAGTACTGACCAATTCTGCCACCCAAGTTCTGGAACTGTTGCCGTGCAAGACTCGCGTGGTACATCTTGCACGGCACGTCTTGACAGATCTCAGGCAGGACTGGTTCGTTCTCTTTGGCAAACCACATTCTGATTGACGAGAGAAGCACGACCACAACTCCTTCGAACAAGTCGGTACTGGAAATCACCCAGTTTCTGCGTCTGTTGAACGCATACGTTGCTCAGTCCGCGTGCGAGTGTACGGAAAATCGGTACGAGCCCGAAAGCACTGAGTTTCGATCGTTTTCCGCGCTCGCTTGTTTCACTCACTCGTTGGAAAGGCTCCGGTGAATCGCCATAGGGTGTCGGGTTTTAGCTCTTGAGCGTGCGTTGTAGCTATCCCTGACAGGGGCCAAGCAGGATTGTTGGGGAAATAGCTACCGTTGAGAACGATCACAAAAACATTCTCGCCGCAATCTCTCGTAGCTTACGATCCTAATCCGGACGCCGTCTATTGATTCACCAGAGCCAAATACAGCTATTCAAGAAGAGGCTATCCTCGAACAGTTCTCACACCCAGTCAGCCCTCACAGGGTGAACCGGTCGATACAGGTCACGTATACAGCATTGTATGGCTCTGTTGAAATTCCATTATTCAGATATCTGCTCGCCTGAAACAGCCAATCGATGAGGATTGAAAATTGAGCAATTACAGCCAGTTATCGGGAAACTCATCGGCATGGTCTTGCATCAGCTCAAGGAGTGGCCGGATTTCGTCGAATCTCGGCCCTTTCACCACTTCGTGAGTGTCTTGATTCCAGCCGATGAATTCTGCTTCTTCCAACTTAGGGAGGTGAGAGTGATAAAATTCTATCTGAAGGGCTTCTAATGGATTTTGGCCCATATGAATGTCCTTTGGAACATTTATATTATCTCGCTGTGGGTTGCGTTCCAGTAAAGCGATAAGCAGTCGTCGTCGATGAATATTTGCTAACGCCTCGAAATAGTCGTCCATAGCATCTAATAGTTCACTGCATGGCCTCTAACATATAAGTGACGCCCAATCGATATATTCTCTCGGTGTACTGACCGGAGCCAAATCCGAATGTGTCACTTTATGAGGGTTTCAACAGAGCCGAGTTTCTGCAATTCCGTCTCAGTCATGAAATCGGTGTTCAGAATTTGGAAGTCGGATTGGAGATCTCCTCTGCGACATATTAGATGAACGTCGTGAAGCTGCACTCACCGCGTTTGATCACATCGAGCCGCCAAATATTTTCACGTACTTATGTCTTTTAGCATTAGGCCCCCACGTCGGTCCGTCGGGACCGCAGATACTGGAACGTGACTGTCAGCCCGAGTCCGTAGGTCCAGTGAGCGACGAAGACGAAGGTGAGATAGCCGATGAAGGCCAGTCCCTGCTGGTCGGTGTAGAACGCGACCGAGAAGCCAGTCGCAACCAGTGTTGCGAATACCAGCCCCGTCTCGAACATCCGGCGGCCGGGCAGGAACTTCTGGAAGGAGAGGAACAACAGCGGCCAGATGATAGTCCCCCCGGCGAGGAAGAGGGCGGCACCGATGAGCTGGTTCGTCCCCAGCCCGACCAGTTCGGATATCTCAGCGAAGGAGGAGGGGTCAAGCACACCGATGACGATGGCCGTCCCGATGCCGCCGGTCATCAGGAAGGTACCGATGAAGCCGGCGATAGCCGCCATCGAGGTGTTTCGGTAAACGTTCTGGGCGACACTGCCGACGCCACCGAGCAGCCCCATCGGCTCCAGTTCGGGCGCGTACGACCGTCGGGTACTCTCGGGCTGGGCCGGTTCCAGGTCATACTTCTCGACCACCCGGTCCTCGAACCACTGCCACTCGCGGGTGAACTGGTTCGTCGCCTTCAGGTTCCAGGGGTCTGTCGTCTGGACCACGTCGCCGCGCCAATAGGATATCAGTATGTTGTAGAGCCACATCAGGGCGGAGAGGCCGATGACGTAGGCCCCGACGGTGACTATTTGCTGGGCGAACTGGTACTCCGGCGGGTAGATGGCCTGACGGCGTGGCAGCCCCAGACCGCCGATGACCAGCAGCGTTATGAACGTGACGAAGGCCCCGACAATGAGCAGGCCCGACTGGAACTTCGCCAGCCGCCTGTCGTACCACCGCCCCGTCAGAATCGGGTACCAGTAGTACGACGAGGCGATCATCAGCATCGGGATGATACCGACGACGATGAGGTGGAAGTGGCCGATGACGTAGTAGGTGCCGTGATAGAGAATATCGATGGGAATGACCGCGAGGAAGACACCGGTGACACCGCCGATGATGAACGTCCCGATACCCCCAGCACATAGAATGAAGGGCGCGGATAGGCGTATGTTGCTGTCCCACATCGTTGTGAGCCAGTTGAACACCTTGATGGCGCTCGGAACGGCGAGAGCGACAGAGATAGCCATGAACGAGGCCCTGACCCGCGGGTCGACGGTCGTGGTGAACATGTGGTGAGCCCAGACGCCGAACGACATTACGGCCAGTCCGAGTGTTGAGTAGACGATAAACTGGTAGCCAAAGAGTTTGCGGCCAACGAACTTCGGGAGGATGAGGCTCACCAGCCCTGACGCGGGCAGGAAGAGAATGTACACCTCGGGATGGCCCCAGAACCAGAACAGATGTTGCCAGAGTATCGGGCCACCGCCCTCGGTCGCGAAGAACGTCGTCCCGAGGTTGCGGTCAAGCAGCAGCATCATGAGGGCACTGCCCAACAGCGGGAAGGCAAACAGCGCGATAGCGCTGGTGACCATCATGTTCCACGAGAAGATGTCGAGGTTGCCCCAGCTCACGTCGTCCGCTCGCTCGTAGATGATGGTTGCGATGAAGTTGATGGCGCCCACGGTCGTCGCGATACCGCTCAGGTGTAAGCCGAGCAGCAGCAGGTCTATCTGTGGGTTCGGCTGGACGACCGAGAGCGGTGCGTACAGCGTCCATCCGACGCTGACCTCACGCAGCGACAGGAAAAACGTGATCTGGTCCTCGGGCAGGAAGATGCTGAGGACCTGGCCGCCGATCTGGACGATGAGCCCGAACCGGGCCATCAGCAGGGCGGGCGGAAGCAGCCAGAAGCCGATGGCGTTGACCCGTGGGAACGCCATGTCGTCGGCGCCGATGAGCAGCGGGAGGAAGTAGTTCCCGATGCCGAAGAAGACGGGCAGGACGAAGAAGATGAGCATCGTCAGCCCGTGCGTGGTAAACAGCGCGTTGTAGGTCTCGGGCGTCCAGATGTCCGCCGGCGGCGTCAGCAACTCCGTCCGGAGCATCATCCCGTCCATCCCGCCCCAGAGGGCCGCGACGGTGCCAAAGACGATGTAGAGGATGCCGATTTCGCGGTGGTTCGTCGTCGTCAGCCAGCGCAGCGCCTCGTCCTGGAGGCGGCCGAGTTCGAACTGGAGCTCCTCTCGGGTGAAGTAGCCACCGTCGCTGGCCGGCCGGGACTTGTAGCGGGCGCGGAACCAGAGAGTGAGGATGCTCAGCGCGAGAACTGCGAGGGCTGACCCTTCGATGACGGCTCGGTTCATCATCGGTGAGCCGTCGTGAGAGCCGCAGTAGTTACCGTTTCGATCGATGAAAGCATTACTCGATTCTCACGGAGCCATGGACATAAAACTACGCGACGACGGCTGGTATGTGTCGAGGTGACAGCCCCGGACGACTGGCCAAGCTATATGACACACCCGCCGTAAGTAACCTCCAATGCGTCTCAGTCGTGCCCTGTCCTGGCTCTGCGTTCTCGCCCTCGGTGCGGTGGTGTTCAGCACGCCGGCGGCCGCCCAGTCGATCAACCGAGCGGCCATCGACGAGCTGAACGAACAGCTGTTGTACGTCGCGCTGCCGCTGACGTTGTTCGTCGAGCTGATGCTCGTCTACGCCATCTACCGGTTCCACGACAACGACAATCCCAGACCGACCATCGACGATCCGGCGCTGGAGGTCACCTGGACCGCGGCGACCGGGGCTATCCTCGTGTTCGTCGGCGTCTCCGGCTTCTTCGTGCTGGCGAACCCCTACATTTCGCCGGCCGCAGCCGGGGCCACCGACGGCGGAGAGATGAGCGACGACATGGAAATCGAGGTCCTCACCTATCAGTGGGGATACGAGTTCAGCTACCCCGATTCGAACGTCACGACGAGCGAAAAGCTCTATCTCCCGAACAACACCGATATCAGGTTCACGATGACATCGAGCGACGTGATACACGCGTTTTACATACCTGAGTTCGGTGTCAAACAGGACATCTTCCCGAGCCAGGAAACGGTCGCACGGACTCACCCGACCGAGACCGGCACCTACCGACTCTACTGTGCTGAACTGTGTGGGTCGGGCCACGCCACGATGCAGGCCGACGTCGTCGTCCTGAACCAGTCCGACTACGACGCCTGGTTCGCCGGGCAGCGCGGAGACAGCCCGACTGCGAACAACACGACCGGGCCCAGTGACGGAAACGCGACCGGTGCGTCCGTCGCAACGCCTGCCTGAGAGCGGGCCGTAGCTGTGTGGGGGGTCTCCCGCCCGACCGGCGTTCCTGCACAGGCAATCGGTTCACCCCACGCGGACGCGTCGCCGAGTTCACAACCCATTTTATCCGGCATCGCCAACTGGCGTCTATGTTTGACGTACGCGAGCAGGTCCCCGCGCTCACCGGCGTGCTGACGGTTGTCTCGCTGGCGCTGGTTTTCGGTGCCGTCGGCGGAGTCATTCCGAACGCCCTGTTACCCCGTGCCCCCGAAGCGGTCCTCGAAGCCATCCCGACGGTCAACGCGCTCGTCAGCGCCGCCGCGATCGGGACTATCATCGCCGGCATTCGAGCGATTCGCCGGGGGGAGGTCGACCGTCACCGGCAGTTGATGGTCGCCACGTTCGGTCTGTTCGTGGCATTTCTGGTCCTCTATCTCTATCGCGTCACACTCGTCGGGCCGACGGAGTTCGCCGGGCCGGCTGTCGTCGAGACGTACGTCTACTTCCCGCTGCTGGCGATCCACATCCTCCTCGCTATCGTCGCCATCCCCGCGGTCTACTACACACTGTTGCTCGCGGCGAGCTACCCGATTTCGGAGCTGTCGCGGACAAACCACCCGCGTGCGGGGAAGGTAGCCGCGACACTGTGGCTTGTCTCGTTCTCGCTCGGAATCGTCGTCTACGCGATGTTGTATCTCGTCTGGTGAGAGAGACGCGGTTCTCGCGACCACCGGGAGCGAGAACCGCGGTACTGCGAGCGGGGAGCGTAGCGACCCGCGAGCGGCGCGAAGACCCAACAGCAACCGGGAGCGAGAACCGCGGTACTGCGAGCGGGGAGCGTAGCGACCCGCGAGCGGCGCGAAGACCCAACAGCAACCGGGAGCGAGAACCGCGGTACTGCGAGCAGATCGGGACCGCTGGTTCCCTGTCACCGCTTCCAATCGCCGGGCTCCTCCCCGTGGAACTCACCGCGGGCGCGGCGCTCGCGCGGCCAGAACGTCAGGGCCGTCACGCCGACGAAGAAGACCACGACGCTTGCAAGCACCAGTTCGCCGGGCAATCCCGGTAGCGACGCCGTCTGTGCCCACGACTCTCGGGGCGTGTAAAGAGTGATTCTGAACACCCAGGCGACGCCGAGCAAGAGATATAGCGGGAAGTACACCTTCTGAAGCCGGCGTGACAGCGCCTCCCAGTAGCTCACCTTGACCGTGGGACGGCGTAGGTCGGTGGCGAGTTCGCGCCGCCACTCGGCGAGGGGCGCTTCTTCGGGGTCGAGCAGGTTGGCGAACAGGTTCTCCTCCAGCACGCGAACCCGAGCCCGGGTCGCGTCGAAGGTGCGGTAGCGCCTGACGTCGAACAGTGCAAAGAGCGTGACACCGAGGAGCCCTATCAACAGCAGGTAGGCGGCGGTGTCGCCGCCCTGGAAGGCGAGCGCGAGGACGGCGGTCACCACGACGATAGCCCAGTCGATGGTGAGGTCGAGGCGGGCGAGTAGGTTCCCTTTCTGTGCGACTTCGCCCCGGTAGTAGTGGGGCATCAGCGAGAGGAACGAGTCGGTGTCTTCCGCTGCCTCTCTGGCGACATCGCGGGCCTCAGGGGCCGTCGCGTCGAACCCGGACTCCTCGTCCTCAGGCATCCGTTCCCCCGGCGCGGTGGTCCCGCTGTCCCCCTGGCTGTCGTCGGGATCCCTGTTTGTTTGAATGCATACGTGACGTTACGCTGACAGCAATGATGACGGTGTCGCTCGCCTGCCGCGGTGGACACACAGCCAGTGACCGCCCGGGGCGAAGTTCGCACGCACCTCGTCAGTACCTCCTTTCGGAGTGACATCGAAGGGCGACACCCATGGAGTTGACCGGCGTCGAGGCGGTCATGTTCGACCTCGTCGTTGTGTTCGCGCTGGCCGGCACAGTCGCC
>Ga0209965_1000846_pt1 | contig 10802 bp, 12 predicted proteins | sample SalPon2_B_H2O_MG_FD_185707 | JGI IMG/M metagenome (GOLD analysis project Ga0209965, IMG submission 185707) | Salt pond water microbial communities from South San Francisco under conditions of wetland restoration - Salt Pond MetaG R2_B_H2O_MG... | ecosystem: Environmental > Aquatic > Non-marine...
TGCTGCCTTAAAATGTGCGTCAGCACTTAAATCAACCAAGTCAAGAAGTCTTTCCTTACCTACCATGCTGTCGAACGGAGAGCTAAGAGGACCTGGAAAACCATTTAACTCATCCACGAAGAGTCCAGAATCATCAGCCATCAAGAAAGCATCCTCTTCAATATCTGCTTTTTTAACTGCCTGTTTAACCTTCGAACGGGCAATTTCTTCTATCGAACCGGACTGAGGCTCAACAAGTTCAACATTCAACTGCTCAATTTGACAGTCAGAGAGAATATTTCTAGCATTTTCAACTTTTCCAGAGTTACTGGTTGCGAAGTAAATCTTCATACAGAAATATTATGGAAAGCGAAATGTAAGAAAGGTTTATTGGTGTTTTGTGTAGCCGCATTTGCCGCAGCTCATGCGGTCTTCGTGGTCTGCGAGGAAGCTGCCGCATCTTGGGCATTGTGAACTGTTTTTGCTTCCGTCTTCTTCGTATTTTTCCCAGACTTGTGTTTTAGCGTGTTTTCCCATTAATTAATCACCTGTTTATTGGTTTTGTAGCCAGTCTATTAGTGTTGTACGGTTTTTGTCTTGTTTTTCTGCTTCTACTGCTTGTTTCCAGTCTGTTTCTTCCATTTCTTGCAGTGTTTCTTTGGCTTCTGTGATTGTGCCTGAAACTGCGTCTCGGTAGTCTTGTGTGACTTCGACTTCTTCCTTGATCGTGTCTTGTTCTAGTTCTTCGTCGTATTCGAATTCTTGGAAGATTTTTAATGTTGCTTCGGAAATGTTACTTCCGAATCCTGTGTAGACTGTTTCGACTGTTATGTTTTCTTCGTCTAGTCCGTTTTCTGCTGCTACACGGTTTTTGACATCTTCTTTTGAAGGTGTTTCTTCTCCTTCATGGTTTAGGGTTACTTTGGCTTCTCTACGGTCGAGAAGCGGGTTCTCTTTTACGGTTGTTATTTGGGCTTCCATAATATTATTCACTTTTTTGAATTATGTTTTTTATTTGACTCTGACGGCGTATCTTCCGGGTGTTGATATTCCGATTTTTTCTGCGATCTCTGATTCTTCTGGGTCGTAGATTACGACTAGTCCGCTCCATGAGTCGGATAAGTCGTTGTTTCTACATACTGGGCATTCGCTGCTGTCTTCTACTATACGGTTACAGTTTTTACATGCCTTCTCTGCCATTTATTCTTCACTCTCTTCTTCGTTTTCTTGTTCTTGTTCGGCTTTTTCTTCTTCGTACAATTGGATCCATTCTTTTTTGCCGAGTCCTGGCTGCCTCATCGTCAAGTTAATCTTGTTAGTATCTTGTTTTCCTAGACTGACAGCGATTATACGGGTTGTAACTGTGTCTGCTTTTTCTAGGGCTCTGTCTTGGTCTTCAGAAATAAGCATGTCTGCTTCTTCGTCCAGGTTGACATATTCGTCCATAACCTGTGAAACATGGCAGAGACCGTCGAAAGGTCCAATCCTGATAAATGCTCCAAAGTCTGTAATGTCAACGACTTCGCCGTTAACAACTTCATGAAGCTTAGGATCGAAAACTATAGCTTTATATTCAACATTGTAGTGGATTCCAGCGTCCTCAGGCTCAATATCACCGCCCTCAACACTGTTCACACCTTCAACACCGATAACAACGCCAACATCCTCAATAATCTGGCCCTCAACTTCCTCACGAAGACCATCTCTAACACTGTTTGAAACATTTTCACCAAGATGCTGCGGTGGAACACGAACGGAATCCTGAATTGTCAATCTTTTGTACATACAACTCCTCTACCTCTACAAAACAAAAACTAATTCAAAGACAAACTTTAAATGGTCACTGCCGATTTCATGATTTCTCTGCCAGAACAAATCTTCCTGGTTCATCTTCATAAATTTCTATCCAACCATCATCAGACAGACTTGCCGAAGCAATAGGATCTACAATTTCAACAATATCTTCATTTAAACTATCAGTGATCAGATAACCTCCTGAATCTAGGCTTTTTTCTATTATTTGGCTCGGATTAGATCCGGTATACATATTCAGGAAAATTAAATCAGCTGACCTACCTAATTCCTTATTTAAGACTATTTCTTCCGCATCACCTCCAACAACATTCAAACCTAAATCCTCTAATTCCGTCATCCAAATATCCTCAATGTCATTATAGAAAATCTCAGAGTCCTGAAAAGCGGCAGACGGCGATAGATCATTTCTACTTCCAGGATAATATACAACATCAGGTTCCAAACCAAAATGTTGTTGATAGGCTCTCAAAGCCATTAATTTGCCGGCATCAAACCTACCCTTAACTTCATAATCTGAACCAGCTTCGGGAATATTTACCTTGAAAGGAGTCTCTGCACCTAAACCAAGATCTTCAACTGGATGGTAAAAACCCACAGGATCTCCGGTTTGATTCAATTGAAAAGAATCCCTTAAACCAATATTAGAGTCTTCCTCATATGATGTAGACTCTCTTTCCATAGGATGAACGCAATTTCTTATTCTTAAATTTCTAATCAAAATCCTGGGTCTTTTCTGTTCAATACTTCCAGATAACTTTCGTTTCGGATGTGTATTACTTCTGCGTCGGCTTTGATGAGTCTTTGTTTGAGTTCTTTGTCGTTGGTGGCGATTACATACTGATTTGAGATTTGTACGAGTAGGTCGTCTACATTGCCTTCTCCTTCTGTCTCCAAAACCTGGATATCTTTTTCTTCGATGAGTTTTTGTACTAGTTTGCCGTATTTGCCGTTTTCGATGCTTTTTGCTTCTTGTACTGCGTCTTCGATAGTATATATTTCAGATTGTGGGTGTATTCGTTGTATTTCTTGGAATATGTTGATGGTGTCTAGTTGGAATGGTGCTGTGAGGAAGTTGGTGTCTAGTATGATTTCGCGTGTCATGTTTCTTGGTTTGGGGGAGTTAGTTGTAAAACTGTGTTCAACTAGGTCTTTGTTATGAAGAATATTGGTGTTTTGTGGGATGATGAGGTTGGTTGGAGTGGTGAATCTGCTTTTGGAGATGTTATTGATGGGACCTATGAGTATTTTTCTAGTCTGGGTTTGGAGGATGATGTTCAACTTGTTATCGGGAAGTATGGCTGGTATAGTGGCGGAGTTATGGATAAGGCTTGGAAGTTTGATGGTGAGAACTGGTTGAAGGTTGAGGATGTTGAGTTGGATGGTGTTTTTGACAAGTTTCATTTTGATGAGGGGACTAAGGGAGTTAAGCAGAGTATGGCTGAAAGTCCTGGGATTATAAATAATCCTGAGTTGGAGGAGCTTTGTAAGGACAAACTAATGACTTATGAGAGGTTTTCTGACTTTGTTCCTGAGACGAGAAAGGCTTTACAATCCAATATAAATGGGATGTTGGAGGAGTATGGTAAGGTTGTTTTGAAGCCTCGTTTCGCTTATGGTGCTGAAGGAATTCATATAATTAGTGAAGAAGATGAGCTGCCGGATATTGAGAATGATGAGTATATTGTGCAGAGGTTTGTTGATGCTAGTAATGGTATTGAAGGTTTGGTTGAGGGTTCTCATGATTTAAGGGCTATACTGGTTGATGGAGAGGTCAAAGGTTGTTATGTTCGTTATAATGAGGATAGTGAGATAAGCAATGTTTCTCAAGGTGGTGTAAAGGAAGCTGTAAGTATTGAGGAGTTTCCTGAATCTGCCTTAGATATAATTGACAAGGTAAATAGTGAGATTGAGTTTAGTCCTTCACTCTTCTCAGTAGACTTATTTTTTGATCCTGAAGGAAATCCTTGGATTGTAGAGCTGAATTCAAAGCCAGGGCTGAACTTCTTTGGAGAAGAAGAGTTGAAAAACCAGATAACACCTATAATGAAGACTTTGATTGAATCGTTCAAGAAGCTATAAGTAGGCTTTAGTAGGGAAGTACCGTCTGATGGAACTGCTCTGCTACTTTTAATCTAATTTTTCTTGCTTCTTCAAGAGTAAGTTCTTCACCAGCCTCAAGTTCTCCAGTTATAGGACTGTATTTATCCACACTGAAGCCATAGGATCGAAGATAATCTCTAACTTCTTCATTTTGAAGTCCTTCCAGTATTGCCTTCTCTGAAAGGTTCTTCAGTTCTATGAAAGAAGGCTTTGAATAATCTTGTTTATTCTCCATTACTTCCTTAATTTCTTCTATCATTCTAAGGGTATCTGGCAGGTTTCCTGCATCAGGTGCTCTCCATTCGACGGTTGGAAAGTCTTTTCTCAGTCTAACCGGAGTCCATAAAGCGTTTTCAGGTTTAAAGTTTTGATTGATTTTCTCCTTTGTTATTCCCTGTTTTTGTGCTGATGAAATGAATTCTTCGAATGTTTCTGTTATTTTGTTATTCCATTCCTCTACCGATTCAACATAATCCCATAATTGGCCGTGTTCAGGGAAGTTCTGGTAGCACTTGTTTCTGTATACATGGCTTCTCGATGAAGACGCCACTTTCTGTCCGTGGTAGTAAAGTGAAGAGTTTGTTAGTGCTAAAGCAGGGTCCAATGCGGTCAAAGTGTTTAGTTGTTGTTTGATGTCTTTTTTCTCGAAGTGGATGTGTGTTCCTGCTACTCTTTTTGCTGCTTCTAGGTCTTTTCCTATTATCTTTTCCTGTACTTCTCCTCTTTCTGAAGGTATTTTCTCTATGTTTTGGGAGTTGAGTGGTGTTCCCAAGGGAACTATTCTCTGATCCTGTCTTTCAGCCGTTCTAACCAATTCCTTTAATTTTGAGATGATTTCTTTTTCAATCTCTTTAAAGTTCTTATTTGGCTGCGTTTTTATTTCAACTAAAGGCTCAATAAATTCTTGTTCGGCGAAGTCTAGTTTTTCCGATAGTTTTTCAGAAGAAACAAGTTTTCCTTTTTGATTTATAACCCAGTATTCAAGTTCGACTCCTATTTTCATTCTTCATCGTTTCTCTGTTTTTCCATTGCTCTTTCATGGAGTCTTTCTACTACTGTAAGTATTACATCTTCTTCTAATACTTGATTAATTTGTTCGTTAAGTCCTGGTGCGCCGTTTACTTCTAGTACTTCCGGTCCTTCGTCCGTTTCTATTATATCTATTCCTGCTACATCGAATCCTGTTGCTCCTGCTGCTAGTTTTGCTGTCTCCCTGATTTCTTCTGTTATATCTGCTTTTTTTCGGGTTCCTCCTTCAGCAATGTTGGATCTCCATTCTTTATTTCCTGAACTGGATCTCTTATAACCTGTGACATGTTCTCCAATTACTAGTATTCTGTTATCTGTGCCATTGTGTTCTTCGTATTCTTGAAGGCAGATGTCCTGTTCAAAAGCCTTCATCGTGTCCATTACTGGTTTTAACTCGCTTTCTGAAGATGCTCGCATTACTCCTTGTCCGCCAGCCCCTCCAATCGTCTTCATTATGACAGGATAGCCTAGTTTTTCTGCTGATTTGACTGCTGTCTGCGGTGATACTGTGTAGAAGCTGTCAGGTACTTTTACTCCGCTTTCGGCCAAGATTTTCATGCTGTAGAATTTATTGGATTCATAGGCAAAGCTGTCGTCTTCACACTGAGTTACGACACCTGCTTGGTTCATTACTTCTGCGATATGTTCTGAGAACATTTTGTCTTCGTCTCCTGTACGGAAGTAGACGGCATCAAACTCTGTCAAGTCTGTTCCTCTATAGTAGACTTTACTGCCTTCTTCACTATGGACGAACTTTATGCCATCCACAGGAACTGCTAATACGGATTCAAACATGTCAACCGCTCTCTCTATTATCAAGTCGTGGGTTGTGGAGATTTCACCGTAGATTATCGCCATCTTCACAGTTCATCACCGCCTTTCAATGCCTCAGCTACAGCACCGAACGAATCCTTTCCCGAAATATCTTTGTACATCTCAAGGTTAGGGTTGGGAATAACATCCACGATCTCTCCATTTCTAAGCTTAATCTCTGCTACATTTGTTCCCAATGCTTCTGCGGCTTGTTCAACTACTTCTCTCAACTCAGATGATATTGAAGAGTATTTTAAATTTTCATCGGAGAATTTCCAACCTTCAGAGTCATCTTGGAGAGATATAACATTATCTCCGGCTACAAGACAACGGTATTTATCTCCTTTCCTAAGTTCGTTGAAGATCAGTATTTGTTCGCCGTATTCCACTCCTTCCGCAAAGTCTTGAATTGCTTCAACCGTATCTATTTTAGTACTTTCCACCTTGGAAAGATTATTAAATCTCTTTGCTTCTAAAGGGCCTTTTAAATGGTTTTCCAAGTTTCTTGCAGCTTTCTCATCTGCTACAACAGCTGTGTTAGGTGAAGGCAACTCTCTCTCTTTTAAAACATGGTAAAGATAGTTCTTTTTTGACATCGTGAAGAAAGCAGTCGATGAATAGTTTAAAGCAACTCCTTTCTCCTCAATTATCTCTAAAAGCACTCTGCCGAATATTGCGCTTTCCACAGGTATATCTGCGTAAACAGCATCAAACCCAGAAACTGATTCATCTTCAATCATTATTTCAGAATTTTTTCCAGCTACTTGAGGTGTTAATTCTTCAAGAGTGATGCTCTCAACTTCACTGAAATGCTCATCAAGTTCAGGGATATCCTGGTTAGTTATCTTCAGAAGCCTCATCTTCGTCCCCTCCTAGTTTTTCTTTATCCCCTGTATATCCTTCTGGCTTCCAAACTCTTGACAGTTTTTCGTCTGAACCCCATTTCTCCAAGTATTTATCCATTGATTGTGGTGTACTGTTTTTCAAGATTCTACCCTGTCTGAGAATTTTTCTAAGCCTTGATTCAAGCGTCTTACTTAGTTCATCGTAAAGATTTTTGTCTGCATAAATCAAATCGTTTTTAATTCTCCAGTGTGCTGTAGTTCCTTTAGGTGCTAGAACAATGTAACCTCTTTTGTGACCGTGTTCTGCCATTGCTCCTTCGAGTGTGTCTTCATCTACATAGTATACTCCGCCATTTGTTCCTGATGGGTCTAGATTCAGTATTTCATCGCCTTCTACGCCTACTGAGAGCACGAAATGTCCTGCAGTTGCATTTGGGAAGATCTCTGGTTTAAAGTAGTTGGAAATAATCAAAGCTCCATCATTGAACCATGACTTGTATTCATCTGCCAAGTTAGTAATGTCATCATAACCTATCCAAGCTGTTTTGACTTCTCCTTCCGTCAAATCTTCTACAGCAGTCATCATTTCGTCTTCTTCAACGCCTTCTCCGTCAGCTACATTTGAAGCATCTCCAATTTCTTCTTGGTCATGTCGGAATCCCAGGATTTCTAATGCCATTTCGGCGGATGCTGGTCCGCAGTAGCTCGGGTTTTGTGCTACGAAGTATTTTGTAATGTCTTCTAGTGTTTCTAGGTCGCTTTGTGTTCTTTTGAATTTGAGTGATGAGTTCATTACTTTTTTGTTTGGTGTGAGTTGTGTGTAGCCTGTGTCTGTGTTTACTGATGTTGCGAACAGGTTTACTTCTTTGATTTCTCCTGTGTCGTTGTCTAGTTTGACTTCTTCTCCCGGTCTTACGAGCCGGGAGTTTTTGAGGTAGAATCCTGCTGCTATGTTTTGAACTAGGTCTTTGAGCGAGTAAAATACTAGTCCGGCTATTAGGAATGCTAGTGCCCATGCTGCTGCTGTGAAAAATTGTTCTAGATATGTGTAGCCTAGGTTTAATTCGTTTAGGACTACTTGTATTAATAGTAGGTAGAGTAGTGCTTTGGCTACTACCGAGACTATTTTTGTGGCGCTGTTTGAAAGACCTATTTCTCTTAGGTAGCTTTTTACTCCTATGGCGCCGAGGAAGTCTTCAAGTACTCTGACTATTATGTTGATTAGTATTATCCCAAGTACTGCTATTAGTAGTGCTGATAATACGTTTGGACTGTTTGTTATTATTCCTGAGAAGAAACTGTTTCCTATATCAGGGTTGAGATAGAATACTGCTGCAGTTATTACTGCTCCGTCTAGTATGTTTCCTGTAAGTCTTATGTTGTCTTCTCGTCTTTTGATGTCTTTTTTGGTGATGTCTTCTGTTTTTCTCAACGCTATTTTTCTGAACAGTAGTTTAACTGATTTTACTCCTAAGTGTCCGAACACTAGTATTAGGAGTACTTCGAGTATTGTGATCATTGGTCCGGATGATAGACCGGAGGCAAATTGGGTTAGAAGTGACATATAATTGGTTTACCTGTCTCTTTGTTTAAATACTGTGCTTTTTCTATTCCGTTGAGTTTACCTTACCGTGTCCGATTAGGCGCCAACGGCTCTCTACCTGCCTTGAAATAGCCACTCGGTCGTTTTCCTCCACGCTGACAGGCATTTTAAGGTCTAGACGTACATGCTTACCTGCCTGAGTTACAACTCCCGCGGTCTTGGTTGTACCAATGTTAAGCATTAAGGGTTCATGCTCCTTAATGTTTTCAATTTCCTCATCGTCCTCTGCTCCAACTAAGCGACTCATTAACTCCACTTCAATTTCCAAAGTTTCGGTGACTTCTGGAAGTTCGCCTTTATGCCCTAAAACATTTCCTGCCAAGCCATCAGACTTCACCATAGCTGGATCTAGATCTGTTTCTAATCCGAGAAGTCCTCCAGGTCTGCCTGTCTCTACAGGAGAATCTCCTTGAATAATACTCTGTATTTCTGTGGTAACGGTTTCGAACTTCTCGCCGTTTTTCCTGATTCCAGGCTTCAGTTCAACTTCATCACCTGGCTCTAGCTCGCCTTTAACTAGGCTTCCTCCGACAACTCCACCGTTTAAATCCTTTGGAGAAGTACCTGGTTTATTCGTATCAAAACTCCTTGCTACAAGCATTCTCGGATTTGAATCTAAATCTCTTTCCGGGGTTGGTATCTCAGTGTCAATTGCTTCCAGAAGCGCATCAATATTGACTTCGTGCTGTGCGCTGATAGGAACAATCGGTGCGTCTTCAGCTACTGAATCTTCAACAAATTCCTTGATCTGTTCGTAGTTGTCCTTTGCTTCTTCTTGGCTCACTAGGTCTATCTTGTTCTGTGCTATTACTATGTTGTCTATACCTGCAATATCTAAAGCTGCTAGGTGTTCACGGGTCTGTGGCTGTGGGACTTCTTCATCTGCTGCCACTAGGAGGATTGCTCCATCCATAATGGCTGCTCCTGAAAGGACATTTGCCATCAAGGTTTCGTGGCCTGGAGCATCAACTAGAGAAACAGTTCTAAGTTTTTCACCATCTTCTTTTACATTTAAGTTGCCGTCGTCATCATAATATGTGATGTCGGCGTAGCCTATTCGAATAGTTATCCCTCTTTCTAGTTCTTCGCTGTGTTTGTCTGTCCATTCTCCGGAAAGAGCATTCGTTAATGTTGTCTTTCCATGGTCTACATGCCCTACTAGCCCGATGTTTACTTCTGGTATCTGATCTGTCATGAATTTTATTCTTCTTCGTCTTCTGAAAGGATTTCTTCGACAGATTTAGAACCTTCTTCAATGACTGTGGTGTTTAGTTGTTGTATTTCGTCTGATACTCTTTTTCCTCTTACGCTTTTTCTTCTGCGGACTCCGTCTTCGTCTTCGTTGATTCCTTGTCCTTCTCCAATCATAATTCTTTTTCTCTCTGAACCTTCTATGGTTTTTCTCATTGGGATTCCGGATTTGTCGCTTCCACCAGTTATTTTCAGTGTGTAGCCTGAGAGTCCGATGATTCCTCCTTCGAACTCTTCTCCTATTTCTTTTCCTGCTAGTTGAATGGTTTCGTCTTTTTCTGTCTGGAAAGTTTGTCCGTCTGTAGTACCTATTGTAATTTGCATAATTTTTTCGACCTCAGTTTTATCCGAGTATAATGGAATTGGCTGGAAAGCTTTTTGAAAACCTTCCGCAGTGATGTACAGATGTGCAGGATTTTTTATTCTAGTACTAAGAATCGGTTAACTGTATGAGGCTGAAGGTACTTTCCAATATTTTGGGGCGTTTTATGCTGGTTTTTGCACCTATAGTTGCTTCACCTATACTTATCGGCCTTTACTATTCTGAACCAGGCCCTAATCTGGCACCTTTCGTTTATGCTTCTCTTATCTCATTGATAGCAGGTTTTATTATGAAGCATGGCGGTGAGAATACTAAGCCTTCTGTCAAGGAGGCTTTAACTGCTACGGTTCTTGGCTGGTTTGTGGCTGTGTCTCTCGGCAGTATTCCTCTCCTACCTGAGCTAGGTGTTGTGGACGCTGGTTTTGAAGCTGTCTCTGGTTTGACGACTTCCGGGATTTCAATTTTTTTGATGCCTGAAGAGCTTCCTCATTCTATACTGTTCTGGAGGGCTTTGATGCAATGGGTTGGAGGCTTAGGGATACTGACGTTCTTTATAGCAGTTATCAGAGAATCAGGAGGAATTTCAAGAAGGCTTTTCTCCGCTGAAACACATAAAACAGATGCAGGCAGTATAAGACCTTCTTTGAAGAAGTCTATAATTGATTTGTGGCGTGTGTATGGTTTCGTCACCTCTGTTATCATCGGGACTTTTATTGCGTTAGGTATGCCGGTTTTCGACGCAGTGGCACATGCATTCTCTACTATTTCTACAGGCGGATTTTCAACGACTTCTCAAAGTTTGTCAGGTTTTTCACCTGAGATCCAGGCTGCTACAGTACCGTTCATGTTTGTCGGAGGAGTCAATTTCGTTATATTGTACCAGGTTTTGCGTGGGAAGGCTGAGGCTTTGAGAAATGCCGAGTTGAAGACTTATTCGCTGTTTTTCGCAGGTTTGGCTGCTGTGTTATTTACTGGTTACATGGGTAGTGGTTCTGGTTTGTTGGATGCTGCTTTCCAGTCTGCAGCTGTTGTTTCTTCAACCGGT
>Ga0209965_1000848_pt1 | contig 10796 bp, 9 predicted proteins | sample SalPon2_B_H2O_MG_FD_185707 | JGI IMG/M metagenome (GOLD analysis project Ga0209965, IMG submission 185707) | Salt pond water microbial communities from South San Francisco under conditions of wetland restoration - Salt Pond MetaG R2_B_H2O_MG... | ecosystem: Environmental > Aquatic > Non-marine...
CCTTTATGCGGTATGTGAAGCGGATAGCTGGTCGTAGGTCGACATTCATGATGTAAGCAACACGGGATACAGCTGAGTCGAATAACCATCTCACTGATAGCAACCGTATCCAGCCTCCGGTCAGATGTCATCCATAAATTTCTCTTATGAATCAATTTATAAACTCACGAGACATCTCTTAGCAGCAAACTCCTCAATAAACAGTATAATATTGAAACTCGACATTAAACCAATATAGTCCTACGAAGTAAACATCAGCCGAGTACGTGAGCTAATTGCCGGTTCATACACCTACTGATAGAGTGAGATTACAAAATACTCCTACGAAGCGGGCGAGCGAGTAGCGCACCGGCGACGGACGGCGTCAGCCGAGGTTGACGTGGACGTTCTTGACTTCGGTGTACGTCTCGATGGCTTCTTCACCCTGCGCACGGCCGTGCCCGCTCATCTTCGTGCCGCCGAATGGCGTCTGTGGCCACGTGTTCGGCGTTTCGTTGACCATGACCATTCCGTAGTCGAGCCTGTCGGCCACGTTGTGGGCACGCGATAGGTCGTTGGTCCAGACACACGAGGTCAACCCGAACGGTGAGTCGTTTGCGACCTCGATCGCCTCCGCCTCGTCCGCTACTTCGATTACCGACAGTACCGGACCGAAGATCTCCTCGCGGGCAACAGTCATGTCGTTAGTCACGTCGGCAAGCACCGTTGGCTCGACGAAGTAGCCCACGTCCTTTTCGTCGGGAACACCGCCACCTGCTGCCACCGTTGCGCCCTCGTCGCGACCGATGTCAATGTATTCGAGGACTTCTTCCAATTGCTCTTTGTTCACGACCGGCCCCATCTGTCCGTCGTCGTCGATGCCACCGCCGATGGGAATGCTCTCCGCGATGGTGGCCATTTTCTCGACCATCTCGTCGTAGACATCCTCGTGAACGACTAACCGGGAGTTGGCCCAACACATCTGACCTGCGTTCATGAAGATGCCGTACTGCACACCGCGCGAAGCCGCGTCGAGGTCGGCATCCGGGAAGACGATGGCCGGCCCTTTCCCGCCGAGTTCGAGCGTTGCGTCGGCGACGGCCTCGGCCGCGTCTCGCTGGATGGACTTGCCGACGCCAGTGCTGCCGGTGAAAGTGACGTGATCGACACCCTCGTGGCTGGCGAGCGCACTCCCGGCACCGGATCCAGACCCGGGGACGACGTTGACGACACCGTCAGGGAGACCGGCTTTTTCTGCGGCTTTCGCGTAGTATAATGCCGATAGCGGCGTGACGCTGGAGGGCTTGAGAACGACCGCGTTGCCCGTCGCCAGCGCTGGCGCGATGCTGCGGCCGGCCAGCTGGAAGGGGTAGTTCCAGGGGGCGATGTGGGCGGTGACGCCGACCGGGTCACGCGTTGTATAGTTGAGACGGGAGTCCGAAACAGGGATTTCGCTGCCTTCGATCTTGTCCGACCAGCCGGCGTAATACCGGAAGGTGTCGATGACCATGTCGATTTCCAACCCAGCCTCGAACGGCGTTTTGCCGTTGTCGTGCGACTCCACGAGCGTGAGTTCGTCTTTCATCGCCTCGATGGCATCGGCCATTCCCCGGACGCATTCACGACGCACATCGGGATCCATCGTGCTCCACGCGGAGCTGCGCTCGGCGGCGGCCGCTGCCGCTCGAACAGCGTCGTCGACATCAGACTCATCGGCTTTCTGGACCGTCGCGTATTCCTCTTCGCTGGCCGGGTCGACCGAGATGATGGTCTCACCGCTGTTTGCTTTGCGCCATTCGCCGCCGATATACAGGTCTGTGGGACCGGAGTACTTACTCACGAAGAAACGGTTAGTGTACGGTCTATTAATTTTTATTGTTAGATTCCCTACAGCACTCGCAGCAGCCCATAGAGACGATTCTTGGCCAACCGTTGACCAAACCGTTGACCATCGGCCACAGGCAGGTGGCGGCCCAAGGTTCGTCCGTCGGAACGTGTGCCTACTCCTCTTTTCTCTTGATGAGGAACTTCATATCGCCCTCAAAGACGGTGGTTCCATCCTGGTTTTCCATCTCCGTGTCAAGGACGACGAGTCCCACGTCCTCACGGCCGACTTCCTTCTTGTTGGAGACTTCCATTTCCAACTGGAGCGTGTCACCGATGTTGACCGGGTTTGGGAGGTCCATGTAGTTCATCCCGAGGAAGGCGTAGGCCGTGCGCTCAACGATGCCGGTCCGGTAGACGAATCCGGTCGCTTGGACGAACGTCATCGGACCGTGAGCGATACGCTCACCGAAATCCTGCTCTTCGGCGTACTCCTTGTTAGTGTGGAGTTCAGTCCAGTCACCTGACAGCGCTGAGTGCATCACGAAGTCCGATTCCGTGACGGTGCGGCCGACGCTGATGAATTCTTCTCCCTCTTCGAAGTCCTCGAAGTGATGTGGCTCGTAACTGTACGGCATACCTCAAAGACTGCTCAGGCCACCTAAATAACTTTACTCCCGTTTCCCGCTCCGACACGTATTTATCGCGGCTCGTGATACGTGAGACCGTATGTCAAGAGTCTCTGATGAGACCCGCGAGCGCATCCGGTCGGATGCGTTCTGCGAGACGCTTGGTATCGATCTCGTCGAACTCGATTCAGGCTTCGCCCGGACCGAACTGACCGTCTCCGAGGACTTGTTGAACTTCCATGGGACACCTCACGGCGGCGCTGTCTACTCGCTTGCCGATGCTGCGTTCGCCGCGGCGTCAAACTCTCGTGGCAAGACGGCAGTCGCGCTGGAGACGAACATCTCTTATCTCGAGGCTGTCGATGTCGGCGAGACACTGACGGCAACTGCTAACGAGACGCATTTAGCGGGCAGAACTGCCGAGTACGAAATCGAGGTTACCGATGAGAGTGGCGATCGAATTGCAACGTTCAGGGGTCGCGTCTACCGGATGGAGTAACGCACAGAACTGGGTTGAGGTGGTGTCTATCTTAAGCTTCCACAGACAGCCATCGAGAGCGGTCCTAAAGCGGTGTCACCCGCGATGATCGTAGACACGCTGGACCTTCCCGACCTTCGAGCGGGCGATACCGCCCGGTTCCACCAGATCGAGCTCGTCGGGCGAGAACTGCAACACGTTTTCCAAGCGTTCGGTGATCTCGGCTTCAAGCGACTGGCGGCTCTGCGTGGTTCCCTCTTCCATCTCGACGGTCAGTTCCATCACATCGAGACTCTCCTCACGGTAGAGATCAATGCGGTAATGCGGGGCCACACCGTCCAGATCTAGAATGACGTGTTCGATTTCACTGGGGTAGAGGTTCACGCCGCGGACGATGAGCAAGTCGTCGGCCCGGCCGGTGACGTTGTCCATCCGAACCATCGTCCGACCACATTCACACTCATCGTAGTTCAGCGTCGTCAGGTCGCCGGTCCGGTACCGAAGCACCGGGAGCGCCTCCTTGCTGAGCGTGGTGAGGATGAGTTCACCCTCTTCGCCTTCCTCGACTGGTTCGCCAGTTTGCGGGTCCACGACTTCAGGAAGGAAGCGGTCCTCCCAGATGTGTAGCCCGTCCTGTGCTTCGTGGCACTCGCAGGAGACGCCGGGGCCGACGATCTCCGAGAGGCCGTAGATGTCGATACCGTTGACATCGAGGCGCTCTTCGATCTCCTCGCGCATCGGATCCGTACAGGGCTCCGCTCCAAAAATTATGGTCGAAATCGGCAGATCGACGGGGTCGTAGCCCATTTCTTCGGCCGTCTCGGCGAGATAGAGTGCGTAGGAAGGGGTGCAGGTGAACACGTCGCTTTCGAGGTCGATCATCAGTTCGACCTGACGCTGGGTCTGGCCACCGCCGATGGGGATAACGGTCGCTCCCAGCTCCTCGATACCGTAGTGGAGTCCCAACCCGCCCGTGAAGAGCCCGTAGCCGTAGGCGTTCTGGATTGTGTCGCCCGCCTCCGCACCGCTGGCGGCGAGCGAGCGAGCGACGACTTCGCTCCAGACCTCGATATCCTCGTCAGTGTAAGCGACTATCTTGGGCTTGCCGGTAGTCCCAGAGGAGGCATGGAGGCGTGTAACGTTCTCGCTGTCAACCGCGAAGAGCCCGTCGGGGTACTCGTCGCGGAAGTCCTCTTTCGTCGTCGTCGGGAGTTTCCGGACGTCCTCGACGCTCTGGATGTCCTCGGGCGTGACACCCATCTCGTCCAGCCGATCCCTGTAAAACTCGACGTTCTCGTATGCGTTCTCGACCGTCTCGCGGAGCCGTTCGACCTGTAGTTCGCGCAGTTCTTCGCGGTCTGAGGCCTCTACTTCTTTATACGGCATCTGTAGGTGTATGACTGCACACCTATCATAAAAATTGTTTGGGTATAATTCTCTGATATCTGGGAGGTGTTGCGTCATCGCGATTCGGACTCTCATACGGTGGCGACTAATTCAAAACCCGACGGTAAGAGGTGCTCTTGGAGGAAAAGCTATTTTCCGACACCTCCGAAAGGAGTAGCTATGCGAGATGCGTATATTATCGGCGCAGGGCAGACACCCTTTGGTGCGATGCCCGACGAGAGCTACCGATCGCTGTTTACATCCGCCGTGGCGGCGGCCGTCAGTAGCGTTCCTAACGGAATCGACGACGACGAGATAGACGAGGCCGTCGTCGGCTCTCTCGGTGTCGGCGGCCGCCAGCTCGGTCTCTCAGGTCCGGCCGCCACCGAGCATGCCGGCCTGCACGGGATTCCGAGTTCCCGTATCGAGAACGCGTGCGCCGCGTCCGGGTACGCCGTGCGACAGGCCGTCCAGGCGGTCAAGAGCGGGATGGCCGACGTTGCTATCGGCGGCGGTGTCGAATCAATGACCGACATGAGCAGCGACGTGACAAAGTACTGGCTTGGCGTCTCCGGTGAGACGGAGTGGGAACGCCTGACCGGCACCACCTTCTCGGGCGTTTACGCACAGATGGCCTCCGCCTACATGGACAGGTACGACGCGACAACCGAACACCTCTCGATGGTGGCGGTAAAGAACCACGCAAACGGCGCAAAAAACCCTAAGGCACACCTCGGGTTCGAGTGTTCGCTTGAGGACGCGGTCAACGCGCCCGTCGTCGCAGATCCGCTTAATCTCTATCACTGCTGCCCGACCTCCGACGGTGGCGCCGCCGTCCTCGTCGCCAGCGAGGACGTCGTCGACCAGTACACTGACGACCCCATCCGCGTCGCCGGCGTCGGTGCGGCCAGCGAGCGAGTCGGTCTCTTCCAACGGGACACCTACACTGCCATCCCTTCGTCGGAGTCGGCCGCAAAAAGCGCGTACAGTCAGGCCGGTATCGACCCCGACGATCTGGACTTCGCGGAGGTGCACGATTGCTTTGCCATCGCGGAACTGCTGGCGTACGAAGACCTCGGGTTCTGTGACCGGGGGAACGCTCCCAGTATGTTGGCGGACGGAAAGACGGAACTCGACGGAGAGATTCCTGTCAACGCCTCCGGCGGCCTCAAGTCAAAGGGGCATCCCATCGGCGCGACGGGCGCCGGACAGGTCACCGAGGCGTTCAAACAACTCAGCGGGAAGGCCGGTGAGCGCCAGGTCGAAGACGCCACGCTCGGGCTGACACACAACGTCGGCGGGAGCGGCGGCGGCGCGGTCGTACACGTTCTCGAACGGGAGGTGGCACGATGACCGACGCACAGATTGCGGCCATCGGCGCCTACACGCCGAGACTCCGCATCGTAGCTGAGGAGTTCGAGGACGCATGGGGCAGTTTCGACGCGGCCGGCGTCGAGCAGAAAGCCGTCCCCGAGGCCGACGAGGACGCGCTTACGATGGGCGCCGAGGCGGCCGAACGCGCACTCGATGTCGCCGGTTACAGCGGCGCCGACGTGTGCCACCTCGCCTTCGCCACGACGTCGCCGCCGATGGCGGAAGAGGACCTCACCGCGCGACTGGCGAACGTTCTCGGTGTCCCCGACAGCGTGACCACGCGGACGATGACAGGCAGCACCCGCGCCGGTACACAGGCACTCGACGCGGCGCTCGACGCTGGCCCTTGGGGCGACAAAATCGGTCTCGTCATCGTCAGCGACTGTCCGAAAGGTGCTCCCGACAGCGACGTTGAACACGCTGCGGGTGCCGGTAGCGCAGCGCTGGTCGTCGACGGCGACGGTCCCGGAACGGTCCTCGATAGGACATCCCACGTCGATACCTACCCGGGCACGCGGTTCCGAACCGGCGGTGACGACAGAACCACGGGCTTAGGGGTGACCCAGTATGACCGCGAGGCGTTTACCGCGACGCTGGGCGGTGCCGTGGACGCACTGGACGACTCACTCGAAGCCGTAGATGCCGCTGCAGTCCAGTCGCCGGACGGAAAGCTCCCGTATCGAGCGACCGCAGCGCTCGGTGTCGACGCCGAGACCATCGCCGCCGCGGAGACGGTGAGTTCGCTCGGGGACACCGGCGCGGCGAGCGTGTTCATCGGTGCCGCGACGGCCTTCATCGAAGGCGCGGAGCGCCTCCTCCTTGCGGCTTATGGCAGCGGCGCCGGCGCAAACGCCATGCTTCTCGAGGGGACGGTCCCGGTCGAGAGCGCACTCGACGGCGAGACCGAACTGTCCTACGCCGAGTACCTCCGGCGTCGCGGCGAGATCACGAGCGACGAGCCGGAAGGTGGCGGTGCGTACGTTAGCGTCCCCTCTTGGCGGCGGACCATCGACCAACGCCACCGGCTGGTCGCCGGTCGCTGTTCGGCTTGTGGTGCGCTGAACTTCCCGCCGGACGGTGCCTGCCAGCAGTGTACCGAGCGGTCGGTGACCTTCGAGCCCGTCGAGCTGCCCGGGACCGGCACCGTTGAGGCAGTGACTACTATCGCACAAGGCGGTGCGCCGCCGGAGTTTGTCGAACAGCAGTCGAAGAGTGGGCCGTTCGTCAGCGCCGTCGTCGCGCTCGACGGCCCCGAGGGCACGGAGACGGTTAGCGTCGCTTCGCAGGTGCTTAACGGTGACAGGAAAGTCGACATCGGGACGGCCGTCGACGCCACGGTTCGACGTATCTACTCACAGGAGGGTGTCATCCGATACGGCTTCAAAATGCAGGTCAGCGAGACGCGACGCTAGGTCAGAGTCGCTTGAAAACCGTCGCGACGCCCTGCCCAAAACCGACGCACATCGTCGCGAGGCCGTAGTCGGCTCTCTGTCTTCGCATCTCGTGCAGCAGCGTCGTCGAGATGCGCGCCCCCGAACACCCAAGCGGGTGTCCAAGCGCGATTGCGCCCCCGTTGACGTTCACCTTCTCGTCTGGAATATCGAGTTCTTCGATGCAGTGAACGCTCTGTGCGGCAAAAGCCTCGTTGAGTTCCACGAGATCGATGTCGTCCATCGTGATGTCGGCGTTCCCGAGTGCGGCCTGTGAGGCCGGGATTGGTCCCCTACCCATCACCAACGGGTCGACGCCGGCGACAGCGCGCGTTTCGACGCGTGCGAGGGGATCCAGTCCGTGCTCTTCGGCGTACGCCTCAGAAGTGACGAGCATCCCTGCGGCACCGTCCGTTAGCGGCGACGCGTTTCCCGGCGTCACCGACGCGCGTTCGTCGTCGCGGAACACCGTCGGCAGTTCACTCAGCGACTCGATCGAGGTGTCCGGTCGGGGCGTCCTATCCCGCTCGACCGTCTCGTCGCCGGTGTCGACGGGGACGATTTCGTCGTCGAACCGGCCGCTCTCAGCGGCCGCAACGGCCCGCTCGTGTGAGCGCAGCGCGAAGCGGTCCTGCTCGTCACGGCCGATGCCGTGTCGGCGGGCGAGGGTCTCGGCAGTCTGGCCCATCGAGAGCCGGTCGGCGTCGTAACGCTCCTGGACGGCGGGGTGGAGCCAGTCAGAGAACGGAATTCGGCTCATCTGTTCGACGCCAGCGATGGGGTAGACGGCACCGTCTCCCGTCTCGATGGCACGGGCGGCGTCGGTGAGGGTAGTCATCGATGAGCCACAGAGCCGGGTGGTTGTCGCTCCGGGGACGGTCTCGGGGAATCCACCTGCGAGCAGCGCTTGGCGGGCGAGGTTTCGGCCCTGTTCTTGCTCTTGATTCGCACAGCCCAGTCGGAAGTCATCCCAGTCGCTGGCAGGTACGCCGGTTCGATCGACTAGTGCGTCCAGCACTGCGGTGACGAGATCCTCGGGGTACGGTCCGGCGAGAGCGCCGTCTTTCCGGACCTGCGGCGTCCGGACGGCATCAACGATAACGGCCCGGTGTCTTGGGTCGGGCATCAGTGACTAGACTCTACCGTGGGTGTGATATTAAATCACTGGCTGGCGGGTGGCGGGCAAGCAATGTTTTTGTTCTTCGGTACTGTCGCTGTAAATGATGCAAGTAGCCGTACTCGGAGCCGGTACTATGGGCCACGGCATCGCCCAGGTGTCGGCCATGGCCGGCCACGACGTCCGCGTCCGTGACATCGACGAGGAGTTCGTCGCAGACGGTCTGGCCGCCATCGAATCGAATCTTGAGGCAGGTATCGAACGAGACAAAGTAACACAGAACGAAGCCGATGCGACGCTCGACCGCCTCTCAGGCACCACGTCGCTCGAGGCGGCCGTGACCGACGCGGACATCGTCATCGAAGCGGTGCCCGAGGAGATGGCGATTAAACACGATACGGTGACAGACGTCGAGTCACACGTCGCCCCCGACACGATCATCGCCTCGAACACGTCGTCGCTGTCGTTGACTGAAATCGCTAGCGCCCTCGACCACCCCGGCCGGGCAGTCGGGTTACACTTTTTCAATCCGGTTCACATTATGAAACTGGTCGAGATCGTCACTGCGGAGCAGTCGAGCGACGAGACGGTCGAGCGCGCTCGCGAGTTCGTGGAGGGGATCGAGAAGACGCCCATCGAAGTGATGGACTCTCCGGGCTTCGCTTCTTCTCGCCTGGGCGTTGCGCTCGGTGTCGAGTCGATGCGGATGGTCCAGGAGGGCGTCGCCTCACCGGAGGACATTGATACGGCGATGGAACTCGGTTACAACCACCCGATGGGCCCCATCGAACTCGGCGACGTGGTCGGTCTCGACGTGCGCCTCGACATTCTTGAGTACCTCCGGGAGGAGTTAGGTGAGCGGTTCAAACCGCCACAAGTTCTCAAACGAAAGGTTCGTGCCGGGAAGCTCGGCAAGAAGTCCGGTGAAGGGTTCTACCTCTGGGAAGACGGCGAAGTAGTCGGCACGAGCGGCGACTGGGGTGACTCGTGATGTCTATCGAGGAGACGGCCGCCGACTGCGAGACAGTCAACGTCACCGTAGGCGACCATGTCGAGCACGTCGCGACCATCGAACTCTCCCGGCCCGACGCACGAAACGCGCTCAACGCACAGCTCCGGCGGGAACTCAAGCAGGTGCTCGAGGACGTTCCGGACAGCGACCTCCGAGCGCTCGTCCTCACTGGGGACGAAGATGCCGGCGCGTTCGTTGCCGGCGCCGACGTGACCGAACTCCGCGAACGAAACGCGCTCGAACAGCGCGAAGCCAGCAAGCGACCGCGGGTCTACGAGTGCGTCGACGACTGCCCGATGCCGGTCATCGCACGCATCAACGGGCACGCTCTCGGGGGTGGCTGTGAACTGATTCAGGCGTGTGACATCCGCATCGCTCACGAAGCCGCCAAACTCGGACAGCCCGAGATCAACCTCGGAATTATGCCCGGCGGCGGTGGCACGCAGCGGCTCCCCCGGCTAGTCGGCGAAGGGCACGCGATGCGACTCATCCTCACAGGCGAACTCGTCGACGCCGACGAGGCTGCCGACATCGGCCTTGTCGACGAAGTCTACGGCGACGATGAATTCGACGACCGAGTGTACGACCTCGCCGCTGCCATGGCCGAGAAGAGCACTGTTGCGCTCGAATTCGCGAAGAAATCCGTCAAGGCTGCGTCCCGGATGGAACTCGGAGCGGGCATCGAATACGAGGCAGAACTCTTCGCGCAGTTGTTCGCCACCGGCGACAAAAACGAAGGCATCGATGCGTTCTTCGAGGACCGCGAGCCCGAGTGGCCCAACGAATAGTCCGATATTATAGGTATATGTACTGTATTAACACAACTATTCAACGTCATTGAACAGCGGTTTCTGCGGTTAAACTCTATTCAAACGGTTAGAAACACCGATTTAACTGGCATACGAGCCTCGAAAGCAGTTCGGATAGATCGAACACAGTGGTGTCTAGATAATCTGAATCTACGACGCTCTGTTCACCGTCTGGGAGCTATTTGCCACGGAGAAGCGTTCAGACGCATATTTCTTGAGAATCACTCTCATATCTGTGTCAAGGGTTCTCGTAGCTGGTTCACTCACATCGAATCTCGTTTTTGAGGCTCTCAGCACAGCATATACCGCACTCTCAGAAACAGTCCGTGAGTGTTGAAATTCTGTTACCGTGTCACACAGTGTGAGCGTTTCCTCTCAGCGGCGATCGCCAACGCAGAGCGCGCATGCCATTACAATAGTACAGTTGTAATAATTCGTCAGTCTGTATTCTACGGCTACCGATCTTACCGCCTGTTCCCACTTGTTCGAGTCACTCGAACAAAGTGTGCGTGATTCACGTCTCGAACTGTGTCTCTCCCACGACTAAAACCTCGTATTAATGCGGTTTTCGAGGCGACAGCGGGCGTGTCTACTACGCGGAAGCGAGTTTGACAGTTCGGCGGTCGACTAACTGTTTAACCACAGTGAACAGCGTGTGCGTAACTACAACACGAACTACTCGCTGTTAACACTGGATCTTTCGTCCTCACGCCTTCGACGTGAGGATCTCCACTTAGACGGGACCTGAGGATTACGTG
>Ga0209965_1000851_pt1 | contig 10787 bp, 9 predicted proteins | sample SalPon2_B_H2O_MG_FD_185707 | JGI IMG/M metagenome (GOLD analysis project Ga0209965, IMG submission 185707) | Salt pond water microbial communities from South San Francisco under conditions of wetland restoration - Salt Pond MetaG R2_B_H2O_MG... | ecosystem: Environmental > Aquatic > Non-marine...
GGTCGTCGCGGTCGACGGCGCGACCGGCACCCTCTCGGAGATCGGCCACGCGCTGGACTTCGGCCGGCCCGTGGCGGGACTCGCGGCCCACGATCCCGGTCTCGAGGGGTTCGAGGCGGTCGAAACACCGCGGGCGGCGATCGAGTACGTCGAGGGGGCGGCGTCCGGGGGAGAGTGAATCGGGAGCGGTCCTGACAGCACGACGGCCCGGCCGCCAGCAGCGCCGGCCGCGAACACGGGACATTTGAACGCGCCCCCACTACGCCGGGTATGTCCGACGATCAGGGCGGCTTCGAGGACATCCGCGAAAGCCTCGACGGGCACCCGATCCGAAGCCTCCTGGCGTACGCCCGCCCGTACTGGCTGCGGTTGGGGGCCGGCGTCTCGGCGTCGTTTCTGACCCGTTTTGCGAGGCTCGTGCCGCCGATCGTCGTCGCGACCGCGATCGACCGCGTCGTCGTTGGCTCGGGGGAGCCGGGACTTCTGTCCCGGGCGGGGATCGTCCCCGGCGGCGAGATCGCCGGCGAGGCCGCCCGGATCGCGCTGCTCGAACGGCTCGTCGTCATCGCGGTGGTGGCGTACCTCCTCCGCTCCGTGACCCGCTTCGCCTCGCGGTACCTGCTGCAGTCGACCGCCCAGAAGGTCCAGCGGGACCTCCGAAACGACACCTACGACCACATCCAGCACCTCTCGATGGACTTCTTCGTCTCCCACCAGACCGGCGGGATGATGTCGATCCTCAACAGCGACATCAACCGCTTGGAGCAGTTTCTCAACACCGAGTTCCGGCAGATGATCCGCGTCGTCGCGACGGTCGGCGGCATCTCGGTCGTCCTCTGGCTGTACTCCCCGAAGCTGGCGCTCGTCGCGCTCGCGCCGGTCCCGATCATCGGCCTCGCCAGCGGGGTCTTCCTCAGTTGGATCGAGCCGCGGTACAAATCGATCCGCGAGACGGTCGCCCGGCTGAACACGCGCCTGGAGAACAACATCGGCGGCACCGCGGTGATCAAGGCGTTCAACCGCCACGCCTTCGAACGCGAACGGGTCGCCGAACAGAGCCAGACCTACCACGACGAGAAGGTGGCGGCGCTGCGGATCCGGCGGGCGTTCTTCGCCTCGCTCCGGCTGACGACCGGCGTCGTCTTCGTGCTCGTCCTCTACGTCGGCGGGACCGACATCATCCTCGGGACGCCCGGCGCGCTGTCGGCCGGCGCGTTCGCGCTGTTTTTCCTGTATCTCCGCCGGCTCTACTCGCCGATGCGCCGGGTCGGGAAGTCCGCGAACAAGTACCAACTCGCGAAATCCAGCGCCGAGCGCGTCTTCGGGCTGCTCGGAAAGGAGCCGACGGTGGCCGAACCGGACGATCCCCACGTCCCGGAACGGGTCCGCGGCGACGTCGCCTTCGAGGACGTGACGTTCGGCTACGGCGACCGCGAGCCCGTGATCCGGGGCGTCTCCCTCGACGTGCCCGCGGGGACGACCGTCGGGCTCGCGGGCCCCACCGGCGCGGGCAAGTCGACGCTTTTGAAGCTGCTTCCCCGGTTCCACGACGTCGACTCGGGGCGCGTCGCGGTCGACGGGGTCGACGTCCGCGAGTACAGCCTCCGAGCGCTCAGGTCGGGGATCGCGATCGTCGAACAGAACCCCTACCTGTTCTCCGGGACGGTCGCGGAGAACATCGCCTACGGCGACCACGAGACCCTCGAGGCCGAGTGGACGGGCGAGACCACTCCCGACGACGCCCGCGAGCGCATCGTCGAGGCCGCGACGGCCGCCGAGGCCCACGAGTTCATAAGCGATCTGCCGGAGGGGTACGACACCCTGGTCGGCGAGCGCGGGGTGAAGCTCTCGGGCGGCCAGCGCCAGCGCCTCGCCATCGCGCGGGCGCTGCTCAACGACCCCTCGATCATCGTCTTCGACGAGGCGACGAGCGACGTCGACACCGAGACCGAGGAACTCATCCAGCGGAGCCTGGATCGGCTCATCGAGGACCGAACCGCCTTCGTCATCGCCCACCGCCTGTCGACGATTCAGGGGGCCGACCGCATCGTCGTCATGGACGACGGCGAAATCGTCGAGTCGGGGACCCACGACGAGTTGCTCGACGCCGCCGGCGAGTACGCGGCGCTGTGGCGGGCCCAGGCCGACTCGGGGGCGTCGGTTCGCCCGGTCGGCGAGTGAGGAACGAATACCGCGTCGTACATTTCGACCGAAATATAAACGGACTGAAATAACGCCGTGCCGGCGGGAGCTACGACTCGTCCGCGAAGCGTCCGGCTCCCGACTCGACGATGTCGTAGGCTTCCTCCGCCGGTCCGATCCCGTTCGTGACCACGTTCGGATCGTCCTCGAGGTTCTTGTAGGTCTTGAAGAACTCCTCGATCTCCGCGCGTTCGTGTTCCGGGATGTCATCCCTGGACTCGACGTGGTCGAGTCGCGGTTCGTCGACGGGCTTGGCGACGATCTTGTCGTCGTCCTCGCCGTCGTCGAGCATCCGGAGCACGCCGACCGGCCGCACCTCGAGGACGGTGCCGGGCAACAGCGGGTCCTCGAGCAACACCAACACGTCGAGGGGATCGCCGTCGCCGGCGTTCGTCTGCGGGATGAAGCCGTAGCCGCCGGGGTACCGGACCTCGCTGTGTAACATTCGATCGAGCACGATCCCCGGAATCTCCTGACGGTACTCGTATTTGATCCGCGACCCCATCGGGATCGTCTGGACCCCCATGAAGGTCTCGGGAACGGAGCCGTCTTCGAAGTCCTGTTCGACGTCGGTCACCAAATTCAGTGGTCCTGTCATAGATTGTGCGTGAACGTTCGTTGCAGGCGATGCGTCGGCCCCGGCAGCGGGCGTCGACGAGCCTCCCGCGGCCAGGGAGCCGAGTCCGACCAGGCCGACACCCTGCAGCAGCGAGCGTCGGCCCATCGTGCCGGAGCGTGCGTGATCGCTGTCTGACCTATCAGACATCGTTTTACTCAGGTGCGAGCTGATACATGGCCGTTTATAATAGGTGTCCGTTCGGCTATGTGGGCTATATTTGACCCCGTACGTGTTTTTAGCCGAATGCAGGCGCTATAAATAACGTCGCTCCGGCGGCCGCGCTACCGATACAGCCGATTCTCCCCTACACAGCCGGACTCACAGCGTCTCGTCGGGGTCGTGTCGCTCCCGGACGCGCTCGACCTCGTCGGCGTAGTGGTCGCGCGCGTCCTCGTCCCCGACGGGGTCGATCCGGTCGGCGTCGACGTCGATGGCGGCGGTTATCTCCTTCGAACGGAGCAGTTGTACGCTGAAGTGCTTCACCACGCAGTGGGCCCCGTCGGGCGTCGCGTAGACGAGTTCGACGAGGGACTCGTCGCCGTACTCGCGCTCGACGAGCCACAGGCGCTCGGTATCGGACATGGGCGTCCGTGGGGTCGCGGGCGGTTTGTAGCTGCCGCTCCCCGGCGATGGCCCGCCCGACGCCCCGGCGGCCGACCGGGCCGGACTGACGCCCAGTTGTCCCCCGTTTATTCACAACAAACGCGTCGCTCAAAAGAATGTGTTATTATGTATCGGCGCTATTTACCGGCTAACTGGGATGCACGCCAAACGTACGTTCGGCACGTATCCGCGACGTCGTCCGCGGTGTGGGGGCACTGCGGACGTGGGGGGATCGCTCCGATGACGCCGCCCGAGGCCTGAACGGGGGAAACGCCGGCCGGTGATTTATATACCCAGACCGACGGCGACCCCTACGGCCGTGCGTCTGACGGAGTCGTTTATATACTAGTTGTGCGCGTTTTATAAACCCTGGGTGGTACTTATGTACGGACGATCACAACCGGTCGAGGAACCGATCGAAGGCCCCCGAGTCGGCGTGGACGTGCGCGTAGGTGCCGAGCGTCCGGTGTTCGGTCAGGCCGTCCTTTCCGTCGGCGATCCCGTCGCCGCGCTCGACGTCGAAGGCGAACGTCGCGTCGGGGGCGACGTCGGCCTCGGAGTAGTGGAACTCGTGGCCGCGGACCGTCGTCCCGGCGTCGGCGGTGAGCGCGTCGTTTCGGGCGCGCAACGCCACGTGGTCGAGCGCCTGGTAGCGCTCGCACATCCGGACGTCGGCGGGGAGGACGCCGGCCATCCGGTGGGTCCGCCCGTCGGTGTCCGTCAGCGTTTCCGCAAGCGCCATCAGGCCGCCGCACTCCCCGAGGACCGGCAGGCCCTCGGCGGCCCGCTCGCCGAGCTCGTCGAGTGTCCCGCCCGCGGCCAGCGCCCCGCCGTGGAGCTCGGGGTAGCCGCCGGGGAGGTAGACGCCGTCGCAGGCCGGCAGCGGGTCGCCCGCGACGGGCGAGAAGGTGACGACCGACGCCCGCTCGCGGAGCCGTTCGACCGTCGCGGGGTAGCTAAAACAGAACGCCCCGTCGTCGGCGACGGCGACGGTCGCGTCCGTCTCGGGGCCGGAGGGTTCCATCACCTCCGGACGTGGGGGCTCGCGGGCGATCCCGACCAGCCGCTCGATGTCGACGTGCTCGCTCGCCTCCCGGAGGGCGCCGGTGTCGACCGGCGCCTCCGCGCCCATGTGGAGCCCGAGGTGGCGGTCGGGAATCGAAAGCCCCGACAGGGGCGGAATCCGCCCCAGGTACGCGAGCCCCTCGGGCAGCGCCTCGCGGATGCCGTCGGCGTGGCGGCCGCCGTGGGCGCGCTGGGCGAGGACGCCGACGACGTCGACGTCCCGGCCGGCCTCGTCGGCGTAGGCCTCGAACCCGAGCGCCGTCGCGGCGACGCTCTCCATGCCCGCCTTCGCGTCGACGACGAGGACGACGGGCAACCCGAGCGTCTCCGCGACGGCGGCCGTCGAGGTCGTCCCGTCGTAGAGGCCCATCATCCCCTCGACGACGCAGACGTCGCCCGACCCGCGCCAGTAGTTGCGGCGACAGCCCTCGGCCCCCGAGAGCCACGGATCGAGGCTCCGGGAGGGCCGATCGCAGACGACGGCGTGGTGGCTCGGGTCGATGAAGTCCGGGCCGGCCTTCGCGGGCTGGGGGTCGTAGCCGGCGCGCTGCAGCCCGGACAGGACCGAGAGGGCGGCGACCGTCTTTCCGACGCCCGAGGCCGTCCCGGCGAGGACGACGCCCTTCACGGGGCCGGCACCTCCCGGTCGGTCTCCGCCAGCAGCCGATCGTACACGTCGCGGACGCCCGATCGGACGTCGGCCATCGGCACCGACGCCCGCTCGGCCAGCGCCAGCGCCCCGCCCATCCCGACGCCCTCCTTGGCCTCGCCGGCGTTGTAGGCGGCCATCGCCGGGTGGTCGTCGGTGAACCCGGGATCGGTGACGGTCACCGAGAGGTCCAGGGCGTCGGCGGCCCGGTCGAGGTCGATCGAGGGGTCCTCGGCGACGAACGAGGTCGTCGCCAGCGACAGCCGCCGGTCGTATCCGCCGTGTCGGAGGCAGGCGGCGGCGGCGACGAGTTGGGTTCCGCCGGCCAGCGTCACCGCGGTGTCGGTCTCGAGCGCGCCGGCCGCGAGTCCCGCGACGACCGCGAGGGCCGGATCGCCCGCCCGGCGCAACGCGACGGTCGGCTCGCCGGCGGCCTCGCCGGGCGACAGCCCCGAGGCGGCGAGCGACTCGGCGACGACTTCCCGCTTCAGCCCCAGGGGGTTCTCCGGCAGCGACGAGGAGACGGCCCCCGCCTCCCCGGACGTCCCGAGGACGTCGGCCTCGCCGAGCGCGGTCAACACGCCGAGCGCGGTCGTCGTCCCGCCCGGGACCGTCTCGGAAACGAACAGTTCGTCGTCGGGGAGCGCCCGCCCGAACTGGCGGGCGGCGGCGAACGCGCCCGGCGCGGAGGGGACCGGATCGGACTCGCGGACGTCGCGACCCGGGTTGGCCCCGACGGTGACGGTCGGGGCCCCCGTCGGTTCCGCGAGCCCGGCGTCGACGACCGTCGTCTCGAGGCCGAGCCGCTCGACGACCGCCCGGGTGACGACGGCCGGCGTCGGACAGCCGGTCGGCGAGACGGGAACGACCGGGGACCGGACGGTCCGGCCGTAGGTCAGGATCTCGCTGTCGGCGCTCGGCGTGTGGACCATGAGTTCGGGGTCGGCCCCGGCCGCGCTGATCCCGTCGATCTCGGCGGTGCGGGTGATCCCGGCACAGAGGACGAGTCGCGTCATTGCCCCGTGTTCCGCACAAACGGACTTCAACCCCGCGGTCGGACGGGGACGATCGCACCCCGGGCCGACCCGTCGGACGTGCGCGGTCGCCGGGGACGCCGCGCTCGTTTCACGGATCGCGCGGCGGTGCATCCCGCCCCCCACCCGGAAGAACGCCCCCGTCGGGCATAGCGATACGCGCCGACGAACTCGACACGCCGTGTCGACCCCCGAAGACGCCACCGCGGTTCGTCGCGATCACCGCCCGGACCCCCGACAGCCGCAGTCGCCGCCCGGCCGTCGGGCCGCCAGTCCGGCCGCGTCGATCAAACCCGACGGATCACCCAGAGGGCGGCGAGGCCGCCGAGCACGACGACGAACCAGTAACTCGTCAGCCGGTAGATCGTCGTGACCGCGAGCGCGTCGGCGGTCGAAAGCGCCGTGAGCGCGGTCAACAGCGCGACGAGCGTCCCCTCGATGGCGGCGAGTCCGCCCGGCAGCGGCGCCGACCCGGCGATGACGGACACCGGAACGAGAAAACAGACCAGCAGGACCGAGACGGGCGTCCCGATCGCGAGCCCCGAGAAGTACAGCGGGATCGCAAACAGCACCCACCCGACGTAGCCGAAGGCGACTGCCACGACGAGCGCCCGCGGGTCCGTCGCGATCACCTCGAGGGACCCATAGAGGCTGTCGATCCGGTCGCGGGCCGACGGGATCGACAGCCGCGACGTCCGACGCGCGAACGGGCCGAGGGCCCACAGTACGCCGTCCCGAACCCGTTCGCGGAACCGCCAGCCGACGACCGTCGCGAACGGGAGCGCGACCGCGAGCGAGACGAGCACGAGCGCGAACCGCTCTATGACCCCCGAGACCCGGGCGGTAAAGAGCAGATACCCGAGACCGACCAACCCGACGGTGAAGAAGGGCAGAAGCCGGATCAGGTCCGCGGTGACGACGCTCGCGAGGCTCTGTTCGTACGTCGCCTCGGTGTCCCGCGAGAGGACGTACGCGATGAACGGCTCCCCGCCCGCCTGCCCCATCGGGGTCACGTAGTTCGCGAACGTCGCGGCGAAGAAGGTCACGACGAGTTTCCGGTACGGGACCGAGACGCCCGCCGCGGAGAGGACGGCCTGCCAGGTCTTGGTCCACGCCGCCAGACACAGCACCGACGAGAGGCACGCGAGGAGGACCCACCCGGGGCGGGCCGTCCGGAGCCGCGAGAGCGTCCGTTCCCACCCGACGCCCACGACCAACAGCCCCACGAGTGCGATCGCGACCGCGAACCCCAACAGCGTCTTCAGGAGCCGTCCGCGCGTGGTTCCCGCGGGCGTCGACTTACCCATCGGTGTTGCGAACCGGCGGAGTCACGCGCCAGTTTTCGTGACCTGATACCACTCGCCGCTCCAGGTGAGCGCGTACTCGAAGGCCGCCTTGACGGTCAGGATCCCGTGACCCAGGTACACGAGGGGGACGAACGCGAGCGTCCAGGACGGGCGGCCGACCCGCCCGTCGAGCGCGTCGCGGCTCCAGACGCCGAGGATCACCGCCAGGATCGACCCGAAGGGGAGGAGAACGCTCCCCGGATCGATCAGCGTCAAAAAGAGCGCGTGCGAGGCGAGCACCAACAGCGTGCCGCCGGCGAGGAGGGCACCGACGGCCCGGCCGACGGCGACGGCGTCCGTGAGGCCGCGGGGTCCTTCGAGGGCCTCCCGGAGGCGCACGTGGACGACCTGTATGTGGCCGATCCGCCAGCGTTTGCGCTGTCCCCAGAGGTCACGCAGGGTGTGTGGCGCCTCCATGGAACTCGTACACCGGCGGTTCTGTGCGACCGTGAGGTCGGCGCGGTGACACTGATGCGAGAAGTAGATGTCCTCGGTCAGCACGTCGGCGTAGCCGCCGACCGCGTCGAAGGCCTCCCGAGTGAACCCGGTCGCGGAGCTCTGACAGTGGGTGAACCCGACGAATTCGCCGATCAGGTAGGCCGACTGCACGACCACGCGTTCGCAGTAGGCGAGCGTCTCGATCGCCCCGGTCGGGCGGGGGATCCGCCGCCCCTGGAAGACGTCCGCCCCGTCGAGAAGCGCCTCCATCGCGGTGCCGACGAACCCCGTCGAGGCGCGCTCGTCGGCGTCGAAGACGACGAAGTGATCCGCGTCGCTGTGTTCGACCGTGCAGTTGATGGCCGTCGCCTTCGACCCCGGTCGGTCGTTGACGAGGCACTCGACCGGCCCGTAGCGCTCGGCGAGCTCCGCCGCACGCGTTCGGGTCCGCTCGTCGTCCGGTTCGACGACGACCGCGATCTCGAGGGGGTCGTAGTCGTTCTCGAGGAGGCTGGTGACGCTCTCGGCGACGACGTCGGCGTCCCTGTAGGCGGGCACGATCGCTTGCACCGGCGGACCGGACGTGATCCGGCCGCCGGAATCGCCCCGCCAGACGTCGTAGACGAGCAGAGAGCCCGTAAACGCGACCGCGACGGTGAACAGCCCGACGTAGACGGCCCCTTCGACGAAGACGACGACGAAGAGCGGCTGGACGGCGACCGTCCAGATGTCCCCACCCGTGACGAAGCCGGCGACGAGGAGGGCGGCGATCCCGAGCCACGTCCCGGCGTTTTCGGCGATGCGATCGAGTCCCGGCATTATCGTCTGGTTTTAGCGATCCTCGAATATTTAAACTACCGCAATCCGATTCGTCCCCGGGTGCCGATCGGACCCCATCGAGTTCCGTCTCCCCTCGCGTATCGGTTCCGATACGTAATTGACGCCGAAGCACCCACAGACGCGCATGGGATTCGACGACTGGGTCTCCGTCTCCGCCGAGAAGATCCGAAAGAAGGGGGCCGAGGGGCTCGGCGACGTCGCCTACGACCTCTACGCTGGCCTGTGGTGGCTCGCCTGGCCGCTTCCGCGCGGAACGAACGTCTACGAACGCGAGTGGGACCTCCTCGTCATCCTCGACGCCTGCCGCGTCGACCTCCTCCGATCGGTCGCCGACGAGTACGAGTTCCTCGGCGACATCGAGCGCGTCGAGTCGGTCGGCAGCATGTCGAAGGAGTGGATGGCGAAGACGTTCACCGACGAGTACGCCGACGAGGTGGCCGAGACGGCCTACGTCACGAGCAACGTCTTCTCGGAGCGGATACTCGACGGCGACCGCTTCGGGACCTTCGAGGAAGTGTGGCGCGACGGGTGGGACGAGGCGGCCGGCACCGTCCTCCCGCGGACGATGACGGACCGCGCGATCCGGATCGCCCGCGAGGACGCCCCCGACCGGATGATCGTCCACTACGTCCAGCCGCACCACCCGTTCGTCGGTCTCGATTTGGGGTTCGACGCCGACCCGTTCGGCCCGGCGCTTTCGGACACCGTCGTCGACGCGCTCCGGAAAGACAAGATCGACCGGGAGACGTTCTGGGAAGCCTATCAGGACAACCTGCGGTTGGCACTCGACGACGTCGAACTCCTGCTCTCGAACGTCGACGCCGACCGCGTCGCGATCACGGCCGACCACGGCGACGCCCTCGGCGAGTGGGGGATCTACGACCACCCCGTCGGCTGTCTGCACCCCGCGGTCCGGACGGTGCCGTGGACGACCACGACCGCGACCGACCGCGAAACGCACGACCCCGATATCGACCGCGAAACCGGCGACTCCGACGTCGAGGAGCGCCTCCAGGCGCTGGGATACGTCGGCTAGGGTCCGACGGCGCGACCCGATCAGCCGGTGACCGGCGTCGCCTCGCGCCGGAACTCCGCGAGTCGGTCCTCGATCCACGAGAGGAACTCGGGGTCGGTGCTCTCGACGAGCGCGTGCGGGCGCCCGTCGACGCCGACCGCGAGCGCTCCGGTTTCGCCGAGCCGTCCGAGCATGAACCCGAACGGCTCCGGGTAGGCGTACAGCTCTACGGCGTCCGATTCGCGGGTGGCGGCGTGTGCCTCGGCGTACTCCGGATGCGACGCGGCCTCCTCGATGGCCGACGCCGGCAGGATCACCTCGACGTCGAGGGCGGGCTCCGACCCGACCCGTTCGGCGAGTTGGGCGACGCTCTTGGCCTCGACGGACGGCGCCATCTCCCGGATCGTCGTCGCCGACGACCGCAACTGGAGCACCCGATCGAGCAGCGCGTAGGGGCTGGTCTCGCTCGCGAGGGTGAGTTCGGCCCCGCGGAGGAGTTCGGGATCGACGGGGAGCCGATCCGAATCGAGGTGTCCCAACACCGGGCGGTACGCGTCGGCGAGGTCGGCCGTCCGGCGGTAGTCGTCGTAGGCGTCCGCGATCGCCGATCCGAACGCGGTCGCGACGTAGCCGCCGTCGCGCTCGGCGAGGTAGCCGCGCTCGGTGAGCGCACCGACGATCCGGGTGACTGTCCGGCGCGAGGCGTCGACGCGGGACTCGAGTTCGTATCGATCCAGCGGTCCCGCCTCGCACAGCGCGGCGAGGATCTCGGTTCGGTTGTCGGACCGCAACAGGAAGGCCAGTTCGTCGTCGGGCCGGGGCATGCGTTATCCGATGTCGGGTAGATCCTGCCGGAAATAAACTGTCGGGGAAGGCTCGAACGGTGACCGCGGCTACCGTCGGACGACGAACACCGACAGATCCGAAAAGGCCGTTTCCTCCCGGGAGTCGACGTCGGCGGCCAGCTCCGACAGCG
>Ga0209965_1000857_pt1 | contig 10740 bp, 12 predicted proteins | sample SalPon2_B_H2O_MG_FD_185707 | JGI IMG/M metagenome (GOLD analysis project Ga0209965, IMG submission 185707) | Salt pond water microbial communities from South San Francisco under conditions of wetland restoration - Salt Pond MetaG R2_B_H2O_MG... | ecosystem: Environmental > Aquatic > Non-marine...
GCGGCGCAGCGTCGGGAACTCGATGTCGGTCGCGAGTAGGAACGCCGACACCGCGAGGCGGTAGGTGTCCCCGTCGTCGATCGGCGTCCCGGTGACGGTCGCCTCGCACAGCCCGCCGTCGGCGTGGTCGTAGCGCAGTTCGGCCCCCGAGACGTGGGCGTGCCACCAGTCGGCCTCGCCGAACCCCGGGGTGTCGGCCGCTTCCGCGAAGACCGACCGCAGCTCCGAGCCCGCCAGTTCGGCGACCACGAGCGGTTCGTCGAACGGGACGAGGCCGACGAGGTCGGCGGCCGTGACTGTCCCGGACAGCGGCGGGCCGGTCCTGATCCCGCCGCTGTTTTGCAGTCCGACCACGGGGGGATCCGTCCCGAGTTCGCGGACCGCCGCCCACCGGTAGGCGTCGGCGACGAAGTTCCCGACGCGACTCTCGCCCCGGAACGCCTCGGCGTCCGTCCGGGCGATCGGCTCCGAGACCCGGCCGACGACGGCGTCGAGGCCGGCCCCCGCGAGTCGGTCCCGATACCGGGCCGCCAGGTCGGCGTCGACGGGGCCGTCGGTGACGTCGTGACGCGTCACCTCGCCGGTCGGGAGGTCGATCTCCAACAGCGTTCGGCCGCCGCTTCCGGGGCGGGTAAGCACCGTCTCGCCGATGCGTTCGATCCGCTCGGAGTGGACGTGCCCGCCGAGGACGACGTCGACGTCGCAGGTCGCGGCGAGGCGGTCGTCCTCCCGGCCGAGATGCGACAGCGCGACGACGTGATCGACCCCGCGCTCGCGGAGCGCCCCGGTCGCCTTCCGGGCCGCGGGGATCGGATCGACGAACGCGAGGTCGCCGTCGTCTCCGATCGACGGCGTGGTCGGGTCGGTCACCCCGAAGAACCCGACCGTCGAATCGCCGACCGACTCGACGCGCCACGGATCGACGCCGGCGAAGGCCTCCCCGCCACGGCGGACGTTGGCCGAGAGCCACCGCTGTGGCGACCGGCGGACGATCTCCGCCGTCCGGTCGGGGCCGAAATCGAAGTCGTGGTTGCCGAACGTCTCGACGTCCGGCGAGACGGCTTCGAAGAACTCCAGGGCGATCGCCCCCTCCGAGACGAGCGGGAGGACGCCGGGGGCGACGTTGTCGCCGGTGCCGCAGACGAGCGTCCGGTCGTCGCGGAGCGACTCGATCGTCCCGGCGAGGCCGGCGATCGTCGCGGGATCGTCGTGGGCGTTCTCGATGTCCGAGTAGTGCAACAACCGCACGCACGACGGTACGGCGTTCGGGGACAAAACCGTATCGTCGGCGGGGAAGGCGGGACCGACCCCGCGTCGGTAGCGATCGTGAGCGTTTTGTCCGCCGCCGCCCCACGTCCGGTATGGACGAACGAGTCGGCCCCGACGGGGCGACGCTGTATCTCTCCTCGGAGGTCGAGAAGGGCAACAAGGGGCCGTTCCGCGTCGTCTACGCCGATTCGGACGGCGAGCGCCGCTGGGGCTTTTTTTGCACGAACTGCGAGTCCTTCGATACCGCCGTCGACTCGATGGGGCGCATCCAGTGTAACCGCTGTTCGAACTTCCACAAGGCCGAGGAGTGGGACGCCGCCCACGAGTGAGCGCGCCGGGCGGGGACGCTCCCGGCGGCCGGGACGTCCGGCGGCCCCGGGCGGACGCCGGAATACATATCACACAGTCCTACAAAGGGGGCACAAAGGATGGCCGAAGGAGATGACCAGCCGACGGTTCTTGTCGTCGAGGACGAGCGCGCCCTCATCGAACTGTACGTTCGGTGGCTGGAGGACGACTACGATGTTCTGACCGCCGACGGCGGCGAAGCGGCGCTCGAGCAGTTCGGGGACGACGTCGACGTCGTGTTGCTCGACCGGCTGATGCCGGGGATGAGCGGCGACGAGGTACTCGAAGAGATCAGAGCGCAGGAGTCCGACTGCAAGGTCGCGATGGTGACGGCGGTCGAGCCCGACTTCGACGTCATCAGCATGGGGTTCGACGACTACCTGACCAAGCCCGTCGAGCGCGGCGAACTCCTCGAGACGATCGACCGGTTGCTGTCGCGGACGCAGTTCGACGACATCGAACAGGAACTGTACGCCCTCTCGTCGAAGCAGGCGGCGTTGCGGGGCTCGAAGCCGAAGGAGGAACTCGAGGAGAACGAGGAGTTCGCCGAACTGCAGGCCCGGATCGACGAGCTCAGAACCGACCTCGACACGACGATGCCGGGGATGGACGACGACGACTTCGTGGCGATGGTCCGGGACATCGAGTCGGACGACTCCGACGAGGGGGGCTCCGGCGTAGAGGGTGGTGAGCGGTGAGCTACCGCGCGAACGACTTCGGGGGCGCGTCGGCGTTCGACGACGGCGTGAGCCTGCTGTTGACCGGCTCGTCGACGGAGACAACCGAGGGGCTGCTCGACGTCGTCGCGCCCGCGACGGACGAACGGGCCGTCGTCATTACGATGAACAGCGGGGCCAAGACCGTCGTCAACGAACTCGAACGCCGGGGAGCCGACCGCGATCAGATCGGCATCATCGACTGTACGAACGCCGAGACCGATGTCCAGGGCGTGCCGGTCCGGCACCTGAACTCGCCGGGCGACCTGACCGGCATCAGCCTCGAGTTCGCGAAACTGCTCGGACAGGACGGCGAAAGCGAGTCGATCCGGGCCCGCGTCGGCGTCGCGTCGGTCTCGACCGCGCTGATGTACACCGAACTCCGGACGATGTTCCGGTTTCTCCACGTCTTCACCGCCAGGATCAGGTCCGGAGAGATGCTCGGCGTCTTCTCGATGGACCCGACCATGCACGACGAGAAGGCCCACAACACGATCCGTGCGGTGTTCGACTGCGAGGCCGAGATCAGCGACGGGGACGCCTCGCTGTCCGGGACCGGCTACGAGTAGGCCGCTCACATCTCGATCCGTTCGACCAACTCGTCGCCGCTGTGGGTGTTGATCGCGACGATCCGGACGTCGTCTTCGATTCCCGAGCCCCGAAGCTTGTGTTTCAGCAGTTCGTCGACCTGGTACACCCCCGCGGCGTCGATCATCTCGATCTCGACCATGACGGGGGCGTTCTCGCCCGCCCGCAACGTGACGCTGGTGATCGCGCGGCTCGAGATGGTGTTGATCCCCCGGCCGCCCTCCTCGTACGGGATCCGGGACCGGCCGCGCTCCATGTCGAGGGCGTCGGCGACCCGGACGACGCCCGCCTCGGTCGTCAGCGGCGTCTCCTCGGTGTGGTGACAGAGGATCGCGTGGAGCACTTCGCCCTTGAGTCGGACGGCCTCGCCGACGCCGTAGCGGTCGGCCTCGCCGAGGATCCGATCGAGGACGTCCGCCGCCAGCGGGATCGAGTAGTAGGGGTGGTCGTGCCGGTGGACGACGTGACCGATGTCGTGCAGCGTCGCGGCGAGCGCGACGACGACGGCCTCGTCGGCCTCCTCGAGCCCCTGCCCGAGCGCGCCGTTGAACGCGACGCCCCCCGCCTTCAGGAGATCGTACAGCCGCAGCGCCGCGTCCCGAACGATCTCGACGTGTTTCGCCCCGTGGTCGTTGTACCCCATTCTCGAAACCGGATTGACGTTTTGGGCCTCGAGGTACGCGAGGACCTCCTCGTCGGCCCGGAGGGTTTCGAGGATGTCGTTGACCGGGCCGTCCGGGAACGCGTGCTCGGCCTCGGGGTCGTACCGGTTGTCGCTTTCGTCGGGCGCGTCGCTCATGCTATCACCGACGGTTGGGGGTCTAAAAAAGGGCGTGGCAGGGGTTTCGTCTCGATCAGTCCGATACCCCGGAGGGAGCGTCGACCCGTTCCGGGCCGGGGGCGGCGCCGCGCCTCAGGCGTCCCCGGCCGCGGCCTCGAGTTCGTCGTAGTCGGGTTCGACGCCGGGGTCGTCGGAGACCCACGCGTACGTGATCGTGCCGTCGTCGTCCACGACGAACACCGAGCGTTTGGCGACGCCGGAGATGCCGAGGTCGGCGAAGTCCATGACGACGTCGTAGGCCTCGATGACTTCCTTGTTGGTGTCGCCGACGAGCGGGAAGTTGAGTTCGTTCTGTTCGGCGAACTCGCCGAGCGAGAACGGCGAGTCGATGCTGATGCCGTACAGCGACGCGCCCGCGTCGGCGAGCGAATCGAGCCGATCGCGGAGCGTGGTCATCTCGCCGGTGCAGACGCTCGTGAACGCGCCGGGGAAGAACGCGAGCACGACTGGGCCGTCGCCGAGCGCCTCCGAGAGCGTGAACTCGGAGATGTCGCCGTCCGGTGTTCGCATCGGTGCTGTGAAATCGGGGGCGGCGTCGCCTTCTCGTGCCATACGGCCTCCAACGCCCGGAGGCGTTGTGTGCGTTTCGGTTCCGGCCGCGTGGCTGCCCCTCTGGCGGAGCGAGCCGCGGCCGGGGGAAAAGCCTACAAGTACCCCCACGAAGGTCGAGGTATGACACAACCGCTGTTTATCGGTGGCCTGGGTCCGCCCGAGCTGCTGTTGATCGCCGGCGTACTGATCCTGCTGTTCGGAGCCAGCAAGCTCCCGAAACTCGCCCGGTCGATGGGGACGGCGACCGGCGAGTTCAAGAAAGGCCGCGAGGAGGTCGAGGACGAACTCGAGGAGATGCGAGAAGGTGACGACGAGTCCGTCGAGGCCGACCCCGACCCCGAGCGCGAGCCCGTCGAAACGGATCCCGAGCGCGAGCCCGAGCGATCCGGAACGTAACCCGTTCGGGGGCTCGTTTCCCCGGGCGTCCGGCGCCGAGGAAAAAGCCTATAATCGCGACTGAATTACGCTCACATAGCGATGGTATCCATGTTTCCGCTCCAGTTCGGGATCCCCGGCGGCCCGGAACTGCTCGTCATCCTGTTGATCGCAGTCCTGTTGTTCGGCGCGAACAAGATTCCGAAACTCGCCCGTTCGACGGGAGAGGCGATGGGGGAGTTCCAGAAGGGACGCGAGGAGGTCGAACAGGAACTCCAGGAGATGCGCGATGGGCCCACGGAGGCCGACGGCTCGCTCGAGACCGAGGAGGAACCGGCAGTCGAGGCGGCGACCACCGAAGGGGGAACGGCCGCGGACGAGACGACTGCCGACGAGACAGAGGCGGACGAAGAGGAGGACGCGGACGCCACCGTCGAGGACGTCGGGATCGAGGACGCCGAAACGGACGAGGAGACGAACTGAGCGCGCGATCGGTTCGTGCGTGGCGTCGGCGCGAACCGACCCGAGCGCGCGGGTTTCGAGACTGTGGGCGTGTGGCCTAGCGGATCAGGGCGAGAGGTTCCTAACCTCTAGAGCGCGGGTTCGAATCCCGCCACGCCCGCTTCGTGGTTCCTCACTTCGTTCGGAACACACTCGCGGGCGTGGCGTAGATCGCGAAGCCTTCGGCTTCGCTCACTCCCACCACGCCCGCTTTTTAAGTAAACCGGTGGATCTTCATAACTTTCTCGGGGGGTTCTGACTCTATTCCTCGCGTACTCCTGTCCCGCCCTCATTTTTAAGTCGGCGCCGTTTGTTTATAAACGGCCCCGGAGACGAAACTGCAAAGACGCGCCCCCCGGAGAGACAGGTATGAAAGCGACCGCGAAGGCCCACCCGATCCAGGGCCTCGTCAAGTACCACGGAATGCGAAACGAGGAGCTCCGGCTCCCGTATCACGACTCGATCTCCGTCTGTACCGCGCCGAGCCACACCACGACGACCGTCGAGTTCGACCCCGACCTGTCGGCGGATCGCTACGTCGTCGACGGCGAGGACGTCGAGGGGCGCGGCGCGGAACGGATCGACAGCGTCGTCGAGCACGTCCGCGAGTTGGCGGGGGTCGATCACCGGGTTCGCTTCGAATCCGAGAACGACTTCCCGACGAACATCGGGTTCGGCTCCTCCTCGTCGGGCTTTGCGGCGGCGGCCGTCGCGCTCGTTGAGGCCGCGGGGCTGGAGATGACGCTGCCGGAGATCTCGACGGTCGCCCGCCGGGGCTCGTCGTCGGCGGCCCGGGCGGTCACCGGCGCGTTCTCGCACCTCCGGACGGGGCTCGACGACGCCGACTGCCGGTCCGAGCGCATCGAGACCGGGTTGGAGGAGGACCTCCGGATCGTCGCCGCGGAGATCCCGGCGTTCAAACACACCGAGGAGGCCCACGAGGAGGCCGCAGAGAGCCACATGTTCGAGGCCCGAATGGCCCACATCCACGAGCAGATCGCGACGATGCGGCACGCCCTCCGGGAGGGGGACTTCGAGGGGGCGTTCGAACTCGCCGAACACGACTCGCTGTCGCTTGCGGCCACGACGATGACGGGCCCGGCGGGGTGGGTGTACTGGGAGCCCGAGACCCTCTCGGTGTTCGAGACCGTCCGGGAACTCCGCGAGGAGGGCGTGCCGGCGTACTTTTCGACGGACACCGGCGCATCGGTGTACGTCAACACGACCGCAGCGCACGTCGACCGGGTCGAATCGGCGATCTCGGACCTCGGCGTCGGGACGCGGGTCTGGTCGGTCGGGGGTCCGGCGTCGGTCCTCGGCGAGGACGCGGCCCTGTTTTGATCGGCGCGCGGCCCCGACGACCGCGTCCGCGCCGATCGACTCCGGAAACAATACCCTAAACAACCCCTGCCTCGTTGGGAGGGATACGTGTCAGCCAGTCTGCTCCCGGTCATCGCCGTCATCCTCGTTTCGGGACTCGCCGTGCAGTTGCTCGCCCACCGGCTGAAGGTCCCGAGCGTCATCTTTTATCTCCTCATCGGCTTCGTGTTGGGGCCCGAAGTGTTGGGTCTCGTCACGCTCGACACCTTCGGGAACGGACTGGAGATCATCGTCGGTATCAGCGTGGCGATCATCGTCTTCGAGGGCGCGTTCGCGCTCCAGATCGATCGCATCCGGGGCGCCTCGACGGTCTCGTTCCGGCTGGTGACGATCAGCGCGCTCGTGATGTTTCTCGGCACGGCCGCGGCCGTCCGGTTCTTCGAGGCCGCCTCGTGGGAGATCTCGCTCCTCATCGGGGCGTTGCTCGTCGCGACGGGCCCGACTGTCATTACGCCGATTCTCAACGTCGTGCGGGTCAGAGACCACGTCGCGACCGCCCTGGAGACGGAGGGGATCGTCAACGACGTGACGGCCGCAATCGTCGCCGTGGTCATCTTCGAGACGCTGTTGCTCGACGACCTCGGCGTCCCGGCGACCGTCTTTTCGTTCCTCGAGCGCTTCGGCGTCGGCGTGGGCGCGGGCGTCCTCGCGACGGTCGCTATCTACCTCCTGTTGCACAGCGACCTCGTTCCGGAACGGGACGTTCAGGCCTCCCAGTTTCTCGTGTTGGCGGCGGCCGTCGGGGCGTTCGCGGCCGCCGAGGCCGTCGCCGCCGAGGCGGGGATCGCGGCGGCGGCGACGAGCGGGATCATCCTCGGAAACATCGATCTGAAGAACCGCGAGGAGATCGAGCAGTTCACCGAGAACGCGACGCTCATCGTGTTGTCGTTCGTGTTCATCTCGCTGGCGGCGCTGATCGACGTCGAGGCGATCCTGCAACTCGGCGTCGGCGCGATCGCGATCGTACTCACGATCATGCTCGTGCTTCGGCCGCTGGGGGCGCTCATCGCCACCGTCGGCGTCGAGCGGTTCACGTGGCCCGAACGGCTCTTCATCGCCGGCGTCGGCCCCCGCGGTATCATCCCGGCCAGCGTGGCGACGCTCTTCGCGATCGAGCTGGAGCTGGCGGGCAACGTCGAAGCCGGGCAACTGCTCGTGGGGACGGTGTTCGCCGTCATCATCGTGACGGTCGCGATCGAGGCCGGACTCGCACGACAGATCGGAGACGCCCTCGGAGTGTCACCAATGCGTACCATAATCATCGGCGGCGGCCGGGTCGGCCGGGCGCTCGCCACACGACTGGAGAACAGAGGCGAGTTCGTCGTCCTCGTCGAGGGCGACGCGGACGAGATCGAGCAGGCCCGGTCGGAGGGCTTTACGGTGTACGAGGGGGACGGCACCGACACGCAGGTGCTCCGCAGAGCGGGCATCGACGACGCGAAACGGTTCATTGCGGCCACCAGAGACGACGACATCAACCTCCTGGCGTGTCAACTCGCCATCACCACGTTCGGCATCGAGGCGGTGTACTCGCAAGTAAACGAGCCGGAGAACGTCGACGCCTTCCGGAGCATCGGCGTGACCGCCGTCGACTCCCCCACCGCGACCGCGGTGGCCATCGACGACGAGATCGAGCGCCCGGCGATCACCCACTGGATGAACGAGTTGGGCGACAGCCACGACGTCCAGGAAGTCGAGGTGACCTCCGAGGAGTTCACCGGCAAGAGCATCGAGGAACTCAACTCGGAGATCCCGGACGGCTGTTTCATCGCCATCGTCAGCCGGAACGGCGACAACGACGTGCCGTCGGCGGACCGCATCATCGAGCACGGCGATCGCCTCACGTTCGTCGGCGACGCGGGTGCGGTCAAGCGGGCGATGAACCGGTTCCACCCCCACGACTGATACTGATAGACGAACTCACATGACACCGACGCAGGAGTGATCCGCCGGTCGCTCCGTCGAACGGCGTGCTCCTCCTGGGTCGTGTGTCCGTTCGTTTGTCCGTCAGTACGAGACGGGCCCCGAACGCACCGCCGGCAGACGTCCGTCTGCCGGGGCGATACGCCTACGTAGCCGGGGAAACACGTTCGATCCGTGAGCGAGCACTACGTCGGCAGCGTGGCCCGGGACGGAGCGTGGCTCGCCGTCGCCTACACGGCCGATGGGTTCGACCACGCCGCCGTCTTCGACGGGGTGGGCGAACTCTGGACCCGATACGAGGAGTCGGCTAACCGGATCGCGATCGACGTCGCGATCGGGCTCGAGACGGCGAGTGCCCCCCGGCCGAACGAGCGGGCGGCCCGGGCGTTGCTCGGCGAACGCGACGACGCGGTCGTCCCGGCCCCTGTCCGGGAAGCGGCGAAGAAGCACCGCTACCGGGCCGCAAACAGGGTCCACGAGCGGAAGACGGGGTCGGGACTCCCCCGTCGAGCCTTCGAACGCGCGTCCGTCGTCGCCTCCGTCGACGAGTTCCTCGACGCCATCGACGACGCTCGTCCGGTCTTTTTCGAGGCCAACCCGGAGCTGTGTTATCTGGCCTTCGCCGGCGACGCCCCGAGCGAATCGCCGGAAATCGCGTCGGGGTACGCGGAACGGATGCGCGCGCTCGCCGGGTTCGACCGCGACGCGCCGCCGACGGTCCAGTCGGTCGCCGAGGCGACCGAGGGCTTTCGGGTCCCGATCCCCGCCGTCCTCGACGCCGTCGCGCTCGGGTTGACCGCGTGTCCGGGACCCGGATCGCTCCGGTCGCTCCCGGCCGATCCGCCGACGGACGAGCGGGGGCTCCCGATGCGATACGTCTACCGAAGCGGGACTGCCCTCTCGGAGTGAACGCGGGGAAACCAGGCCGGCGTATCAGAACGTGTAGTCGTCGCCCTCGTCGGTTCGGGCGGCGGGGTCCTGCTGGTCGTCGGTCATCTGCGTGAACAGGTCCTCGTCGGGTTCGTCCGTCGTCTCCGCCGGAGCGTACGCCGAAACGCCCATCGAGAGGAGTTCCTCGACCGCCTGTTCGCGGTTGAGAAACTCACCCTGATCGACCAGGCGGGCGATCTCGCTGTCGATTCGGTCGGGCAACGACACTTCCACTTCTGGCATACCCCTCGGTTCGAGGTTCAGTTATGTAAGCCCTCTGTTCACCGCAACGCGAGCGCCGGCCGGTCGATCGCCGGAGAGGGGACGTGAACGGCCGGTCGGCGCGAACCGGCATCGAGACGGCGAGCGGTACGCCCCATCGACAGTTTTTATATCGTCGTTCCCGGAGTTCGGGACACCGCGCGAGGTTCGGGGTCGGCTGCCGCGTCTCCGCTGCCCGGCGGGCGGCGACCGCCCGGTTTGGCCGTTCGCCGTCCCATCGGACGCCCCCGTTCGCCTCCCGCAGCACGCATGGCACTCGACACGCTCTCGGGCGTTCTCGGTGCGATCACCGAGGACGTCCGGACGGCACGGACGAAGGATCCGGCGGCGCGGAGCGCCGTCGCCGTCGCGCTGTTGTACTCCGGGCTCCACGCCGTCTGGGGGCACCGCATCGCCCACGCGCTCTGGACCCGTGGTTTCCGGTTCAGCGCCCGCTTTCTCTCGCAGGTCGTGCGCTTTCTCACCGGCGTCGAGATCCACCCGGCCGCCGACATCGGCCGGCGGCTGTTCATCGACCACGGGGCCGGCGTCGTGATCGGCGAGACCGCCGAAGTGGGCGACGACGTCCTCCTGTATCACGGCGTCACGCTCGGCGGCGACTCGATGCGCCGCGAGAAGCGCCACCCGACCCTCGGGGACGGCGTCACCGTCGGCGCGAACGCGACGCTGCTCGGCGACATCTCGGTCGGCGAGGCCGCGTCGGTCGGGGCCGGCAGCGTCGTCGTCGAGGACGTCTCCCCGGGCGTGACGGTGGCCGGCGTCCCCGCCGACCCCGTCGACGACGGCGAGCGATCCCGGCGGGCGCGGTCCCGTTAGACGGCCCGATCGGGCGTTCGGACGCCGGCCCACCAGACGAGTTTTTACCCGTCGGAGCCGTCGTGCGTCTGTGAGTCCCCCACACGACGCGCTCGCGGCCGACCCCGCGCTCGCCCCGCTGATCGAACGGTACGGTCGCCTCGAACTCGAGCCCGCCGAGGACATGTTCCGACGGCTCGTGGTCTCGATCCTCCGACAGCAGGTGTCGATGCCGTCCGC
>Ga0209965_1000860_pt1 | contig 10737 bp, 15 predicted proteins | sample SalPon2_B_H2O_MG_FD_185707 | JGI IMG/M metagenome (GOLD analysis project Ga0209965, IMG submission 185707) | Salt pond water microbial communities from South San Francisco under conditions of wetland restoration - Salt Pond MetaG R2_B_H2O_MG... | ecosystem: Environmental > Aquatic > Non-marine...
GACGCTGTTGTACCCGCGTATCTCCCCGCAAATCGAATCGTACTCCGCGCTGTGGATCTCGAGTTGGACGACTCCGGACGGGCTGCACGTCGTCGCGGCGAGCACCCGAAACCCGGTCTCCGGGTAGCCCCTCGAAACCTCGCCGATCCAGACGGATCCCGGGACCGTGATCGTGAGTTTGGTGTATGGCATGGTGTGACGACGCCCCGTTGGGGGTCGCGCCTACCTATGGGTGCCTTCCCGACACAAGAGTCGATTGACGCGAACATGTTCGTCTCACCCCACCTCGGGTCGTGCTCGGCCCCTCGAACGCGGTAGCCGACCCGTCGCATCGACGGCCCCGGCCGAAGACGTTCGAAGGCGGGTCGCTTCCGGAATGGAACGACGCCCACCTCGCACGAACGGCTGTTCGATCAAGCTCCGATCGGCGACGGATCGGGCCGTTTCGCCGTTCTGCGGCCCCCGTCAGTGAAACCCGATGTTCGCCGGGTCGGTGTCCCGGTCGAACGTCACCTCGAACACGCCGTTGTTGAAACTCGTCCGTGCGGATTCCGCGTCGACGTAGGCGGGCAGGTCCGCACGCGTGCGGAACGGGCGGGGATCGGTCGCGGCACGGATCGCCACGGTCCGGCCGTCGCACCGGACGTCGATGTCCCCACGTTCGGCGTCGGGGATGTCGGCGACGACGCGGATCTCGTCGTCGTACTGGTGGACGTCGACCGGTGCTGACTCGCCGCCGGTCATCCCGGACAGCATCTCCTCTATGCCGTCGAAGACACCGGGGGAATCGTCGTCGTCGTCCGAGTTCCGTCTCATCGCCCACGTTAGGGCAGTTGTCCGGATAAGGCTTCGGTGCGGCCCGGTTGCGGTGTTCCGCCGCGGTCGACAACGTATTTGATGCTCGCAGCATCCGTGTTCGGTTAAGCGGAGAAACCAACAGGCAGCGCTCTGGTGACGAAGCTATCGTTGTAGACCGCGTGGGGAGAGAATGTGTTCAAGCAACTCTCCCCGGATCTCATACGACGGCGGTTGACTTCCCTGTTTCCAGCCGAGCTAATCGAAGACATCGCGCGCGAGCGCGATGTCGTCCAGCGTGACCGGAAGATCGACATCACGATGCTCGTCTGGACGCTGATCATGGGCTTCGCCGTCGACGGCGAAGCCCGTACCATCGCCGGATTTCAGCGTGCATACTCCGCAGCAACCAACCAGACCGTTGCCCGCTCAAGCTTCTATGATCGGTTCACGCCAGCCCTCGCAGCACTGTTGAGCGACCTCCTCGAGCACGCTCTCGAGGAGGTCGCGGTTCCTCACACGATCGCGCCACAGTTCGAGTTGTTTCGAGAGGTGCTGATCGCCGATGCAACCGTGTTCAGGTTGCATCGGCTTCTCGATGCGTTTCCAGCCACTCACGCGGATCAATCCGGCGCGAAACTCCACGTCGTGCAGAACGCGACCAAGCAGATGATCGAACAGTTCAAGCTCACCGATGAACGCACCCACGAGAGCAGCCAGCTCCGCACCGGGAGCTGGCTGCGAGGCCGGCTGTTACTGTTCGATCTGGGCTTCTACAGTTTCCGCCGGTTCGCGCTGATCGAAGAGAACGGCGGCTTCTTCCTGACTCGGCTGAAGTCGAACGCAAATCCGTTGATCGTCGGAGAGCGACGGAAATGGCGCGGGCGCGCCATTTCCTTGCCTGAGCGTCGTCTTCGGGACGTTCTGGGAGATCTTACTCGGGAGATCATCGACGTAACCGTGGAGATCGAGTTCAAACGGCGGGCATACGCTGGGAAGCAGTCAACCGATTCGATGGAGTTTCGCGTCGTCGGTGTCCGCAACGAGGACACCGACGACTACCACCTGTACGTGACGAATCTGCCCGATGAGTTCACTCCGAGGCAGGTCGCGGCGCTGTACGGGTTGCGGTGGGAAGTGGAGTTGCTGTTCCGGGAACTGAAGTCGCTGTATGGGCTGGAGAAGTTCCAGACGAGTGATCCAGCGATCGTCGAGCTGTTAGTGGTGGCGGCTCTGCTGACGCTGACGGTCAGCAGAGCCTTACTCGGGGTGTTTCAAGAGCTGTTCCCGGAGATCGTGTTCCCCCGAGAACGCTGGGCGAAGACCTTCCGGTCTCTCGCCCAGCTCATTCTCGAAGATCTGGCCGAGTCGCTCGGGTATCCACCGCCAAATTTGGCGGAGCTGATGTATCGTGATGCTCGTCAACCAGAGAAATCACGGCTCTTACTGAGCGAACGAGTGGCTGAAGCCTTCATGAGGCCGTCTAATGCTTAACCGAACACCGATGGTCGACTGACACAGATCGAGGTGCTCAGTTCGATACTGCATTCGGGGGCCTTGGAGCGCTCCTCCGGTTTCCGATCAACTAAGCTGAGTAGTATTGGCCGCCATAGCTGTCGTAGCGTCCCAGTGTAGGGTCTGGAGGTAGTCCCCGATCGCGCAGACGACCTCGAATGGCCGTAAACCGGGTGGGTTCGATGGCACCAGTAGCAGCTATGCCGTTTACCGACTGGAGCGGCGATTGAGGCTAGTGGAATGGCGGGTCAGTCTTCCACAACGCTGCGAAGTTTGTGAGGAGGGTCAACAAGGAGGATCAACGGGTGCGACGCTGTAAGAGGTCACGCGTCAGCCACTTCGTTAATGAAGTCCTCGTCCAACTGCTGTTTCAACACCCACAGGTTCGCCGCCGTTTCGGCGCTAACGAGCTCTGTGAGCTGGTCGATAGTGATTTCGTCATCGTAGTAAGCGGCCGCGATTTCCTGAGTGCCCGCGTCCTCGTCGGTCATCGGCCACGCACCCGACTGCGAGCGGCCGCGAACCGAACCGGATCGGTGTCGCTAGCCGCAGCCATCTCGTTTATATTCCGGCGCTGATCGTCTTCAAACTCATGTGAGCTCAGCATAGTAGTCCTCCTCTCCAAGCTCATTGGCGTATACTGGCTGCTCCGCCGATAGCCACGGAAGCGCTGAGTAATCATGGCGAATTATTCGTCTTCGAGTGCTGCATAGATCTCCGCGTGACGGTGTCCGTCGAGCTTCCCCATTTCGAGGGCGGTCTCGCGACGTTCGGCGTCGCTCTCGGCCGCCTGATACCGCTCGTAGAGCTGGCGGACCTCGTCGTCGACCGTCGTCGAGGAATCGGTGCTGGACGCCATTATTCTCGTGTACATACTCTGTGTGGCCCTTTATCGGTTGCGACGAGCACAGGCCTGGAAGTAGATGACTGCAGTCTCTGTGTCGACCGCGGCTTCGTCAGTTGAGAAGCGGTTCAAGAGGGCCCGAATTTCATCACCGAACTCGAACGTGTACCCATTCACCAAATAGAAAACGACCACCGTTCGGAGCGCTGTTCGTTTGTTCCCATCGACGGATGGATGCTCCGCAACGAGCAATCATCTCAAGTCGATATGTAGTCGATCAACTGGCTCGCCACATCCTCTGTTCGTTCGTCGACAAGCGAGGTCAGATAGTGCTCTACGTCCGCAGCACTGTTGAGGGTCGCGAGCGACCACGGGAGGACGTGACTTCGTTCTCCGAGTGGGTCACCCTCGTAGTCGTCGTCTCGGAGTGTAAGTGCCTCCTCATGGTAGGTCTTCGTGGAGAGCAGGACCGTGATGAGTTGGGTACCATGGTTCGGGAGTTGAGGCGCTCCCAGAATGAGCATCGGGCGACCTTTATCCGAGAGTGGGTCACTCGCCCCGACGATGTCGCCACGTTCCAAGTCCTCGAACGCAGTCACTGTACTTCTTCCATCTCGTCGGTCTGGAGTTCCTCAAGACGCTCCTCACCGTATTGTTCGTCTGCAGTCTCGTAGTGTCGGTGTAGCCGGTAGGCAGATTGGAGACGTTCCTCGTCGTCCGTGATCGCCCAGTACGGGCGCTTGTGCCGCACGAGACCGCGCTCCTTCAATCGCGAGAGAATCGCACTGACGGCGTCTGTCTCCAGCCCGAGGTGTTCGGCGATCGTTGCCGCCTTCCACGCCCTGTCGTTATTCTTGTCGAGGAACAGCACGATCCGCTCGGTATCATTCCGTTCCTCGAATTCGTCGGCGTCTGCGTTCTCGAACTCGTCGATATCGATGGTGCCGCTCGACATAGACTAGTGTTGGGACTGTTGGGGCATAGTTGTTTGGCATGTTTGCTACCGTGGATAAGTGTTTCCGTGCCCAGAAATGTGGGAGGGGGTTACTCCGCTGGTGTCGAGACGAGATGTTCCTTAAGGTCGCGCGTCCAGTACGTTGCGAGCCCACCGGGGCTACACCGCTCGCAGAGCTGCAACGGGCCTTCGAGATGGCCAACTTCCACGCGGAATCGCGTGAGCGCCGCGAGCGTGTCAACGACGAGCCCACACCCGTCGCAGGCGTGGTGATCGCGCTCATCGGGATCGGGTCGCGACTGGATCGCACAGTCGACACAGATTGGGTGGGTGACTCGCTCGTCCTGCCCCCAAGTGTAGGCCTCGCTAGTCATGGTGCCGGGTGGGGCGTCACAGAAGGCACAGCCAGTGAGCGTCTGCTGCATCACTCACCTTCCACGTCGGCGTCGCGAGCGGCCGTCCAGCCACGGTTGTAGACGGCTAGCTGCGTCGTCGAGTCGAACGCGGCCCCGCTCGGTTCGTGGGTCAGGACGCGGTCCTCGGGAACCGGAGTGACGACGTCCGCGTCGACGAGATCGTCGACCAAGCGACGGGCCATTGTGTCGTCGATGTCCGCCGTGTCGACCCTGGCGGCGTCGCGGTCCTGGGCGAGCAACTCTTTCTCGAACTGTTCGTGGTCGGCACTCGTGTCGTCGTACGGATCGGGAGTAGCCATAGTGAGTCACGCCGCGCACGCTGTCGCGCGCTGCACGCCTTCTGGCGCCGATAAACACTCCACGCGAGACCGTAGCCCTTACTAGCTCCAGAGGGTCGCGATCCGGTCTTCGATCTCGTCGAGGACGAGCGCAACGACATCCCGATGGTCGGTCGGCCACGAGGCGTCATCGCCGGGGGTGGGGGCGGTGGGCGGGGGATGAAAATGCTCCCGCGTATTGTGGGGATTCGGGTGGCGGTCCCACCGGCACTCCCAGGCGCGCTCCGGATGCACCTCTCGATAATGCATCTTGAAGTCGTCGTTCGTGTACCAGCGAACGGTAAGCGTCGCCTCGTTTACCGTCGCCGGGTAGTACGTCAACCCGAACGCAACGCGGAGTTCGAGGTGTCCGCTCGTGTCCGTGATAGTCGCCTGTTCGACTTGCTGTGACGCTTGGAGACGCGATTGGAGAAACTCGAGAAGTGGACGGTCGATGGGAGCAGGGCTCCCCCCATCGCCAGCGGGCGGCACCATTGCTGGGCCTACCCGGACGCCTGTTCGCCCTCGACGCCGGCTCGTTGCTGGCGGGCGCGTTCGTAACGGTCGCGTTCCTTCCGTGCGGTCGCCCAATCGCCGAGGTCACTGTACACGTCGTCGATCGTCCGCTCGTCGCTCGCCTCTGCCATGGCGACCGCGTCGACTGTGGCTGGCGTTGCGGCGTCGTACGTCTCCTCGTAGTCAGTGATTCGCGTGGACAGCTCGCGGACACGCTCCTGGAGTTCCTCGACGGTGTGTTCGGCCGCAAGCTGGTTGACGCGTCGCCACTCGAAGTACGCGTCGTTGCGCTCGTAGGTGGCCGGGTGGCCGTCGTGGCGCGTGACGATCCCGAGGTCGGCGAACCAGTTCAAGTACTTCCGAGCGGTCTTCGGGTCACAGTCAACACGATCTGCGATTGCGCTCCCCGTTGCTGGCTCCCGGGTCTGGAGGATCGCCCCGTAGATACGCTGTTCGACATCGTCACCGCTAAACGGGTCATCGAAGGAAGGTGGCCCGTCCATGGACGCTGTGTCGGTCATACGTGTTCTAGCGACGCTACGGATATAGTTCTTACTTCGAGGAATAGTTTCCTGTTCGCGGCAACACTCGGTATCTATCGGTCGGTGGTGGGAGGGACATCAGTTAACCAACAGTTGCCTCGAATCCCGGGGATTGTTGGTTAACCTAGCCGAGTCAGAGCAGCCGTAGCTCTCGAGTTGGCTTGACGGTGAACGTATCGGGGTCGTCAACCGGCACCTCGTGACTGCGATCCGACGTCAGCGATGATGGCCGCGTGAGTCTGTTGACCAACTCGTCGCGAACGGCCCGCCGGCTGACCGTCGACTCGTGCCACCCGAGGCGCTCGTCGTAGTGCCGTTTCTGGAATGTTTCTCCGACGTCGTCGACGGCGATGAACTGCGTTCGCTTCACTCCCCACACGTTCGTGGAGACGTACTCCGCACCGACTTCCTCGTGAGTGAGTTCCACCAAGACACACTCGACGAGTGCGACGATGGAGCTCTGACTTCTGTCGTTGGGAACCGTCAGTTCGAGATCCGCCCACGGTGCTTCGCTTGATTGTTTAGTTTGCTCGCCAGGGAGTCGTGATTGCTGTTGCTCGTGTTCTGAAGACATAGTAGTTCAGTGGGCGCTCACTACGCCCCCTCACCCCTCTTGTGGGTGAGAAAATCCACTGCGAATCGCGTCACTATCCAATGAACTTCTTCTGATATATTTGCTGTAGACGCTCGTCGTCTAATGGCCCCTCGGCCGGAGAGAGCCAGCGGCGTTTGCACCGGTGTACCCTAGCCTTCCTTTGGATGATATTGGAGGTGCAGAGGATACTGAAACAAGCGTAAATTGGGCAAGAGGGCCGTCGGGCACCTTTCAGACGGTAATAGTGCCCTCGACGAACTGTGAAATACGGTGTTGGTACAAATCGGGCTTGACGAGGTGGTGATACCCTCGAATTCGAAAGATAGAGAGTCACATAGGGGTCGGACTTGAGAAATATCGAACCAAATAATCAATGGCTCGTTTGGGGTTTCTGCCGGATGATTTGCCCGGAAATGCCGAAATAGTACTATACAAGCCCTGAGAAGTGCGTGACGGGATTTTAGATACGTCGTGTATCCCCTCTTTCAGAGAAATATATGCCATCCGGCAATTTCCTTTCTAAGGTCGAAATCTGGAGAGGGACTGGTTTTGTCAAAACTCACAACTCAAATGAAAATCACGTAACTATCGACGTGAGATCTCATATTGATCGCGGGAGAGACCCTTCGGGAATTTGCGTACGTCTGAACCGAAGTGCTTGATATCAACGAGGATTGCTACTCCCACCCTTGATGTGGCTACCGGACGAACTCGGTATCATCTACTGATGTTCAGTCGATCACATCGGGTTTGAGTGAAAGTGTCTGCTTGGCAAGAGTGTGGAACCTACCGAAGCAGACAACGAGATAGAGGAAGAGCATCTTCTTAATTTTGTCGTCAACAGCCTCGATGAAGAGCTTGAGATAGACCTCGACGAGAACGTCAAGGTCACGACAGAGACGTTGTACAAGGTCCTCGCCGGCGCCAGCGCCGGCGGGACCTCGATCAATCACGTCTGCGAAACGACCGAGGACTCGCCACACGCCAACACCGTCCGAGGACATCTCACCGAGCAGTTCGAACTTGACTCCGTTGAGGCGGTTGGCGACACGCTACTTCAACGAGATGCGCTTGAGACGCTTCCAGATCGACCGGTGGAGGTCTGTGCAGACCTCCACCTCGACCCCTACTACGGCGATGAAGACGAAACAGAAGCGCTGTACTCTTCACAGGCGAAACGGGGAACCACGACGTTTCACGCGTACGCGACGCTGTACGCGCGGGTACGCAACAAGCGGTACACGCTGGCGGTGCGCCAGCTTGTCGCTGGCGACACCACCAGCGACGTCCTTGGTGAGTTTCTCGAGCTCCTCGACGGCCTTGACCTCGGCGTCAAGGCCGTCTATCTCGATCGCGGATTCTACAACAGCACCTGTCTTGGGCTGTTGGCCACGCACAACTACGCCTACGTGATGCCGATCGTCAAGTGGGGTGAAACGATCCAAGACGAACTCAGTAGAGGCTGGAGCCGCGAGATCGAACACGATCTCGCCGGCAAGGTAACGTTCCCTGTGTTCATCGACTGCGTCTACCAACGGGGACGATACGACGAACACGGGGTGGCGCGTCACGGCTACGCCGCTGACGCGCCGTTTATCGACACGCCACGGGATGCCCGAGAGCACTACAGCAAGCGCTTCGGCATCGAGTCGAGCTACCGATTAGCCAAGCAGAGCCTCGCATTCACCAGTTCTCAGGACGCTGGGCTACGGCTGGTGATGTTTGTGGTGAGCCTACTGCTCCAGAATAGCTGGCGGTATCTACACTGGCGGTACGTGGCGGCGCCCCGCCGCGGGGGGCGCCGCCTCTGGCAGTGGTCGTTCACGGAGTTCTGTGAGATGGTGTTGCGGGCCGCTTGGACAGCGCTTGGTGTGCGTAGGACTGTTCCAGCGAACCAACCACTCGACGACCGGTTCTTCCGGTAGCTGTCCACCGGTCCGGACAGCAGTCGTGAGTGGCGACGCTGTCGCGTCGGCGGCGGTCCGCCGCCGACAGCGACGGTCCATCCCGAAGATTACGCTTACCAGCGCTTCGAAGACGCTCCAAGACCAGTTCGATCTGATCCGCCGGCATCAGACCAGATCACGCGCCTGTCGATGTGATCGACTGATTATAGTCATCGGCGCCATGGCGCTACTGGCACCCGATATGCTAACCGACATCGGTGGGGCAGTGATCGTCGGAGCTATGCTGGTCCATCAATATATTACCGTCTCGGACAATCTCGCGCTGTCCCAAGCCGCCGACTGACCGGCGGTTAAATAATAGTTTCGCTCTTGCGTAGCACATTGTTGATGTAGAGCTGTCTTGCGATTCTCATTTGAGCTTGCTGGGACAGGAATTAGCTTGTCAAGCGCTCAAAAAGGTGGTTTTTGCTCTAGCCTGCCTGAGGGAAGCAGTATCAATAATTTTCTACGGAAGAGCGTAATAGTTTTCGCTCTTGTGAAGCGGCGGTGTTCAGATAAGGATGAAGGATGAGGCGGTGCGTTTTTTGAGTGTCTATGCCAGAAAACGCCCGCTTCAACGGCTGTTTAGACGAGATCGAATTAGGGTTTGTGGAACGAGAAGCGACACCGAAACAGCTGATGAAGCTCGGTATTCAACTCCATTTGGCTGGCCTGTCACTTTCGAATACCGCCTCAATTATTGAACTATTTGATGTCTGACGCGCCTGATCGACCATTCACAATTGGGTTCACAAGGCCGAGTTACAGCCCGAGGCTGGTCGGAGTCCAGATCACGTTGCGGTTGGTGAAACCGTGATCCAACTCAATGATGAACGGTATTGGTTGTATGCTGCTGTCGATTCTAAGGCAAACGAATTACTGCATACAATGCTTCAACCGACGACAAACAAGGTAATTGATCACGCGTTCTTTGTTGAACTCCGCGAGAAACACGACGTAGAACGCGCCGTGTTTCTCATCAATGGGTCGCAGTCGCTGAAAGACGCCTGCCGCCGTCACAGTCTTGATATCAGATATGAACGCCACGGAAATCCGAATAGTGTCGAACGTGTCTTTTGAGAGATAAAACGATGAACTACCAGTTTCTCAAACTGTTTCAGCCATGCCGAAGCAAAAACCTCCGACGACTGGATCAGATCGCTCAGTGGCCGGCGTACGATTCGACACCGCTGTACGATCGCACATCGCTCGCTGGATTGGAGTCCGATATCCGGACAGTCTCAGAGACGTGGTTCGATCACGATAGTCACGACTCGGTCGAGGAGTTCGTCTGTGCACTCCCGCTAGCCTACTTTCGATTTAGCGCCCATGATCAGTATGAGGGGTCGATACGCTACCGGATGGACACCCTCTTTCGGGTGTTCGTACTGAAAGAACTCCACGGGTGGGAGCACGAAACCGCACTTGTCGGCTACCTCGGGAACCGTCCTGAACTCTGCGAGCAACTGGGTTTCGAGACGGTCCCGGACCAGTCGACACTGTGGCGAAGCTGGCACGAGCGGTTCACCACTGACCTCCGGGAGACGGTCGAGACAGCGGCTCGAACGATCCTCACCAAAGCCCAGAATGCGGGTGTCGAGACTCCGCGTGAACCGGCACGAAAGCTCCGATACTACGGGAACGTGTCGAGTGAGTCAGACCCGGATACTCAAACTACGTTGGAGCAGGCAGAGAAGATTACCGACCACGTCAGCCGCGTCGTCTTCCCGGCATTTTCGCTGGATCGTGGGGACGGCTGCGAGATCCACGAGAACGCCTACTGGGGCTTACAGACGTATCTGGGGCTTCGCGAGCGGCTGGCTGCTAACGAGGGCGCTCGTAGCTTCACCTACGAGTCAACTCGAGAGCGGACACCGTTGGGTCACGCCCATCGTGAGCAGATTCGCGATTTCTCGATTGAACAGGTGCGAGCGATGTACCGGCAGGCCATCACTCGGCTTCTGAACGAAGTTGCCGAGACAGAGCAGTTCTTCCGAGCGGGGATGGTTGCAATCGACATTACCGAAGCTGATCCCTTCACCGGCGATAGAACTGGCTACGAGGATGAGATCATCGGAACGAAGGAGAAGAACGACGAATACGCCTACCAGTGGGCGACAGTCCAGTTAGTCGGGAATGCCGTTCCGATCGTTCTAGACGCGCGGCCAGTTCGGAAGGGTGAGCCCCGCTTAGAAATTGTCGAGGACCTCTTGGATTCTGCCGAGGAGATGGTTCACGTCGATAACGTGCTGATGGACCGAGAGTTCGATAGCCAGCACGTCCTGGAGATGCTCAG
>Ga0209965_1000861_pt1 | contig 10732 bp, 8 predicted proteins | sample SalPon2_B_H2O_MG_FD_185707 | JGI IMG/M metagenome (GOLD analysis project Ga0209965, IMG submission 185707) | Salt pond water microbial communities from South San Francisco under conditions of wetland restoration - Salt Pond MetaG R2_B_H2O_MG... | ecosystem: Environmental > Aquatic > Non-marine...
ACAGCTCTACGTCCTCTGTTGGACGGTTACGCGTGTTATGGATGAGCGCACCCACGCAGTCGACACCGTCCTTGTCAGGGCGACCACCGTAAGAGCAGTCGTTGACCTCCAGGTAGACCCAGTACTCGCCAGGGTGTTCGGGGTCTTCACCGCTGTAACTCGTAAAGAACACCGACGCTGCGTTGCCAGCCATGACACGCTCGGGAATGGCGTTCCGGAGCGCCTTCACAATGAGATCTCCCAGCATGTCGACCTGCTGGATGCGTGCGAACGCCGCCGCTGGCTGCACAGGCTCGAATATCGATCCCTCACGCGTCTCAACGTTGATCGGCCGGAATGTCCCGGAATTCTGGGGGATATACTCGTCGTGTATGTAGGTGTCCATCAAGATTGCCCGCACAGTGAAGAACACGGCCACCTTGCAGGCACCCCAGTTGGGGACGTTGAACGCTGTCGGGACCTGGTCGTTCGAGTCCGTCAGGTCGATGGTGATCTCGTCCCCCTCAATACGGAGTTTTAGATCGATCTTCAAGCGTTCGTCTTTCCAGCGTTCCTCGCGCTCTTCTGAACTGAGCCCATCCTCAAGCCAGCTCCGGTTACGCTTGTCGTCATCAAGATAAGCCGTCTCGTGCCACTCACCGTCAGGTAAGTCGCGGAGCTTGCTCCGGAGGAGCTCGTCGGCATAGTCCATCAGGTCCTGGCCGGCCTGAAGTATCGTTGCCAGACCCCACTCGTCGGCGAGGTCGTGAAACCGGCGTTCACCGATCTTCGCCGCTGAGATCATCGCCTGAATGTCGCCCTCGTTCATCCGAGGCGTCCGGCTGTTCTCGAGGAAGTGGTTCCAGATTTCTGTGATTTTCTTGCCCTCGCTGATCACCTTCCGGGCCTTGAACATCTGGCCTTCACCGTAGACGTCGTAGAGATCGACCGTGATACCCGGCACTGCGGTCCCGATATCGAGGATATGTGCTGTGTCTGCCGACCAGGCGACGTGCTCACCGTCGATAAAGATCGGCACAAGAACCGCGACATCTGGCGAGTGACTTGCCCCGTAGTAGGGGTGGTTGTGCCAGAAAACGTCGCCCTCATTGATAACTTCTTCAGGGTCGTCGCCGCGTTCCTCCAGACACTCGTAAAATCCCCGGATGTAGCCCGGCAACGAGCCGACGTGCATCGGTGTGTAGTCGCTCTCGGCAATCTCGTCGCCATTTTTGAGGAAGAGACCAGCACCAATATCCTCGCTCTCCCGAATGATCGAGGAGTACGAGGAGCGAACCATCTTGTGGCCCATCTCGTCGGCGATGGTATCGAACTCGCCGCCGATGACCTGCAGCGTCACCGGGTCAAGTTCTCGCTCTTTGAGAAGCTGTTGCTGTGCTTCGGTCGATTCGGTCGTTAGGGTATCGTGTTCGCTCATGTGTTTACTCTTGGTAGGTTATGAGAATTGATCGAGTTGGGAGGACCGTCGCTTCCCAGTCAGGTTTGATGATCACTGTACTGTCGGTCGAGTCGATAATTGCTGGCCCACTAATGGTCGTGTCCGCGCCGATTTTCGTCCGGTCGTATCTGGTCACATTATACGTCTTCTGGTCGCGAGAGTCACCGAAGTAGACCTCCATCTCATTTCGTTTGGCGTCGGCCAGATCCGAGCCTGCGTCGACAGTGATCGGCTCGTACGGGTGACTCTTGGCCTGGGCAGACACGCGCAAATTAAGCAGCTCGATTGGATCCTCCTCGAAGTAATGGCCATACTCAGTCTCGTGACGCTGCTCAAAGCGGTCCCGGTGATTGCTCCGCCAGTCGTCGTTGACGCCATCGAACTTGACATTCAGTTCGAAGCCCTGTCCCTCGTAGAGCATGTCGATCGACTCTTTAAGTTCGATCCGCGAGTCATCGATACCGTCAGAGCGGAGTTGATCGTATCCTCGCTGGCGGAGAGCGTCGAACCGCTCGACAATGGTATTTTCGTCAATATTTTCGAGCCGCTGGCTGATTGTGACCTGATTGTCGTACTGAATGTCGCCCGTCAACAATCCACGAGCGGAAGCTATCCCCGGGGCCGGCGGCACAAGAACCGTTGTTACATCCAGTTCTTCGGCTATATCGACGGCATGGAGCGGTCCAGCGCCACCAAATGCAACAAATGTGTACTTGCGGGGGTCATACCCTCGACGGATAGTTTGCTCACGCGTCGCCTGATACATGTTACTGTTGGCGACCTCTAAGGTCGACAGCGCTGCGCGTTCGACAGTCGCGAACCGGCCTTCACTGCTACTCTCGTCGACGAGGTGCTCCTCAATTGCATCCCGTGCGAGGCTGACGTCAATGTCGATGTTGCCGCCCAAAAAGTAATCAGGGTCTATCCGACCGAGAACAACCTGTGCGTCGGTGATCGTCGGCTGTTCACCACCTTGGCCGAGACAGGCTGGCCCCGGATCTGAGCCCGCACTCTTTGGGCCGACATTGAATCCACCTGCGCTGTCGAACCAAGCAATTGAGCCACCGCCACTGCCGATAGTCTCAATATCAAGCATATTGGTGACGGTTGGATAGTTTCCGACCTCAGCGTCGCGAGAGTCTCGTTCTAGTAGTCGGTCCGGCACAACGGAGATATCGGCACTCGTTCCGCCCATATCCAGCGTGATGAGGCTCGATTCGTCCGCATTCTCGCCGGCGAACTGTCCCGAGAGGACACCACCAGCGGGACCTGAGAGAAGTGTCGTAATCGGCTTCTTTATCACCTGTTGGACGCTCGCAAGTCCACCGTTCGACTGCATAATCTGTAGATCGACATCAAAACCTTCTGCTTCGAGTCGTTCCTCCAGGCGTGTGAGATACTGGTTCATCACCGGTGCGAGGCGTGCGTTGATTGCAGTCGACGTGAACCGTTCGTACTCACGGAACTCGTTAACGACCTCATTTGAAGTGCTGACGGTGAGGTCAGGAAACTCCTCTTGGATGAGTTGTTTAGTCCGATCCTCGTGCGCAGTATTAAGATAGGAGTGCATATAGCAGACTGCGACCGACTCAATACCCTCGTCGACGAGTTCCTGAGTTGCGTTAATCACTTCTTCTTCGTCAAGTGGCCGGACAACCTCACCGGGCGGGTAGATGCGCTCGGTAATCGGTTTCCGATGTCGTCGAGGCACGATTGGGTTCGCTTGCTGTGTCTGCTCAAACAAGATCGAGAATGTATGATCTTTTCGGTGGCGACCGATATGGATGACATCACGAAACCCACGTGTTGTGAGCATTCCCGTCTTCGCCCCTTCGTTTTCAATGAGTGCATTGGTAGCGACAGTCGTTCCGTGGAGGACAGTATCGACGTTTTCTGGCGCAACCATCGCTTGTTCACAGACTTTTGAGACACCTTTCGCACTCGAAACGGAGGGATCCTCAGTTGTCGGTAACTTGTATATCTCTTCGTCGTCGCCGCGGACAAGTTGAATATCGGTGTTCGTCCCGCCGACATCAACACCAACCTGAATGATGTCGCTAGTCATATAGCTTGACTAAGCCACCCGCTACGCTGACTGTTACTACATTCCTTGTGGTTTTACCTATCTTAACAAACAATCGTATGCTTTTTTCCCGTGATTTCATTGCGATTTGGCTAATAAGGCATACATATTTATAATTTTGGTAAGCTAACATAACATATATACTAGGGTAAAAATTAGATTCTATATACTAATCCTGTGTCATTATATTCTGATATGGACGCTCCTGCATTCTCTCTACACACTAACTATTGCTATACGCAGAACAGGCGCAATACCACAGCGTTCACGCCGTAGCCTGCTATGGATTCCAGCGATAGCTGAGAACTAATCAAGAATCCTCTACCTAAGAACCATAACTAAAATAATGAGCGATAAATTACTCAAAACAGTTGTATTGTTATTTGTTATAGAATACTGATCAACATTAATATAATTGTAGCAGCTATTTACTTCCATATGGGAACATACAGTACCGATTCTTTGGCTGAGTTTGGTGAAGAACTCGCATACGCGACCGACGAAGAGACACTGGAGGTGGTACATGCGATCATCGACGAGATCGAACCGGAGATTGACGAGATGACCATAGATTCTGAACCGTCCGAATCAGTCGGATCATTCTCTACTGACGAGTATAACGCATTGCTTGATCTCTATGGCGAACAAAGAGGTGAGTCCGATGAGGGCCCACTCGCAGGGCTTACATTTGCCGTTAAAGATTGTATCGCGGTGAAGAATCTCAGGATGACTTGCGGGCTAAAAAACTTCACGTACGTCCCAAATTATGATGCTGCTGTTGTTGAACGACTTCTTAGGGATGGTGCAGATGTAGTCGGTAAGGCGAATATGGAACCGTTTGCGTTCGGGCCAACCGGCGAGAATAGCGAGTACGGTTCACCGACCAACCCGGCTGCGCCTAACCGCGTTCCAGGCGGCTCCTCAAGCGGTAGTGGGGCGGCAGTCGCTGCCGGCCTCGTTGACTTCGCGCTCGGCACCGACACAGGTGGCAGCGTCCGACTACCGGCTGCCTGCTGTGGGGTCGTCGGAATTAAACCAACCCACAGTCTCGTCCCTCGACACGGTTTCGTTGATTTAGTTCCATGGACGGACACAATCGGGCCGCTGGCACGGGATGTTAATACCGCGGCCACTGTACTAGAGTCGATAGCTGGTCACGATCTCCGCGATCCCGCCTCAAGCCACGTCAAGATGGGTTCACTTACCAATGGTCTTGACGACTCTGATGCCTCCAATCTGACCGTCGGACTTGTTGAGTCGCTCATAGATGTAGCTGATGATGAGGTCGCCACACCGATCCGAGAAATCGGTGATGGTCTAGCAGCCGAGTTTAACATGAACATTAAATCAGTGTCCGTCGATCTGAGCGAAATTTCGAAGGTATACCCGATGTTGGTCGGAGATTTTAGCTGGTTAATTCGTCAGCGTGGAGTCATCCGGGGAGAGGGAACAGGCTATGAAGAGGGTTGGCGCGCAGCGATGGCTGAATTCATCGAAAGCCACGAGTTCACTGACTACATCACTTCGCGAGCAATGCCGGCTGGCTTCATTGACGCCCAGACAGAAGGACGCTCTTACGTCGCCTTGCGCCGGCGAGCGATCGAGTTCCGGCAGCAGTTGGCCGAGGTGTTTGCAGACGTAGATCTGCTTTTAACGCCGACAACGCGGATTATTCCCCCGAAGTACGGGACGATTGGTGTGTACAAAAATTCGCTCGGGATGACCGGCAACACGGTACCGTTCAGTTTCGCCCAGACACCCGCAGTTACGGTTCCAGTCGACACCGTCGATGGCGTGCCGGTCAGCGCTCAAGTCGTCGCTCCGAAATTTGAGGACAGACAAGCGATCCGCGGTGCTCGACTAATTGAGATGCTTGTCGATTAGGCGTTTGTTTTAGAATTATTCACCAATGTTTAGCTATTTACCCAAACATCTATTACCACATGTTTATTATCCAGACTAACGCATGTCGAGTAACGATCAAGACGATAAATTAGTTACTAACCGCGTCGGAATGTCTGCACGCCAAGTCGGTTTTGGGAATGTCCCTGCAATAATCGTGGTTGATCTTCAGACCGGGTTGACCCACCCAGAATACTCGTTGGGGGCAGACTTGACGAGTGTAATTGAGGATACCAACCGAGTGACGGCTGCGGCTAATGAGACCGATGTCCCAGTATTCTACACCCGACACGTTCCCTACCCGGGAGGGAGACGAGTTGGAATATGGCAAAAAATAGAGGATATTGATATCTTAGACCCTTCCCGTGAATCTGGGCAACTTGATGACCGACTCGATATCCACGAGTCGAGTACCGTTATTGACAAGAGACAGGCGAGCGCCTTCCACGAGACGAGTCTCAACTCCACTCTCACCGGACTGGGTGTTGATACGGTTATCATCACTGGATGTTCAACCAGTGGATGCATCCGTGCGACGACTCTCGGTGCCTGTTCCCATGGCTACCGAACTATCGTTCCGAGTTCCTGCGTGGGTGATCGCTCGGAAGAACAGCAAGATGCGAATCTGCAGGACATCCAAATCCGCATTGGTGATGTAGTCTCTACCGAGGACGTGCTCAAATATCTGCAGTCAATGTAGGACATCCTTTCTCATGGGATCAATGAACTGGGACTAATCACGGCCATTCCGGTCAGCGAGTGCGTCCCCGATCTGGTGTCGCAGTTCGTCAGCATGGTGCTGAACGTCCGAGAGCAGCGTGTCAAGATCGACGAGAACCTCCGTTTCGAGATCAGCTAGAGATTGACTTCCTCCCACGGCTGAAGCCGTGGGATTCCTCCGGTGGGGATGTTGGCTAGGCCGTTCCCACGGAGGCAAGTTTCCCGTCACCGGTACTCTGGTTTGTGCGCTTCTCGTTGGGACTGGCCCTCTCGGGAGAGTCTGGTAGCTCCGACCAGTTGTGGTCGTCCCACGTGAGACGCACGGGCCGAGCCATCGACCCGACTTCGATTTCGCCAGCCTGCTGTTCAAGAAACGTGCGAGACGCACACAGGTCGGCGTGAGCTTCATGACCACACGGACACCGAAACACGTCGCCGTCTCGGTCGGTATCATCTTGCTCGCCACACGCCGGGCACGTTCGGGTTGTGTCGGCTTCCGACTCTTCTTTGACGGTGATCCCGTATTCCTCAGCAGTGTACGAGAGACGGTTGATAAACGCCCGGAACGCCCAAAACTGGTGGGTCTTGGCGTTCACCTCGGCGCACCAGTGAGTTTCCAGAACGTCGGTGAGGTCGCCCACGTACACCGTATCGACACCCCCAGCGTAGAGGCGTTCGATCAAGTCCCGCACCAGCGCCTCTTGTGCGTGGTCGCGCCGGCGTGTCCGTTTGCGATACAGCCGCCGTATCCGCTGACTGCTATATTGCCCCTCTCGGAGTTTGGACTGGAGACGGGCGATTTCGTCAGTCGTCTCGCGGAAGCGGTCGAACAGCTCCCGACCTTCGTAGAGATACTGCTGGCCGGTCGTGGTGGTACAGGCGACGAGATTGTTTGCGCCCACATCCAGCGCGGCCTCCTCGGAGGCCAGTGGTGAATCCTGTTGAGAATCAGGTACGGTGACAGGCTGAAAGGCCCTGAACGTGTCGTCCGTCTCGTCGTACTGTATCTCTAACTGGCCCTGTTCGCCGTCCCACTTCACAACGCCACACACTTCGAGGCGAAGGCGGCCAGCAAGGTCGTATTCGTCTTTCAGGGTGGACCCGACTGGGATCTCGATTCGTGACCGCTCGCCAGTTTCCAGTGTGTAGAGGTCCTTGCGGATGAACGTGCGTAGCTCACGCCCATCATCCTCGTTGCCCCAGTAACCGGGAGGCGACGGGCGCTCATCACGCTCTCCGTTCTGCCACTCATTTTGGGCGGCGAAAAACGACTTCCACGCCGACGTGTTCTTCCGGATCACCTGCTGTGCAGTACCAGAACCAACCACATTGACGTACTGCTTGCGGTAGTCGGCGGTGTCCCACACACTCTCGCCATCGAAGAACTGCTGGCGGCGTTCGTAGTTGAGTTCGTTCCACAGGCTCGCAGAGGCGTCCAACAGGTCCCGCAGTAGACGCTCGTCAGCATCGAAAAGCGGACGTACCGCGAACGTGTTGGTTCGCCTCACGACAACAGACATTAGTGATTCTATGCCCAAATGTCTTTTGGACACAACAGATGCGACCGAATATCGACGTTTCGCACACGCTGAACGGACGGGTGAGAGACTACGCTGAACAGCAGGAGATAGACCTCACAGACGCATATCAAGAGGTAATCAAAGCTGGGCTGGAAGCAGTGGAACATCCAGACGAATCGTAGTGCGTGGATTGTACGGTTTTGCTGTCGCTTGGACCCACCACTAAAGGGATGGGCTTCCACTCGGTATTGTCAGTCCGTGAGTGGGAGCCACTACCGAGCTCAAGCGAATCTCCACGTACTGGGGATGTTGAGGGGCTGTCTGTCTCGGCGATCACGCCGCAGTCAGTAGCAATGTTGATCTGCGGATGCAGACTCAACACGGCTGGATAGGGGGCCGCTTCGGGCGGGAGCCGTCGCAACTCGTAGCCGCCATCAGAGTCAGTGAGACGCCGATACAACGTTTCGAACTGTGCCTTTTCCAGTGGCTCTGTCTCCCCACGACGCTCGTACCTGACGATGATCCGGTGTTCCTGGATGTCATCAATCGTGAATAGGACGCCTGTTCTCGGTGTTCGAAGACGAGTCTCTTCTGGGAGGTCACGAATCCGCTCAAGAAGCTCGTGCCAGCGAGTATGAAATGGCATATCAACGAACTACTACTGCAGAAACAAATGTGTATGGCCGCTATTGTATCGGTCTGTCGTGGTAAGCATGCCGCTCGCTAGGTTTTGGCCCTTAACCAACAACGGCTGTCACTGCGGCACTATGTTGGTTAAGCGGTGCAAGCAATGCTGAGATGTTGAGCGAGAAATCGATATCCCGAATTGTCGTTGAGAGGTTAGGAACACGCTACACCAGTCGATAACAGATATTAACGAAGCCGTCGTTTCACAACCTCGCCTAGCTCCTCAGCAGGAATGCTCTCAAGCCGGCTATCCTCGCTGAGGGTTTCGAGAACAGCTGCAACTGGTTCAGTAAACGTGAACAGCAAATGGACGCCTGATTTGAACCCCCCGCTAGACCGTTCGCTCTCGAGAACACCGTAGGTTCCTGCCTTGTTGATATGGCTGTTGACGGTCTCTTGAGTATATATTTGTGCGTCACTGCCCTCACATAGAATCTTGTAGATCTCGTAGACTACGGGACTCGGTGCTACACCATCATTTTCTTTTGCGACCAGGGATGCAGCATACAGAGAGAGTTTCTTTTGTACGGACATGCCGTCAACAATCTCAAGCACTCGATTCTTTACTACCGAATCATTTGCCGCTCTGACGTGGCTTTGTGTCACCATGGAGTCACCCTGGCGGTTGGCTATTTCGCCAGCGTCACGCAGTAAGTCGATTGCGCGACGAGCATCCCCTTCATTTTGAGCGCCGTACGCAGCTACAATCTCGATTACCCCATTTTGAAGCGCCCCATCTTTGAACGCATCACGGCGGCGCTCGAGAATTTCGATGAGCTCGTTCGCATCGTAGTCAGAGAAGTGGATCCCGTCCGGATTGTACGAGCTATCAGTTCTGCTGTCGAGGTTCTCTCGGAACTTGGGGTAATTCGTGACGACTACCGTTGAAAGCTGTGTGTCGACGTGCTGTTCAGACATGACGCGACTGAGACTATACAGGAGACGGGAGTATGCGGGTTCATCTTGACCTGTGCTTCCGGTAAGTGCATCAATCTCATCCAGAATGAAGACGAGCGAGTCGAAGTGGTCGTCGACGATTTCGTACAACCGTGTGTACTTCATATCCGTTGAGACGCCTGTGCGAGGCACATCCCAGACGACACCGGCCTTTCTGGCCGTTTGGCGGCCCAGTTTCCATACGGCGCGGTCAAGCGTATGAGACTCCATCATCTTGAAATTGACCGCGACAAAATCGAAGTTGATCCCGCTTTCGTGCGTCCGTTCTTTCACTTTGTTCGCGACGGCCTTCACGGTGAGCGTCTTGCCAGTCCCACTCGGGCCGTACAAGAGGAGGTCTGGCGGTCGCTCTCCATCAAGTGTATCCCGAAATGCTCGGGCCTCCGCTGCCAGTTGTTCATCTCTGCCGTAGATCCTGTCTTGGTCGACGATTGTACTGGAGTCCACGAGTCCTTTATTTTTGAACACAGTCTGTACGTCCCCATCGAGAATGCTGTCCACCACAGACGAATCAGATGACTCAAGATTCTCTGAGCCGGTGACAGACCGACTTGGATCAGCCCCGTGTTCTGCCATACACCACATTGTGAATGCGTCACCAATAACCTTTGTCTAAATGAAGGTGGCATATTCGAAATGAAAGGGTGAGCTTCGATATGATCACCCCTCCATCGATATGAATCATATCAGCCACTCGTGTAGTGCCAAACCAACTTCGAAGTGAGGACCCCGCCGTCGAAATGAAGTGGACACAATCGAAGTGAGAACTCAATGTCGTATTCGCCCACCCCGCCATCGAAATGAAATAGTGAAATAGGCGGCATCGAGTGTGTATTCCTCTTGTCTCACCCCCCACCATCGAAATGAAATAGGATATCACCGTCCTATGAGAGGTCATATTATGTTCCGTAGCGTCATGGCTACCGGACCACATTCGATTTGAACTCGCAGTTGATTCCTTATGCATGCCGTCTAGAAGCCTTGAGCCGGTACAGAGAGGTAATTAACGCAATTTGAAACCAGATTTCATTTCGACGACGGGGAGTGTGGGTTCTCTGTACTATACTCAATATGTAAGTTTCATTTCGACGACGGGGTGGGTGAGTCGAGTGTAAGCTGGATTCGTCTATTTTAGAGTTCTGACGACGTCGTCAAGAGAGTACAATTGGAGCGTATCATCTTCGGCAGCAGCCTCCTGCACAGACCGTTTGAAGCCACTCCGGCTGAAAAGTGCGAACTCATATTCAGGATCGCCTCCTTCAGGGGGCGTCCAGTCGATTAGTGTGGCCTCCTCTCGGAGTCGAGAGAGGACATCGAAGCCGATCGGCTGGGTAGTGAACTTGACTTCTCCTGCAAGGAGTGTTCCTGCTGAAGTAAGTCCGACAACATCAACCTCATGTTCTTGGTGCCACCAGCTTCCGGGAC
>Ga0209965_1000862_pt1 | contig 10731 bp, 8 predicted proteins | sample SalPon2_B_H2O_MG_FD_185707 | JGI IMG/M metagenome (GOLD analysis project Ga0209965, IMG submission 185707) | Salt pond water microbial communities from South San Francisco under conditions of wetland restoration - Salt Pond MetaG R2_B_H2O_MG... | ecosystem: Environmental > Aquatic > Non-marine...
CTCCGGTCTCGTCGTCGTGTACAAGTCGGCGTCGATATTATCTGGGATCTCGTTTGTGTGTGAGTTGTCTACAACTGCAACCGATATGTGTGGTCCCGTTGCCGCGTCTTCTGACTCACGCATTACTCGTTCGTACGAGCGGGAGACGGTTGGCTTTTCGCATTCACGGATACCTACTCGATCACGTCGTGGAAGGTCGGGCATTTAGCCTGTCTCGTTGATGTGAATCCTGTTTGTCCGGTTCTGTACCCGCGCCTAGGTTATGCGACATGACCTGACTGGTAGGCTAGAGTTGGGCAGCATCAGGCCCCTACAGAGTATCAGTTGCTATCAGGTGCGTAAAATAAACGCTATAGTAGAATGTAGAACTGTTTGTAGAGGAACCTGTCTAAGATTGGCCTGGTTCTTTGAGGTTTAGTGAGATGAGTGACCAATACCCTCGAAAATTACTATAGTTTGAAAGTCGTCCGCTTCTTATGCTCATATTCACTTTCACCAACCTTTCCTTTCTTTTTTATATTAGTTGATTGAATGATAGACTGTATGTTTCCCCGCTACAGAGGTGAGTCACCCAAGTGCGCATAATGGTCCATCTGTCTGCACGCGCAGATACAGCTTACCAGAACGACTACCACCACAAGCTTCGTGGCCGGCTCTGGGGTGCGCTTGACAGCACCACCTACGACGAGCGACACGACGATGGCGAGCCACCAGGGTTCGCCTACTCGAATCCGTTTCCGCCATACGATATGAAAGAAGGGGACGAGCGCAAGCTATTGGTCGCCTCGCCAGAAGAAGATCTACTCACCAACATCGCAGCTGATCTGCTTGATGAGCGAGAGCTGAATATTGGTGAGATGCCGTTCCATGTCGATAACGTGACTTCGCTCGAACCAGACGTCGGTGAACCAGGCACACGGGGGACGATCGAAACCGGAACCGGACTCTTGATTCGGATTCCGCCATGGCGGTGTAATGAGTACGACATCGACCATCCTGGCGGCGATACCGCCGTCTTCTGGCAGCCCGAGCACTCGATGGAGCCGCTCCGCACGCAGCTGGAAGATAATCTCGATCAGAAGCACGACCGCTTCGCTCACGATCACCTGCCGGGGCCGAGCGAAGTCGACGGCGATCTGTTCGACGGATACGAACTCATCAAGACGTTCGCCGTCCCCATTACGGTGACTGAGGGGCAAGAGATGACCTATGTTCTGAGTAAGTGGAAATTCGAGTACACGGTTCGGGACGACCACCACCGCCGGCATCTCAATCTAGCGTTGGATTGTGGGCTTGGTGAACGGAACTCGCTGGGACTCGGGTTCGTGAATATCACGGATAAAACGCGGCCGAACGAGAGCAAATTGGAGGGAGGCGATGCTTTCGCCTAATGAGTTCCGGGACAAGTACCCGGCTGCAGAATTGGAAGCGGAACTACCGGGTTCGCCCATCGGATCGCTGCGAGATATCCAATATCTCTACGGAAAACTCTATACGCTTGCTACAACCGGTGGCGGCGAGTACGCTCCATATCTCACCCCCGATGCGGCTGGTGACCTCGTCGACACCGATGATAGTTTGATCGCTGTTCGAGTGGATGTTTCCAGTGATAAACCACACTTGGCTAGTGACCTCGATCCAGTGTTGGTGACGAGATACACGGATAATCTAATTCAACAGGTTGGCCACTGTAAGTATCCAGCAGCGCGTGGGATCGACCACAGCGTGGCCCACCAAGCGGGGCGAAACAGCGATCCTGAGAAGCTGGCACGCTACGCCAAAGAACGGCTGACGAAGTGGGCTGTCGATGAGGTTGTGACAAAAGCAGCTGAAAAGCATCGCGATGGCTGGATCATCGATCGACTAGCCGAAGTCGGTGAAGACGAAAGCGCGCTCGAAACAATCGAGGAGAAGATTACGAAGAAGCTCGGCGGCGAATCGGCCACATCGCTGTTAACGGTTCAAGTGAAAACTGAGCCGGATGGCGACTACCAGTGGCCCGGTGATCTCGACGTGTTCAACGAGGCGATGCGTCAGCGGAAGCTTTCGAAGCTCGTTACAAAAAACAAAGCCGACGATTCATCTGGAGACGCGACCGATCTCGTTACCGGACTCCCTGCTCGGACAGTTGGAACGTCCGAAGATCCGCAGAACTACTTCCTAGGCAAACAGCTTGAAAAGTTCCCCGGACTCGATATTGAGGAAGCGTGGCGTTCACATCCGATTTCGGAGGACGCCGCGATAACCGTAATGAAGGCTGAGACATTCGTCGAAGCATGTACCTACCGGACGTTCGGCGCAAAAGTTTATTACCTGCCATACGTGTTCGGCCGACTGACTCCAGAAAGGGTCTATCGGCTGTATGGACTGCTCTACCACGCAGCGGAGAACGATGACACGACACCAATCGAAGATGCCTACGAAGATGAACGGGATATTGATCTCAACACCCGAAACCTCCGGTTCTATATCTCGGCAGTCATGCCGCACCAAATGTCTCGATATGACGTGTTCGGCGAGACACTAAACGGCCAACTCCACTACCCGAAAGAGCTCGCGTTTACTCACAACCGCCTTGTCGAAGGTGTCTCGGCGTTCAATATGAAATCCGAGGCGGAGTGGACAGCACCGCTTCCGACAAACGAGAAGTGGGGGCTGCTCTCGACGAGCGATGAACAATTGCATGCCGTCTCAACAGGCTGGTACTTCTATCAGACGTTCGCCGAACGCGACGATGACGAAGCCGATGCGGACGATCCACGCATAAAGGCACTCGTCAGTGTCCTGAGCGGTGAGCCAATTGCGGTCGACATGCTTCTTGAAGAGTACGTTGACCGGATCGTTGATGAGCAGACCGATGACGACGAACACGAGGGATTCCCGTCATTTTTGATCGCCAGCCAGTTCGCCCAGCTCTGTGCGCTGGCCGACGACGACCTTCAGCTATTGAAACCGACCGATCCGAGTACCGAACCGATCACACACGAACCCACCTATGACAGATACGTCATGCCATCACTAGATGAAATTATAATTGCGGATGGGGGCCACCCTGCCGCACCGAAACTCGAATCGTTCATCAACGAAACGCCTGCACTGTCTCCAGCCAATGACGACGATTCAGATTCTGTGACAAGCCAACGCCGTGGGGCGTTCCTCCTTGGTGCACTCGTCGGCGACATCGGGAGTTATCAGGAGTATAGCGAGAATCGATCGACAACACTTGTCGATCAGTATCCGGTTAAGTCAATCACCCGATCCCGAATTAAAAAAGTCACCCAAGAGACGGTCGCCAAGACGCTGACCTACACACGGCAGGAAAAGAAACAACAGGGGAGCTATCCCGGCACGAAGGCAGATCACATCGTCAACCGGCTTCGTGAGACGATCCTCAAACCCGATCCGGAGGAGTGGGAGATCGAAACCGACGATCTTCGCTTCTACTACGCCCTTGGTGTGACGTATGGAATGAACGATCACCCGTGGAACCGGGACGAAACCGATGCCGACGAAACCGAGGAGGAACACTAACATGTCCGATACACGAGAGTCCGTGACGAACCGCTCAGAAATCGTCTTCCTGTATGATGCCGTCGACGCCAATCCGAACGGCAATCCGCTGTCTGGTGCCAACCGACCGCGGATCGATCCACAAACGCAAGAGGCAATCGTTACTGACGTTCGCTTGAAGCGGTATCTCCGCGATCAACTCGACGACGACGGTCACGGCGTCTACATCCGAAACGTGCAGGAAGATGGTGACCAGTACACGCGTGGGCAACTCCTTGAAGATCGACTCAAGACAGTCGAGCCTGACGACTACGACCTTGATGACGATGAGGGAGCCGACAAATTCCGCGAGGAGGTGTTCGGCGAGTTCCTGAACGAAAGCGTCGACGTGCGGTATTTCGGCGCGACGATGTCAGTGGATACCGATGAGGTATATGCCAAGCACCTGCCGGATCATTTCACTGGCCCCGTTCAGTTCTCACCTGGTAAATCGATGCATGCTGTCAACGAAAACGAGGAGTACGACAGCCTGACGAGCGTGATCGCCACACAGGAAAACAAACAGCAAGGTGGGTTCGATCTCGACGATCATCGGATTCAGTATGGGCTGATCCGATTCCACGGCCTCATCGACGAACACGGTGCAGCGGATACGAACCTCACCGCAGCCGATGTCAAACGACTCGATACACTCTGCTGGCGCGCGATCAAGAATCAAACGATCAGTCGGAGCAAAGTCGGGCAGGAACCACGGCTCTACTGCCGTGTCGAGTACGCCGACGAGAGTTTCCACCTTGGTGGTCTCGACCGTGATCTCGAACTCAATGACGAGCATTCGAAACCCGACGAGGAGCTTCGTACGGTTCGTGACCTCACGCTTGACGTGACAGGGCTCGTAGATCGGCTCGAGAGGGCGAGCGGCAGAATCGACCGAATTCGGTTTGTTGCCAGCGACGTGTTAGAACTCTCCTACGATGGCGAGCTTGGTGGGCCAGCGTTGCTTTATGACGCCCTCAAAGACGCACTCGGTGCGGATGCTGTCGAACAAATTGATGTCTACGACGAACAGACTGCGACACTCCCGAGTGACGATACCACGGCGTAACGATGTCCCAACAATCGCTTGACGGCTGGACGGACGACGAAGGCGGCGACTGGCCTGAGCGCTGTCTCTCATTTACTGTTCGTGGCCCGTGGGGACACTTCCGCCGGATCGAGGGTAACATTGTCAAGCAGACCTATCGAATCATTCCCCGAACAACCGTTGCTGGACTCCTCGCAGCAGTCCTTGGGATCGAACGAGATGGCTACTACGACCTGTTTGCACCCAATAAATCGGCAGTCGCAATTGAACCTATTCGTGAGATTCGGACGGTCAACATGCCAATGAACACGCTCTCGACTGCTGCTGGAAACCTACAGTCACTCAATGGTCGCGGGAAGATCAGTGTGAAACTACCTGATCCAACGGCTCTCCGGCAACAACATAACTACGAGGTACTGGTCGACCCAGCCTATCGTATCGATATTGCACTCAGCAATAATCAGTGGTATACCGAACTGCGTAGAATGCTTGCCGCAGGAGAATCCTACTACGTCCCGAGTCTTGGTCTCTCAGAGTATCTTGCTGATATCGAGTATCACGGTGAATTCGATATTGAGAACATCCCACAACAGGATACTATCGAGGTTGATTCGGCTGTCCCAAATGCGATTGACGATGTCGCTCTTGAAGCTGAGATGCGCTGTCAGATCGAGGAATCGCCAGCGTTTATGAAAGCTGACTCGGGTGGTCGGACGACTACAGGCTTTACGAACTATGCCTACAACCCGGACGCTGAGCCCCTCAAAGTCACAAACACGTCAGCTGTCTGTGTCGACGGTCGAACTGTGGTATTCGTCTGATGTCTGTTCGGTACTCTCACCCACCCGAAGGTGGTCATGATGGAGTCCATCTTCGTGCTCATTTGGATGATGTTGCCAGACGCGCAAACAAAGTCGTTCCCGACGGGGCGACAACCCCTAACGGTGAGTCTGTACAGCGAGTTGTTGAGACACTCGGTTACATTCACGACTTCGGGAAAGCGACGACCTTCTTTCAGGAGTACCTTCTACACGATACTGAACCAGAGTACAAACCGTGTCGGTATCATGCTCCAATCGGCTCGTTCGCAGCGTATTACGCTCTCGACGCACAGGGGTTTGAAACTGAGACCTGTCTGGCCGGTTTCGTCGCGGTTGCCAAACACCACGGTCAGCTTCCCGATGTGACTCAGTACATCTACGACCGTGCGTACAACTCAGAGAATTCAACGGGGGGTGCCCAGACTAACGCCGAACAGCAACAGGCAGCAATCGCGATGCAGTTGAACGATATTGAGGAACACGTCCCTGAGATTGCGGCCGATATTTTCACTGATGCAACTGATAGCCACGGGTCTTGGGACGGGTTTCGTCGTTCGTACAAACAGCTTCTTGACGAGATTGCTGTTGCTGTTGCCACGGAAAGCGGGACGACAATCAGTCGTGACTCTCTATCCGACTCCTGTTATGGACTGATTCTCGAATGCTGGGGATCGCTCGTGCTTGCCGATAAGACGAGCGCAGCAAGCCGCAGTGAGGATGCTAGCTCGGAGGCACAGTTCAAAACAGAACAGCCATCGATGGAGGTGTTAGACGAGTACGTCGATGATCTCGAATTGTCGTCGCCTGCTGACCCGGATGGCTCCAGAACAGAGCGATTGAATTACTATCGGTCACGCGCACGCTCAGCAGTTATTGCGAACGCGGAGGAGTTCGCTGAGGAGGGCAGCGGTGTAGCGACGCTCACACTGCCAACCGGTATGGGAAAAACACTCTCCGGGCTGTCGGCCGCACAGACAATCCGTGATGCACTCGGCGGCGAGCGTATCGTCTATGCGTTACCATTTACCAGTATCATTGATCAGGTCGTCGATGAGGTCGAAGAAATCTACAATACTGACACTCTCGGTCGGTTACTGACGGCTCACCACCACCTCTCGGAAACCAAAATCATCGACGAAAACGACGTAGATGCTGACAAGGCAGACAGGAACGACGACGTAGCCGGGATGCTCGCCGAAAGTTGGCGTGCGGGGCTTACTGTGACGACGTTCGTGCAGTTGTTTGAAAGCCTTGCTGGCCCCGTCAACAGGCAGTCAATGAAGATCTCCGCCCTCCGTGACAGCGTTGTGATTCTTGATGAACCACAGAGTCTACCGCTTGACTGGTGGAAGCTCGTTCCTCGCCTCGTTGCAATCCTGACGGAACAGTACAACGCAACGGTGATCGCTATGACCGCCACACAGCCACAGCTGTTCGATGTAGCAACCGAGCGAATAGACGGCGTGACCGAACTCATCGATGATCCGGATGTCTACTTTGAGGCGACAGAACGCGTTCAGTACGAACTTGACGCGTCGGCCGAACGGTATATCGAAACCCAATCCGAACCGAAGGGATATGCCGACGCAGGAGCCGAACTGCTCAGTGCGGTCGATGATAAATCGTCAACGCTTGCCGTCTGCAACACAATCGACAGTGCGCGCACACTTTTTGACGAACTCACAGGTTCCCGACGTTCGCTTCTGAGCGTTGGGGATGTCTATGCAGATGAACTCAATGCTGCCGATACGACAGCCGACATCGATCCGGAGGCACTCGCCACTCGTATTAAAAATCAAAGCGATACATCGATACTCCACCTCTCGACGCGCCTCCGTCCGCTAGATCGACTCAAGCTTATCGAAACAGCAAAACAACTCACCGACGATAATCATGGTCTCATCACAGTCTCAACCCAACTCATTGAGGCCGGTGTTGACATCAGCTTCGACCGCGTCTATCGCGATTTAGCCCCGATCGACAGTATCGTCCAAGCAGCTGGTCGCTGTAATCGGTCGTTTGAACGTGAACAAGGACAAGTCGTCATCTGGTGGCTCAATGTTCCAGACGAGCAGAAAAAAACGCCAGCAGAAGCAGTCTATAATCGTGGAGCGACACTACTTCCTGTTGCAGCCGAAACGCTGGATTCTGTCCGTGAAGCGGATACACCCCTTTCGGAGACAGCGGTTGCACGCACAGCGGTCACAGAATATTATCGACGACTGCACGCCGACAAAAACGTCGGTAAACAGGAATATGTCAAATACGTAGACGATCTGCGCGGAGATAAATTGAGAGAGCTATCGCTGATCGATCAGCGAAACGCAGTTGACATCATCATTTGCCGCACTGAAGCCGAACGAAGGCAGGTAGAGCAGGTACGTGATGCGTGGAAGCACTACGAGTTCAACCGTGTTCGTCGACTGATGGATGAACTCAAAGAGCTACGAGTGTCGATACCGATCTACCGCGGTGAATCGGATAAAAGGGAAAAAGTTGGACAACTGAATCAGGTCCACGCGGATACGGATATACTGTGTCTCGATATCCGCGAACACGGGCTGAGCCACTATTTTGATCAAAATACTGGCTTCATTATTCCTGATAGTACCGCGGAGAGACGGATTATATGACCGACATAGATCCAGTCGACCGACTCCTCGCAACCGCTCGTGGCGAGCCGGTCGACGATCCGTTTCGCGTTACGGGCGTAATGATGCAGTACTACTACGTCTGTAAGCGTGAACTCTGGTTTGAGAGTCGGAACCTCGAAATCGACCGTGAGAATCCGACCGTCGTTCGCGGTACTCGTGTTGACGACACGGCCTACAACGACAAACGAGAGAACCTTCACCTCGGGATGATCTCACTCGACCTCCTCGATGACGGTCGCGTCGTCGAGGTGAAGCCTTCCTCGACGCTGACCGAGCCGGCAAAGATGCAGCTGTCGTACTACCTCTGGTATCTCGACCGTGTGGCTGACATTCAGCGTGATGGCATCTTGGCCCATCCCCGGGAACGCAAACGAGAGATGGTCGGCCTCACCGACGAACGGATCGAAAAGGTCGAGATGGCGATCCACGGGATTCACGACATCGTCGTACAGGACTCGCCGCCGCCGGCGGAGGAGAAACCGTTCTGTGACTCGTGTGCGTATCACGACTTCTGTTGGTGTTAATCATGGATCGAAACTACCACGTCTTTTCCGACGGTCGACTCGAACGAAGCGACGACACGCTCAGACTCGTTCCCGACGATGGGGGCGATAAGAAGTACATCCCAATCGAGAACGCCGAGGCGTTCTTCCTGCACGGTCAGATCGATTTCAACACACGGCTGATGTCGTTTCTCAACGACCGGACAGTCGCACTCCACGTCTTCGGCTGGGAGGATTACTACTCAGGCTCGGTGATGCCGAAACGTGGGCAGACCTCCGGAAAGACTGTCGTCAATCAAGTACGGGCCTACGAGGATAGCGAGCATCGGATGCATCTTGCCGCCGCGATTGTGAGTGGGAGTATACACAATATGCGGACGAACGTCGTCTACTATAACGGTCGAAACTATGATCTTGACGACATTATTGGGGATCTTGAGGCGGCAGCCGCACGTGTCGACGACTCAGGTACTATCGATGAATTGTTAGGTGTTGAGGCGACGGCGAGAAAAGCCTATTACCGGAGCTTCAACATGATTCTTCCAAGCGAGTTCCAGCTCAGCCGACGAGAGTACAACCCACCACCAAACGAGATCAACAGCCTCATTTCGTTTGGTAATTCGCTGGTCTATGCCAACTGCGTCTCGGCGATCCGGGCCACCGCACTTGATCCGACGATTAGCTACCTCCACGAGCCGGGAGAGCGACGATACTCGTTGTCGCTCGATATCGCGGATCTGTTCAAACCAGTGCTCGCTGATCGGGTCTTGTTTCGGTTGGTGAACCGAAACCAGATTTCAGATACCGATTTCGAGACGGAGCTCGGCTCCTGTCTGCTAAGTGAGTCCGGGCGAAAGACGTACACGAAGGCATTCGAAGAAACACTGGAGCGAACTGTTGAGCATCCATCGCTAGACCGGAAAGTTAGCTATCAATACTTGATGCGGCTTGAAGCGTATAAATTGAAGAAGCACATACTAACAGGTGAGGAATACGATCCGTTCCAACGGTGGTGGTGACATGTACGCCGTGATGGTATACGATTTAGAGGCCGACCGCACCCAAAAAGCTCTCAAACTGGGTCGGCGGTACTTGACCCACGTCCAGAACTCGGTACTCGAAGGTGAAATCTCAGAAGGCGATTTGGCGACACTGAAAAACGAGATTGATGATCTGCTAAACCCTGGTGAGTCAACAATCATCTACGAGTTATCCTCTGATACACTCTTGAACCGGACGGTGTATGGCGATGATCCGACCGAAGACCAGCGGTTTCTATAGCGATCTCCGTCGACCCCTACGGGGAACGCGGCCTATTGAACGTTGACGGAAGCGATTTATTGTATCCCTGCGTTAGCAGGCGTATGCCTCGTGAATATGGCATGGTTTCAGACGAACCCTTGTGGGGTTGAAGCGTTCTGCGCAACGAGGATACTCAACGGCCCGAGCGTGTTTCAGACGAACCCTTGTGGGGTTGAAGCAGCACTGGGACCGTTGCGAAGCATGCTCATCGCGTTTCAGACGAACCCTTGTGGGGTTGAAGCAGGCGATCGGCGCCGACCTGGATGGGCGAGTTGGTGGTTTCAGACGAACCCTTGTGGGGTTGAAGCATCCGCATCCGCTGCACAACTCCAATTACCAGCGTTTCAGACGAACCCTTGTGGGGTTGAAGCAGTAACCGGTGCTCACACCCGTGGACCGCGCCGGTTTCAGACGAACCCTTGTGGGGTTGAAGCCCAGAGTCGAAACTCCCGGTCGCGTTGTGCGGACTGTTTCAGACGAACCCTTGTGGGGTTGAAGCGGACGAGAACTCGGCGGTGACCCTGCCGGAGACAGGTTTCAGACGAACCCTTGTGGGGTTGAAGCCTATCCAGTGACCGTGACCGTGACCGCGGCGGCACGGTTTCAGACGAACCCTTGTGGGGTTGAAGCGATCACAAGGTGTCCCGGTCGGCGCGCCGGGTCGTGTTTCAGACGAACCCTTGTGGGGTTGAAGCAGACTGCCAGACAAATGCCCTTGAAGGTCATATATCGTTTCAGACGAACCCTTGTGGGGTTGAAGCCAGTCGCTCGCCGCGTCCGAGATCTCGTCAGTCACGGTTTCAGACGAACCCTTGTGGGGTTGAAGCCCACAGTCTAAACTCTCGGTCGCGTTGTGC
>Ga0209965_1000863_pt1 | contig 10730 bp, 4 predicted proteins | sample SalPon2_B_H2O_MG_FD_185707 | JGI IMG/M metagenome (GOLD analysis project Ga0209965, IMG submission 185707) | Salt pond water microbial communities from South San Francisco under conditions of wetland restoration - Salt Pond MetaG R2_B_H2O_MG... | ecosystem: Environmental > Aquatic > Non-marine...
CCGCGAGCTGCTCGCCGGGCGCCGCGCCGCGATCGACGCCGCCCTCAACGCGCGAGGTGACGACGCGTGAGCCCGACCGTCGAGGTCGAAGTGCGACGCAACCGTCACGGTTCCGTGCTGGCGTACGCGGAGCGCGACCGCGCGGCCCGACTCCTCGCCGACCACCGGAGCGTGCTCCAATCGCTCTACGCGCTCGTGGACCGGCGTCACGGCGCCGATGGAGAGACCGTCGCGCGCCTCGCCGTTCGCGAGGACGCTCGTGTCGTCGACGAACTCGATCTCCGCGATCGGTTCCGGCGCGACCTCGACCCCGACCGTGCGATCTCGCTCGTCGAGGACCTCCGATACCACGCCGGCGAACGCGAACTGGTGGCGTGCGGGGGCGAGCCGGAAGCCGGGTTCGGGGCGACGAACGACCGCGCCGACAGGCTGGAGGGCTCACAGTGAGCGAAGACCTCGATCCCATCACGCCGAGCGCCGCGCTCGACTACTACCTCGACGCGCGCCGCGGTGAGCTCGCCGACGCGACGCTCCGTGACCACGCGTACCGTATCGGAACGTTCGTCGACTGGCTCGAAGACCGGAAGGACGTCGCCAACATGAACGACGTCGACGTCCGGATGGTCCACGAGTGGCGCGTCTGGAAGCGCGAGGACAATGGCGAACACGACCCCTGTAACATGATGACGATGCAGGGGCAGGTCTCGACGGTCAAGCAGTTCCTCTACCGCGTCGCCGACATCAAGGGCGTCCCCGAGACGCTCCCGGACCGCATACGCGTCCCCTCGCCCTCGAAGGACGAGCAGTCGAACGACACGATCCTCTCGTCGGAGCGCACGAAGGCGATCCTAGAGTACCTCTCCACCTACGAGTACGCGTCCCGCCGGCACGTCACGCTCCTGCTCATGTGGCGCGTCCCGGCCCGACGCGGGGGCATCCGCGCCCTCGACCTCGGAGACTGGGACTCGGAGGACCAGGCCCTCCAGTTCCGACACCGCCCGCCGCTGACCCCACTGAAGAACGGCTCGACGAGCGAGCGCGACGTGATTTTGAAAGAGCAGGTCGCGGAGGTCGTCGACGACTACGTCGACGGCCCCCGGGCCGACGTGATCGACGACCAGGGACGCAAGCCGCTCATCACGACGAAGCGCGGCCGCCCCGGCGTCTCGACGCTCCAGCGGTGGATCTACTGCGTGACGCGGCCGTGCGTCATCGGCGAGGAGTGCCCCCACGACCGCGACCCAGACGAGTGCGAGGCGATTCCGTCGCAAAAGGCGAGCAAGTGCCCGTCGTCGCGCGCCCCGCACCACGTGCGAACTGGGTCGGTCACAGCGCACCGGACAGCCGGAACGCCTCGACCCGTCATCAGTGACCGCGGCGACGCGTCGGAGGACGTTCTCGAAAAGCACTACGACAAGGCCGGCAACCGCGAGCGAGCGCGCCGGCGACAGGAACACATCCCGGAGGATCTCTAACATGTACACGAGCGCAAGTTCGACGGAATCGCCCGACCGAAGAGCCAAGACCGTGTTGGTTGACTCGTGGTGTGTTGTCTTATCATCTCACGAGTTGCGTGCATCTTTTTGTCGTTGGCGATCTTCTGTGTCGTAGCCATCCACGTTTCCAGTCTCACGCAGATCATTGACCTGCTTGGAAGTCGAATCGTACGCGGCTTTTGTGCCGTCACCGTTGTGAGCCATAGTTAGCGATCGGTCTTGATTCATCCCCATATCGCCCGCCGTCAGCGCAGCATCTTGATTCGCTCCGATAAACAGGAACTTCCAGTCCTCTTGTTCACGCCTGTACTGCACCTGTTCGCGGACCCGCGCCTGAGGTGTTTCAGACGCGTTTTCCTTCCCATCCGTTAGAACGACCACTACCACGTTATCGGGTCTCTCGGTTGGCTTTATCGCCCCGAACCGGTCACTCGTCTCCGTGATAGCGGTATAGATGGCATCGTGTAGGGCTGTACTTCCCCCTGGCGTGTAGCTCTCGTCAGATAACTTCGGAGCTTCCATGACTGGCCGCGCTTGGTAGACACGATTAACTGTCGTGTTAAATTCATACAGGGTAACCCTCGCTGTCCCCGGTCCGTCCTGCTGATCGGTGAGAAATGCGTTAAAACCGCCGATAGTGTCGTTTTCAATCGCCGACATCGACCCGGATGAATCAAGCACGAATGCTATCTCTGTCTTCATGACTCACTCTGCGAGGAACTCCATCATATATAAATTGTAACTGAGGACTGCCGTTTACCGATCGGTTGACATAATGAGCCAGTAAATTCAGAACCAAACTCTAGTAGTTAACAATTTATATGTGCCCATGTACCAGTGTGGTGTGCAGTGGAATCGGTAAGGGCAGGGGAGCTTAAATGTCAAAAGATCCATTCAAAAAAGTCCTCCAACAAGAGCAACAAGCACTCAAACAGGATTTGCTGCATGACCTGCCGGTTGAGCGAATTCCAGAGCGTATCGACTGGCTTGCCAGGTATATCGCGCTCAATGGTGGGTACATGCTTCGTCAGCCGTCAGGTAAACAGACACATCTTGATCGCGATAATTTCGATAAGGCTGTCCGCCAACCGTATCTCGCTGGGTTGTCTAATGCGACTGGTGCAACCGGATACCTGAACGCGCTTGACAATCAGTATCCGCTCGGATCGTTGATTATCCAGTATGCGGGACTTGTCGAGGGATTAAGCCGTATAAACGAATCCGGTGTTGACCCTGGTGAAGCACTCGGACGACTCATTGCACGTGAAATTCGCCGCAATAGCGAGGGGAAAGCGGCGAACATCGCGAGCGAGTTTCAAGTAGAGACATACACACCGCGTGGGCTAGTTGAGCAGGTCGTCACCCACCCCGAGCTGGCCGAAACCGTCGAATCAGTCATGCCTTCGGGAGACGCGACTGTGGAACTAGTCGATCAGCTTGGTGAAATTAAGATTGCCACCCAGTTGTGGGATCACCAGTTGATGGCGCTGTGCGAGTGGATCCACCAAGGAGCAAACGGATACGTGAATATGGCAACCGCGACGGGTAAAACGGTTCTCGGATTAGCAGCTGTGGCCTACTGTACAGACAGTGGCGCTTTACATCCTTCAGATGCAGCCGAACTAACCGAGTGGTTCGAACCAAAGGCGCCACTGCAGCCGGATTCAACCCGCCCCAGCGATGTACTCATTGTAACGACTGACGAGCTGCTCGGTGTCCAGTGGGCTCGACTGTTTGAAGACCATTGTAATACCCCCTCGGAATTCACCGAGATTGTCGATCAGACCATTTCGCTTCCATGGGGTGATATCCACATTCGATCGGCGAACGCTGTTGGGAATACCGATCCATCTGATTATCGTGTCGCAATCTTCGATGAGGTACACAACTACACGAGCGGTGGTGGCTGGGGTGAAGACTTGGCGATGTATATTGACTCTGATTGTCCAGTCCTTGCTCTCACGGGGAGTGTAACTGACGAAATTAAACGCCATTTTCAACAGGTGGAATCGGCTTTCCCATGTGTCTACACCTACACCCATGAATACGCGCTCAAGGATGGCGTTATTCCCGAATTCAATTGGACGCTTCAGTACACGCCAATCGACAAAACCCAGTCATCGACTGCTAAAACACTCAGGGAGACAGCACAGCTAATCGAAGAGAACGTCATGTGGGACGGTTCATCGTATCGACTCAAGGAGTCTGAAATCGATATCCAGTCACTTCCGTCTGAACAGAGAGCTGAGGTAACTGAACCCCACGAATCACCAGTTTCATTCGGCCGGACACTCTCCAACGGTGAGGAGTCCAGTGCTGTTCCCGACGAGTTACTACGGTTGGCGAACGGGATGAGCAACCGCCTCACTTACTGGTGGAACCTTCGACTCGAAACGCAATCAATTATCAATTTAGTTCGTGGTGCAATGGCGAACGGCCAGCCAACGCTGGTGTTGAGCCGGTCGTACAAAGAGGGAGATCGCCTCTACAAGCAGCTCCAACAGGCCTGCGATGATATTCGGATTCAGAAACTCGAGGGAGATGAAGACGCGGATAGCCAAGACAAACGGATCACCACGTTTGACGACTGGGAAACGAACCAAAAGGTGCTGATCGGCCCGGGAGACAGGGTCGGCACTGGAAACGATATCCAGTCCGTTGAGGTTGGTATAAATCTAGCCCGTCCAGGAACAGGAATGTCGAATTCACTTATTCAACGGCTCGGTCGACTCCTGAGACAGCCAAATAAGAAAGAGTGTGTTGATTTTTATCATCTGCTTGGAATACCACCTGTGGAATCGATTGCACCGATGGACGGCGAGCACTTCGTCCGCGATTCGGCAGGGTTCTTTGCGCAAACCAAGACAACGGGAAATAGTGGTCAGATGGTGAAAGTTCCGCAAATTAGGATACTACCGGAGGTGAAAGAGAGTATTCAGCAGCTTGAACGGTACGGCTGCAAGGCGCTGACGTCGTCAGATGCCCCACTCAATCAGTACGAACAGGCTTACTTTGAATCCATAATGGCTGCTTCAGGTGACCAGACGGTCGTTGATACAGATTGGTATCAAGATCTTTTCGATGAGACAGCTGTAGCTACTTCCTCATCTTCACTAACTGAGCAAGAAGGGGAATTGAATGATTATGACGAGAGTGATGGTAATCTTGATAATCAAGATATAACGTTACTGGATGAGAAGCTTGGACATAAGGGCAGTGCGTCCATCGTTGCAAGAAATAAGAGCGTCAGCAGTGAAGAAGGAAGCGCTCAGACGGGAAATTCAGATAGCATAGATGAAAACAAGACGAGTGGATCAAACAGTAAATCCCAGCCGAAAGCAGCCGATTCAATTAAGCGATCTGAACGAGCTGTTGAGGAGCAGTTCAGAGCGGCTACCGAATCAACAGCTAAGGCGGTGGCGGCTGATACTACATCTGCAGTAGTTCTCCGGCTCCAACGTTGCTTTTGTAACACTGATAAAAAGGTCGTATATAATGCAGTTGACCCGTCGGATGATCAAATATGGCTGGTGATAAGAGGCCACCCTGAGAAGAAGTTCGATAGCAAGCAGTGCTATCGGTTCACAGATGTCGATGTTTCACCTGCTTTCGGCGAAGAGTCCTATGAAGTACATGTTTCTGCCGATTCAACTATCAAGCAGCTAACGGGGGATATAGATGGTGAGCCATCAACACAAGCGATGAGAATTGAAAAAGCCGCTGATCAGCTACTTATTAACGATCGGGACAACCTCCCAACAGAGATACAAAAACTGGCCAAAGAGACGGGAAAAAAGATACACAAATTCGATCTTCAACACGTCGATATTCAAACTGGACTGGATCAACTCCACGCGATACGAAGCAATCTTAACGTTATTCCTGCCGACCGCGCTGGTGTTGATTCAGCACGCCTGGATAATATTAAAACACGTGTTGGGGGACAGGCGATGAAGCTTGATAAGCTCAAACAGGTCTTAATTACAGTGCAACGGAACATCACGTTAGCCAATGAAAATAGCACGATTCCTGTCCAAAGCCTGCAGGAGGCAGACGAGGATCTCCAAGCTGCTATTTCTACCACACAGGAATTAGGCCGTGATGCGACCCAGCTCAAAAACCTACGGGAAGACATTAGCGAGCTCCTCAAGGACACTTCGGAACCGGAGCCGACCCCTGTCTCTGATCCGGATCCCAACGCGCCGATAGATCATGGCTCCGGTATTCAGGCCAACGAAATTTCGGAATATTATGAGGCGCTCTGGAATCTCAAGCAACTGACGGCAACCGTACAGACCGTTGTTGATGATATTGACGAGCCGATGAAGCAGTGGTGTAGCTTTGTCAAAGCGTTCCTAGTTGGTAAAATAGATGAGTATCCTAATTACGGGAAGCTCCAGCTGGATTTTAATGAGTTTGCTATTTCGACGTACCGGGATGTCTACGGGGATGGAGAGCGGACGACGGAATACCATGTCATCAATGTTGAGCCGCCCACAGCGACGGTCCAGCAATTAATTACAAACAGCTCACAGCTGCCCGCAACGGATTTAGACATTCCTATCGCTCCGGAATCGGAGGTACGGTTACCAGTCATTGTTGAAACAGAAGCTGAGCTTGACCGTGCAACCGCGTTATTGAAAGAAATCCCCAAATCTCCCTCAAAAGCGGTTCTACTGCAAAAAAATGAGGAGAACGAAGATGGTAACGATATCGAAAAAAACGACGATAAGGAAGAAAACAGTGGGCATAAAACAGGTGATGGGGAGCCCTCAGGCGTTGATTCTGTTGGTGAACCACCGAGTGAAAAACCGGACGACGAAGCCCCGTTAACTGATATCGGCGGCGTAACGGAGGATGTTGCCAATGCGCTCCGAGACGCGGATATCACGACACGTGAGCAGCTCACCAAAATTGATCTGAATTCGTTGGCCGAGATTAATGGAATCAGTAACGCGATTGCCCAACGAATCAAGATGCAGGTCGGGTAAAGAGTCTTAACTAGCGACCAGCCATACGTATATCAGAGTCATAAACCTTCATACAAATCACAATGCATACACCGCAACAAACACTTAATACGGCCGTTGATCGTGCCGCTGAAATTACTTGGTGGAACCGTGCGTTGACGCGGCTAAACGATGTAGTCTCCGACGAGGATGCGGCTGAGTTCGTCCTTAATGACCTCATTGAACAGAAGGGTCCGTACGTAGAATTCGTTGAGGCGCCAAGGTTCTCGGATCAGACGGCCACATCTTTCCTCCAAAATCTTGGATACAGTGATGCTGTGCTTGGTGCGCTTACAACCGAGTTGTTTGGTGGCGATACAAACGGAGCATTGTACCAACATCAGGCTGAGACTATCGAAGCAATCGAGCACGATACGAACGATAACATCCTCGCAGTTCCAACCGCGACTGGGAAGACAGAAGCGTTCTTTATTCCGATACTGGAACACTGTCTACGGACTGACGAGCCTGGACTCAAATCGATCATCGTGTATCCGATGAAGACGCTGGGTGTAGATCAGCTCAACCGATTTATTACGTATTTAGATCAAATCAACCGCTCACGACAGCCGGAAAATCGTATCACGGTTGGAGTGTGGGATTCCGATACACCGACCCGTGTGGGGACGCGGAGCTACGAAATTGAAAAAGGATCCTACGTTCGTGGACTCGAGTGCCCACGCGCTGACAATAAAAAACTCAAGATCCTCGATGATATGACCGTCGGCACTGACGATCATCAGTATTCGTGGATCCGAGTGACTCGGGATGCGATCCGTAGCGGTGTGGACATTCTGTTGACAAATCCTGAGGCGCTCGATCATATGTTTGTCAGCGATAGCGACGAAACGCGAGAGATTTTAGGCGCGGCCCCGGGTGAACACCCTGTCGAACATATCGTTTTTGATGAAGCCCACGTCTGGAGCGGGATTTCGGGTGCATCGATTCGGCTGTTATCGGAACGTCTCAAATCGTTCTACGCCGAACGCGACCCACAGATTACGATGGTCTCCGCGACAGTTGACAATCCTGCAGAGTTGGCTGGGCAGCTTACCGGGGCATCGAAACAACAAATAAACTCAATTGGGTTTACTCCTCGGGAGTTTCCTATTAACGGGGCCCCAATTTTCAGCAGGCTGTCGCCGACTAACATCGAGGAATTAGTGCGAGTGATGACTGCGGCCTATCTGACGGAGATGTCGACCGCAACGCTGCGGGAGGAGATGGGCTTAGAGAACGCGGTTGAGACGGCGCTCGAGGTGGGGCTTGTCGTGGAGACTGATGACTCGTTAGTGCTCGATGACGAACTCGGTGAATGGCTCAGGACACCGCTCAAAACGACCGTTGAAAATCTGTGTGCTGGAACTAATGACACGGCAGCAGATCTGATTCAGTCCTCTACTGAAAGTGCAAAAATCACTGAAGCCGTTCTCGATTCGAGCGGACTTTATAGCGGCTGGTTTGATTACGTTATCGAAGCTGCACCAGAGGTTGCCGAGTTCGCTCGATGGTTCTCCGAAGAAACGACTGGTGAAGTCGGATTCAAACATTACGATTCGCTGCTCGAACAGCTGGCTGCTACTGACGTGACCGATCCCGAAGGGACGCTTAGAACTGTCATGGCGTTCGGTCGATTAGCGGGTATCGTCACCGAAAAGTACCACGTCTTTCTGAAACCACCACACAAAGCATATCTCTGTCCATCCTGCAGAGCAGTCACCCGAAACAAAAGCTGTCCCGACTGTGGTACGGAAACGGATGAACTCCAATTTTGCAAACGAAACGGCTGCCATCATCCGTATATTGAATCCGATGCGGACAGCGAAGAAACCGAATTCAGACCATACGACGGTGCTTCGCCCGTCGATAACTGTCCGGGATGTGGAAAGTGGCCCAACCTGACCGATGTTGGTGTGCCAACATCGAGCCTGCTATCGTATATGTTGACGGAGATTTGTCGAGTGTCACCGTCGAAAAAGACGCTGGTGTTTTCGGATTCACATAGCTCCGCAGAATCGGTGGGTGATCGAATCATCGATACGGAATATGGCCTCATGGCTGAAGCGTTGTACATCCAGGAGTTGATTGACGCCGGCGGTAGTGCTGACAATTACACACTGTTTCGGGCAGTCTCCGATCAGCTTCGAGAGGAGTACTGGGAACCCCTGATCCAAAACTCGATGGATGAAGACGGTACTGCGTACGATTTCCTCAATACACTGCTTGAGGATATCGAGGGCCACGCAATGATTCACAACGCGACCGATCTACTCGATAGTGCGCTCGTGACTGCGAGCCCGGTATTAGAGTTCGACACAGCCCGAAGTCGTGTGTTGGCCCACGAGGCGTACAAGTTATTTGTTAAGAACCCAGGTAACGGGTTTGCTACGAACAGCATCGATATTGAGGGATATACGTTCGGCAAGCTTATTGACCGACTTGAAGCGCGAACGCGATACGAGCCGGATGAAATCAGTTCTGAACTTCCCGACATTTTGGCCGCGTTAGTCGATCACAATATCGTGGCTGACAAAGAGTGGGATGAGATTCAACAGACGGTTCTCGACTCACGGGTTGGCGACGAAAAAAAGGAGGCCGCGTTTGAGTTTCTTGAATCCGCCCGCGAAGAGTATCAGTCAGTCAATGTTACTGACGAGAGCGTCAACAGTGGGGTGTTTTCGCGAACAACTCGGCAAGATAACTCTGAGATTCACTTACTCGAAGAGGTCGCGTTCTGTACAGAGTGTTATAGCTCATTCCCCGTCGTCGGTGAGGATCCTTTGACAGCGTGTGGGCACTGTAGCGCACCGCTACAGACGTACCAGCGGTTTCATAGAACCGATGACGGAAATCTTGTTGTTGATCAGGGATACGCCCAGGCAGATTCCGGCTGGCCGTTTGCCATCGATCATTGGGCGCACGATATAACGACGCCAATCCGCGATGGCGCCGATCCGGAGTTCATTACTGTTGGGATTCACAAGGGCAATATTCCCCACACGCTCCGAGGAGCTATCGAAGAAGGATTTCGTAAAGATGACCCCGACGTGAACATCGTCAGTGCAACGCCGACAATGGAACTCGGCGTCGATATCGGGACACTGGATACGGTCTGTCAGGTTGGAATCCCACCGACGCTAACGAACTACGTCCAGCGGAGTGGACGGACCGGCCGTACCCGAGGGAGTTCCTCACTGGTCATGACTGCGATCCGGGGGGAGCACCCTGTCGATGGGCATTATTACAGCGATCTCGAAACGTTCCTTGACGAATTTGAGCCAGTTCGTGTTCCCGACCCCTACGAGTTCGATGAGTTGTTGGCTAGTCACGTTGTCACTGAGGTGTTCGCGTACCTCGCCCGTAACCCCCATCACACTAATGTGTTCGAGCGGATGTATCAGTTAAACGAAGACAACCAGAATCTCAGCAAGTTTGTCAACGACGTTGAGGAGAATCTCGGTATCCTCATCGAGTTCATGCTTGATGAACAGCGGGAACCGCTCGAACGACATCTGCGGGGTCTGTTTGGTGACCGCGGTGTCGACCTATTCGACAAAGTGTTCCTTGGTGATGGACCCCTCTCGATGGAGAACAGAATCGAGAAGACGTTCTCTCGAATCACCGCGATGTCGGGGTCAGCCGAGACGAACAAAGCGTTTACCGAAAACAACAACCGACTCGACCAGTGGCTCTCACGGCTCGGCTATCTCGCCAACTACCGAAGCTTCGGTCAGCAGTTCCCAGTCAAACTCACGGGCTATAGTGAAGATATCGAGTTCGAAGTATCTGGTCGTCTCTATGACATGTATCCTGGCCAAGAGAACGACCTTGGAGCACTCATTACGCTGCATGGCAGCGAATACATCGTCAACGACGTGCGGGGAACATCAACACCACTCACCACCGTTGCAGTGTGTGCGAACGAGGATTGCGACCGGCCGTTCGAAAGTTATGACTTGGATACGGGCGTGTGCCCCCACTGTGGGACGGAACTAGAGGAGACAGATATCCATGGTATTAGCTCCGTAGAGTGCAAAACAGCGCGTGGAGGACAGAAGCTGTACCGGACGCATGGGCTAATGACGACATCAATCTCGGCGGATGATTCGATGGCGCCAGTCGAAACACGAGAGACAGAATTGTTCGATGTGCCGTGTGAGGTGGAGTACGACGAACTCGAAGTAACTGACTTCATGTACGCGTTCGAACGGGGGCACTCCTCGAG
>Ga0209965_1000864_pt1 | contig 10715 bp, 11 predicted proteins | sample SalPon2_B_H2O_MG_FD_185707 | JGI IMG/M metagenome (GOLD analysis project Ga0209965, IMG submission 185707) | Salt pond water microbial communities from South San Francisco under conditions of wetland restoration - Salt Pond MetaG R2_B_H2O_MG... | ecosystem: Environmental > Aquatic > Non-marine...
CCACCGCACTCGAGGCGTTCATCGAAGCGAACGGCACGGGCAGCGACATCATCGAGTCCATACGCGAGGACGTCGAGACGCTCGGCGAGACGACCGCGGCACACGGGGAGGAGATCGATTCGCTCGGAGATGCGACAGCCTCGAACGATAGCCGCATCGCCGAAGTCTCCTCGGCGGTCGACGCGATCGCTGACTCGCTTGGCGAACTCAGCGACGGGGTCGACGACCGGTTCGCACACGCTGGGGACCACCGCGACGCCTTGGCCGACCAGCTCGATAGCCACGCGGCGGACCTCTCGGAGTTGTCTTCGGCGATCGAAACCCTCGAGAACGACGTGGCACGCCTCGAACAGCGCAGCCACAGCGACAGCGACCTCGGCGGGCGCCTCGACTCGATCGAAGGCGATCTCGAAACACTCATCGAATGGCGAGAGCAGCTACAGACGAACCTGATGGGGGGCGACGAGGGCGGCGCTGGGACGCGCTGAGTGCCAGCGACCACAGCGAGAGAGCCGGCCGCACCGTCGCGTGATATACAGGAAGCTTTTGACTACGCTCGTCGAGCTACCACCATGGCACGGGGAATTCTGGAGACGATCGGGCTGGCGGCCACCCTCGTCTTAGCCATCCCGATCGCGCTGTTCGGCGCGGAACATCTCGTTCGCGGAGAACTGGTCGCTGGTGTGGCCTACGTCGGCATCGCGGTGGGGCTGGTCGTCGTCGAACAGTATCTCACGACCCCGACGGACGTGCCGGGGATGGTCGCGGAGAAGACGGTCGGCAAAGTGGTCAAGACCGAGGAGTCCGACCGGGAGAAGACGGAGCGATAGTAGCGGTCGTCAGTCGGCGGCGATGGGCTCGCCGGCCTCGTCTAGCAGTTCGTCGATGGAGCGGTCCGAGGGAGCGTTCTCCAGCAACACGTCGATGGGCAGGGTCGGCGCGCCGTCGACGAGGTTCTCCATGAGGACGAGCCGTTCGCGGGCGCGTGACATGCCGACGTAGAAGACCCGGCGCTCGTTGTCGGTCAGCGTGGGAACGGGAGTCGTGTGTTTGGTGAACTCCTCGACCTCGGGGACCTCGATGCCTTTCTGGTCGACCGTGGCGGCCATCTGTTCGACGACCTTCTCGGTGAGGTCGGTGGCGACGAAGACGTGGTCGGCCTCGCGACCTTTCGCGGAGTGGATGGTGCCCAGTCGGACGCGGTCGGGCTCCATCCCCTTGTACTCGCCCGCGAAGTACGCGCCCACGGAGCGCTCCTGGAAGTTGGTGACTTTCCGGAGCATGTCGCTGGCGGAGGCGGGGTCGGGGACGAAGGGGACGTGGTCGGTGACGACGTCGGGTTCGATCTCGATCTCGGCGATGTCGTCGGCGTCGTGGGCCTCCTCGATGTCCTCCAGCGCGTCGAAGAAGTCGTCGCGTTCGCCGGTGCCGAAAGCCGAGTCGGCGAGCATGTCGGCGAGGCGGCGCGCTTCCAGCACGGAGAGGGACTCGTCGTTCTCGACGGCCTCGACGGCGGCGACGTACTGGCTCAGCCTGTCTGTCCACATCCGCTGGTCGGTCAGACAGGAGAACGGGATCCCCTCGTCGATGAACTCGTCGATGAACTGGAACATCTGGTAGCGCGCCCGGAAGAGGATCATCACCGTCTCGTCGGTCTGGTCGACGGTGCCGATGACGTTGCGGGCCAGATCGAACATCGAGGGGTTCTGGACCGCCTCGACGCGGCCGCCCTCCTTGCGCGGGTTGAGGTCTTTCTCCTGGCGCTTCTCGATGTGGCGCACCTCGCGGTTGACGACGTTCAGAATGCGGGAGGGCAGGCGATAGGAGTTGGGTAGAATCTCGTCCTGTGTGACCGCCTCTTCGAGCAGGAGGTCGGGGTCGGCGCCCTGCCAGGCGTAGACGACCTGGTCGTCGTCACCGGCGATGAGGACCCGCTTCATGTGGGGTTTCCACTCCTCGTAGACGTCGTACTGCAGCGTCGTGATGTCCTGGAACTCGTCGATGATGAGGTAGTCGACGTTGGGGAGCAGCGACCGCTGAGCGACACGTTCGAGCATGTCGGCGAAGCCGGTGAGGTCGTTGTCGCCCTTGTGGGTCCGCCAGCCGCGGATGGCGGCGGGGACGTCGACGCGGTCGTCGTCGGTCGGCCAGGTCGGCGTGTACTTGTTGCCGGTCTGGGCGTTGTCGTCGATTTCCGGGGGCAGGCGGACCTCCTCGTCGTCCCACTTGAAGGGCACGTCGTACCAGTCGGCCACGTCGCGGCGGGTGCGCTGGAGCCACTGGCTGGTGGCGATGATCTTGTTGCCAAGCGTCGTCGAGCGGGCGGAGCGCCGGCGGGAGCCCTCGTACTCGTCTTCGAAGTCGATGCCGAACTGGTCGCAAAACTCCTCCTTATCGCCCTCGCCGACCACGTCGCCCCGCGAGAGGTTGAGCAGTTCGTACGCCTTCGCGTGCATCGTACAGACGTTCCCCTGGAGCGCGCGAGGGGTCACGTCGAGTCGCTCGGCCAGCCGTTCGCGTATCTCGGCGGCCGCCGCACGCGTGTACGAGACCACGAGCACGTCGCGGAAGTCGACGGTCTCGTCTTCGAGCAGTTCCTCGACACGGTCCAACAGGGCAGTCGTCTTCCCGCTCCCCGGCCCACCGAACAGGCGGACAACCTCGGTGGTCGAATCAGTCATTGCACATATACTAGAGGGCCGGCCCAATAAACCACGTGCTTTGGAAAAACGGCGGAAACACTGCCGACTCTCGTTCGTTTGCGGGCCAACCACACCAGCGCGTGCGGTTGGCCGATAGCGGTCGACAGCGTGATGATGTGACGATGCTACGGTTGCCGTGGCGAACGTGCTTCTCGTATCTCCGCCCCGTCCCGGATCATGTCCTCACAAGCGGGACAGACCCGAGGGTCATCGGCGTCGGACGGCGTGAACACACGGACGTAGTCCTTCGTTACGAAGGACCCACAGTTCTGGCACTCTGGCATACCCTCTCTCCGATACTGTCCCGGTGTCGGACAGCATCTACTGAGACGTTGCTGTCAGCGGATATATAACTATGGAATGTCAGAACACCTACCGGTACAGCGAGAGAGCGGTTCCGGGAGGCCCGGAAACTGGCAAGCGTGATACCGGAGGGGTGACCGAACACGATCCCGGCCGCCCTGCCAGCGGTGAAACGGCCGTCAGTCGCGTCGCTATCGGGTCGAACACGGCGAAAGAACCGCCGGACAGCGGAGCCGCTGGACAGTGAGACGTCGATCTAGTTTACCGGTGTCCAGCCACACACCGAGCACTCGCTCGCGGCCGAGCCGTGGAGCCCGCCGCAGTCGGGACACTGTTTCTTGTTGTAGTTTTCTTCCCATCCAACGTCGTCGACCTCGTGACCGCGCTGCGAAAGGAACTCGTCGAACATCTCGTCGGATCTCGGTGCGCTCGCCATACGTGCTATGGTATAGCACACCAGCATATAGAGCTATCGGTTGTGAGAAATGTTGTCACATTTGACGAGGGTAACCGGGGGACCGAACTACCCGCGGACGGCCGCCACGGCGTCCGTAATCGAGTCGGCGCGGCCCACCAGCAGGCTCCCGACGACGCTCATCACGAGCACGTAGCCGACGGCGAAGGCGGGCAACACCGATCCCAGCCGACCGGTACCGACGCCGGTCGCCAGCGCGACGATGACCAGCGAGAACTCCCCGCGGGGCACCAGTCCCAGGCCCACGCGGAGCGAACGGCGCCGGTCCAGTCCGTACACCCGTCCCGAGAGAGTGCCGCTGACGAGCTTGCCCAGCGTCGTCGCCACGACGGCCACCGCCAGCAGGCCGGCGACACCGGCCAGTAGCGTCACGTCCGTCGAGAGCCCGATGGCGAAGAAGAAGACGGCCGCAAAGAGATCCCGCGCGGGTGAGACGAGGTGTTCGATACGCTCGACGTGGCTGGTCTGGCTGAGGCCGGTGCCGAGGAAGAACGCGGCGACGGCCTCGCTGACACCCAGCGCCAGCGCCGCGCCCGCGACGAGCGTCGTCAGACCCACGACACGGAGGACGAACAGCTCGTCAGAGCTCGTCGTGAAGAGCCGTTCGAACCACCCCGAGCCGTACCAGGCGGCGACCGTGAGCCCGCCCAGAAACAGGAAGGCGACGCCGACGGAGACGCCGGCCTCTCGGAGGCTTCCGCCGTTGGCGACGGCGGCCAGCAGCGCCAGATAGACGGCGATGAGGATGTCCTCGAAGACCAGCGTCCCGAGGATCGGACCCGACTCGTCGTTGGCGATCCAGCCGGTCTCGATGAGCGACTTCGTGACGATGGCCGACGAGGAGATGTAGACCAGTCCGGCCAGGAACACCGTCTCCAGTAGCGTCCACCCGAAGGCAAGCCCGATGGCCGCGCCGATACCGAAGTTGACGGCGAAGTCGATGAGCCCCACCGTCGTAATCTTCCGGCGGTCCCGCAGCAGCTGGTCGACGCTGAACTCCAGGCCCAGGAAAAAGAGGAGGAAGACGATACCCAACTCGGCCAGCAGCTGGACCACCTCACCGTACGCGACGACCGGGAGCGGGACACCGAACCGTGCCAGCGGCTGGGCCGGCCCCAGGAGGACGCCGGCGACGATGTACGCCGGGATGACCGACAGGCCGAGACGGCCGGCGACGGCCCCCGCGACCGCGATGGCGGCGACGGCGATACCGAGTTCCAACAGCAGCTCAGCCATCGTCTGGCGTCACGAGGGACTCGACTGCCGACTGCTCGTCGCGAGTGCCGAGCGTCACGAGGATGTCGCCCGCGCCGATGGTCTCCTCGGGGCCCGGGTTGGGGACGGTGTCGGACCCGCGCTGGATGGCGATGATAGAGGCCCCGGTCTGTTTGCGGACGCCCGCCTCAGCGAGCGTCTGGTCGACAAGCGGCGACCCCTCGCTGACGTCGAGCCACTCGATGATGGCCTCGCCCAGCGGCACCTCGACCTCGTCGGTCTCGACGGGCTGGAAGTACGCCCCCTGGAGGATGGCGCCGACCTCGCGAGCGAGCTGGCCGTTGAGCGTGAACAGCCGCTCGGCGTCCGACTCCGAGTCGGGCTTGTAGAACACTTCGCGTTTGCCGTCGTGGTGCAACAGGAGCACGAGCCGTTCGCCACCGCCGATCTCCACCTCAAACTTCTTGCCGACGCCGGGGACGTCGGTCTCGTAGACTGTCATACGGGCACATGGTGAGCGGCCTGAATAAACCCACGTGGCCGGAATACCCAGCGGTCGGTGACCGCGAACTCAGAAGTCTGGTCCGGGCGCGGGCACGCCGCCGCCGCCGTCCGCCCCGCCGTCGAGGTCGAACTCCTCGCGCAGTTCGCGGATGCGGTCGCGGATGTCCGCCGCGAGTTCGAACTCCAGGTTGTTCGCGGCCGCTTCCATCCGGTCCTCTAGCTGCTGTATCTGGGCCTCGGCCTCGGCCCCGTCGCTCGGTCCGTCGCCGCTGACGCCGCCGGTGTCCGTCTTGCTTCCGGGAAGATTGGTCTCGCCGACGGCCTTCTCGATGGTCGTTGGCTCGAAGCCGTGTTCCTCGTTGTACTGCTGCTGGATGCGCCGGCGGCGCTGGGTCTCCTCGATGGCGGCGTCCATGGCCGAACTGCGCTCGTCGGCGTAGAGGACGACTTCGCCGTTGACGTTGCGGGCCGCCCGCCCCATCGTCTGGACGAGCGTGGTCTCCGAGCGCAGGAACCCCTCCTGGTCGGCGTCCAGGATCGCCACGAGCGAGACCTCGGGGATGTCCAGCCCCTCGCGCAGGAGGTTGATACCGACGAGCACGTCGATGTCGCCCAAGCGCAGCGAGCGGATGAGTTCGTGTCGTTCCAGCGTGTCGGTCTCGTCGTGCATGTAGGCCACGCTCACCCCGGCCTCCTCCAGATACTCCGTGAGGTCCTCGGCCATGCGCTTGGTGAGGGTGGTCACGAGGACGCGCTCGTCGCGGTCAGTTCGGTCGTCGATGCGGGCCATGAGGTCCTCGACCTGCCCGGTCGCGGCCGCCACTTCGACGGCGGGATCGACCAGATGGGTCGGCCGGACGATCTGCTCGGCGATCTGCTCGCTCTCCTCGCGCTCGTATTCGGCCGGCGTCGCCGAGACGTACAGCGTCTGGTCGGTCTTCGCTTCGAACTCCTCGAAAGTCAGCGGTCGGTTGTCGAACGCCGTGGGCAGGCGAAAGCCGTTCTCGACGAGGCTCTCTTTCCGACTCTTGTCGCCCGCGAACTGGCCCCGGATCTGGGGCAGCGTCTGGTGGGACTCGTCGACGACGGTGAGAAAGTCCTCGGGGAAGTAATCGAGCAGCGTGTAGGGCGCCTCGCCGCTCTCGCGGTCCGAGAGATGCACGGAGTAGTTCTCGATGCCCGAGCAGTAGCCCGTCTCCTGCATCATCTCGATGTCGAAGGTGGTGCGTTCCTCGATGCGCTGGGCGGCGACGGCGTCGCCCTGCCGGTCGAAGTACCGAATGCGTTGCTCCAGTAGCTCCTCGATCTCCCCGATGGCCCGTTCGAGCCGCTGTTCGGGGATAGAGTAGTGTTCCGCCGGGTGGATCAGTGCCGCGGGCTCCTCGCTCTTTACCTCCCCCTCCAGTGGGTCGACTTTCAGCATCCGGTCGATCTCGTCGCCCCAGAACTCGACGCGGATGGCGTAGCGGCCGTACATCGGGTAGATTTCGAGCGTGTCACCGCGCACCCGGAAGGTGCCCTGCGTGAAGTCGACGTCGTTGCGCTCGTAGTTCAGGTCCACCAGCTGCCCGAGCAGCTCGTCGCGGTCGATCTCCTGACCCACCTCGATAGAGAGGGACATGTCGATGTAGTTGCGCGGGTCACCGAGGCCGTAGATGGCCGAGACGCTCGCGACCACGATGACGTCGTCCCGTGTCAGCAGCGAGCGGGTCGCGGAGTGGCGGAGCCGATCGATCTCGTCGTTGATCGAGGCGTCCTTGTCGATGAAGGTGTCCGTCTGTTCGACGTAGGCCTCGGGCTGGTAGTAGTCGTAGTAGGAGACGAAATACTCGACTGCGTTGTCCGGGAACAGGTTCTTAAATTCCTCGTACAATTGGGCCGCGAGCGTCTTGTTGTGGGCGATGACCAGCGTCGGTTGCTGAATCTCCTCGACGACCCAGGAGACGGTGTTCGTTTTCCCAGACCCCGTCACGCCCAGCAGCGTCTGCGTGTCCATCCCCTGCCGGAAGCCCTCGGCCAGTTGCTCGATGGCCTCGGGCTGATCGCCGGCGGGGTCGAAGGGTGCGTCGACGCGAAAGTCGGTGTCGGCGTCCGGACGGTCGATGGAGAGGGGGCCGCCTGCGTCGCTCATTGGCGAAAGCTAGGGCCGGAGCGACTTTAGCCGCTCGCTCGTGACGGTGGTGCGTCGGCGCCAACCCCGCTCAGCAGACGTCTTTCGGATTGACGCCCAGCTCTTCGAGCGTCTCGACGTAGTCGTCGTAGGCCGCCGCGATCACGTCGATGGCGGCCCCCTCCGCGGCGTCCCACTCCTCGTCGCCCTCACAGGTCTCCTCGAGCGACTCGGCGGCGTCCTCACGCAGCGCCTCGACCTCGCTGCCCGCGCTGCGGTAAGTACTCGCGGTCTGGGGGTCGGCCTGCCCGGTGAAAAAGCCCGTGAGCTGTTCTTTGACCTTCTTGTCGACGAGCGTCCAGCCGACGAGCCCGCCCAGTCGCCCGACGGTCGTCTCCAGGTCGGCGAGAGCCTCGTGCATGTGGAACGCGCGGTCGGCCGGTTCGGTGTCGCCCAGCCGGTCGCTGGCCTCGCTCGCGGCATCGGCAAACAGTTCGGCGGCGACAGCGTCGGCGTCGTCGGCCCACGCCTCGAAGGTGTCGGCGGCAGCGGCCTCGCGGGCTGCGGCCGCGGCGTGGATGGCGTCGGGCTCCATCTCCCCGCGCGTGTCCGCGTACAGCGTCTTCGAGGAGCCCAGCCGGGAGAGCTCGGTCTGCTGGTCGTCTCGGACGGCGTCGATGAGATCGTCTGCGTTCATACGCCCGAGTGGGCCCGGCGCGGGCTTGTAACCATCGGACCCGGGCGCGCTACCCGTGCCAGTCACCGCGTCGCTCGCGGGCGTCGGCCTCGTCCAGCCGGTCGGGACTCCCAGCAGTGTGGAACGTGTCCACGAGCTGTGAGGCGATGTGCCAGCTCGCAGCGTCGGTATCGAGCCCGACGAGACGTATCTCCGCGCTCGTGTAGCTCTCGATCGCGCCGTCGCCGTCCGGGTCCGTCCCCTCCAGAAACAGACACGATCCCGCCTCGGCGGTGCAGTCGTCGGCCGAGACGGGGCGAACGGTGACGTCGGCGGTCTCAGGGTCCGCGACCACGCGGACGGAGACGGTCGCCGGCACGGCGCCGTCGGCCCCCTCGCGGACGTAGTCGAGGGCGTAGTCGAGTTCCGCCCGGTAGCCGGAGTCGCCGTCGCCGGCCAGGGCCACCGTCAGCGTCGAGTCGTTCCACGGGTTCGCCCGCTCGGTGGCGTCGGGCTGTGGCAACGTCGCCAGGTCGCTCTCGTGGGCCATCACGTCACGGGGCCGGTCGGTGTGTCTGAGCCCCAGCAGGTGGCCGGCCTCGTGACGGACGACCAGCCGCGTCGAGTCGTTTGCCAGCCCGCGGCGGATCTCCACTGCGGCCGGGCGGTCGACGCCGGTCGCGGCGTCGAGACGCGGCGCACAGCCGGCCGGGAACTCGGCGTCACCACAGGCGCTCACCGTCTCGACGAACCGCATGCGGACGTCGGGTCGGCTCGCCGGCGTCGCGCCCGGCGCCAGCACCCGGAACGCGACGTCGAAGCCGGCGTACTCGGTGGCGTTTCCCTCCCAGTAAGCCAGCCCGTCGGCGGCCAGCGCCCGCTCGCGGTCGGTGCCGTCGACGGCGACGGTCACCGTCTCGTCGGCGAAGGGATGCCCGCCGCTGCGCGTCAGCGAGTCGGCTTCCTCGACGACGGCACCACACCCTGCCAGTCCACACAGGAAAACGAGGGCGACCGCTCCGAAGAGCCGGCGGTCCATTGAGTAGCCGTGGCACTCGGCGTAATTGTAGGTTGTGGCTGCGGGGAGTAAGCCCCCTTCTGTTCGGGCCGGCATTCGGCTGAGCGACCGCGTCCAGCGCTCGCGCGCGGTGTCGGACTACCTGTCGACGCGGTCTTGCACCGGTGGGGATTCGCCGTTCCATCGGTCCGTCGCGAGCGCGGGGTGTCGAAGACAGCCCGCGTTGGTCCTCGGTGGGTTAACTCTCCCTCGCTCGCGTGGCGTGTCGGAGACGCGCCACGTGTGATCTCGTTCGGGATTCGCGCACCTCATCGGTCTCGCGACGACGTGTCGTTGCTGTTCCATAGCCGACGGTCTCCCGCCCCGGGCTTGTGCCCGGTCACCTGTCCGACGGGTGGGGGGACTTTCCTCATGGCTCGCGCCACGGGGGCCGGCCTCCCGCTGCCAGTCGAGAGTAGTCGAGTGGCGCCGATAAGGCTTGCTGCTCGGCGGTTCGGGCGTCGCTAATGTGGCCGGCGTGGCACCCGGTAACGCAGGCTGTCGCCGCTCACTGGCTCCCGCTGCCGGTCGGCCGGCTACGCCGGCCCCTGCGGTCCGGTGCTGTCCACAGTCACCGTGACCGTCCTATCCGCGGCGACCCGCACGTGGTGACCGGCGAACTCGAAGGTCACGCGACTGGTCGCCCCGCCCTCGGTACACAGCGCGTCCAGCGCCGCCGGGTCGACGGCGTCGGCCAGCGGCGGGAGCGCCAGCGGCGACGTCTCCCGCGCCTCCGCCATCGCCTGGACGACCGCCATACTCACTGGTCCGTCGGCCTCTCTGCTGACTATCGCTACCTCCGGTCCACACTGCTGGGTCCCAACCCCCTGTGACATGACGTTAGTAAATTACATGCAGGCTACAATAAAACTGTGTCAGACAAGTATAAACTTACTTCTCTTTTGGCCAGTAGTACACGAGCAGGATGCGAAGTACGTCGCTCGACCGCCGAACTGCACTGCTGCTCGTCTGTGGCAGCCTGCTCCTCGTCGGTGGGGCCCTGGCCTACGACGTCGTTCCCGGCGAGGACTACCGCGTGGAGGTCATCGCGACCGACGCCGACGCCGCGGAGAACGCGACGAGCCGAGACGCCGACGTGTACGCCTATCGGGAGCTGCCACCGAACGCGCAGTCGGTCTTTCGCGAGGGACAGGCCGCCGACGAGGAGACCATCACCGTCGACGCCCGCCGCTGGCCCGACGAGTTCGAGTACGGCACCGACACCGACGGGCTGACAGTCGTCACCGACGGCGGGACACACTATCTCGTCGCGGCCTCACAGGAGGAGTGTCTCGCCGCGCTGTGTGACATTCTGCGGGCGCTGTGTGGCGCCATCGCGCTCGTCGGCGTCGCGCTGGTGAGCATCGGCGCTCGGCGAGCCATCGAGTGAGAGCGCCGGGAGAAGAGAGAATCCAGAGAAGCTCCGACGACCTCAGTCGTCGGCTTCGAGCGGCTCGCCGTTGCCGTTCGTCGGGGCGGGCGAGGACTGCATGTCGTCGTCCTCGGCATAGGGGTACCACGTCATCTTCGTGTTGTGCATGTACGGGTCGTCGTAGTCGGTCTCCTCCGGTTCCACGAGGTCCGCCAGCGTCTCCTCGTCCCGGGCTTCGACGAAGTCGCGGAAGGTCTCGTCGTCGCCGCGAAGCTCTTTGAAGCTGTTGACGAGGTTTCGG
>Ga0209965_1000866_pt1 | contig 10705 bp, 16 predicted proteins | sample SalPon2_B_H2O_MG_FD_185707 | JGI IMG/M metagenome (GOLD analysis project Ga0209965, IMG submission 185707) | Salt pond water microbial communities from South San Francisco under conditions of wetland restoration - Salt Pond MetaG R2_B_H2O_MG... | ecosystem: Environmental > Aquatic > Non-marine...
TCAGCCGTCTGAGGTTTTGATACAATGCCAACGCGTCTGCACTCCTATCAACCCCAACAGTAGCCTGGGTGTCACGAATCACATACTTGCTGAACAATCCAAGATCGTGTTTCCATGCCCAGTCAATTGGTGTCTCAGCAATCCCATCAGGCACCTCATCTTCTAACGATAGTTTTGTGGCCTCAGATGGCAACTCAATGCTGCTGATGTTTGCCAGCCCCATCCCACCATCAGGCTCACTCCACAATGTTTTTTGATACGTTGTCATTCCATCAAGAAACGTGACCCCCGTTCCACCAACAGTGAGGTTCTGTTCACGACCACGACGGGTGGTCCAGATTTGTTGGAGTGGACTCCAGGTATCATACGTATACGTGTTCAGCGTTTGACACCGATTGATGAGGTATGGGTAATCAAATGCATCACCGTTATCTGTTGCAGAACTGTTCCATCCTGTAAGTATATCAAACCGTCTGTTTGCTACATACTCGTTGAAGCCTGCTAACAGCAGTGATTCATCACGATACACGTTGACGGATTCAATCGTGTTCGTGACCGTTTCCTCATCGAGTGTGATACGATTCGGACGGTTCTGTACAACCAGTGATTCAACGTCACTGTCTGTCACATCATGGTACTGTTCATCACACAGTAGAAAAACGGTGAGTTGTTCAGTATGATTATCGTGGGCTGCAATGGCTGTGACAGGATAGTCAGCATCTGCTGCTTCAGGAAAACCATCAGGACTCTGTACCTCAATGTCAGCCGTCAACACCCGTGGGGTAGCCTTCCAATTCGGCTCTGTAACAGGCTGTATATCACTCACATCAAACTGATAGTCAGCCCCCATTTGTGGATTGGTGTATCCATCAGCGGTGTTGTATCGCACATGTGTCTGAATGCCTGTGTCAATCAAAAACCGTGTTTCGTATCGCACATCCGCCTCCCACGTGGTTTCGAAATACTCTCGTAACCCCTTTGTTTCATCATCACCAGTGACGTGTGTCGGTACGTCAGTGTACAGCCGTATCAATGGGGTTCCGTTGATGGATTCATACCCACGTTCAACACGAGTGACTAAATGGTGGTTTTTGATACGGCGAGAAAAATCGTCTTCGCTAATCAGAAATGACGGTTTGTGGCCTACAACCTGAATGTGTCGTGAAGATCCATCCTGTAATCGCCCAAATAAATGTGTCTTGAGTTTGCCATTGTACGTTGTGTGTTCAATATTAAAAATGTGCAATGATTCAAACGATGGTGCAACATCCCCATCGTCTGTGTCGTCCATCAACGACGCTAACGTTGTCATGGCTGTATGTACGACAGCCACCGTAAAAAAGGTACTGGTTACTCGTCGTCAGTTTCGTGTGACCCAATATCTTCACGAATCTGTGCAACAGCCTGCTCACCAATCCCATACACAGCCTGTAACTCATCGTCGGTGGCTTCATACAGGTCCACAACCGTTTCAAAGCCAGCATCCTTGAATGCCTCAGCACGGGTGTCTCCAATGCCTGTAACGCTGGTTAGATCATACAACTGTGCTGTGTATTCAGCTATCTCAGTTGTTGATGAAACTGCAATGTCTTCTGACATGCCTGCATCAGCAATCACTGTGGGTTCATCACCATTGAACGTGACCTCATCAGCACCGTCGTTGTCAACATCAACCCCCGCTGTAGAACCAGTCAGATAGCTGTACAGATACGCTGCAATCAGTGTGAGTGCAATCGTGCCGCCAGTAATGAGTATGTCGTTCATTGTGTTTCTGCATACACCTTTCGCATGATTCGTTCACCGTAATAACTCACGTTCGTTTCGTCTGTGTCAATCATTGGTTTCGCAATATCAAACCACTCTTTTCTCGATAGTGTCACTTCAGTTTGTGGGGTTGCCACTGGGCTGAGTGACACATCAGCATACTTGTCAATCTTTTCATACTCGTGGGGAGACAATTCAAGTGTAACTTCATCACCCATACGTCTGGTATGTGACACAGGAATAAAAAGATTGTGATTAGGCTATTTCAGAATAGTATAGGTGAACCTATTATGAACACAATAATATAATCGTGATTATTATAATCGTGATTATTATAATCGTGATTTCTGTTTCACACTGCTACAAAAAAGTACTACACAACACCGCTGTGTATGTCAGTTAACTTTCACATACACGACACTCAAGCACATCTCTGCTAAACTTCTGTGCCGCATTTACACTTTTCTGATAGTACAGACTCTTGAGCCCACGTTTCCAGGCTTCTATGTAGAGTTGATTAATGTCTTTGATACTCACCGTATCAGGGTCAATTGAGATGTTAATAGACTGTGCCTGATCAATGAACTGCTGTCGTTGTGCAGCCTGCTTAATCACCGCCATCTGTGGAATCTCAGCAAAGGTCTTGAACACATCCTTTTCATGTTCTGTAAGACAGTCAAGGTGCTGTACACTCCCATCTTCAGCCATGATGCTGTCCCACGTCTCACGAGTGTCGTGACCTTTCTGCTGTAAGAGCGCTTCCAAGAACCGATTCTTCTGTGTGGATTTCAGCTTTGCACCATCACGGACGAAGTAATTCGACTTGAGTGGTTCAACACTTGGACTGATTTGGCCAAGAATGATACTGCTAGACTTGGTTGGTGCAACGGCCATTGTCGTGGTATTTCTACGACCGTACCCCTCAAGCACGTCTGGTTCACCAAACTTCGCTGCAAGTTCTTCACTGGCGTTGTAGCTTTGCTCCTTAATGGTGCTGAACACAGCACTGTTTTTCTGCATTGCATCCATGCTATCCCACGGAATCATGTGCTTTTGGAGATAACTGTGCCAGCCCAGTACACCAATGCCAATGGCTCTGTGTCGCTTGGCAAACTGCACTGCTCGCTGCATAAACTGTGTGCCGTCAGTCTTATCAATGAACTCTTGCATGACCGCATCGAGGAAATACGTGAGTGTCTTGACCGCATCAGTGTCTTTCCACTCATCGTAGTGCAGTGCGTTCATTGAGGAAAGACAACACACAAAGCTTTCATCAGGACCAGATGGAAGTGCAATTTCCGTACACAAATTTGACGCATTAATTTTATAGTCCTTATCTTTGTACACTTGTGGTTTTCCATCATTCATATTGCCACGGAAAATGATATATGGAACACCAATGTTGATGCGTGTTTCAATAATTTTGGCCCACTTGGCACGCTTTTGTTCATCACCATCAATCATTGCTTGGAACCACTCATCACCAACAATGACACCGTAGTAAATATCCTGTACAGGGTCACCCTCAGTTTTGATGTTCAGCCACTCATCAAGATCAGGGTGCTCAATATCAATGTACCCAGCAAACTGCCCTCGCCGCGTTTCACCCTGGCTAATGACATTGATTGCTGTATCAAACAGTTCTGTGAAACTGTAACTCCCGTTGCTTTTCCCATTGTTTGTGATAGGAGCACCACGGGGGCGTAGGTCACCAAGATACCCACTTGTTCCCCCACCAAGTTTTGTCATTTGCCCCACTTCAGCATGGGTGAACAAGATACTTTCAATGCTATCTTCAATGTGACTGCCAAAGCAACTGATTGGCAGCCCTCTATCAAGACCGAAATTCGACCAGATGGGTGAAGCAAGACTGTAATAACCTCGACTCATATACTCATAGAACTTGTCTGCAAACCCATCTTCATCGAGGATGTCTTCAGCGTTCTCTGCTATTTCACGCACCCGTTCTTCAGCCGTAACGCCATCAAGTAGATACCCGTTTCGGAGAAACTCACGGGAGTCGTCGTTGAGCCAGTAGAACGATTCGTCATGCTGTGCTGCAAGCTGTGGGAAGTGTGTTGTGTCTGTCATTGTCTTAGAACATATCGTCTGCCGTCACGCTGGTGGTGTGCTTGTTGTACGTCGTTGACCGCTTTGAGAAAAAGTCATTGTCTTTTGTCATCATAATGTCTTCATCAAACCAGCGTGTCTCATCAAGAAGCTCCGTGTCAGGCTCAAAGATGGGGTCAACGTCAACGTTGCTGAGACTTTGATTGAACCTGTCTTTGAGGAACGCATCAACCTGCTCTCGGGGGAGAAAGTCTAGTTCACCCTCGCTGAAAATCCAATCGAGGATGCCCATCTCAGCCTCATACGCTTTCTCACACGCCTGCTGTACATCCTCAGCAAAGTTCTCGTTGAACAAAGCTGGGTTCTCTGCTTTAATTGTTTGCACAAGGTCTTGGCCAAACAACCCATGAATTTGTTCTTCCTTGCTGGTTGCTTCAACCGCATTGGATATTCCCTTGAACTTCTTTTCATGTTTGTCGAAACTGGTCATAATCAAGAACTGGCTGAACAGTGAGACGTGTTCGACAAACGTGCTGAACAACAGGATGGCACGCACGTATTCTTCTGCATCGTCACTGCTTGCCCCATCAAGGTACTCATCAAGGTACTCCATACGACCCTTGATTGCAGGCACCTCAGTCACCTGTTTGAAATCATCTTCAATGCCAAGAATGTCAAGCAAGTGACTGTACGCATCCATGTGACGGATCTCCGATTCAGCAAAGGTCATGCCAACACTGCCAATCTCCGCTTTGGGCATTTGTTCATAAATGTTGGCCCAAAAGGTCTTTACTTTCACTTCAATCTGTGCGATTGCCAACATGGTCTTTCGAATGACGCTTTTCTCAACGTCTGTGGTGTTCACCTTAAAGTCCTGTACGTCACCAGCAAAATTGAACTCGGTGTGAACCCAATAACTGTTACGAATGGCATCCGTATACTCAAGGAAATCTGCATACTCATACGGCTTCAAGTGTTCACGGCGGTCAAAGATGTTCGTGTGTCGATCCTCAGTGGGTGCTGTCGTACTCATTGGGTGTGTTGTATTAGTAGTAGTTGGCTAGCGATTCCGCACCGACACTGCATCATACGATGCTGTATATCACCTCTACGGGCATGTAAGCTTGGCACGGGAATCGAACCCGCCACAGCGGTCTTACAAGGACCGTCTCACGCCATTGTGAGTTGCCAAGCATCGTGTATCACTACAAACGGGGGCTGGCATCTTAAGGGTTATGATTCGTCCGTTGTGTTGTTCAGCATTGTTATCATACAATCAAGACAAATATACAACGTCTCATCATCGTTTCGTTCAACGATCTGTCCAACAACACCACCATATTTGTCTCGTGTAGACGCACCGCACTCAACACAGGGCATACCTATGACTACACGACACAGCAAGATAAAGCTGTTGAAACAACACCGCAATAGCAACGTGTGTCCCTATGGGACGTTGCTAAACGTTGGGTAGAAAACAGTGGGGTGAGAGTATACAAGAAATGTAATGCTCAACCATCTACATACTCGTGACAACTCCTCCCCCCAACAATAGTTATATGCTGTACAAACATAAACGTTGTGTTTACAACGACCCTGTGTTACTCAACGATGATGTGTGCAAGCTGAATGGGGGCCTCTGTCCCATCATCATGTAGCATCACCGCAGTCTCGTTGTGTTCAGACACAATGTACTGTTCACCATCAAGTTCGATGCGAGCCACACTCAGTGACGTGATTCCAGCCACGTCCTTGTCCACCGCTTCCAACACAACGCCCTCAGCGCCGTCTAACGAGCGTTCTGTTGGCGACACGGACCAATAGTCGTCTCCAATGTCAATCGTCACAGCACGCCCCTCAGCGCCTTTGAACGGAAATGGGTTTTCACTCATTATAGTTTCCCCGCTGGTTCAGGTCGCTGCTGATCGTTGTACTGGCCATCATAGCCTAGTGTATCCTCATTCAGTTCCATGCACACAAGTTGTCCAATGCGTGTGTCTGCATCAATCGTAATGGGTTCCATACTCAAGTTCATGATTTCAAGTGTAATCGTGCCCCTAAAGCCAGGGTCAATCCATCCTGCTGTTTTATGAATCACAATGCCCATGCGGCCAACTGTTGAGCGGCCTGCAAGCTGTGCAGCCACATCAGTTGGAAGTTGTATACATTCTTTTGTCTGTGCTAAATACCGCTTGAATGACTCAAACGTAAACCTGTCTTGTTCATAATACGTATCTTCTTCACAGTCGTACACAACATTATCGAGTCGTACATCCAACGATGCTGGTTGATACTGTTCATCAGTTGGCTGTGGGGTAACAACTACCCGTTCACGTATCGTACTGCCAGTAAGTATTGTCACTGTTTCACCACGCTACAGTACGGTTCAATCACAGAAAAGTGTTCCGATACAGTACGTACAGCAGTGTTACAGACGGCTATGGTGACCCCATATCAGCCCGATACAACGGAATAATGTGTGTGTTACCACCATGGCCGTGGATTGCCTCAACGTCTCTAATCGAGTCGTATACAGCCACAGACTGGTGTGCCCCTGCAACCCATGCTAACGTCACTTTACTGTTTGGATGAGGCCATTTCACACCGTGTGCAACAACACCAGTGCCACTTACGCCAGACTCATCATGATCTCGCTGTAAGGAAAATAGAACTAATTCATCTGAGTGTGTTTTCATACTCATTGGTCTTCAGCAAGCACAACAGTTAGTTCAGTTGGGTCAACATTCAACGATTGTATTGACGTACCGATTGCAGCACCCTGTGTCTCAGTCATAAATGTGGCTTCAATTGCATCTTTGTATGTTTCATAGCCGTTATATGACACGGTGTCATGAACGATAGGCACACAGTTGTTATTGACATAGCCCAACGTTTCTGTTGGACTGCCTTCGAGAATTGTGACTGGTGTGCAATCAAACTGTTGTGCGACCCATCGTGGGCACGTGACTGTTGTCCACCCCATACAAGTTGTACGTAACGGTCATACAAAAGGTTTATTGTTTTCAACAACAAATATGTACGTGATGGCAGACACAGGCACCTGGGATGATGTTGGAGAACCGTTTGATCCAACCGAAGCAGACAGTGTTGATGAAGCAGTGTATATTGGCCAACAAGTGTTGGGTGACACGGTTGTGATTGGCAAAGAAGATGAAGGTGAATGGCTTACAACAACAGATATGGGACCGCTAAACCTCGCTGAGTATATCTAACAGTAGTTATCGCGTTTCAATATCAGGGAACTGTTGGGTTAACACACTGTTTGGTTCTTTAACGCCAATCGAGATGTAATCTGTTGAGGACAGTTGGTCAGCTACGTGGATAATCTGTTGCAGATGTGTTCGTGGGTTCGGGCCGTGTCCCCAGACACCTTTGGCTGCTGCAATCCCTTCAATGACCTGTACAGGTAAGTCATGGTGTTGTCTGTAATACGATGCTGCAATCTTGTCAGACCCCGTTTCAGGCTTGCCCCCAGTCTCTGTTGGTGGTTCACCATAGTAATGTGTGTCGTGTAACAAAAGGGCTGCACGACCGTAATCAGCATCATTATCAGTGAAGTGTTTTTGTTCTTCCATGGATTCTACAACCCGTTCGAACACACTGCACGCACGTTTGGTGTGTAACACAAGCCCGTGTCGAGCAGCATGTTCGTTCGGATGGAAATAGGTTGATGCCTTTGCACTCCAAAAGTACTCTGGAGCGTCATACAACGCTTCAGCAACCATGCGTCGTACACGCTCGTTGGCTATCTCATGGAGCTCTGGGAACCATGTGTATACATCATCAACCGTTGCAACGTACTGTGTCATTGTGTATCCTCGTTTGTGAAGCCGTCAACAGAGAGATGGGCAAGATACCCAATCAGGTCTGTTGCTGTCTCAGTCACACTTTCATCAACGCTTTTATCAGCCATGCTGAATGATAGGTTGTACAACCGTGACACCTTATCTAACAGTCGTGTGAAAATGCCGTCTAAGCGTTGTTCTTGAACCGAGTAGACAGTGTGATTGCCGAGTCGAACATACGTATACCCATCAATCTCACGAAGGTGCACGTCGTCTGTTGCCAACACACGTTTGAGTACTGCGCCTTTCTCAATGGCACTGCCGTAATCAGCATCTTTGTTTTCCACAGTTGTAGCAACCTCCCGTAACGTTGCTGCTGGGTCACAGGTTGGTTGCTTGTCTTCATAGCCTGCTTGCATCTGTGCTAGCTCACTGGGATCTTCTCGTAAGTGTGATTCGTCACGCATCTCGCTACCATCACTACACCGTGTACAGCAAAAAAGGTTACTATTTTATCGTCGAACGTCCATCAGCGGGCCGTCATACGTGTAGTACTCTGTTGTCTCACACATCGTGTTATATAAGTACGCCTTGCCGTGCACATTTGTATCCAACACAACTTGTGGGTCACGAACAGCAGGTAGCTGTGTGTCACTCATCTCACTATATATGTAGTAGTGTGTTAGCTACTCACCTACAACTTTCAGCACTCTTGCAGCAACGTTCACATCAGTAATTTTCCATACAACATAGTTACAGACAACTAACGGCCACAGTACTGCTGTACTACCCATAAGTATATAAGGTGGGTTTGTCATAGACACTACATCACGAACAGCCGTTAAGAACCCAGCAAGATACAACAGCACTAACAGCGTTAGTGGAATACTCATAGTGTATATCCAACCCACATGGCAAGCATCAACCCTGCTGCACCCATTACAAAATTCGTGGGGTCCTGTTCTTCAAGTGAGTTTATAACCAGCGAAATACCGAGTATCCATAACGCAATGACCATTATAACTTGCATTTCAAGCATCATTCTCCCGTCACAACCTCACTTGCTGGTTCCCCAGTGGGGTTGTTGATGATACCAACCGACATAAGCATCTGCACTGCATTCTCAAAAGACATGTGAAATGCTATTATACCCATGTCACTGTGATCAACGGTGCTGTTTTGTCGAACCGTTGCATACGCATGTTCATCTTCAACATCCCCAATTTCACCCAACGTGAGTGCTTGTTCACGGGTTAGTTGTGAGCTATCAATGCGTAGTTCTCCAACAGGATACTCCATCACCGTGTCGTCGCCAGGAACGTCACTGGCATAGCCGTAGGTCATACACGGTTATGTACACACTAGAGGAATAAAAAGGTTCTGCTACGGTTGCTGCTACTGTTCGTTCACAAGCAAGTACAACACCCCATCATCCTCACTGTATGCCTCAAACACCTCTTTATCTCGCAATGACGCAATAGCTGTCTCAACAGTTGCCTGCACTTTGTTCATATCAACGTTCGCTCCCCAATGACTGTGATTTGTATCGAGGATCGTGTCTGTTTTGTCACCGTCGTTGTACGGGCGTTCTGCACGCACATACTGATACCCATCATCACCACTGTAATACTCAACAGGACTTGCCCCAACCATGTGACTCACATCTAACGACTCCATGTCTGCTGTGGTGACACGGCAATCATCAATCGTCGCACGGAGTTTTTCAGCCACCAGGGATTCGATTGCTGTTAGTTCAACCTCCGTGTCTGTCTGTGTCCCAGTACCGTACTGTCCAAGCCCGTCAGACGACTGTGTGTCCGTCTCACTGGCAGTTGTGCTACTATCACTATCAGCACCCATGGCCCCACTCAAGCCGCCTTGTGACTCGAATAAGGAGTCTGTAGTGCGGGCGTTCAACTGTTCTTTTGTCTGTGCAATGGTTTCTTTAATTGGCTGATCACGAATCGGGTCCGTGACGTTTGCAAATATCTCTGGGTACTCATCAACATTCGGATGCCCAAAGACACTCCCACCGTGATACTCATACAGATGTGCCCCGTTTTCACCCTCACCTTCATGGATTGTGATGAGGAACCTATCTGCCATCTCTTGCAGAATATTCGTTCGAAGATGTGGTTCAGACACAGACGTAATGTCTGCATATTCTTCTAAGTATTCATGAATATCCTGAATGGTTGCAGCAACACCACCCTGTGGTCCAGCACCCCCAACCCCATTATCAGGGTCCGTAAGGGCACGTACCACAGCCATGTTCTTTTCGTTGAAGTTGTGTGTCAATCCGAGTAACGTCTGTCTGGTGGCAATGACATTCCCAACGTCCTGTGGGGCCGCCACCAACCACTCGTGGCCATCCATTTCAATAACATCTCTGTTATGATGGTTAAGAATCGTCCACCCACGGACAAAGTTTCGCACCGACTTTGAGGCCCGTTTAGACTCAGTTCGCTTGAATGAAAACATTGACTTAATGACCTTATGGGCCTTCCACTTGATGGGTCCCTGTGGTGACGGCCACTCCATGGTATCATCATACGGAATCAACACAGGGTATGAATACTGTTGGTTGTGCATCCACCCTGATGGAGCATTTGTCCCGCTCTGTGGGAATCGAGGAATGTTAGAAATGTGTTGTCTGATAGCCTGCTTACCATCTTCAAACACATAATTGTATTCATACTCTCTATCAGGAAGCGTGACGTTTTGGGCACCCCACATGGCCTCTGAAACAGCCTCGTTTATGTCTTCATTATCCTCAACGCGGAGTGTCACGTTTCTGGTCCCTAACTCGTGATCAGTGCCTTTCTGTTCGTTCTCATCAGCAATGAGTGTCACAAACGGCAGTGTTTGTTTCTTAAACTCTGTGGTATCCTCATCATCATCTTGCTGTGATGTGTTTCGTGTGTATGTGTATCCCCATCCATCTTCGTCCCCATCGTCGCCAAATGAGCTCTTTAAAATTTCAATAGCTGAAGACGGTAATTTATTCTGCTCATCGCCTGCAAACACATACACATCGTTCCACCGCTGATCATCAATCAGCCCCT
>Ga0209965_1000870_pt1 | contig 10690 bp, 14 predicted proteins | sample SalPon2_B_H2O_MG_FD_185707 | JGI IMG/M metagenome (GOLD analysis project Ga0209965, IMG submission 185707) | Salt pond water microbial communities from South San Francisco under conditions of wetland restoration - Salt Pond MetaG R2_B_H2O_MG... | ecosystem: Environmental > Aquatic > Non-marine...
GGTGTCGACGGACGCGACGACGACCCGTGCCTCTACGGTCAGGATCTCGATGCCAACGAGTGAGATGCGGGCAAAGGCGTCAACGACGACCCCCTTGTCAAGTACGCGATCCAGCACTTCGGCCAAACTCGAAGAATCTGGTTGTGCCATTGGTGGAACGCAATTATACCTTCCTTACTTGATGACAAATAGATTGAGCTGAGTTCATTGAGTGTACTCTCCCCAAAATATATTACATGATATGACCTACATTCTATTTGCTATCTACACAGTGAATAGTCCCGATAGCAGACCACATCAACTGTAGCCAGAATGAGGCTACCAGCTCCGTCGTCCATCACAGCACATGGCGCACCCGGATCCGTCACGATTCCCGCGAGCGATTAGACGCTTCCTTACTGGGGAAACGGGACATACACTATTGATTCACGGGGAACCAGGTACCGGCAAGACACTGTTCGCGCTACGGTGTCTCGACGTCCTCAGCACCGAAAACGAGGTGCTCTATGTCTCATCCCGGGTCAATAAGGCGACAATAGCCGAGATGTACCTCGATGATCGGCTATCGATAGACGAGACGGCCATCGTTGACCTCTCGCAGGACCCGTTCGCGCTCCCAATCACCCCAGCTGTCCCCTTCGACAAGCTCACTCTCGACTCGCTGCTTGAGTGGATCGAGTCCGTCCACGACGCGTCGGCTGGACTCACGATTGCGTTCGACAGCTGGGGACTGATCCACCAGTATCTCGCCTCCCGACACGACGGTGCGCCCGATCTCTCGACCGTGACCAGAAAGCTGGCAGCCTTGGCACGGCAGGCGGGTGTGACCGTGTTACTCGTTTCTGAGGGCCAGAACCCTGCCCCGTTACGGTACATCGTCGACGGCGTCGTCACGCCACAGGTAACTGAAGACGACCGCGGACGAGCGTGCCGGGACCTACAGATGCAGAAGCTTCGTGGGATCCACATCGAGAACAGACGACAGCCATTCACGCTCGTCACCGGACGATTTCAAGCACTTCCACAGGCGGAAATACAGTCACTCTCGGCGGCACCCGACGCTGGGACGTGGCAGATGCGGCATAACTCGAAGCGTTCGTTCTCAACTGGGCTCACAGATCTTGACCCAATCCTGCACGGTGGCTACAAGCGGGGAACAGTCGTCCACCTCGAACTCGGGGTGGATTTACCGCGAGACGCTTGGAGTGTGCTGACGCTTCCAACAATTCGTAACTTCCTGGCAAACGATATGTGTGCGACGGTCGTGCCCCCGCGGGAGGCTAGCCCTGGTCTAGTAAGAAACGATCTGACGGCCGTGCTTGCAGACGACCGCGTACAAACACACGGACAGATCATCCGGACTGCGACGGGTACGGGGCGAGTTAGCCCATTGGACTCTACAACGTCAACGGGAGACGAACCGCCACAACAGCGTGACCAGTCGCTACAGTCTGTGTCGGCGACATCAACACCTCCCGACCAGTCGGACACCGACCCCATCGGCTACGGCGATCAGACTAATGATGATGATCATGAGGCGGTTCGATCGCCGCAGAAGCTCGCGTACGACGAGTATATCGGTTACGCCGAACAGCTTCGTGACCGGCACGAGGGGCCACAGCTGCACGTGATCGGTTTAGACAACGTCCAACAGGAGTTTAAACGCCAACTCGGTGCGCTCGCGAACTACGCGGCCCTACACAACGACCTCGTCGTATTGGTAACGAAACCAGGGGAGACATCCCGTGACCAGACCGATCGGGTCGCCGACACCCATCTAAAACTTGAGCGAGCGGGAACAGGGCTGATCGTGTACGGTGAAAATCCGCTCACACCGCGACTCGGCATCGAAATCAATAGTGGACCCGCAATTCCGGAACTCACCCTCCTTGAGATGGTATGATCAAACAACTCAAACGCTTGAACGAGCGGATGAATATTACGGAGACTCTCTCGATCACGCGTGGTGACGCTACCCGAAGCGATACCGAGGCGGCGCAACACCGTTCAGAGCGACCCGCTGAGGCAGTTCCTCCATATACCGAGACAGAACTGAGTGATGAGGCGGTCGATCGTATTGGCGGATGGGTCGAGAACTCCACGCTGCAGGCAGTCGACGACCGGCACGTGCTCGCGAATCTTGACGAGATCCTCCTCATCTTCATCGGCATCCGTGGACAGGCGACAGGCAAAGAACTCAGCACCGATCTACAACGCGTATTTGACACTGATCTGAGTGCTGGAACCGTGTACCCACGACTGACAGCGCTCGAAGAACAGGAGTCGCTGGCGGTGCGAGAGTTTCCACGACGGAAGGTGTACTCGCTTCGAGAACCGACTACCGTCTGCGACCGTATCGAGTCAGACGTCGAGCGAACGCTCGCCTTCTCGATGACGCTGCAAACACTGGCCGTAGAGTGCGTCGACGAACATTCGAACCACCCATACCCCGAATCCAATCATGAGTGACAACCTGTACACGTATGGCATCATTGACGACGAAGACATTACCCTCGACGCCGACGGCGTCGCTGGCGCAACGGAAATCTATACGGTCAGCTACCGCTCGCTGGCAGCGGTGGTCTCGGATATCGACACCACCGACCCGGAGCGGACTGACCCGGCCGTCGAAGCACACAACGACGTGCTCCAGCAGATCATCGAGTATGACGGCGGGCGGACCGTCGTCCCGATGAGCTTCGGCATGGCGTTCAAGAACGCGCGAACGCTCAAAGGGGTTCTTCGAGGCGCTCGACCAGCGCTCCGAAGTGCGCTCAACGACATCGAGGGCACCGTCGAACTCGGTGTCAAAGTCCTCACCAGCGACGAGGATGCACTCGCCGAGACGGCTGTACAGTCGGAGATTACAGATATGCTCAGCTCGGTCAGCATCAACGAGACGGAAAACGACCTATTCAGTGATCGACTCATCCTCAACAAGTCGTATCTCGTCGACCGCGAGGAGCGTGGGGCATTCGACGACGCAATTGATGACGTTGAGGCAGAGTACGGCGAGCACGTCACTGTCCAGTATACGGGGCCGTGGCCACCGTACAACTTCGTCGACATCCACATCGGCGCGGAGCAACAACACGGGGGGCGCTAGCTGTGTTCATCGTCGACGATATCCTCGTAAAACCGTTCGTCTCGGTACTCGACATCCTGCACACGATGGCGCTCAACGAGATGTACGACACCGCAGCGATTCGCGACGACCTCAAAGAGAACCAACTGCTGTATGAGGTCGGTGAGCGGTCAGAAGAGACGTACGAGGAACGGAAACGAGAACTCGAACTCCAGCTCGAAATGGCAGAACAGATCCAATCACAGATGAGCGGCCGCATCGAGGTCAAGAGCTAATGCCCTCACCGGACGATACTGACACAGAGCGTGGATCTGGTGACGACGCACAGGACTCGCGGGGGACCCTGCGTGATTGCCTTGTGTCGTTTCTCGAGACGGTCGCCGACGCAGATACACACGGTACACAGCACCGGGAGGGTACGATCGACCGAGGGCGGTCCACAGTGTCGTACGAATACGCGGTTACTGTGGGCCTCCCCTCGCCCGAAGAGCACGGAGCAGAAGAGACCGATCGTCCCACAGGGGGGGATACTGACGTCGTAGACGTGTCGACAGGTGCGAACACAGAACAGCGGATCGAAACGCGACACCACGGGGAAGGAGCATATACCCTTGTCGCCGATCTCCCGGACGCGGCTACAGCAACAATTGAGGCCGTCGTCGACGAGACAGGCTCTGAACTCCAATTAGTGATGGATGGAGCAGTCGTTGAACACATTGCGGTCAACCCCGATGACACGACGATAACCGACGCGGCCGTTACGAACGGGATTCTCACTGTTCGACTGCAGCAGACGGAGAAACCATGACAGATCACCGTACGAAGTACCAGCAGAAGGCGAAACGCGCACAAACAAAAGCACAGGTCAACCGCGACGTGGCTCGGAAAAAGCTGCTGCGCCAACGAGAGAAGTTGGCACAGCGCCGGCGGAACAACGTCGCGCAATCTACAGCACGCACCGAGTCACGGACGTCGTCGGCGAACCCGTCGAACCACTCGACGGTCCCGCCGCAGAAGACGAACGCCCAAAATGCGGCTCGACGCTCTCACTCGACCGTTCCGCCTGCACCAAAGTACTCGACCGTTCAGGCCAGAATCCGGCTCTACGGCCAGCGGCTTCACCGTGCCACGACGGCGTCGGCGACCGTCAACGAGAGTGCTACCACAGAGAGCGAGGGTGCAGACGACGAGTCGGTGGCACACGCCGACTCGACCGCGCCTTCGGAGTCGTCAACCGATGAGTGACCCAAAGCCAACTCGCTCACAGGGTGACCTCGCGGAACTGCTCGAGACGCTCCTCGACAAAGGGATGGTCATCAACGCCGACATCGCCGTCACCGTCGGCGACACCGAACTGCTTGGAATCAAGATCCGCGCAGCCCTCGCCTCCTTCGAGACGGCCGCAGAGTACGGCTTAGAGTTCCCGTCGGGGACGGACATGGACCGCGTCCACGATCAGGCAGGTATCTCCGCACATCCCGACGATCAGGCTACACAGTCGCCGACTGAGCAGGGCCACGAGCCGGCTGGAGAGGAGGTGCCGATAGACGAGGAGGCACAGACGGGAGAGACGACGTCTGAGACGGCGACGACTACGACAGAGAGCGAACAAGACGTAATGAATGCTATGGAGTCCCCAGACGAATGAGCACGACGCTCGAACTCGACGACGACGGTGAAGGGGTTCAAAAAGGCCTCCTCACACTCGTTCTCTCCCTTGTAGATATCATCGATGAAGCACTCGAGAAAGAGGCTGTTCGTCGGATGGAGTCCGGAGAGCTCACCGACGAGGAGATTGAGCGGCTCGGGGCACAGCTCAAACAGCTCTCAGCAGAGATCGAGCGGCTGAAACAACAGGAAGGGGTCGACGAGAGCGTCGACGAGTTCCGGGGACAGCTCGACACCCTCGTGGCAGACGCGATAACCGACTTATCCACAAGTACCGAACGTCATGAGTAGTGAACCCACAGACCCGTCGCAGCCGACTGTCACCGACGGTCGGTATCTCTACTGTATCGTCGATGCTAGCGACGCAAAAGTGAGTCAGCTGTCCGTCACTGGTCTAGACGATGCCACCGTCTCGCTCACGACGTACGATGACATCGCTGTCGTGTCACATGCCACAGACCAGCTGTACGACACAGACGATATTGCCCAGCTTCGTCGCTGGCTCGTCGCACACCAAGCAGTGATCGACGAGGTGGGATCAACGTTTGGGACGCCGCTGCCGTTTCAGTTCGACGTCATTCTTGAGGGAGGTGATGAGGCCGTCATCCAGTGGGTCGAAGCCAACGAACAACGCATCCGAACGGCACTCAACGAGTTCCGTGGAGCGTGGGAGTACCGAGTACACCTGAAGTGGGACCGCAGCGACGTTGAGTCGGTCGTGCGAGAAGAGGACGACCGACTCCAAGAGATTAGCCAACAGCGTGCTGAAACAGGCGAGGGGACGCAGTTTCTCCTAGATACGCAGTATGAAGAACGACTAACAGAGGTGTTAGAGATGAAGAAGGCCTCCCTACGAGACCGTCTCACCGATGCGATCGACGATACGGCCCGCCGAGTCACCAGCCATACGGCGGTGCCGAGTCTCAAAGAGCTTGATGGAATTGACGACGACACCGAGTGGGTCGCCCGGGTCGCCGTATTGGCGGACAAGTCTGATGAGACAGAACTTGGGGCACATCTTGACGATATCGCCGTCCACCCTGGCGTAGAGATCGAATTCACTGGACCATGGCCACCCTACTCGTTCGCCCCTGACTTCGCGGAGGACACCTAATATGGAGCCAACAAAGGAGACGGGCCACGTCGTTGAACTCGTTGACATCCTCCTTCGTGAGGGAGTCGTCGTCGCCGCAGACGTAGTGGTGAGCGTGGCTGAAATCCCATTGGTTGGGATCCAACTCCGCCTCGCGCTCGCTGGGATGACTGAACTCACCGAACACGAACTGTTTACCGAGTGGGACAAATCAATCCGGGGGAGTGAGGACCCTGACGCGAGATGATGCGCATCTTCCCTGGGTGATCAAGTCGATGTCTCAAAATTCCCACAAGAGTTAAGATATCTACCACTGTTACGCATCGACATGGTACGGATTATCAACCAGATACTCACCCTCCTGAACGAGTTGGATGACGACGACCTCCGGCAATTCAACGTCGATATCGACACCGACGTGCGGTCGCTGTCGGGGGGCCACCGCCCGATGGGACCAGCACACCGGCGGAGTGACGGGTCGTCTCATCAACCTCGTGAAAAGCGTGGGCGAGAGAAGTTCAGGGCTAAACGAAAGGTGAAGAAGATCAATCGGCTGTTGAAGAAAGCTCGCCGGAACGGATACGACGTCGACGAGATGCTCGCGGCGAATGCATCAAAACCACCTCTTATCCGTACTGATGTTACTGACGAAGCCGTTGAGATCACTGTTGACCGTGGTGACGCTATGCTTGAGATTGAAAACGACGTCGCAACGATCAGGTTTGAAGATATTGATCAAACAGAGTCAGTACCAATCGAGATCGACTCACCAGTAGTTGAGACAATTCAGAATATGGGCGTAACAACGTTTTGTATCCGCCCTGATGGCTCTAAGGACACCTCAAGCCCTGCAGAGTGACCTCCCCCTCGCGGTAAACGGCGAAATTCTCTCCTTGAGGAAAGGTAGCAATTTGATTGGACTTCAATCGCGGTCAAGATTCTTCTGCGTTTGAGCGGAGGAGAGTATCAAAGGACGGTAGAGTGAAAGCCATCGAACCCGCACACGAAGTATGGCTGACGCGGACCAATCGCGGGCTGGCACCCGAGCGCCTCCAGATGGGAACGTCTGGTCGGTCCACCGGCTCAACGCACAGATTGGCTCCGTACTTAACGCTGCCAGCGACCAGTTTCCCTCGTTCGTCGTTGGTGAGGTCTCTGATATCCACCCGTACGAGTACGGGACGTTTTTTGACCTACGTGATCTCAACGAAGACACCACAATCTCGTGTATTCTCTGGGCGTATCAACGAGATACGATTGACCACGAACTTGAAGCCGGGACGGAGGCGATCATTCAGGCTTCTGTCGACTTCTATGAAGATAACGGCCAGACGCAGCTTGCAGTCAAACAGTTCTGGCCGGTCGGCGACTCAGATCGGTCTGAAGGCCTCGAAGAGTTACGCGCACAGCTTGGTGCTGAAGGATTGCTTGACGCTGACACTAAGCAGTCGCTGCCGACGTATCCCAGCCGCGTCGGGGTCGTCACCTCACTATCCGGATCAGCACGCGAAGACGCACGTGAGGCGGTACGGAGTCGACATCCTGGACTCCCAATCACGATTTGTGACGCAACCGTGCAGGGTGACGCTGCCGTCCCCTCACTCGTGAACGGCATTCAGCGGCTTGATCAGTCGCCTGACGTGGACGTCGTGGTCGTGACTCGCGGTGGGGGAGCTGACGCCGACCTATGGTGTTTCAACGAGGAGCCAGTCGTGCGGGCCATCGCTGGGTGTACGACGCCGACGGTTGTCGCCATCGGGCACGAAGACGATGATACACTCGCCGAGGCAGTTGCTGATCACCGGTCGATGACGCCGACTGACGCCGGCGCGGCTGTCGCGCCTGACTTGTCGGTCGTTCGGCGAGAGGCAGCCCAAATTGAACGCCGGATCGACCGAGCGCATGATACGCTCGTTGCCGACCGGATAGACCGACTCAGACAGCGGCTCGATACCGGCTACCAGCAGATCGAACAACGGGTCCAGAGACAGCAGGCGGCCCACCAGCGAGCGGCCGATCTTGAACGACGAATCCGCGTAGCGTATGCGTCCGTCGTCCGTGACCGCATAGACACGGTTGAACAACGGATTGCGGCCGCCCACCGCGACGTCGTCCACACTGCCGAGAGAGAGGCGGCCACCGCCCACGCGACTCAAAGGCGACTCTACGACCTCGAGACACGGATTGATCGGGCCTACAAGACGCACGTTGACCGCGAGCTCGACCAGCTTGAAGCCCGTATTGAGGCAGGGCATCGGGATCGACTCGCGGACGCACGCGTGACGACAACAGAAGCACGAACCCGACAGCTGTGGGTCGCCATTGCGATTCTGGTGTTGCTCTTAGTGCTTATCCTGCTTGCTGTTATCACCGGGTTCATCTGAGGATTCAAGAGCTAGACCACGAAAATGAAGGTATGGGGACTGACGAGAATGGTGATATCGGCGAGCGACTCGCCCGGCTAGAAGAGATTGCAGAGACGTTAGAAGAGGGTGAGGTTGGGCTTGAACGAGCACAGACCCTTCGAGAGGAAGCCGACGAGCAGCTTACGACGCTCCGGGAGACACTTGATGTCGGTGATGGTAACATTATCGAAGTATCGGGTGAAGAGACAGGTACTACCAGCAGAAAAGTAGATTAGGGTAGTCGCACTCCTCGCACTGAAAAACACGGGGTATTCTCTTCGGCCCTCCGTCTAAGAGTAGACTTTGAGACCAAGTTTGCGTAGCGTGTGTCTCAGCTTCCGTGTCGTTGTCAGGGCGTTTCGCGGCTAGGTATCAAAATATCTTCATCAATGGAGACATCATGACCAGCCACGTATCCATTCAGCTTAGCAGCGATCGGCGACTCACGCACCGCGTCATCGCTGTATCCAGCTGCCTCAAGCGCGTTGATAAATGTGAGGCCGACCGGAGATTGTACTTCTGATGGTAATCTTCAGCGGGATAGAAACGTGAGAGTTGTTAGATGCATGTTCCAATTCCATCAGCGGTGAGTCCGTGCGCAGTGAGAAATCATCAAAGACGGTTCACTGGTCTTTCGTCGCAGCAAGCACGTTATTTTGATACCGTGCTTAAAGCTGTCATAGAACTCGTCTCACGCCTTGCTGACTGGCCGATATACCGATCAGTATGGTAACTTATCTATTCCTACGTGCAAAAAATATTAGTATAGTGCCAGGAACGAGGTGCAAGATACAGAGCGTGGATTCAGCACAAAATTGTCGTTCGATTCTACCCATATACATTGAATGAGTTGGTCACACGAACTGTGAACATGACGCTTCCTCAGTCAATTTCAGTAATGAGAGACCGTAATCATAGATAAAGAGATTTTATCTCCAGCCGCCAAAGAAATTCACTGATAGTCCGACCCGGTTAGCCAAGTCTTCAATTCGGTCCCTCTTAGTTCGCTTATTCAGCGCCGTATGAAGGAAAAACCCATCTGGAAGTTCATATGCCCCTCGCATTTCACTCCCATCTGGATGTTCTGGCTGGTCATTGATACTACAGTTCTGTTTAGCTTTGGGAGAGAAGTACGGGACTTCGATAGCACCGATTAAATCATGATCGGTAACAAGATACTCAATCGCGCTTCCCATATTCTCTTCCTGCGTTGTGAGGATTGTACGGTTTTGCATGGGGATCAATTGGCCATCTGAAAACCGGATAATATATGCACGGTGCTGCTGTTCCTGCTCCACTCGGGATCCTGTCTCTCCTTGTCGACCTTTTGTTTCCTCTACATCGTCTGTGGTAAGTTCTTCAGCGTACAGAATTACGGTCTGGAGGGAGCCACCACCCGTCTGCTGCTCAACCTGAGTTTGTTTAAGATTTAATCGAGGGGCTTCACCGTGGTCGTACTGTCGTTTCTCTATCCATTCAGGGCTCTCCCATGGTGATGGCAATTCTCTCTGATAGAGATCCTGGCCGCCATCATGGATAACAAGCGCATATGCTCCAGGTGGTACATCATCTCGCGTCGGTACAAGCGGTTCCATTTGACTACAACCCCTACACTTCACCACACCCATTCCACATACTGATGCTTTTCGCAACCAAGCAAATAAGAAAATATGGCTCTGTTAAAATCTTATTCTTCAGATATAACATCATGTGAAACAGCCGGTCATACTGAGCCGATTTAGTATCTCCCACTCACTTAGTCACGGTGTTTGGCGACAGCTTTTCGATCAATCTGACCGATCTTGCGGGGAGCGCGATCAGTCGAGGCGAGCGAGCGATCCATAGAGTTCCTCGTTCTGAATGTGGGTACAGAACTGTGCACAGAGTCGACAGCAGTCCGCGGCATCGGCAAACGTCCGGACACTGGCGTCCCAGCGAGCGTTGATAGATCCAAGCATAGCACTTCGAACCGATGGCTCGGTCGCAACCATTACTCGTCGCGTGCGCGTTGGTGGCGTTGCATCGGCTGCCGGTCCCTGCATCCCGGCTGTCGACAGGAGGTCCTCAAGAACGCTCCCGATTTCGATCCCGACGCCGAGGTTATCGCCGACCTGTGGGGCGATGAAAATCGTTGCATTACTCGCCTGCGCAAAGGCGATACTCTGTGTGGCGGCATCCATCTCATCGAGCGGGATTCCGACGTCGATTGCGAGGAAGACATTGAAGCCACGGTCGCGGAGACAGTCCCGCGTTTCCTGCAGGAGCCGCAAGACCTCGTCTTCGGCGTACCCGCCGTTGGTCTCGTCCCACGTTGCAAATGACGGGGCATCGGTTTCGACATTGGCGTCCGCCGGCAGCAGCGCGTCGACGTCGAACGTCCGGTATGGGCCCATTAGATAGACGAGAAACTGTTCCCGCCGGACTGGGGTGAGCGCATCC
>Ga0209965_1000871_pt1 | contig 10682 bp, 8 predicted proteins | sample SalPon2_B_H2O_MG_FD_185707 | JGI IMG/M metagenome (GOLD analysis project Ga0209965, IMG submission 185707) | Salt pond water microbial communities from South San Francisco under conditions of wetland restoration - Salt Pond MetaG R2_B_H2O_MG... | ecosystem: Environmental > Aquatic > Non-marine...
TAGAGGAATAATAATAATAATCTTGAAAATAGGGACTTTTTAGGTCCACCACTTTAACAGGTATGGGTGTTATTATACGGTTATAAGCTTTATTAGCTTTACGTACAGGCATTTTAATTGTATTATTACGTACAGGCATTTTAATTGTATTATCCGGTTTTAATTGATGTATGGAATGATCCGGTTCTAAATTACTAATTGGACCTAAAAAATTAGATTTTAAACGTATATTATATAATCTTCTTTGATTCACATTACTTAAAAACCACTGTTCATACTCCCCTAAAAGAAACATTAAAATATCAATATGTGATACATGGCTGAATTCATGGAAAATTATGACTTGGAACTTATCCATACCATGTCTTTTAATGGCTCTTTGTAGTGGTTTATTAGATCCTTTTTGTAATTCAATATCCGGATAATCTGTAAAGAAATGACTTTTTAATCTTTCCTGTAAAACTAGAGAGCCACCAATATAAAACTTCCCTTCAACCATACAATAGATACCGTATATTCCCGGATATGTGTATTTATCCAGATTAGATTTAAGAAATTTTTTTTTACAAAAAAAATTTCTTAAGTTCAGATATTGTCATAATACTAACAGCTTTACGACTAACCCCTAAAAGATCACTAAAAGATTTCATTGTATTATATAAAGTAATAGGTTTATCAGTACAATTAAACGGTACGTCCGAAAACAGATTTAAAAACTTTGATTTCATATTCATTTTTTCTATATTATTAATTTATTAAGTCAGGTCAAAATTATGAAATAATTCATATGATTTATAATTATATTAAAGAATGGTAAGGTTTTAATATGATTTATAATTATATTAAAGAATGGTAAGGTTTTAGGCGTTGCTTCCTATTAAACCGCATGCAATTCTTATTAAAAAGAATCGGACTATATCATCAATCTAGCTAATCCTGGATTGTAATGCGTGTAGTCTCTGAGAATCCTATAAAACTATATAGTTTTCTGCTGATGATCCTAATTGTTTAATTAAAGGATTTTCCAGCATATAGCATTAAGAAAGCCTTTAAATATTAGAAAAAGGCTGGACCTATATGATCCACAGCGTATGTCTATGGCTGCCAATTTCTATGATTACAATTCTTGAGAACGTATCACCAGGTATATGATTATTTATTTAATCATCATTTTGACGGTTCAGACTATTTCGGGTATCTAATCCGGTTTGCTACCTGAACTTCCGAGTTGAAATTTTAAGTCTATAGATATAACTTTATATATTATATCTAATTGTAAGATAAGCTGTCTACACCGTTGACATTCCTTAGTATTTTTCAACATTTAACTGTTACACACTAAATTATGCTACACTTATATGACTATTACACCTACACTCGATTAAACCTATTCCTTACGTAATAAGCTAGCTCCTTCCGTCTTACCGCGGCTGCTGGCACGGAATTGGCCGGAACTTTAACAATTATATAGAAATATTTGCTTTTATAAACATCATGTTCACACTTGAATGCATTGACAAATTTTACGCACTGCTGCCATACACAGATGGAAGGCCTTTCTTTCATGGCCCTTGTGATTTGTTACGTTTAAGACAAACTACAAATAAGGCTAGGTAAATTTATTTAGTCACAGTTACCTATTACCTAATTTGACGCAAGATAATCGTATTCTTTAAATTTAATAAAGGAAACGATCTTTTTTCTATATTGGCAAAAACCCTATTTTATCGGGGAAAGTACGAGGCGTTTATGTTTAGATTATAGAATACCCCCTTTGACATACACATATACATATACATATACATATACATATACATATACATATACATATACATATATACACATAAATACAGTACGAGTCGTGGGGGGCCATAAAAAAGAACGTGATTAATTATTGTTTTTGATTACCACTAGTAGCCATTTTGATACTATTTAGATATAAGTATGATTCTAACCAAGATAGGAAAGGATAGGCAATGACTAAATAGATAAATAAGATAACTGTACATACCTGCCCAAGAATAATAGTAGCATCTAGAATTTCTTGAGCACCTACCCAAGTTAATAAAGCTAAGTCGGCAACGAATAAGAAGAATAAACGTTCGGAAAGTACTCTAAATTTTGGACTACCAATATGGGTAGAACTTAAAAAAGGCATGGATATTAATGATACAAAAACTAATAATACCATAATAACACCCATAGCTTTGTTTGGAATACTACGTAAAATGGCATAAAACCAGCATAATGTTAGAAACATCACACTAAAGCCAATACAAATACAATACCCAATACAATACAATGTATTTAGGAATTAACCAAATCAACTAATAAACTAATAAATCATTGGAACGTCAACGCACATAAACACTAGAATTTTTTTTTTATAAAAAAAATTCTTTGGACCAGAACAGAACTAAATATAATAGAAGAATAACCAAAACGAATATACGAATAAACATAGACAAACGAATAACAGAATAACCTAAACAACTGAACCAATTAAATCAATTTCTGGATCAAACGCACGGTTTTTGTCGCATTTCACGCATCTGAGCTTGAACAATCCTAAGTCTAGAATGAATTAGACGATCATTAAATCTTGAACAATCCTAAGTCTAGAATGAATTAGACGATCATTAAATAAAGAATCACGCCATAAGACAAATTCGGAATGTTTAACCCCAACCATAGCATTATTAAAGTAATGACTAATTCGGAATGTTTAACCCCAACCATAGCATTATTAAAGTAATGACTAATATAAACTAGATTATCATACCTACGAGTAGCAATTAAAGATTTAGAACCAACAGTTCTGCCTTTAAAAGTATTAGCACTGATACTTAACATAGCTCTAATATGATCTAAAACAGGAACATCTCGTTTTTGAGTCACATTAAAGCCATGTTCTAAAGTACCGCGGTCGCGACGTTCGATAATATGAAAAGAACCCTCGACAAAACCAACTAACCAACTTCTAGTAGGTTGATTATGTAAATAAGGAGATTCATAATCTAAAGGAATATTAGCCATTTGATCTTTTAAATAAGCAAAATGAGGGTCATAAGGGTCATTTAGACTAAGGGCTTCTAAGAATAACTCAAAGCGTCGATAGGGTCATTTAGACTAAGGGCTTCTAAGAATAACTCAAAGCGTCGATATTTAATAGTATGCATTGGATATAACATAAATAAAAGAATTTTTTTTATAAAAAAAAAATTCTAAGGTACTATTACATTTAATAAGTCCTGTTTACCAACAACCCTATAATCATAATTATGCTTTAAAGAATCGGTAAATACCGCCACACTTAAGTACACTAAGAAGATACTCAAGCATTTGAAGATTATAAGCACTCTGTGAGACTTTAAAAATACAGTAGTAATAATTACGACCTGAACGCTCTTGTTGGCCAATAGTAAAAGTACCGTCACCTGAAGTTAAACCTACTAACCATAACGCTCTTGTTGGCCAATAGTAAAAGTACCGTCACCTGAAGTTAAACCTACTAACCATTCAACAAAGTTAATATTAGTATTAGAAGAACTAGTATTAATAATAAAGGAGTTAGCACAAGGTTGACTAGAATGATTTTTATTGAGTTGATTGGTAAAAGAAAGATAATTGTATTGAGGTAACAATAAGCATGATATGTTTCTCCTTATTTTTAAGTAGATCAGACTATATCATCATTATAATTTAATATAATGTATAGCATGTAGTCGTTGAGCATATACATAAAAGTATCTTTGCTGCTAGTTATCCATACGTAAAATGGTATAATGGTATAATGGTATAATGGTATAATGGTATTGAATACGTATAATGGATTTTCTAGCATTTAGCTATATAGTTTAATATGTAAGACATATAATAGTTTAATATGTAAGACATATAATCCCCGGTTTATTTGAGGAAGTACCATTCTGGAACAATGTGTTGTGGAGTAGAATATGGGTTAGCTGGAATTAAATTGTCAGGATGACCGAGCATTTCAGGGTAAAAGAACACTAAACAAGCAAATACAAATAAAAGAATTAATAATCCTAATAAATCTTTAGAAGCAAAATACATACCAAAAGGTACAGTACTTGTTTGAGTGTTTACGCCTAATGGGTTAGTACTACCATATTGATGTAAAGCTGCAATGTGGAAAATAGATAAACCAGCTAATACAAATGGGAATGTATAATGTAAACTATAGAATCTATTTAAGGTTGGGTTATCTACACTAAACAATTTGTATGTTGGCAGTCCCCTTTATATTAATTATCGTACCTAATATAAAATCTCACTGCACTCTACTTACACTTCTAAGAAAATTTCTATTTATTTTTCTTTTCTTAAGTGAAACGTAGTTCGGACTGTATCTTGACCTTATTGTTTTATGGTTTAGAAATTTTTTTAGAATTTTTATAAAAAAAATTCAATTTAAAGACCGTCAATTCTTTTGTAAAAAAAAATTTCTTTAGTGGATCTATCGTTTTAATAATGATTTGGAATATTAATATTACGATATCTAGAATTAACACGTAATTCATGTAACCATTTTAAAAATTGCCCACGTTTATTACCTTTTAGTTTAACAGGAGTTTTCTTTAAAAAATTTATAACATTTTGAACACCTCTTACACTACTAGTATCAATAACACAGCAATTAGTCTTTTGGTTAATAAAGGGATTAGAATTCAAACTTAGACGTTCTTTTATTGCAGTAATTATTTGAATACCGTTAGTTTGACTTATACCAAATTTGGCTATTTTATTAGACTCACCAGTTACCTGAAAAGTACTAAAATAAGATTCAGCTTCCATAAAACCAACTAGCCAAGCGTCGAAATAATATAAATTTAGAATATCCTGAGTTGAATTAAAAGGGGTATAACGTTCATAAATAGGTAAGTGTTCATAAAAAGTAATATTTTGTAATAAGCAAGATTTAAAATATAAATAATCGTATTGTTTGCTAGTAAGCAACCCATATTTATCAAAAATAGGCAAAATAATATTTTTTAAATTATATTTAGAAGATATTTTTAAACGAGCTAATTCTGTATTTGAACGTTTACGAGTAGTTATTGAACCATAACCACCTAGAATACTTTTAATTTTATGCAGTAATTTTATGTCACTAATATGTATTTCTATAGCAAACTCATATTTAACATACTTACCATTCTTATTTACAGAAAAACAACCATCACCCTCAACAAATCCTACTAACCACATAAGGTCCCTTGCATTCGGTCTCTGAGAATTAATTAAAGGCAGATCTGAATAAGAACAAATTCCTTTTAATAATGATAAAGGCAGATCTGAATAAGAACAAATTCCTTTAAATAATCCTGCTGATTTGGATATCATATGAAATGTTTTCACTTTATTTTGAAACAATTCCTCCAAGTACTGAAATGTTTTCACTTTATTTTGAAACAATTCCTCCAAGTACAAGGCTCCTAAATTGTTCATAAAGTAATTCCATACGTATTGAAACTTTATTAGTTCCAAAAAGCCGGTCCCAGCATCAAGCAAGGTTTTTTGACGGGAAGCCTTAGACAAACCACCCCATAAGTAAGAAAGAACAGTTTTACCAACTACTGGAATGACTGTAGCTAAACTAGTAATAACTGTAGCACCCCAGAATGACATTTGCATATTATACAGAATTTAATATAATACCGACTATACATTAAGCAGTTTAAACTACCCATTGACGCACTAGTCTGTAGCAATTAATTATACGGAGGCTACTCATGTATATGTATTGTCCTCTTGTATTGTTCGTCTAATAAATTGACGGTCTTTAAGCGGAAAAACCAAAGACGGTAAAAACCAAACCAGAGGTTTTTTTACGTCCGGAAACAAACTTATTAACCGTTTTCGACAATGTTGCTTATATTCAGTCCAGCGTGGTTATAGAATATAAACTATACCAAAGAAATTTTTTTTTACAAAAAAATTTCTAAGTCAGTCGACTCGTACCTTGTTACCTTGAGTCCGTTTATTCATTTATTTTATACAGCATGCTTAGAATTTTTTTTTTATAAAAAAAATTCTTTGGTATAATATAAGGGGTATAATATAAGGCCCAACAATAGAACGTAATTTAACCATAGAATAAGTACTTATGTAAATACGGTATCTAGTATCACCTTTTTTATTAACACAGGATTTCTGTTTATGAGTGGTTACTTTTAATCGGAATTTATGGCTTAATACTGAACATAATAAATCAATACTAGATTTATCAAAACCGTATACTGAACATAATAAATCAATACTAGATTTATCCGTCAGTTGATAAAATTAAACCACCAGATTCAGCTTTACTACCATCATCCATAATCCATATTGCTAAGGCTAAAGGTGTTAAAAAATCAGAATTGTTTTTTTATAAAAAAAATTCTAATATTTAAAGGTACTTTTTTTATACCGTCTACATAGAATAACTCATGAACCCAGTTTAAACTAGAGAAGGAATAAGTATTAAACTTATAATAGGTGTAACGTTTTGGATTTAAGGCTGTAGTAGTACCTTAGAATTTTTTTTTTATAAAAAAAATTCTTTGTTGAATGTAACAAGAACAATAGCCTTCTATATCAAATATAACATGGAGAAAGTTAATATAATCTTCATGAATGTGACTCTGTTTAAAAGGAAATCTAGTAGAAGGACCTCTACGCTCAGCGTATAAATCACCCAATAAGCTACCAATTAATATGGAAATAATATCCGGGTCATGCAGATCGTTATTATTACGTTTTTTTGTTGAAACCTCATTATCCTTATTATTATATATGCAATATAATGGAACGCTAGGCAAAACAAAAGATAGGCTAACGACTTTTTGAATGGTATTTTGGGCCTAATGAAAGACCCCATGGTAGTACATACAAATATCCTCCATATAACCATTATATAATAAATATTATATAGTTTCGTATTATATGAACCTGTGCTTCTCTAAGAAAGCCTTGAGCTTAAATTTATAAATAAATAAAAGGGATATTCCGACTATACATTAAGCATTGAATTACTAAAAAGTAATAAAACACCCATCGGTGAACTAGTCTGTAGCGATCCATATTCAATATATTCTTAAAAAATATAATGAACTATATAGAATCGACGGTCTATAGATAGAAACAAACCTATTTAACCGTAAACACCGACATCGCAAACCTTACTTTACATGTACGAGTCGTTCTCTCTCAGTCTCGGGCAACGCAAGTGCGAAAATGCTTTTTCCGGTAAGATTAACTATGGATATAAGAAAATGCTCGCCCCGGTAAGATTAACTATGGATATAAAACGAAAAGCGCTAATTATATTGAACACCCGTATAAACTTTTTGCTATAAATATCTACTATAGCTAAGAAATTTTTTTTTACAAAAGAATTTTTTTTATAAAAAAATTCTAAAAAAATTTGGCCCCGCCCCTTTTTTTAAGCACAGTAAACTCGGGCCTGTTAAACCGGGAAATAAAACTTATACGTTAGAATTTTTTTTTTATAAAAAAAATTCTTTTGTGGATGGTTTAATTTTTAAGTAACCTAATTTTTTAAATAACTTACCACTATTTAAATATTTACGAACAGTTTTACGATCACATGAAAAAACTTGACTAACTTGTTGAATAGAACTATATTCAGATAAAGTATCACCAGCCATGTTACATAATATTAAGTTTTTACCTTTAAATAAGTTATCTTTATTTTTCAATAAGAATTCATCTTTAAAGGCCTTATCAGCAAAACGGTTTAATCCAATTAACTGAAGTTTATTTTTAGTATCATTTGATAAAGGTTTACCCTTGTTTAAGTTTCCAATGGTATCTTTACGTTCTTGAGAATAATTGGATTTCATTTTATTTATTGATTTTTGCTTGTATCCGAAAGAGGAGCCCGCTATAGTTAAAATATTATAAATGGGCTTTAAAGAGGAAATATAATAAGTTTCAAGTTCTAATAACTTTAAATGATTAAGCTTTAAGTTTTCTTTATGTACAAACCCTTTAAAATATTCAACTATATGAAATGAAAAATTTTGAATGCCATATTTTCTAATAGCGCGAAGTAACGGTTTGTTTGAACTTTTTAAATTCACACAATGATTACGGAAACGATTATTTATACGATTTGTAATAGCACTACCTACATAAAAATTACTATTAACATTATTAACAATTAAGTATACACCAGCTTTTTGACTATTTTCCTTTTGTATTTTTAATTGGGTTTCAGTTAAATGTAAATTATAGTATGACTTCACAGGAGTAATATTAATTTTAATATGATCTTTAGTATTTAAGGTTATAGGTAAAGGTGCAATACAACATAAATGCAACTTATAAACACCATCAAAGACATTAAAACAAGGGGTTTTATTCAAATTCAATATAATTGCGTCATTAAATATCCATTTTTGGCTATTTATTGTATAACCAATAAAAGCTGTTAATACCATAACTAATAAAATAACAACACCAGTGATCCAGACGGCTTCTCTTGGTTGATTACCACTACTATAGTATACACCACGTAAAATGTGAATATAAACGACTATAAAGAATAGGGAGGCACCATTAGCATGAGCATAACGAAGAATCATGCCAGAAGGAACATCATTCATAAGGTGAATAACACTGTTGAATGCTAAGTCAACATGACCTACGTAGTGCATTGCTAATAAAATACCTGTAATAATTTGACTAGCCAGTAATAAACCAGCTAAACTACCAAAGTTATAAGCATAGCTTAAGTTCATTGGAGTTGGATATACATTGAGATGATTATTGAGGACCTTAAGAGGACCAAGACGATGATGTAAACGCATCTTATTTATAATTATTAATAAAAGGAAAATATATTATCAAAACTTGCCTTGAAAAAAAATAAGGTACGAGTCGGTTAAGAAATTTTTTTTTACAAAAGAATATAATTTTTTTTATAAAAAAAAAATTCTAAAAAAATTTGACGAGTCTCCGGCGAGGGCGTGCCTGGTTCCCTCGTAACCTGTCTAGAAGACAGCGGCACAAAAGAAATTTTTTTTAAAAAAATTTATAAAGGACCCACCAAAAAGTAATAGAAACCCACCTAAAAGGAATCAGAATAGCCCAATCATAAAACTAAAAGTCGTAGAGGAGACTTTTATAATTTATACTTCATACTAGGATGGATATAAGGTAGGACAATATGGTATAGAACCAGTGGGAATAATAATAACATATTGCATAATGCCATTTAAACCTACCCTGCGTTTATAGCAGTATATACCAAATTTATTAGATAAGGCATTACATAATAAATCAATACAGCTAAAATTGTTAGTATTTAGTTTTAAGGCATAACTAGAACCATCTTTACCATCCGCTATCCAAATTGGCTGTTAATAACTCTGAAATATTAAAAGGTACATGTTTAGGAACTCTATTACCTTGACCATCTGTATAAAAAGCGTTATGAATCCAAAGAAATTTTTTTGTAAAAAAAAATTTCTAATTTAATTCTGGATAAGTATAAGTAAAAAACCTAATTGAATAGAGAATGGTATCGATGTAGTTAATGGAGGAAATATAGGATTACATAAACCTGCAAAAAAGTGGAACAGATATTCTACATAAGCATAATGTTTGTCAGATTGGCGTTAGCACGTCGATTTCTATCAGCATGACCGTCCCCTAACATTAATCCAACAATAACCGGATCATTGTCGGTATTTATGAGGTTTCTATCAATACGTGATCTAGTTGTAGGACGACGACCTGGCTCATAAAAATAAAGCATAAATAAACCACTAAAAAAAGCTAAAACGGGTTCATATTGTTAGAAATTTTTTTTTACAAAAGAATATAATTTTTTTTATAAAAAAAAAATTCTAAAAAATTTCTTTGGTGTGGGTCAAATTCAAATTGGGTTCCAAAGCTGGTAATTGCTGCTAAAATAATTAACTATTAATATAAAAGCAAATACTAAAAACATCTATATTTATCATCTATTATATTATTAATATGCCATTCTATTGGATAAGTATTTAAATGATTGTTGAGGACCTTTAACGGGCCAAATTTATGTTGTAAACGCATCTCTTTTCCGTTTTAATATTTAAGATCTCAGACAGACGTGGCCGGTTCAATATAGACCCATACTTAAACATACTTATTACTATAGTACGAGTTGGCTGACTAGGTATACCCATACATAATATACCCATACATACCTAGATATACTTATTCCTATAGCTATTTATACCCAGACATACCCAATTTATACCTTCGTATACTCTTATACCTACTTCAATAGATATATCTATACCAATAACAACATCTATATAGCCTACCCTCTGAATAAAGAAAAATAGACCAAAGAATTTTTTTTATAAAAAAAAAATTCTAAATCATGTACGAGTGAATAATTATATCAATATCAATATTAATAGCAATAACAATATCAATACCAATATCAATTAATAGATATAACCGGACAATATTATACTAATTCCTAAATACACCAGATATAACCGGACAATATTATACTAATACCTAAATACACCAGATATAACCGGACAATATTATACTAATACCTAAATACACCACCTTATGAATTTCAACATAATATACAACGCAAGTGTAGTGCTGACTTGCGGTTAAAATAATAAAAGGAAATAAAGACTTACAGG
>Ga0209965_1000874_pt1 | contig 10663 bp, 10 predicted proteins | sample SalPon2_B_H2O_MG_FD_185707 | JGI IMG/M metagenome (GOLD analysis project Ga0209965, IMG submission 185707) | Salt pond water microbial communities from South San Francisco under conditions of wetland restoration - Salt Pond MetaG R2_B_H2O_MG... | ecosystem: Environmental > Aquatic > Non-marine...
TTCCACAGGCGACTTGGGAGATTATCAAGTCGGGGCAGGAAACGCCGATGCGACATGCGGAAGGGATCGGGCTCTGGGTGATATACTGGTCGGTTAGTACACTTGGCGGGACGATTGAACTCAAATCAAACGAGCCTCGAGGCAATAAGATAACGCTGGAAGTTCCGTTAACCGAGACACTAGAGTGAGCTACCCCACCCTACTTTGTTCACTCTGAGAGGTCCGTTGGTGGGGGGTGGGGCCACTGGCAGAGCGTCGCTTTGGCAAGGACTTGAAACGCGTCGCCTTTCAGTAGCTTTGATATGAGACTCGCCGTCAGTTGTCGCCGGGGAAGAAGGTGCTTTTTTCTCGTACCAACGATGTTCAGGGCATTGGTCTTTAGTCAATACTCTCAGTAATACGCAGTCGCTCCGTTTTTCATCCAGATTCGACGCTTTCACGCCAGCTGCACGGGAAAATAGCACTTACGAGAGACACTTATCCCCCGAGATCAGCAACGTCAAGATCTAAACGGTGGTTTCTCTTGTTTGAAACACTCTCAGACATGATTCACGAGCAAATATTACTATCAGACTTAACTAAAGACAGATGATCGTAGAAGATTAATTTTCTGATGAATCTTCAGCACACGGAAGAGATAACGTGACAACACTCCCGCGGGGATCGTTGTCCGAAATCATAACATCACCTCCATATTCGATGACAATCCAGTGAATGTACGACAACCCAATCCCGCTGCCGTGTTTCAGTGGATCCTCAACGCCAAGCTCAACCGCGGTCCGTTCCTGCGGTGGGATTCCGGGCCCGTTGTCGGACACCATAAGTTGGACCTGGTCCGATTTCTGATCGGGGGAGGTAACTGTAACATGGACCACCGGATCGTCCCGGTCGTTGTGGACAATCGCGTTCTCGACGAGCTCGAACAAAAGCTGCTGGCAGGTCTCAACCTCCATCCGGATCGAAACCGGTTCAGCGTCGATATCGACCTTCGTGTCCGGGTACATCTCCCGTATTTCCGTGGCCAGCTCAGTCAGTACTGTCTGAAGACAGCAAGCCGTCTCGGCATCGTGGTCACTGTCGATCCGCTGTTGGAGCCAGGTTATTTTTTCGCTCGTTGTGTCAAGCGCATCGGCTCGATTGAGTATCCACGACAACTGTCTGCGGTTTTCCCCATCAAGCTTGTCCACGAGAAGTTCCGCATTGCCTTTGATTGCTGCCAGTTCATTACGCACATTATGCCGCAAGATACGATGGAGCTCGGAGAGTCTCTTTTGCTCGAGCTTTCGCTCCGTGATATCCTTCTGGACGGCGACAAAATTCGTGATTTCCCCGTCGTCTCCGACGATAGGGGCGATCGTGTGTTCAGCGTAGTATAGTTCACCGGATTTAGTTTGGTTGATAAGTTCTGCCTCCCAGATGTTTCCGGAGCGAATTGTCTCCCACAGCCGTTCATAAAACTGGGGGTCCTGCCTGCCGGAGTTGAGTACTTCCGGTGTTTCTCCGGCGATTTCGTCACCGTCGTATCCGGTAAGCTCCTTGAACGCCGGATTGACGTACTCGATGGCCCCGTCGACATCGGTAATGATGACTGAGTGGCCGGCTTGTGCAACGGCTTCCCGGAACACTCGGAGTTCACGTCTGGACTCCTTGCGATCAGTCACATCATGGACGATCGAGAACAACAGCGTCTGTCCCTCAATCTCGATCGGTGAGGAGCGGACTTCCACAGCCCGGGTCTCGCCGGACGCGAGGCGGTGTTCGAACTGGAAGCAGTTCTGATCCCCGCGGTGAGCACGCTTGCGCTTGCGGCTGACTTCCTCGGGGGAGTGACAATTAATTCGTTCGATCGACATTCCGTAAAGCCGGTCGGCGTCATATCCATAGAACTCGACTGCCGAGCGGTTTGCGCTCTCGATCCGCCCAGAGTCCGGATCGATCAGCAACATCGGTGCGCTATGTCGTTCAAACATAGTCCGGAAGCGCTGTGCCTCGTGTCGGAGCTGCGCTTGCCGTTCGTGATATTCCTCAACATTTCGCAGCACCACGAGCGCACCCGAGATACCGTTTCCGTCGGCAGCGGTGACACGGGCATCGACCGTGATGTGTTGTTGGACCGGGGCGGCTTCAGGCAGTGTTGCCTCGATTTCGGTCCGAAGATCAGCTTGCCTGCCGGAGAGAACTTCATCGATAGCCGACACGAGATTGTCAAACCCCTCGTATACAAACTGATCAAGAAACGCAAGTGGCTCATCCAGCAGATCGACGCGGGAGATATTCAATACATCACACAGCCGCTGGTTTGTATATGAGATCGTCCGCTGTCGGTCGACAACAAAAAGCGCATCTGGGAGGTTATCAAGAACGGCATGACTGTCGATGCGCTCGTGTTCCGACGCCATCGTACGAGCAACGACGTCGTACATATTTAATCTCTGCACAGCTATCACTCTTCGATACGCTGCTTGAACCGTTCAGATCGGGGGATAGTGACCTCGGCGTATTTGCTTCACTCACACTCAAAGGGTATTATATAACTCTTCACGAGGTGTTGCTTCCGACTAGTACAAGCCGAATCAGCCGTTCGGTGAACGTGCTTATGTCATGACGAGAGTCCTACCGATCCCAAGTAATGATCTGAGTGGCGTGCAAGATGGAACGCGCGTATCGGTCACGCACCGTTCTCGATATCGGTGATTTCGAACCGGGCCCCGCCCTGTTCACTCTCGGTGACGCGAATTTCCCAGCCGTGTGCCTCGACAATCTGTTTGACGATCCGCAAACCGAAGCCGGTCCCGCCGTTATTCGTTGAGTACCCTGCCTCGAAGACGTCCTGGCGATCGCTTTCGGGAATCCCTGGCCCAGTATCAGCTACGTAGAAGCCACTATCTAGTTCTTCGACGGTTACGGTCACGCTCTCGCCTCCGTGTTCGACCGCGTTCCGGTAAAGATTCTCAAACAGCTGTTTGAGACGGTCTCGGTCGGCGCGGATCGTTCGAGCACACTCTATCTCGAGAGTGGCTTGCTCGGTCTCGATGTTTTGCCAACAGATATTGCCGATCTTGTGTAACTCGACTGGCTCCAACTCGTTGACCTCGTCGCCGTTACGGGCGAGGGTCAAGAGGCTGTCAACCAGCGTTTGTATCCGGTCGTGCGCTCGTCCGACCGTCTCAAGATGTTGATGATCGTGCTCACACGCCGTCCGAGCCAATCCGAGATGGCCCTTAGCCACGTTAAGCGGGCTCCGAATATCGTGTGAGAGCACACTCGCAAACTCGTCGAGTCGGTCGTTCTGCCGTTCGAGCTGCTGACGTTGGATAGCGCGGGTTAGTGCTGTTTCGATATTCGTCGCTAGTATCCGGGCCAGTGTCGTATCGACCTGATCAAACGCATTGGCTGTCGTCGAACTCAAAAGAAAGACCCCATGATCGCTGAGCGGAAGCACAAGTTCGCTACGGAATGGAGTGTCGGTAACGAAGCAACCCTCCCGTTCGGTCAAATCACTATAATAATCCGCGTCGCCCGTCCGGTAGACGTGCCCGGCCAAGCTATCCTCAACCGGGAGCGTGGGTGGCGGTCCAGCAAGCAGTTCCGCGGTCTCCTCCGTCCACGCGGCGGGTACAAGCGCATCTGTCTCCGCATCATAAAGATGGATGCCATTCATTGGCTGATCAAGTACTTTGGCAGCCGTCTCAGAGCCGATCGTAGCTACCTCTTCGGTGGTGGTCGCACTCATTAATTCACGGGTCGAACTGTGTAACTGCTCAAGCGCGCGTTCGCGTCGTTTGCGCTCGGAAATATCGATCGAGACCCCAAGAAAACACAGCTGCCCCTCAAGCTCTAGCGGATGAACTGATAATATTGCATCGAACGCTGAACCATCCTTTCGGACGTGTTCAACCTCGCCGTACCACGACTCACCGGATCTAATGAGTTTGTGAATATCCGGGATTCGTTCGGCTGCGGCTTGTCGGTGGAGCAGCCCGACCGATTCACCGACTACCTCCGGACGGGTGTATCCGAAGAGGCGCTCAGCTCCGGGACTGTACTCTTTGATTGTGGCGTCACTCCCGTCTTCCGTCGGCTCGGCAATAATAAACGAAACGTCACGAGCCGCTTGGAAGATCCCCTCAAGCTTAGCTTCTTTTTCTTTCCGGTCGGAGATGTTTCGGCTACTGACGAGGATGCCATTGGCCACTGGATTCTCGGAGAGGTTCAGGACACGTTGTTCATACCACCCATACTCGCCGTTCGTCTGTTCGATCCGGAGTTCGTTACGGTCGGTAGCGCCTGGGTCCTCAACTACAGACATAAATGTCTCTCTGGCTTTTTCTCGGTCATCAGGATGAATGCGAACGGCGGGGTCCGCCCCAGTCAAATCGAACACGTTTGGGCCAGGGAGATGGTCACGACAGTGGTTTTGATACTGGACAAGTCCCGTTTCATCGAGTAGAATAATCACATCCGAGGTGTTTTCCAGAAACGAGAGACGCTGTTTTAGTTTCTGCTTGGAGGTTTGCAGTTCTGTGATTTCCTGACCAGTTCCGACGATGCGTTGAACCGTGCCGTTTTCAACGATTGGGGTTAATGTGGTCCGCCAGACGGTCTCGTCTCCGCTTGCGTGTAATGTTTCCTCATATGTGATTGTCTCCTGTCGCGTGACGCACGTTCGGTAGTTGGCCTGTAATTTGCCTCCAAGCTCGTCACCGAACACTTCAACAGGAGTTTTGCCACGAACCTCTTCTGTGGATTTGCCGGTGAACTCCTCCTCACGTTCGTTGAACCGCTGGTATCGGATCGTCCCCTCCTCGTCTACATCCAGTAAAAAAACAGCTTCGGCAACGGCGTTAAAAATCGTCTCATACTCCTGGGTCGTCGTCTGTAGATCGGCCACGAGAGCCGCCTGATCCGTCGAACTGTCTCCCATAATGGGTACATATATTCTCCATCGCCAACGTTTAAATAGTACCGATACTGGTTGAGAATCGTTCATGATAGACGGTGAAAGCACAGTACTGTTCAGAAGTTACCAATTTTGTAAATTACTCATAGGTGGTTTGGATTGTTAATTACGAGGTATCCAACACGGTCATCGTCTCAAAACACCAAGGCCGCCTGCGTAAGTACACTTATGACCCTTTGTTGTAATTCAAATTAGTACCGAGTGATCGTATGGCCCTTCTCCGAACAGACCTCGTCGTGCTCCATGTCGATGACGACCCAACCTTCGTTGAGACAACCAAGGCCTTCCTCGAGCGTGAATCCGACCGAATTGCTGTTCGAACCGCAACAAGCCCTGAGGAAGGCGTCGCGATCCTCTCCGACTATACGGTCGATTGTATCGTGTCTGACTATGAAATGCCACAAACAAACGGAATCGAGTTCTTACGACACATTCGCAACGATTACGAAGATCTCCCGTTCATCTTGTACACCGGCAAGGGATCCGAGGAGGTCGCCAGCGACGCTATCTCCGCTGGCGTAACAGACTATCTACAAAAAGAAACCGGGACTAGCCAGTACGAAGTGTTAGCTAATCGGATCGAAAACACCGTCGAACAGTCCCATACTCGTCAAGAACTCACCCGAAACCGGGACCTACTCGCCCGCACGGAACGATTGGCCGGCGTCGGTGGCTGGGAGATTGATGTCGAAACCGGTGACGTCCGCTGGACGGATGGAACGTACGCGATTCACGAGCTCGACCCTCACTCGGAGTTCGAGCCAACCGTCGAAACGGCACTCGAATTTTACCATCCCGACGACCGAGCCGAACTCGAAGGCCTTGTTGAGCGATGTATGAACACCGGCGAAAGCTACGACGCTGAATGCAGGTTGATAACCGACGATGACCGGGTCCGGTGGGTGCGAACGACTGGTGAAGGAATCAAAACCGATGGCGAAATTACCACCGTCCGGGGCGCAATTCTCGATATTACGGCGCAAAAAGAGCGTGAACAGCAGCTTACCGACCGAACAGAGAAGCTCAAGGAGGCGACAACAGACCTCGTCGAACAGTACCGATACCTGTTTGAACAGGCCCCGGTGATGGGAGTAATCACGCGTTTAGACGATGGAGCGCCGCTCATCGATGATTGCAATCACCTATTCGCTGAGACATTGGGATATAAAAAAGACGAGCTCGTCGGCGAGGCACTCGGGACGTTCTATACCTCGGAATCGCGGAACGCATTACTGGAGGAAGGCGGATATGAGCGTGCGTTAAGCGGTGACTTCGTGCGGGAAAAACGGACGTTGGTGACTGCCGAGGGCGAGTCTATCCAAACGCTGCTCCGTTCAGTTCCCAGAACGGACGGGACCAAAGAAACGCCCGGAACGCTCGCGTTCTACATCGACATCAGTGAGCAGGAGAAGCTTCGACGGAAAAACGAGCGATTAGAGGAATTCACGAGTATCGTGTCTCATGACCTCCGGAATCCACTGAGTAAGGCAAGAGGTCGAGCGGAACTGGCTCAAAACGACTGCGAGAGCGCCCACCTCGATGCGGTTATTGCAGCCCACGATCAGATGGAGACATTGATAGAGGATCTATTGACGTATGCACGGAGTGGAGAGTCGAGCTGTGATTTCGAAAACATAGATATTGCGGCGATCTGTAACGAATGCTGGCAGGGCGCTGTGCGTGAGGAGGCAACACTAGAGATTGATACCGATATGAGTGTTCAGGCGGACCGGCGTCAGCTTCGACAGTTGCTCGAGAATCTCTTCAGAAATGCGGTCGAACACGGTGGGTCAGAGGTGAAGGTAACCGTTGGCCGTCTGGGCCAAGGGTTCTACATTGCCGATGATGGCGGGGGGATCCCGCCGGACGAACGCGAGGACGTGCTTGAGACTGGGTACTCAACGGACGAGTCGGGAACTGGCTTCGGGTTGAGTATCGTTCGACAAGTCGCGGATGTTCACGGATGGGAGATGCACCTCACAGAGAGCGATGCTGGCGGTACACGAGTCGAGATCACCGGTGTTGAGAACACGGCGGGGTAATACGATAATTGCAGGGTGTCATAGAAGGGTTATCATGATGTTTTTGCTGTTTTACGAGTCCGGTAATTAAACGCGTCGACATCTTCGATATCTTGATGCTTTGCCCACGCTCGCCACGCGATATTCACCGAGGCGTTCCTATCACTGTGGTCTTGTGACACGTCACACTCATCGTTCGTACAGCGGAACTGGCGGCCCTGCCGATACCCCTGCCCACCACAAGATGAACACGTCTTCGAATTGTACTCCGACCCGACCGTGTCACACGGAATCTCGCGCCACAACGCCTTGTAGCGCACGGCACTGCTAGATTGACCCTCTCTGTTTGAGTGCTTCAACTGGCGGTTGATTGTCGAGTGCCTGGTGGCTGCGATGGTGATTATAGTAGGCGGTGTAGGCAGTCAGCCAGCGCTCGGCGCTGGCCTGACTGCCGTTCCAGGTTTCGTGAAAGCGTTCGATTCGCATCGTATAGGTCTGAAAGAGCTTCTCAACGATGTTGCGGTCAGTATAGTTAAGATCACCACTCAGATCAGTCCGAGCAAGAGCGGTGAGATAGCCCATCCCATCGACGAGAAACTCCGCGTCAGAGACGCGGTGTTTCTCTTTCAGCTCGTCTAGGAACTCTTCAGGGGGATCGCGGCCTCTGTGCCACGAAAGTCGTGCGTGGAGCACGACTTTCGTATCCACGTCAATAGCAGCGTAGAGCCACGCTTTCTGTTGATTTTCGAGCTGAATTTGTTTTTCATCGACAGCAACACGGTCTGGTTCAGCGGTGAAGTCCTGATCGTAGTACTCGGCGTAGGCTTGGTACCAGTGATGGATCGTGGCTCGGCGTCGTTCGACGCCGAACCACTCACAGAGGTCTCGACACTCGGCTAACGAGGCGGCTCCAGCATGAGCAGCGCACGTCGGCCTGATCAGCCAGGCTGGCGTGCACGTCCGGTCACTATCCAAAAACTCCACATCCGAAGAATCCGTTATATCTACTTGGAGTTCTTCGAAGAGCATCTTCCCACCCTAATCGAAGAACTCCGTTCAGTTCAACTTCAATCTAGCAGTGCCATTTGCCAACTATTTTAATAGCTTCGACATGATTTTCTGACCCACTAATTCTCGTCCAGTATGCGCATTTAGAGGATGAACGAAGCATTTTTGACCGTTGCAATTCTAACAACGATCAGGAGGATATAATAATGCCTGAATTTGAAGACCGTCATTCCTCGACCCCCGACCCGAACGAATTCGACCCCGAGGAGGCTGAAATAGATTCTCGACTGGAGTTCCGCAGTTCTTTTTCGGAGGCGCTGACACAGCACGGCTTTCCCGACACGCTCGTCCTCGCTCGTGAACGGGCTGAGGATGTCTTCCACGACCGGCGCTTAGAGATACTCGATTATCTGAAAGAACACGACCCTCGGTCGGTTCGTGCCCTCGCTGAGGAATTGGGCTATGATAAGGGTGTCGTGAGCCGCGACCTCCGGAAGCTCGCCAGTATCGATGTGATTGAGTATGTCGAAGAAGGTCGTGCGAAAGCTCCGCGGCTCAAGCACACCCATATCGCTATCGAACCAGTCGTGTAGACTGGCTGTCGTCTCCCATTCTCAATAGAGGTGTACTGCATAGGAGCGGACCGCCTCGGTAGCGTACGGGAGGAGTTCCTCAAGCAACTCGGGGAGCCACTCGTCGGACACCCGTGGGGTGACATCGTGCTGCTGGATGTCGACGAGTTCTCGCTGGCCTGGGCCAACGACATCCACTCCTGGCGACCAGTTATGCGCCACGGAGTGGCCTCCTGTGGATGCTGGCCGGAGCCCCGTCTACTAATGCACGTGTGAGGCTCACCCAGCGCGGGCGTGAATGGCAGCAAGCAAGCCGAACCATATATTGATAGACGGGTGCGACTACTTGATCAGGCGACATTCACAACGCATGAGATGGGAACTGATCTGCGTCCTCGTCGAAAATACTAGTAGGAAGAGATGACAGCGCCATCGCTGCCGTCCGGGTACGATGAGACTCGCCACGTTCGAGCCGGGCGCTCGGACTGTCACATTACTGTCGGCTTCGATCAATCGACTCGTCAGATCCCGCGGTTCCTCGTGCAACTGCACTACCAGATTGAAACAACGCCTGTCGAATGGTCTTCGATTGCCCGAATGGATCACAACGAAACGGCAGCAACGGGACACAACGTGTATAATGAGGGGCTTCATGTTGATCTCCATCGGCAGTCTGATCCAACGGTCCACCTAGATATCCGCCACGGTCAGCTCTCGAGAAATCGAGGGCGGCTCATCCGTGGGTGTGTAGACGACTTCAGCACGAATACAGCCTATTTCATCGGCGTCTACGAAGGAGATCGCCCACCTGGGCGGCCACCACGGTGGTCTGACGGCGGCTCCCCGACGCATAGACTTAACCGTACCAACGCGGTAGAAAGGAATATGAGCCAGGAATCGTCCGCCGAAGAGCCGCTCACCCCAGAGGAGCTCAGCGAGGAACTCGCTGCAGCGACCGGATCCAGCACTGAAGAGATTGAGCGTGGCTTTGAGGGAATGGACGTCCAACCACCCTGGGATGCTGAGATCACCACTGAGTGATGAGTTGAAAAGCAGGTATCGATCTTGAAGCCGCCGCTGGCAGATGCAATCGGACTGTGTCTACGGATACAGGAGATAGCAGATGAGCAGATACGAACAGTGGCACGAGATCCCCAACCGATGACGGACGAAGAACTCGAGTCGGCCAAAGCCGAGATTGATGATATTCGCAAAGCGGTCAGTGACGCGCTGGCCGGGGATCTCGGTGCGGAACCTGAAGACTACGACGCGACACGGCAGCCTGTTGTTGACGGCGGCGAATCGCTCACTCTCAGGTGGCTACACACGTATATTGCCCCCACGAGATCACCGGGCAATTGATTTCGAACGGTCGCCCTCGAAAAAGTGAGAGTGATGGAGAGACATTCATAGGCCGCTTCTGTCCAGCCGATACAGACTCTGACTTCCTTCCGAGAGTCTCTAAACAAGATCTCTCTCAGAAGTATGTGTGCAAGAATGGTGTTCTTCTATGTATCGGAAATGTATAGCCGTGCAATTATAATCCTGGCTTGCATACCGATGGGTAATGGCGTACGAGAATCTTGATCAGAAGATTTTGAATGCCTTGTTAGACGATGGCCGCGCGTCGCTACGCTCGCTCGGGGAAGATTTGGACGTCTCGGTGACGACGGTATCGAACCACATCTCGAATCTCGAGGACGACGGTGTCATCAAGGGATACGCTCCGGTCATCGACTATAGCGAGTTGGGCTACGACGTGACAGCGATTCTGCAACTCAAAGTTGAGGGAAGTGCTCTGCCCGATATCACTGAGCGCCTGCAAAAACACAAACACATGGTCACGGTGTACGAGACCACCGGCGATCATGACATCATCGCGATCGGGAAATTCACCGACACCGACCACATGAACGACCAGATCAAGGAGCTGCTCGTCGATCCTGATATCAACGAGTCCAACACCAGTGTCGTGCTCAACACCGTCGCCGAAAACGAACAGTTCGACCTCGAGTACTGAGACTCTATCTTCTGGTGAGTCGACTAGATAGACGCTTTGAGGGTGTGAATCAAATAGTTCTAACAACATCGGACGCTCTTGT
>Ga0209965_1000880_pt1 | contig 10625 bp, 13 predicted proteins | sample SalPon2_B_H2O_MG_FD_185707 | JGI IMG/M metagenome (GOLD analysis project Ga0209965, IMG submission 185707) | Salt pond water microbial communities from South San Francisco under conditions of wetland restoration - Salt Pond MetaG R2_B_H2O_MG... | ecosystem: Environmental > Aquatic > Non-marine...
GAGGTCGTCTTCGACGCCGGCGAGCGCGTCGACGACCGCGACCCCGTCGTAGTCGGCTTTGAGCGCCGACGCGACGTCTTGGGCCCACGCGAACTCCGGACTGTCGAGGTAGACGAAGGCGTCGGTGGCGGCGACGTCGGCGATCAGGTCGCCGTCCGGCTCCCAGCCGTGACCGAGCTGTCCGACGTCGACGGGGTCGGTGAACGCGACGCGGTCGCCGGCGACCTGGTTCGCCCAGTCGTGCAACGTAAAGAAGGCGGCGTAGCCCTCCTCGAACCCACCCTCAGTGGCTCCCCCACCGCTCGTCGCGTCTCCCGTACAGCCGGCCAGCGAGGCCGCCGTGCCCGCTGTGACGAGTGCCGTACCGCGCTTCAACACTGCGCGTCGTGAGTGTCCCATACACCACCCTACGTCTGATTAATACATAAGTCCTATTATTTCATAACTTGTGTTTAACAACTCGCGGGAGGGGCTCACGAGACGAGTCACTCGGTGAGGTCGACGACGGTCGCGTCGGCGAGGTCTGCGAGGCGCTCTGGAGCGATCGAGAACAACGCGCTTGGGGTCCCAGCCGCGCCGTACACCCGATCGTACGCACAGAGCGACGGGTCCATCGCCGTCGAGATCGGCGTGTCGTGACAGATCGGGGGGACGCCGCCGATGCTCCAGCCGACGACCGACCGAATTCGGTCCGGTGACCCCATCGCCGCCGCGGCGACGCCGAAGTGGTCGGCGACTGCGTCGAGGTCGAGGCGGTTCGCTCCGCTCGTGATCGCGGCGACGAGGTCGTGCTCAGCGGACGCGTCGCCGGCGGTAGCGGCTTCGGCCGGTGTGTCGCCCGCACTGAGCGAGACGACGATCGTCGAGGCGATCGCGCCGGGCTCACATCCGACCGCCTCGGCCGCCGCGGCGGCGGTCTCAGTGCCCGCGTCGAACTCTCGTACCTCGAGGGCGACGTCGTATCTGCTGTGTGCCCGATCGACGAACTCGGCTGCGCGGTCGTGCACGGCTCACCGCGTCCGGAGTTCGTCCTTGTCTTTGATCACGCGGGCGTCGCCCTCACCCGAGGTCACCTCGTTGACGAGGTCGTAGAGGTCGTTCTGGAGCCCCGCCGGGAAGGTGAGCACGCCAACCCACGAGCCGTCGTTTTGCCACTCCTCGCGCTCGAGGTCGCCGAACTCTCGGACCTGTGCCTGTCCCGATCCGGCGTACTCGGCCGGGAGCTGTACCGCCATCGTCACCTCCTCGAACCGGATCGGAATCACGGGACGCAGCGCCTCCAGTGCCTCGTCGATCTGACTCTCGACCGGCTCCATCGGGTCGACCTGGAACCCAGCTTCCTCGAGCGCGCGCTCGATTCGCTCGGGCGGGTGTGGCGAATCGTCCATCTGCGGGTTCACCGCGTTGCGGGTGATCGTGTTCACCAGCCCCCGGTGTTTGCGCTCCTGCATCGCCTCGCGCTGTTCGGCAGTGATCTGTATCTCTCCCCCACGGACGACCTCCGGGATGATCGCGAGCGGGTCCGTCGTCTCGAACACCGTCTCGAGTGCCGACTCAGCGGGTCGATCGCCGCGCGAGGCGTTCTCGAAGACGTCCTCGGCGGCGATGACGTCTTCGAGGTCGCCCTCGAACTCGCCGCGTTTCATCGCCAAGGCGGCCTCTGGGTCGACGAGCACCTCGAACCGCTCGCCGTGGGATTCGAGCCGTGCGGTCACCGCTTCGTCGAGTGATATCATATCGATACGTACCACCCCCGCGATAAAAAGCCTCCCGCGCGGGGCACCCCGTCGTCGGCCCGGATGCGCCGGTCGACTCGCCACCACACAGCGGCTGCTCGTCCGCTACGGGTGTGTCGTCTCTCGTTCGTCGCGCTGCCACGCCGTCCGGCAGGCGTCCCCACAGAAGTGGACGTGTTCGATCTGTCCGTCTACTACCCGCGTGACGACGCGTCTGCCGACGCCGAAGGCGGGCTCCTCACACCACACACACCGGGGTGCCTCCTCCTCGGTGAGGTCCTCACCGAGGTCGGATGTCGGATCAACCATACGCGCCCGTGCGCCCGGAGGCACTTGAACCCGTCAGTTGTGCGCGGCGACAGTCAGTTCCGGCGGCTCGCCGCGTCGGTACCAGCCCGTGGCAGCCGTCACTCACAGGCGTCGTTTCGACCGAAGCCGGGCGAGCCGACACCGTGACTCGTGTCGGCTCGTGCCGCGCACCCGCTCGGTCGTCGTGTCGGCCATCGAGACCACAGAGAGTCGGTCGAGAAGCGGCGGCCAGTCGCTCGCACCCGGTGCCTCCTCGGTGAACTCAATCGCCGCGGCGAGACCCGTTCGAGCGTCGTCGTCGGACCGCGCGACGACGGCGTCTGCATCACGCCGACGACCGCCGACGAAGAGCCGGTCGCCGACGGCCGCCGGAAGCCACACCGGTAGCGTCACCAGCCACGCGACCAGTCCGCCGGTAGTGTACACCGGCGCTGGGATCTGGCGTTGGTCTGGCTGGTACCCGTGGATTCGGTTGGCTCGCCTGTCGATCGGCCGACGGTCCGGTTCGTGTGAGACGAGGAGGATCGCGGCGAGCGCGACGGTCTCGACCGCGGCGAGACTGGGGAGTGCGGCCGTCGTGACCGCTGCCTCACGCCGTTGGAGTCGGGAGATCGCGTGTCGAAGCGCGGCATCGCGACTCGACGGCGGAAGCGACAGAAGCCGCGTGGTGACGACCAGCTGGCTGCCGCGGTGGCCGTCAGTGACCGCGACGTTGGCGGCATCCGCCGATACGACGGTCACCGCGGGACGATCGACACCGAGCTGTGCGGCGATAGCGGTGACGCGCGACTCGGCGAGCGACCGTCGGTCGTCGTCCTGAGCGACCCGCGGCAGTGACTCGACTCGTCGGTCGACGACGACGGGACCGAGCGCGGCCGCCGCGACGACGCCACCCAGGGTCGCGGCGATGGCCCCAGCAACGAGGCCTGCGCCCGTGAAGACGACGAACGGTGCTATCAAGAGCCCCGCGAGAAGACTAGGGACGGCCACGAGCGCGAGCGCGCCGAGCGCTCGCTTCGCCCCGACGGTACGCGCCGATGGCATTAGTCGGCACTCTCGTGGCCGGAGATTATATCTATCGACTACGCGACCGGCGGAAGGGGGTCGACTGCGTCGACGTCGACCGGTCACACCGCGGTATTCGGAGCTTTTAATCGGACGGCGGCGCTATCGGTATGTAATGGCTTTTGAGGACTTGTTGAACGACCCCGTCATCCAGAAGTACCTCCACGAACTCGTGGGGCCGACGGGGATGCCGGTCGCCGCCGCACCCCCCGACGGCGAGGTGACCGACGAGGAGCTGGCCGAGGAGCTCGGGTTGGAGTTGAACGACGTCAGACGCGCGCTGTTTATTCTCTACGAGAACGACCTGGCCACGTATCGACGCGTTCGCGACGAGGACTCGGGATGGCTCACGTACCTCTGGACGTTCCACTACGACAACATCCCGGAGAACCTCCAGGCGGAGATGTACCGGCTGCTCGACGCGCTCGAAGACCGTGCGGAGTACGAGCGGACCCACGAGTTTTACCTCTGTGAAGTGTGTTCGCTCCGCTTCGAGTTCGGTGAGGCCATGGACTTCGGCTTCGAGTGTCCCGAGTGTGGATCACCGCTCGACGCGATGGAGAACGACCGGCTCCGGGAGACCATGGAGTGGCGAATCGAAGAGCTGCGCGAGGAACTCAACGTGGACGTGACCGGCTGATGGTCGTACTCGCAACCAAGTGTTACCTCGAGGGCGACGCCCGCGAGCGTGCGCTCGACGGGATGCACTCGCTCGTCGACAACGAGGTCGGTGACCTGCGCGTCGAGTGGACGGTCGGTGTCCGAGACGACGACTTCGTGCAGGTCGACCTCAGCGGAGCAGACGCGACCGTCGCGGAGAACGCCCTCGCCGAGACGTGGGGCGAGATCGTCGCCCACGACGAGGGACTGACCCGCGGGGAGACGTACGTGGGAACCCTCGAGTCGTGGGACGACGACGGGATCACCTTGGACGCGGGCACGAAGATCCGCGTCCCTGCCGACCGGCTAGGACTCGGCGTGGGCGCCCCACCGCAGGTCGTAGAGCGGTTCGGGCTCGTCCAGCACCTCCCGATGCAGTTCGTCTACGGCGGTGAGAGTGGTGCCACCGACGGCGACACCGCAACTGGTGCCGACTCCGGCGTCGACGGTCCAGACCCCACGCGACTCGCGGACGCCGAGCGAGACCGACTCTACGACTGGCAGCGCGGTCTTGGTCGGGTGACCGTCAACTCCGCGACGCGCGGCGAGGTCAGAGCCACGGTCAACCGCGCGGGCCACGCCAACGACATCGTCACCGTCGAACGCCTCGGCCTCACAGAACAGAGCATCGTCTGTGCAGAGGGAACCGATCCGCCGGGACTACTCGCGTCGATCGGCTCGTACCTCCCGGCCGAAATGCGGTGTGTCGTCTGAGCCGTGACCCGACGACGCCTCGCGCTCGCGTTGGTCGCCGTCGCGGTGCTCACGCTCACCGGCGGGTGTCTCGGCTACGTCACCGGCGGCGGCGAAGTGACGAACGAGACGCTCGACGCAGACCCGCCGATGTCGTACGACTTCGAGACGGATCGCGACGCCGCGTTCACCCTGTCGGCAGATGCAGAGTACACCGTCGTGTACAACGTCTCCGACCGATCGACGCTCAGACTCTACCGTGAGACGCCGTACGCCGGCGACCAGCCGCTCGAGTTCGAGGCGTTCCGGTACCGTTACGCAGACGGCGAGGTCATCACGGGCAGCGAGTTTCGCGCGCGCGGCGGAGCGGTCGAACAGACGCCCGACGAGGTGTACGTTCGGTTCACCGACGAGATGGACGACGGACAACTCGCCATCGCCGGACGCGGATCGCCGCGTCGATTCACCTCGTTGGCGTACGTCGAGGGCTCATACGCGGTGACGCTCCCGCCGGAGTTCAGCACCGACGTACCGGTCGTCGGACACGTGGCGCCGCGCGACTACGCGGTCGAGACGGCGAACGGCCGCGACCGCATCGTCTGGGAGTCGGTAACCGACTCGATCGTCGTGCAGTCGTACCGCGAGACCGACCTGGTCATCTTCGCGGGTATCCTCGGCGTCGCGTCGATCGTCGCCGTCGTGGGTACCCTCCGGTTCAAACGCCAGCTCGACGCGCTGCGCGAGAAACGACGCGAGATGGGACTCGGCGTGTACGAGGACGATGACGACGATGGACTGCTTTGAGCCCGTAAGGGACGCATGCGCGCCCGTCTCGTCGGTGTCGGCGATCTTTTGAGCGACGGTCGCATAGCAGCTTCTATGAACGCTGCAGTCGTCACCGTCGGAGACGAGCTCTTGGTCGGTGACACAGAGAACACGAACGCCACGTGGCTGTGTGCACAGCTCGCTGACCGGGGCGTGACCGTCCGCCGCGTGTCCGTGGTACCCGACGACGTGAGCGAGATCGCCCGGGTGGTCAACGAGCACCACGCGGAGTACGACGCGGTGATCGTGACCGGCGGACTCGGACCGACACACGACGACGTCACGATGGAGGCGGTGGCGGCCGCCTTCGGCCGGACGATCGAGGCGAACGAGGAGGCCGCGACGTGGCTGGCGTCACACGGCTACAGCGGCGAGGATCTCGACGAGGGGACGACACATCTCCCGTCTGGGTGCCGTCCGCTCCCCAACGAGGCAGGGGTCGCCCCGGGAGCGGTCGTCGAGTCTGCGTACGTCCTCCCTGGCGTGCCCGCCGAGATGCGGGCCATGTTCGAACGGGTCGCAGACGAGTTCGAGGGGACACAGACGCACACGGTCGTCGTCGAGGTGGCCGAACCGGAGAGCGCGCTGCTCGACCGTTTCGAGACGCTTCGCGACCGGTTCGACGTGCAGGTGGGGTCGTACCCGGGCGAGAGCGTCAGAGTCAAACTGTCGGCCGCGGAGGCGACCGAAGCAGAGCGCGCCGCCGAGTGGCTCCGCGATCGGTCAGAAATCGTCGTGTGAGCCGCGTCACTGCGGGCCCGGCAGCTCCAAGTTCGCGCTCACCGCGCGAGGAGTCCGAGCCATCCTGCGGTGACGAGTAGTCCGGCGACGAGCACGGCGATAGCGGTTGCTTCGATCGGGAGCGGCTCCGGCTGCACGGCAGACAGGATCATACGTGATCGTTCGACGGCGATGGTTTAATTGTTTGCAGATGGGCTGTCACGCGCGGTCGATCTGTCGCGACCCCGTTAAGTGGCTGCCGCGCGACTCGTCTGTATGCACGTCGGTGTCGTGGTGAATCCGATCGCCGGAATGGGCGGTCGCGTTGGACTAAAGGGAACCGACGGAAAGCTCGACGCGGCACTCGAGCGCGGGGCCGATCCCCGGGCGCCGGACCGCGCGCGTCGGGCACTGGACCGGCTGGCCGAACTCGCCCCCGACGCGACCGTCTCGACGGTGGCCGCGCCGATGGGCGAGCGACTCGTTCGCGCGGCCGGCTTCGAACCCGAACGCGTCGTCGACCCGTTCGACGACCCGATTCCGGCCGCAGACGTCGAGGACGTCCCGACGGAGACGACCGCCGAACACACCCAGATCGCCGCCGAACGGTTCGCCGCTGCCGGCGTCGACCTCGTGTTGTTCGTCGGTGGCGACGGCACCGCGACAGACGTCGCGTCCGCACTCGAGGGAGACGACACGCCGATGCTCGGCGTCCCGGCCGGCGTGAAGGTGTACTCGTCGGTGTTCGGCGTCTCTCCGGAGGACGCAGCCGAGGTCGCCGTCAGGTTCTCGCGGACGGAACGCCGCGAGGTGATGGACATCGACGAGGACGCGTACCGTGAGGGCGAAGTGGTACCCACGCTTCGCGGTATCGCACACGTCCCCGTCGCCGAGAACCTTCAGGCGTCGAAACAGACCGCGAGCGGGACGGTCGAGTCGTTGGCCGAGGGTGTCGCCGCGGACATCCGGGCGCGCGACGGCGAGGGGGTCACCTACGTCCTCGGTCCGGGGTCGACGGTCGGGGCGATCAAATCGGCGCTCGGCTTCGAGCCCTCACCTATCGGTGTCGACGTCTGGCGGGACGGGACCGTCATCGCGAAAGACGCAGCAGCGTCGGCGATCGTGGACGAACTCGAGGGCGAAGCGGTCATCGTCGTCTCGCCGATCGGCGGTCAGGGCTTCGTCTTCGGTCGGGGGAACCCACAGCTCTCTCCGGCGGTCATCCGCGAGGCCGAGGTGCAGATCGTCGCTTCCCGTGCGAAACTCGACACGGTCCGTACCCTCCGTGTCGACACCGACGACCCAGAACTGGACGAATCGCTCGCGGGCTGGGTACGCGTTCGCGTCGGGAAGTTCGAGACCCGGATGATGCGAATCGTGTGAGTGGCCGATCGCACCGCGGGGCGTCCGACAGCGTGGCCGACGGGCGTCGATCGGTTCGTGAGGACGGCATGTGGGTCTCTCACGGCGTCCGGTAGCCATCCACGAACGCGGCCTCTCGACGACCTCTCTGGAGCACACGGAGACAGTCGGTCGACCGGTCGTCTAGACGCTCTATTCCGTCGGCTCCACGGACGCGTTCGACGACCCAGCACGCGGGATGGTCGTCACGACCGGCCGGTTCATCGAACCCGCCCGGGAGTACACGGTAGGCGACCACCGTCCCTCTCGAGTCGAGCGCAGGGGGCCGTCACAGCTCTTCTTTGACGTCGCCGCGTTGATATCGCTCACGCAGTTCGTACCCACTGACGTCGCCCGTCTCGGTGAGTTCGATCGCGTACCGGCCGATGATGTCTTGGGTGTTTGGCACGGCGTGACGCTCGACCACCTCGACCAGCGTCCGCCACCCGCCGTCGTCTTTTGCCGACACTTCGATGACGCCTTCGAAGTCGTGGTCAAGGAGCGCTTCGGCCGCGTCTCGTGCCTCCTGCTGTGCGGTCGCCAACCCGATCGAGCCAGACTCACTGGCCGCCGACTCCTCGGGCTCAGATGGAGCTTGCTCGGCGGTGGCGTCGAGCTCGTCTACGGGGTGGTCCGTGTCGTCGGCCGTCGAGGCGTCGTCTGGCTGAGATGGCATGTGTCTTTTATTCCGACGCGTCCTCAAGAATGTCCAGTTTCGCCTCGGTAACTTCCTGTTCGACGCGGTCGCGAAGGTGCAGCACGTCTGCACGCGTCGATAGCTTCGAGGCGAGTACGTCGACACAGATGTCGACGAGCGCCTGGCCGGTGAGTACGTCGGTCGTCCCGACGCCTTCTGCCGTCATGATGGCTGCACGCGTCCCAACGGTCACGTCGAGTTCATCGCGAAGCTGCCGCATGAGACGGACCAGCGATCCGGCCTCTGCCTGGGAGACGGTTTCGACGGTGGCATCGACGATCTGGACTTCGGTCTCCTGGTCGTAGAAGTCCATGTGGATCCCGACTAGCCGGTCGAGAAGCGCGTCCTGTGGCTCGTGAACGCCGGCGTACTCGATCGAGTTCGACGTCAAGATTGCCCGGAACTCAGGGTGGACGTCTACGTACCGGGACTCTCCACGCTGGCCCGGCAGTTCGAGGACGCCCTCTTCGAGTACCGACAACAACACGTTGTTGGCCGCGGGCTTCGTTCGCGAGAACTCGTTGTACACGAGTGTCGCTCCCTCTCGGACGGCGATGGTGAGGGGATTGTCGACCCACCTATCGCGCACGATGTCTTTGCTCTTGACGACGTTGTGGATGTACTTGTCCCGCTCCGAGATGCGCTCTTTTTCGCCGTACTCGCCGATCAGGTCACTCGTCGACAGGTCGGCGTCGCCGTTGATCCAGACCACTGGGCGGTCGCGGTCGTGCGCCGTCTGCATCGCGAGGGACGTCTTCCCACACCCCGTTGGTCCGATCAGGTGGACGGGTCGATCGACGCCCAGCCACCGGTCTATCCGTCGTTTGACTCGTGAGACCGCGGGGGTTTCGACGAACGACTCGTCGTCCGGCACGAACTCCTCAGCGAGGTCGACGGTCGCCCGGGTCGTCTGCTGTGTCGTCGTGTGGCCATCTTGTGACCGCGCAGTCGACTGGTCTCGGTGCTGTTTGTCGTCGCGAGAAGAACGGATCTGTGACCCGCGAACCTTCCGCTCACGTGAGTCTGTCATTCGTCGTCAGGTCGCAGTGGCACGTCCTCACCGTACTCGTCTCGGTAGTCCTGAATCGTCATGTCGTGGGTCTGGAGATGCGGCTCGGTGATCGCCTGATAGTACTCCCCACAGACGAGACACTGGACGAGCCCATCGGCGACCGGGTCGACGTCCTCGTCGACGTCACCGGTATCGGCCTCGACGGTGGTGTCGTCGGCCGGCTTTGTGTCTTCGACGGGCTCGCTCGTGACGCTGGCCCCCTCGATAGCGTCTTCTGCCGTTTCGGTGTCCGCGTCTGACGATTCGTCCGTCGGTTCGTCGACGGAGATGTCCACCGACACGGCATCTTCGCTCACCCCCTCGTCTGACGTGGCGGTCTCCGTCTCGTCTACGGCCTCGTCTGCTGCCGCAGCCTGCGCGGTGTCTGCTGTCTCATCTGGCACGTTGTCCGCCGTCCCATCTGGCACGTCGTCTGCCGTCTCGGATGCCGATTTGTCTCCCGCTCCCGTCTGGCCGTCAGCGTAAAACGCCTGCGCGTAGGCCGCGAACTCCGCCTCGGTCGCGCCGAACTCCGCACGGAATGTCTCGATCGTCTCTCGGAACGCGGCTACGTCGTCGAGAAGGGACTGTACCTTCTCTTCGTGGAACTCGCGCTCGTAGGCGTCGAACGCGTCGGCCGTCTGGGCGAACGCGTCGCGCTCGTCGGCGACCGACTCATGGATGGCTTCCACGTCAGCGTCGAATGCAGCGCTGTACGCATCGAACGACGCCGTCGCGTCTTTGAACGCCTCGTGGAGGGCTACAATCGCGTTCTGGAGCGCTGAGATGTCCTGTATGTCAGCCACATCCTCGGCGAAGATCTCACTGTACGACTCGAACGTATCCTGGGTCGCCGCCATCTCGTCGCACAGCGCTGCGATTGCGTCGAGAAGCCGCGTGATATCTTGCTTCTCTTGGACGTCGGCCTCGAACGCGTCGGCGTACGCCTCGAACCGGTCTGCTGTCTCCTCGAACAGCGCGGCTTGGGCATCGACGTCGGCGTGTACCTGCGCGACCGCGTCATCGAACGCGTCGCTGTAGGCGGCAAAGACGTCGTCGGTTGCGTTCATCGCCTCGACGAGTGAGTCACGCGCTGTGACGAACTCGCTCACGTCCTGTTTGTCCTCGACGTCCGCGGCGAACGTCTCCGCGTACGCCTCGAACGCACGCTGTTTGTCGTCGAACTGTGCACGGGCCGCTCGAACCTCCTCACGTTTTTCTCGGACGCTCATGATTATGATGATAAAGTGGGTATGTTGGTGTTGCTACCGCACCGAGCAAAGCGATCGAGCCGGACGGACCGACTACGCTTCGGGCGCAGGTGCCGCTTCGGCACCCGCGGTCAGCTCGGCTTGCTCGATTTTGGCGATCTCTTCAGCGTAGTGGAGGAAGGTGTCGACGGACGCGACGACGACCCGTGCCTCTACGGTCAGGATCTCGATGCCAACGAGTGAGATGCGGGCAAAGG
>Ga0209965_1000881_pt1 | contig 10618 bp, 11 predicted proteins | sample SalPon2_B_H2O_MG_FD_185707 | JGI IMG/M metagenome (GOLD analysis project Ga0209965, IMG submission 185707) | Salt pond water microbial communities from South San Francisco under conditions of wetland restoration - Salt Pond MetaG R2_B_H2O_MG... | ecosystem: Environmental > Aquatic > Non-marine...
GTCAAGAAACTAGAATAAGAGAACGTCTCTAAGAAGTACGCGCGCTGTATATATGAGCTCCCAATCGTGATAAGATTCTTTGATAAATTGGAGATGATGACCGATACAGAGGCTCTATTCAGCAGTCGATCGGGGTTGTGTTTCTCAGGCTTGGACGTATTAGTTGGTCAGTAGATTTTCTCACTTATCTGTCCGTCTCCATTTGCGAAATCACTCTACGATAACCGCTCCCTTCTGTCCGAAGTCTTCGTGCGGTTTACAGACAAACCGATATGAGCCCTTCTTCTCGAAGGTGTGCAGGAAATGACTCCCGGAGTCGGCGTGGATTTGACTCGAACGAACGTCTGCGTCAATAAAGACTACATCATGTGCTCCACCGTTACCAGTCCATTGCCACTGTACGGTGGTACCAGTCGAAATCATTACCACTGGGGGGTCAAAAGCAAGATGCCGATCACCAGCCTTCGCACCGACCTGAATCGTCACTGTGTCTGCGTTAGTTTTCTCAACGGCCTCGCCATCGAAGTTGTTTGCATCCGAGAGCCACGTGAGCAGGTTGTCGGACATCGGATCGATGTCGGTAGAGTTTGATTGATTGGTCGATAGACAACCGGTTGCGCTAATCAGTCCAACCAAACTGACAGTCTGGAGTAACCGCCGTCGAGTGGAGAGCAATTGCATTGCACATCGATGTGGACGATACGCAAAGGAATATGTGGTAATTGTGTTTCACTCTTTGAAAACGGAATTCGTCTTTTTGTACTCACATGTACTTCATATCTATGCGATGGCTGCGCGAAATGCTCTCGTCGTCCTCCTGATTCTCATGGTAGTATTAGCGGGGTGTTCCGCTCCTACAGCACCGCCACAAGATTCCAGCCCCGCAGCAGGTGCCGAATCGCAACCTGAGCGACAGCCGAACACAACTGCACCGACCGACAGTGATACGTCCGGAACGACTTTGTCGAATATCTCGGTGACTGGGGGCAGTCTCGCGACGAATCCAACCCAGACCTTCCGACGTGTCACCACGCAACTTAGCATCAATCAAACTGTTACAAACCAGTACAACATCACGGTCAAAGTTATCAACCCAAAGAGTGTCCGATCAAGCCGGGAACCACCGCGTTTTCTCCGCATGCTGGGAGTTCAATCTCCTGAGTACAGAACCAACCTTGCTGGACAAACAATCGGTGACGACGAAATCCGAATCAATCACAACGTTGCGGCACGGCCACGCATCGGTGGCTTGCTTGCCCACGAATACGTTCACATCATCCAGCATAGTCGAAACGAAAATGGACAATTATTTGACTCCAACACGAGTGGGTGGGATCAAATCCCGCCGTTCGGTACCGAACGCAGTCTTTTGGACTCCTCTCTCAGTGAAGGGTCAGCGACCTATGTCGCCGACCAGTACCAGCGAGCCTACGGTGACACGCTCCCTCAAGGAACACGATATCGACGTGCCTACGAGCAACGAGAAACCGCCGGTGGTCGGTACTTCATGGCTCCTTATTGGTTCGGATATCGGTACGTTGCCGACCGGCTTGAAAATAACAGCACCCTCGCGTCAATCTACGATCAGCCACCACGGACAACTGAAGCACTCATTCACCAGTACGATCCAGGCACGGAGCAGCCTGTCCCGCTGTCGGTCAACGTTACCACGAATCGATGGCGTTCAGACGACCGGGGCCGTGTCGGCGAACTCGGTACCCGTATCGCGCTCTCTGCGCACCTCAATCGTTCGCGGGCCGCTGTCGGTGCTGATGGCTGGGGTAACGATGTGCTTGTTCCGTTTGAGCGCAATTCGAGCCGGAGCTACGTTTGGATCACTCGCTGGGATGATGCTTCAAACGCAAGCGAATTTCGCACCGCACTGACGGCGGCGTTTAACAAAGACGCCACGACGACCGAAACGGGATGGCGTGACGGAGAGGTCGTCTTCCGAATCCAGCAGGATCATGACACTGAGACAGTCGTTGTGGTCGCTGGCTCACCGAAATTCGCTCGCAACACGAGTATCGATATCGACCAGCGTGTGTCAGTACGAGTTCAATGAAATGGCGACAACTCGTCGGCTTTGGCTCCTTAATCCGGATTATTGGGGTTGCCAGTAAGGTCACAGAATTGTTTGAGAAAGGTCTCGCGGTCGGTTTCCCCAGCTTCAGCCGTCACCAGCAGCTCTTCAAGTCCATTCCTGTTTTGGTGACACGAGTCACGGTGACAGGGTTTACAGAGGTACTCGAAGTCCTTGCCATCTCTGCTCCAGCGGTCGCCGTATTTATCGTACTCCCGAGCGTTTTCCCGAGTAACCGTTTCGCCGCAGGCGATGCAGGTAACCTGCTCATCAGACCGATTCTTCCAGAGTCTAGTAGTAGCCATTGTCAGCGATCCACCTCCCCCATAATTGTATCAAGGCTTCCGAGCGTCGCAACCAAGTCGGCAACAGACTCTCCCTTTGCCATTACCGGAAGTGCGGATAAATTGGAGAACGATGGCCCACGAATTTTGAATCGAGCCGGAGTCTCAGTGCCGTCAGCGCGGATATAAATCCCAAGTTCACCCTTCGCACCCTCGACAGCCCGGTAGCATTCACCGGTCGGTTTGAGCGTTCGAGGCACGTTAGCTTGAAAAGTCCGGTCATCTTCGGGCCAGTCTTTGAGAAGGTCTACACACTGGTTCACGATGGTCGCCGACTCCTCGATTTCCCGGAGTCGAACGAGCACACGGGAGAAATTATCACACCCATCTTCTGTGACAACCTCCCACTCCAGATGGTCGTAATAGCCATAGGGGTCATCTCGTCGAAGGTCGTAATCTATCCCAGAGCCGCGAGCAACTGGCCCGGTTACCCCATACTGTTTGGCGACCTCCGGCGGCAGTTCGCCAGTGTTGTTACAGCGGACTTGGAAGATTTCGTTGCTGGTCAGCAGATTGTGGTACTCTTCGAGCTTCTGTGGGAGGGTATCTGTGAACTCACGGACGGCTTCGAAAAACTCCTCCCGTGGTTCGGGAAGATCCCAGACAACACCGCCGACCCGGAAGTAGTTGAACATCATCCGTTGGCCGGTTAGCTCCTCTAAGAGATCTTGGACGGCTTCACGATCCCTGAATCCATACATGAAACTTGCCGTGAATTCACCGCTTACATCAAGAGCATACATCGCAATGGCGAGGAAATGCGAGAGAATACGCGACAGTTCAGCACTCATCGTGCGGAGAACTTGCGCGTATTCAGGGACATCAATGTCAGCCAAGTCTTCGATGACTCGGGCGTAGGCCCACTCGTTGAGCAACCCCGCGCCGCCCCAATCCCACCGATCAGGATAGGGCATGATTTGATAGCGATAGGTGCCTTGCTGGCACATTTGCTCCTCACACCGATGGATGTAGCCGATGTCCGGCTCAACATCCACCACCTGCTCGCCGTCGAGAATTGTCTTCAGGTGAAGGACACCGTGTGTCGACGGATGGTGAGGGCCGATATTCAGAAACATCGTATCGCCATCTCGAGTGTCGTCAGCAATCGGGTTAGCATGCTCTCGTAAGGCTACGATCTGCGATTGAGTCTGGTCATAATCCGTCCGCAACGGGTGGCCTTGCCACGTCTCCGGCAGTAGAATTCGCCGAAGATCCGGATGCCCCTCATAGCTGATCCCGAGAAGATCATAGGCCTCACGTTCATGCCATGCAGCCGTTTGATACACAGAAGCAGCCGACTCACTGACCGGATCGTTCTTGCTGGTGGGAACAACAACGGACAGCTCTCTCGTCCTGTTATCATAACTGGTGAGGTGATAGATCGTCTCAAACCGGTCTGGATACTCTTGAGCAGTCACACACGAGCAATGATCAAATCCGACCTCGGTGCGAAGTGTCGACAGAACGGCCTGCACCCGATCAGCCCGAATGACGACTGCAGGAGCATTCTTGTGTGTCGATTGGCTGATGATGGCCTCATCGGGGAGGGCTGTGACCACCTCATTTTGAGACTGCTCTAGGGATGGAGGGTGTTGGTGTTGCATCGTTCACACCAGGAATGTTTACCAGAGAGTTCAGTAGGCATGCTGCCTCACTCATGCTGTATTTTAAATAACCCGTCCGGAACAGGTAGGATCATACCGCAGAGCCGTTCTAGTTCTCCGAAGATCGCACCAACAAGAGCGTGTCAGCTGAACGTTAGTGACAACCGACGGGAGTAGCTGCATCAACGAGTGTTGACTGATTGAGCTGCCCACTCAGTGAATATCGGAGTCCGTCACAGTCCCAAGTGACTGTTGTAGACTCTCCGTAACTGCTGACCGTCCCAGTCGTGTTGCTGATGGCAACTGACTCACCACTCGCCTCTGAGCGAGACTCGTTGGTGATTGAGAAATATATCTGGTTCTTTCCGTCTGTGTATGTGAGACTTGCTGTTGATGTCCCATTGAATACCATTACCTGGGTTTCGTCAAGCGAATATTCAGCAGGTACTGCTGGCTCGATGATATCATAGGGTGTGGCGTTATCCGCCGTCTGTACCGAGTCATACTTGTTCATCTCCGGGCTGTGACTTGCTTTGAGTTCTGCGCCTGCAGGCGGCTCAAACGTGAATGCATCATCAGCAACTGGCTCGTTGAACGTCACATTCCGATGCGTCCACGAGAGTGTTGTCTCAGTGCCATTATAGCTCGATGTTGTCTCTAACGCTAGGGGGTACCAATACTCTTGATCGACCTTGAGCGTCGTCGTGCTGTCACGTTCTGTTCGGACAATTTCAATGATATGTACATCCCGTCCTGCAACCGTGTCAGTACCCACATAGGACACATTGCTTCGGTTGAGCAAGCGGTCAATAGCCTCCGCGTTCGGGAATTGGCTTGATTGACCAGTGTCGAAGTCGTATTTGCTGTAGGTGTTTTCGCTGGCATCATAATTGTACGTAGCTTCTCCGGTATTGACACGGAGATCGCCTTCACTCTGATAGCCGCTGCCCTCAACCACCTCTGAGCGAATCTTTGTTGGTGGTTGCCGGACGTAGTTGGTGACAGTCGTATTTGTCTCTCCGTCGGTGGTAATCCGCATCACTTTCGTTCCCTGTACTGAGTCGATTTTTTCCATCCGTTGTTGTATCTGATCAGCAATTCGTTCTGGGTTCGGGTCGTCGCTGATCGTACTCGCACAGCCAGCACTCACGGCCAGCACTGCGAGTACCAAGATACCGAGCGTGCGTCGTGATCGAAACATACTATGTAGAGACTCCTCGATGACACTCAAAAACACCCGCACAGAGTTGCAGACCCTGTAATTCGAACCAGTCGTCTTTAGTGCTGGTTGTTACTGGGTGACCCTTAACCGACATAGGAGAACCGTGGTTTGCATGGCTGTTTGCTAATTCTGGCTTCAGAGTCCTTTCGGAGAGAGTGATAAGCTCCTCTTCATTCAACTGAACGGCCCTCAAACGTTGCTGGCGTTGCATTGTCTACAGTTGATTCGTCAATACGTAGTTCAGTAACCTTGCTGCCTCAATCCTGATGCAAGTTAAATACTAATACGTGTGAGTGCCCATCTACGGACACATCCCGCTCTTACATGAGATATCTGACGGTGTTACTCAAACCGGAAGACGGTGAAGCATTTCATCCCCTCGGGAAAGAACTGACAACCGATCCGTCAATCAAGAGGAGAGCCATTCATCACGTCGAACTGCTTGATGATGATACTGTACTCTTATTCGCCGAGGCAAGCGGCAGTAAGGAGCAATATGAACAGATAATGGATCAATCTCCACATGTCCTTGGATATCTTACTGCCGGGGATGCTCGTTGGATGGCTGTGAGTCAATTTAAGCCGACAGAAGAACTTCGTCAATCGCTTGAATTGCAACGGGAATCGCTGCTAGTAATCGAGACACCAATTCACTTTACCTCCGAGAACCACCTTGAGATCACGTATGTAGGCACTGACGAAACCTTTAGCAAACTATACGAATATGCCGATCAGATGGATCAATTCTCGTTTGAAATCCTCAGAACAGGAGAGTATGATGCTGAGAAATCAAATATGAACAGATTACTCACACCGAGGCAAGAAGAAATTCTCGAGACTGCAGTTGATTTAGGCTATTATACTGAGCCTCGCCAAGCTTCACTTGAGGATATCGCCAAGGTTAGTAATATTTCGCCGGGAACAGTTGGTGAGCACCTTCGAAAAGCCGAAGAGCGGGTTTTCAAGGAGCTTGTTCGTTGATTCTACTGCTGACCATCTCATCCAGTTCCTAACTGGTTCCCACACGAGGAAACAAGTATACGTAAAAAATCCGGACACATAGTCAATAATATCTCCACTCACTCTCGGCGTGGAGTGTTCGCTGCTGGCTCTGTTCAGTGAGCCGGATCTTCCTATTAATCCCGATTATCCGCTGGTCGTCTGTCGTTGGATGAACCACTCAAACAGTGGTGTTCGTTCGACCACACCGTTCCGAAGCCGACGGAGTCGTTCGGATTCCAGAAACGTCAGGGCGGCCTCGAAGCGCGCTTCACGCTCCACACGTTTCGCCGCAGCCCGCTGCTGCGGTTCGAAGCGGTCGAGCGCGGTCGCTGGCGACTGTGGCTGCCCGGTCGCCAGTTCCTGGGCCAGCACACGCGCATCTTGCAGGGCCAGCGAGGCTCCCATCCCGGAGATGGGATGGATCGCGTGGGCCGCATCTCCGACGAGCACGACCCGGTCGGTGTGCCACGACTCGCAGCTGACCGACCGCACCCGATCGAAAAACGGCGTCTCGTCGGTGCTGTCGAGAAGTTCCGGCAGCCGCCAGCCGATATCGGCGACCCGTTCGCGCAGCACGTCGCGGGCCGGGGGCTCGGGCGGGGTGTCGAGTCGAGTTGCGAAGTTCAGCCCTAGGCGGTCGCCGACACGAGCGAGGAAGCCCTCGCATGCCGGCCCCCAGACGCTGACCATGTCGGCACCGATGTCGAGTTCTCCTGGCACCCACAGCGACCAGATGTAGGTGTCGTGTTCGCGTTTCGTCCAGTCGGTGAAACACGCCTGGCGGACAGTCGAGTGGACGCCGTCCGCGCCGACGACGAGGTCGAACCCCTCGGTCGTACCGTCCTCGAAGGTGACCGCGACGCCGTCGGCGTGCTCCACGATTTCCGTCGGTTCGGTACCCATCCGCACCCACTCGCTCGGAACGGATTCCCGCAGGGCTGCGTGGAGGTCGTCTCGATAGATAGCCAGTAGGAGCGTCTCGGTCGGGGGCAGCGACGTTTCCGTCAGCAGCCGCCCGTTCGCCGCGCGGACGGCGAACCGTGAGGGATCGGCGGCCTGCTCGCGAACCGAATCGAGACAGCCGAGTTCGGAGCACACGGCCAGACCGTCCTCCCAGAGCCCGATGCCGTAGCCAGTGTCGCGCCACTCGGCGGTCTGTTCCACGATCAGCGGGCTGCGCCCCTGTCGGCGGAGATAGCCGGCCAGCGCCATCCCGGCGAGCCCGCCGCCGACGATGAGGGTGTCCGAGTCGGTTGAAGGGACCATATGTCGACGTTATCGTGCGAGAGTCGTATATTTTGACCAGCTATCGAGCGGCACGCCCGGCTGTCGCTAAGGCGTGACGACCAGCTTGCCGAGGGAGCCACCCGCGAGGATGTCCCGCTGGGCCTGGGCCGCCTCATCGAGCGCATACGTGCTGTCGACGACGGCCGTCACCGCATCCCGCTCCAGCAGCCGCATGAGTGGGTCGAGGATATCGGTCCGCCGCTCGCGGTTATCCATCTTCAGCGGCTGGATCGTGACCTCCTTGTTATAGAACGGGCGGCCGTTCGTCGCGGGGATATGGCCCATCGTGCTGATGATCTGCCCGCCCGGCCTGACGACCTCCAGATCGAGGTCGAGGTACTCTTCGAGGCGGTGATCGAGGACGGTCTCGACGCCCGCACCGTCGGTGGCGGCAAGTATCTCCTCGGCCAGCGAGTCGCTCTCGTAATCGAGGGCCACACTCGCTCCGAGGTCAGCTTCCAGCCGTGCCCGAGCGTCGGCTGTCCCGGCCGTCGTGATCACCTCGGCACCGCTCTCTGCGGCGATCTGGACGGCCATGTGGCCGACGCCGCCGGAGCCGCCGTGGACGAACACGCGGTCGCCGGCCTGCACCCCAGCGAGTTCTTCGATGGCCGTCCATGCCGTCGCGCCGACGTTGCCAATCGCTCCGGCAACCTCCCATGGGACATCGTCAGGCAGCGCGGCGAGTTTCGAGGCCGGGATCGCCGCGTATTCGGCGAAGGTGCCCCCGGTGGCTCGATCCATGCCGGAGGCGACGACCCGGTCGCCACTCACAACCGTCGTCCGTGCTGGCGACAGCTACCGGAAGAACCGCTCGTCCAGTGCTTGATTCGCTGGAACAGATCGACGAACGCCAAGCACTGTCCATGCTGCTCGGAGTACCATCTCGCAGAATTCGATGAACGACCACTCCCAAAGGTGGCGGCCGCCGCGCTGCGGTGCCGCCACGTACTCCCAATGGAGGTATCGCCAGCTATTCTGGAGAACAAGACTCACAACAAACAGCAGTAATCTCAGGCCAGCGTCACGAGAACTAGTTGGGCTTCAATCCAGAACTGATAGACACAACTGTTAAACGGTCTATATCACGAATCTAGCGGATTGCGATTGAAGCCCTACTATTCAAAGCGAGGCTCTGCTTGGCTAATCGGTAGCTCGATTCGATGCCAAACCGCTTGCTGTAGTGGTGTCTGGCATCGTGTGGTGTGTCGATGAACGGCGCGTCAGCGGCGTAGCCGTGACGCGCCACCCCATGCTCGTCGTACCGTCCTCGCTGGTAGACGCAATCGATGAACACCGGAAACGTCACCTTCCCGGCGAGTTCGTGCTCAATTTCACGGCTCCACCCTCTGTTGAGTTCGTCTTGGATCGTCTCGCCCCACTTGATGATCGGAACGACGTAGGCGTAGTTGTAGGCCTACAGCAGCTTGAGACAGGTGCTGTTGTAGAATCCACGGTCGAGGTAGACGGCCTTGACGCCGAGGTCAAGGCCGTCAAGCAGTTCGAAGAACTCACCGAGTACATCACCGGTGGTTTCGCCAGCGGTTAGCTGGCGAACCGCCAGTGTGTACCGTTTGTTGCGCACTCGTACGTAGAGCGTCGCATAGGCATGGAATGATGTAGTACCGCGTTTCGCTTGCGAGAAATACAGTGCCTCTGTCTCCTCCTCTTCGCCGTAGTACGGATCGAGGTGGAGGTCAGTACAGACCTCCACCGGTCGATCAGGGAGTGTCTCAAGCGTATCTCGTTGGAGAAGCGTGTCTCCGACCGACTCCACAGAGTCAAGATCGAACTGATCGGTGAGGTGTCCACGGACTGTATTGGCATGTGGTGAATCCTCAGTTGTCTCACAGACGTGGTTGATTGAAGTTCCGCCGGTGCTGGCACCGGCGAGAACCTCGTAGAGCTTCTCAGTTGTGACCTCAACGTTGTCCCCGAGATCTAACGAGAGTTCCTCATCAAGACTGTTGACGACGAAATTAAGCAGATGTTCCTCTTTTAGTTCGTTGTCTGCTGGAGTTGAGTGCACATCTTCTCCAAGCAGACACTCAAACTAACCCGATGTGATCGACTGACACTACGTTGGCATGCGGCTCCACCATGACCGATTTCCAGTCGGGACGCTTGGCGTGAATGTAATCGGGAGTTTTGTTCTTGCGTTGGTGACCTTCATTGGCCTTCCCACGGAGGCTGCCCTCTTGATTGGCACTGGGGCCTGTGGGTCGTTCACGACGTATTCTTCGTTCTCAGTACAGACCGTTCGATTCTGGGAGACGGGCGACAGACTACGGGGAGCAATCTATGCAGGTGGAACGTTGGCCCTCTGTCTGGCCGCAGCAACCCTTGGTGTTGGGCTTGCGTCGCTTCTTAACTGACCTCAATATAAGGAACGCTGTATCACTTGAGTAACCTTCTGAACTAGAAGATGTGTCATGCAAGATACGCGCCTTCTATCTTGCAGGGATTTCTTGGCAAATAGTGGATAGGTAGAGGTGCCAAGCATCCCAGAACACACCTTAACCAACAAACTCGATTTAAACTTCGCAACTGTTGGTTAAATCGGATTCCGGAAGCCGTCCCGGAAACGGCTGGGGCAGACGTATTGTGGAATATATCCCGATAGCGGAGCCGCCAAGCTCGTTCTCTGAAATCCGGAGACAACACGCAGCTGCCTTTGCGCCACTGGGTCGTTCAGCCCGAAGGAGGCTCAACAACTCATATATGCCGTTCACTATCGACTTTCTGGACGACGGTCGGGTCTTAGAGTGGGAGATAACCGACGACGGTGCCGTCCCAACCGAACGGGACGACTACACCCCACGCTTCTACGTGGCCCCTCGTGACTCAGAGACAGACCTCGATCTCACGACCCTCCGATCAGTGTACGACCAACACCCGGATGTCGTCGAAACTGAGATGGTTGTGAGACGACCCGGTTTTCGACGAAATGAGGAGTCAGTCCTCGCCGTCGACGTCGCCCACATCAACCGCGTCACTCCCCTGGCTCAGCAAACACGCCAATTGTCGGAGTATCCACTCGGTGATCTCGCCTGCTTCAATGTCGATCTCTCGCGAG
>Ga0209965_1000888_pt1 | contig 10576 bp, 12 predicted proteins | sample SalPon2_B_H2O_MG_FD_185707 | JGI IMG/M metagenome (GOLD analysis project Ga0209965, IMG submission 185707) | Salt pond water microbial communities from South San Francisco under conditions of wetland restoration - Salt Pond MetaG R2_B_H2O_MG... | ecosystem: Environmental > Aquatic > Non-marine...
TCGACGGCGCTCGGAGGCAGTCGCTGGCCTCAGAACTTCTCGAGGTAGCGGTCGAGTTCCCAATCGGAGACGTCGACGAGGTACTCCTCGAACTCCTGGCTCTTCGCCTCGACGAACTTCTCGCCGATGTGGTCCCCGAGGGCGTTCATCACGACGTCGTCGGACTCGAGGGCCTCGACGGCCTCGCCGAGGTTGCTCGGGAGCGTCTCGATGCCGTACTCCTCGCGTTTGGCCTCGTCGAACTCGTAGATGTTCTCGCGGATCGGATCGGGGGCCTCGAGGCCCTTCTCGATGCCGTCGAGGCCGGCGTGGATGAGCGCCGCGAAGGCGAGGTAGGGGTTACACGAGGGGTCGGGGAAGCGGGCCTCGATCCGGCTCGCGGCCGGGACGCGAGCGGCCGGCTTGCGGATCAACGCCGATCGGTTGCGGTCGGACCACGCGATGTAGACCGGCGCCTCGTAGCCGGGGACGAGCCGCTTGTAGCTGTTGACCGTCGGGTCCGCGACCGCCGTGATCGCCGGGGCGTGCTCGAGGACGCCGGCGAGGTACGAGTGGGCCGTCTCCGAGAGGTTGAACTCGTCGTCCTCGTCGTGGAAGGCGTTCTCGCCGTCCTTGAACAGCGACATGTGGGTGTGCATCCCCGAGCCGTTGATCTTCGGGATCGGCTTGGGCATGAACGTGGCGTGGAGGTCGTGTTGGGCGGCGATCGCCCGGACGACCGTCCGGAAGGTGGCGACGTTGTCCGCCGTGGTCAGGGCATCGTCGTACTCGAAGTTGATCTCGTGTTGGCCGCGGGCGACCTCGTGGTGGGAGGCCTCGATCTCGAAGCCCATGTCCTCGAGGCCGTAGATGATGTCCCGGCGGACGTCGCTCGCGAGGTCCTTCGGCGCGAGGTCGAAGTACCCGCCCTGGTCGCCGGTCTTCGTGGTCGCGCGCCCCTCCTCGTCCTCCTCGAAGAGGAAGAACTCGGGTTCGGGCGCGAAGTTGATGTCGTAGCCCATCTCCTCGGCGCGGTCGATGGCGCGCCGGAGGACATAGCGGGGGTCGCCCTCGAAGGGCTCGCCGGTGGAGGTGTTGTAGACGTCACAGATCATCCGGGCGGAGGCACCGTCGTCGAAGTTCCGCCACGGGAGCACTGAGAACGTGCTCGCGTCCGGGATGAGCCGCATGTCGGACTCCTGGATCCGGACGAACCCCTCGATCGAGGAGCCGTCGAAGTAGATACCGTCGGTGAACGCCTTTTCGGCCTGGTCGGCCGGGACGGCGACGTTCTTGACCGTTCCGAGGATGTCGGTGAACTGCAGTCGGAGGAACCCGACGTCCTTCTCGTCTATCTCGTCGAGAACGGCCTGTGCTTCGTCCGTGAGACCGCCATCGGCGGTTACGTTGTCGTTCGTCATGTTTCTCGTCGTGCGTTTCGACGCGTCCCCGTACTAAAACGTTGCTGATCTGCGCAAATCTCTCTCCCCTTCGAAGAGAACTGAATAGTCGTAAACTTCTAAAGCCCCCAGCGAGTACCGGAGTGTAATGACGTACGAAAATCTCGACCGGAAGTTGGTGAACGCGCTGCTCGAAGACGGCCGGGCCTCGCTGCGCTCGCTCGGGGAGGACCTCGACGTCTCCGTGACGACGGTGTCGAACCACATCTCGAACCTCGAAGACGAGGGCATCATCCAGGGGTACGCCCCGATCGTCGACTACGGCGAGTTGGGCTACGACGTGACCGCCATCATCCAACTCAAGGTCGAGGGGAGCGCCCTGCCCGACATCACCGACCGCCTCAAGCAGCACAAACACATGGTCACCGTCTACGAGACCACCGGCGACCACGACGTCATCGCGGTCGGGAAGTTCACCGACACCGACCACATGAACGAGCAGATCAAGGAGCTGCTCATCGACCCCGACATCAAGGAGTCCAACACGAGCGTCGTGCTCAACACCGTCGTCGAGAACGAACAGTTCGACCTCGACTACTGATACTGGTGGACGAACTCAGACGACGCCGATGCAGGAGTGCTCCGCCGGTCGCGCCGTCGAACGGCGTGCGCCTCGTGCGTCGTGTGGTTCGGTTGTCCGTCAGTATGGGTCCGGGGAGACGGCGGCCGCCCCGTCGGCGACGCGGGGGCAGCCAGCCCGTCGCTTCGGGCCCCGCGGCCTTTTTGTTCGTCGGCGCGTAGCCGGCGTCATGGCGACGAAAGCCCGGCTCAACGCGGCCGTCTCGCGGCTGTTCGGGCTCTTTTTGTTCGTGGTCGCCGCGGGGAACGTCCTCGTGGGTACGCGGGAGTTCGCGATCCTCTTCGGCGTGGTCGGATTGGTCTTCGTGTCGCTGTCGGGGTACGTCTCGAGCAACCCCGAGGAGTTCGGCGGCGACGCGTCGGTCCCGGATCGGGCCGTCCGCGCCGTCGCGCTCGGCGGGTGGGCCGTCATCGCGGCGGCGGTGGTGGTCGTCGGCGCGCTCGCGGCGATGTGAACCGGAACCGAGGGCGAAGGCGAAGCCGGAGCCAGAGCGGGAGCGGACACCGAGGTCGGGTCCGAACGACCGGACTCCGGCGGGCGTCACTCGAGACAGTACTCGACGAAGTTCCGCAGGATCCGGAGCCCGGTGTCGCTCGACTTCTCGGGGTGGAACTGCGTGCCGAAGACGTTGCCCGCCTCGTTGGCGACGATGGCCGGGAACTCGACGCCGTAGTCGGTCGTCGCGACGGCGGCCGACTCGTCGTCCGGGGCGGCGTAGTAGGAGTGGACGAAGTACGCGTAGTCGCCGTCGATCCCCTCGGCGATGGGGTGCTCGCGTTCGACGTCGAGTTCGTTCCACCCCATGTGCGGAACCTTCTGTCCCTCGTCGAACCGGAGGTTCGTCCCCGGCACGAGATCCAGCCCCCGGACGTCGCCCTGGCCGACCGTCTCGGCCTCCTCGCTGGTGGTCAGAAGCATCTGCATCCCGAGACAGATCCCGAAGAGGGGCCGCCCCTCCGCGGCGGCGTCGACGAGCGCCCCGCGGAAGGGGCCGGCGTTGTCCATCCCCTCGCTGAACGCCCCGACGCCCGGCAACACGATGCCGTCGGCGGCGTCGAAGTCGGCGGGGTCCGCCGACAGCGTCACCGCCGCGCCGGCCCGTTCCAGCCCGCGGGTGACGCTCCGGAGGTTCCCGAGGCCGTAGTCGACGAGGACGACGTCCGCCGTCCGCTGGGTGGTGCTCATGTCCCGGTCTCCGCGGCCGTCGGCAAAGTCGGTTTGGGTTCGCGCAGTCGCGGCGGCGGTTCGCGTCCGTGTCCGTGCGGCCGTCGGTGGAGGTCGGCGGTTCGCGTCCGGCGGTGTGCGCCTGTGCGGCGGTCGGGATGGCGTCCGACGGGACGGGGTCGTCCGGCGACTCGTCGTTTATAAACTCCGGGCGGTGTTTATAAGCTCCGGGCGATATTTATACACGAGCCGCCGGCCGTTTATAAATGAGCGCCGCGTGTCGTCCCGTATGCCCCGCGATCCGCTGGTGGCCCCCGAAACGAGGGTCACGCTCGTGTTCATGTTTCTCGGGCTCACGGCGTGGTATCTGGTCGGGATCGTCGCGGACAGCGACCTCTTGGAAGTGGGCGCGCTTCTCGGTATCGGGGTCGTCCTGCCGACGCTGATAAACGAGTGGCGGCGTCGTTCGGGATCGGAGTCCGAGTCGGAGTTATAGTAACCATCGCAAGTGATTACACATCGATCGCACTGCCGTCATGCGATCGAGTGTGCAGTGTCTTCCGATCGCTACTATATGGTCGGAGTAAGACCGGGCCGAAGCCGGACCGGAAACAGTGCGTATCTGACAGCCCACAGCACTCACGACGACGCGCACGGCCACACGCCTCCCCAACCGACTGCGCTGCTCGGTCGTTCGCGGTGCTCATACTGACGGACAAACGAACGTACACACGACGCACGAGTGATCCGCCGTTCGCTCCGTCGAACGGCGTGATCCTCGTAAGTCGATTTCATTTGATTTCGTCCATCAGTATCACTCCCTGCGCTGCTCACGGGCGCTTCGCGCCCGTTCGCACGCGGGAGCTTCGATCTCGCGTTGCTCATCCGCCGATAGAGCGGGCTCTATCGAGCCGTCGCTCACTCCGTTCGCGAGGACCTCGCACGTGGAATAGGCCGGCCCTCGGGGGTCGGCTCGCGTCGCTCGCCGCCCGCCTCGGGCACGGCCACTGAGCGCGCGCCACCGCGGGCTGATTTATAAGCCGAGACGCGCTATTTATAAACAAAGCCAGTGCGACGACGGTGAAGGCGGTCGCCCTCGGACCGCGGTCAGAACTCGCCCAGCCGCGATTGGTCGCCGCCGCCGTCGACGAGGTCGACGGCCGCTTCGAGCGCCGCGGCGAACGTCTCGCGCTGGCTCGGGTCGTACAGCGTCGCCGCGGGGTGGACACAGACCAGCACGCGGCGCGGGGTGCCGGCGATCCGGGCGTCGTGGACCGATCCGGCCTCGGCGGTCACCGGGACGGACCGGCCGAGCAGGTGCTCGGCGGGGACCTTCCCGAGCGCGACGACGACTTCCGGATCGACGGAGTCGAGTTCCCGTTCGAGGTGCGGCCGGCAGTTGGCCAGCTCCTCGGCGGTCGGGTCCCGGTTGTCGGGGGGGCGACACCGGACGCAGTTCGTGATCCGGACGTCACGGCGGGCCAGCCCCAGGTCCCGGAGCGCGTCGTCGAGGACGTCGCCCGACCGCCCGACGAAGGGGTCGCCGGTCTCGTCCTCGCGCTCGCCGGGGGCCTCGCCGACGAAGCACAACTCGGCGTCCGCCGGGCCGACGCCGTTGACGATGCGGCTCCGGGCGTCGCACAGCTCCGCACACCGCGTGCAGTCCGAAACGTCGATTTCCTCGGGCACGTCCGTCGAGTCGACGCGCCGGGAGTTAATCCCGCCGGTCGAGGCGGACTCGACGCCCCGACGGCGAGCGTCTCACTCGGGCGGAAGCAGCCCCTCGCGTCTGGCGGCGTCGAGCCGCCCAGCGATCCGCTTTGCGACCCGCAGCGGCTCCGGGCGGCGCTCGTGGGTGTAGGCCTCGACGACGGCGTCGGCGGCCGCGTCCTCGAGGCCGACGCTCCGGACGAAGAGGGCCCGCCCGTCGACCTCGATCCGCCGCCGCTCCGGGAGACCCCGGTAGGCCGACAGGCGGGCGGCCCGCGCCTCGCCGTCGAAGGCCGCCTCGATCCCGGCCTCGAGGCCGTCGCTTTCCTCGAAGGTGACGGCGACGACGGGGCGGTCCGTCGCCGCCGAGAGCGCGGCGAGGTCGACGACGTTGTACCACGCCAGGGCGACGCCCGCCACGAGGACGTAACGGACGTCGGGGCGGTCGAGACGCCGCCAGACGTCGGCCGCGGCGTCGGTGGCGTCCCGGCCGCCGACGGCGCAGGTCGCGACCTCGACGTCGTCGACGGCGCGGTCGGCGCGGACCACCGCTCCACAGAGCGTGCTCGTCGCCCCGTCGTCGCGGCCGCGGTAGGACTCCGCGAGCCCGAGCGCCCGGCACCCGGGTTTTACTCTCGGCGGCATTCGGTCCCGCCCGTCGTCGATCCGGCGGCGGCCCGACCCCGGCCGCATCCGCGTGGACGCCGCCGGACCCGGAACGGCGCGCGCGAGCCGATCCGACGGACGGGGGGTCGGCTCACTGGTTGTTGAATTCCTCGTAGGCCTCGAAGAGGTCCTCGCTCGAGGCGTCCTCGTACTCGAAGTTGATCTCGCCGTCGTGTGTCGATCCGGCCGGCCGGTCGGTGCCGTCGATGTCGTCGGCGTCGGTGTCTATTCCGTGGTTGCCCTGTTCGGATTCGTCGTAGCTTCCGAACCCCATGTGAGCACATAACAGCGTCGGGATTGTAAATGATGCGGCGGGCCGGCGGCGGAACCGTCGACCGATGCGGCGGAGACATCGACCGACACCGGACGCGCCGGCGGAATCACGGATCGAATCGGCCGGTACCATTATCAGCGCGTTTGGCGTACGCCGAGTCGATGCACCGGGTGGTGTCGCATGAGTGCCGATGACCCCGGAGGAGCCGTCGTGCTCTACGTCGGCCGCGGTCCGGCGATCGATCCCGACGGCCGCTTTCGGCTCGAACGCGTCGATCCGGGATCGGTCGCCGAGCGCGCGGCGGTCGCCGACTGCGTCGTCCTCGAGGAACCCGGGGAGGGGTTGGCGGCGCTCGAACGCCTCCGGGGGACGTCGGTTCCGACCGTCCTCTACGACCGGGTCGGGGATCCGGCGGTCGCCGCCCGCGCGACCCGACTCGGCGTCACGGAGTACGTGACCGACGACGGGGCGGCGCGACCGATCGATCGGATCGCCGCCGTCGCGGGCGTGTCCGGCCCACCGCCCGATGGCCGACGGCGCGAGGCCGCGATGCGGTCGCTTCGGGGGGCCGTCGCCGATGGATCACGACCGTTCGACGAGTCGATCGGAGCGATCCTGGAGGCCGGACGCGAGCGGTTCGGCGCGTCCTACGGGGCGCTCGCCGAGATCGACGGCGCGTCCTACTCGGTCGTCGCGACGGCGGGCGGCATCGACCCCGAGCCGACGGTGCTCGAGGGGACGCTCTGCCGACGCACGACCCGGCTCGACGGCCCGTGTTGTCTCCGCGATACGGGGCGTGCGCTCCGGAGCGGCGACCTGTGTGGGGTGTTCGACCGGCTCGGGAGCTACGTCGGAGCGACGGTCCACGCCGGGGGCGAGCGCTACGGGACCGTGTGGTTCGGCAGCGAGTCACCGAGGGCGGCGTACTCGGGGGGCGAGCGACGGTTCGTGGAGTTGCTCGCCGGGATATTGGGCGAGCGGATCGAGGCCGATCGGCGGCGGCGGGACCGACGGGCGAGCGAGGGGCGACACCGCCGGGCCGTCGGCGCGCTCGCCGAGGCGGGCCAGTCGCTGCGCGCGGCCGGGACCGCGGCCGAGATAGCCGAGATCACGGCCGAGATAGCCGAGCGGATCGCGGACGTCGACATAAGCGCGGTCAGGCTCTTCGAGGACGGCGCCCCGATCGCGGCGGCAGCCGACTCCGGGGACGTGCCCGAACGGAGCGAGAGTCGGCCGCGTGGGGGGGACTCGAACGCCGGCGAACTCGTCATCGGGGACGGCTCCGGCGGGGCCGGGGGCGTCACGCGCTCGGCGGCGGTGGCGCTCGGCGAACGCGGGGCGCTGTCCGTCGACGACGGCGCGGGATCGATCACGGAGGGCGAGCGCCGGCGGCTGGCGCTGTTGGCGACGCTGGTCGAGTCGGCGCTCGAGCGCCTCGACGACGGGCCGACGTCGGGGCGGAGCGATCCGGGGACGGACGGCGCCGCCCCACCCGTCGTGGACGCAGACGGGGACCGGCGCCGGGGGCGGTTCGGACGTCTCTTCGACGCGCTCCCGGACGCCGTCGTCGACCTGGAGTTCGTCGACGGCGAACCGATGGTCAGGCGCGTCAACGACGCCTTCGAGGAGACGTTCGGCTACGACGAGGGCGCAATCGCCGACACGCCGCTCGTGGAGGCGATCGTCCCGCCGGAGGGCAATCGAGAGGTCGAACGGCTGAACGAAACCGACGCCCGGCAGCGCCACGAGACGGTCGAGGTCGAACGGCTGACCGCCGAGGGGCGACGGACGTTCCTCTTTCGGGGGTTCAGCTACCGCCACGAGGGAGCCGAGTGCGGGTTCGGCATCTACACGGACGTGACGGGACGGCTCGAACAGGAACGCCGGCTCCGGGTCCTCCACCGCGTGCTCAGACACAACCTCCGAAACGAGATGACCGCGATCATCGGCTACGCGAACATCCTGGCGGAGGAAGCGCCGATGGAGGAGTACCGAACGCAGGCCGAGCGGATCTACGATCGGGCGATGAACGTCTCGAAGCTCGGCGAACAGGTCAGACGCATCCAGCAGGCGCTGGACATCGACCGCCAGTGGGTCGCGCTCGATCCCGAGCCGCTCGTGACCGATCTCGCAGAGCGGTTCCGATCGAGCCACCCCGAGGCGACGATCCGGGTCTCGAGCGACGACCCCGGGGAGGCCGTCGCCGACGAGCTGTTGAAGATCGCCATCGAGAACCTCGTCGAAAACGCCGTCGAGCACCACCCGGATACGGCGACGGTCGACATCGAGCTGACGGCCGAGGACGGATGGGTCGACATCACGGTCGCGGACGACGGGCCCGGCATTCCGGAGCGCGAGCGGGCCGTCGTGAGCGGGACTCGCCAGATAACCCAACTCGATCACAGCGTCGGGCTCGGGCTGTGGCTCTCGCGGTGGATCGTAAGCGGCGTGAACGGACAGCTCCTGTTCGGCGACTGCGAGTGCGGGTCCGAGGTGACGCTCCGGCTTCGGCAGGCGGAGGGCCGGGACGGAGCGTGAACGGCCGCGTCGGGAGGGGACGCGAACGGTCGGCTCCTGCGGGTCGGACGCCGTCGGTCGCACGCGGGCCGTGGGTATGAATACCCCGACGGCCTACGTTCCGGTATGGACGTAACTAACGTGACGGCGGCGGCGGAGACGTTCACCTGCAACGCCTACCTCGTCGAGGGCGATCGAACGGTCCTCGTCGACGCCGGGGCCTACGGGGGTGTCGTCGACGCCATCGCGGACCGCACCGACGCCCTCGACGCCGTCGTCGTGACCCATCAACACAGCGACCACGTCGCGCAGTTGGACGCGGTGTTGGACGCCTTCGACGCGCCGCTGTACGCCTACGCCGACCACCCGCGGCGCGACGGGGCCTTGGAGGACGGCGATCAGCTCTTCGTCGGCGACGAGCCGTTCGACGTGATCTACACCCCCGGCCACGCCGACGACCACGTGGCCCTGCTCTCGGAGACGACGCTTTTCAGCGGCGACGTGGTCGTCCACGACGACGGGGCCTTCGAGTACGGGAGCTTCGGACGAACCGACATGCCCGGCCAATCGAGGGAGCGACTCGTCGAGAGCATCGAGGCGCTGTTGGAGGCGATGGGCGACGGCGTCGAGCAGATGTACGCCGGCCACGGCGGGACGTTCCGCGGCGACGTCCGCGACGTCGTCGAAACCGCGCTCTCGCGGGCCGAAAAACGGGAGCCAAAGTACCCCGAAGAGTGATCACCCGACGAGCGGGATCGACGGCGGCGTCGGCGGCGGTCCCGGGAGGACGGCGAAGACGAACACGAGGTAGTAGACGGCTACGAGGAGCAAGAACGCGCCGACCGCGCGGTTGATGGGATCCGAGTGTCGCGCGAGGGTTCTCGTTACCCGGCGGCCGAAGGACTCCGAGAGGAGCGCAAAGGCGAGCAGCGGCGCGCCGATGCCCAACCCGAAGAGGAGAAAGCCGACCAGATTCGGGATCGGAGCGTCGAACAGCACCGCTTGGCGGGCGAAAAAGAGCCCTATAAACCCCGGGTTACACGGGACGACGATCCCGCCGAAGAAGAACCCGTAGCCGAACGCCGACGCGTAGGGGTGGTCCGCGTGTGGCGGGTCCACCGAGGGGAGCCGCGAGAATCCCGCCGGATCGGCGAGCAACACCGCCCCGATCACGCCGAGGACGCCGAACGCCCACGGGCCGAACCGACCGACGAACCCGCTCTCGATGCCGACGCCCAACAGGACGACGAAGAGATAGCCCGCGGCGGCCATGAAGCTGACGACGCCGGCGACGACCAAGAAACCGAGGACGGCGGGCGATCGGGGGCGCTCGCCGCCGCCCGCGCTGGCGAGATACGAGACGAAGGCGGGGTACAGCGGCAGGACGCAGACGGCCGTCAGCGGCGTCGCGACGCCGATCCAGAACATCTCCGCGAACGCCGGGAGGCTCATCCGCAGTCGGCGTCGATCCGGGAAGCGATCGTCTCGGCGTCGGAAATCTTGTCGAGTTCGTGTGTGCCGCCCTCGGGGCACTGGAGGACGACGGGCGATTGCGGCGGCGAGACCGCCGTGGGGCCGAACTCCTCGACGAGGGCGTCTGCGACGGGGGTGGGTGCGACGGCGAAGCGACTGTGGTCGGCGTAGCCGTTTTCCTCGGCGTACTCGAGGACCTCGTCGTCGGTCTCGCCGTCGCCGATGTTCAGTTGGACGACCTCGCGGTCGCCGCCGAACTCGCGTTGGAGCGTGTCGATTTCGCGGTTCTGGCTGCCGCAGGTGCTACACCAAACGGCGAAGGGATGTACGAGGGCCGGATCGTCGAACTCCGAGATCGCAAACTGCTCGTCGGTGGTCACGTCGGTCAACTCGGCCGTCCGCCACGCCGTCGTTTCCGCGTCGCCGTCGCCGTTCCCGCTCGCCGCGCCGGCGGATTCACCGTCGCCCCGGGTGCCGAGACACCCCGAGACGGCGACCGAACCACCGAGGACCGTGAGTATCCCTCGGCGCGTCTGTCGAGTCATATCTACGTCGTACGTGCCGGAGTCTCAAAACCCCCTCGTCGGTCGTGCGTTCCCGAGGCGCACCCGGTTCGACGCCGGGACGCGAAACCGTTCGGTATGATAACAAACAACTATCCAGCGACGGACGCTACTCCCAGTATGTCCCATCGACCGACCCTGGTCGCCGTTTCGGGCGCGTTCGCGTGGCTGCTCGCCCGGCCGGCGGCCG
>Ga0209965_1000890_pt1 | contig 10568 bp, 10 predicted proteins | sample SalPon2_B_H2O_MG_FD_185707 | JGI IMG/M metagenome (GOLD analysis project Ga0209965, IMG submission 185707) | Salt pond water microbial communities from South San Francisco under conditions of wetland restoration - Salt Pond MetaG R2_B_H2O_MG... | ecosystem: Environmental > Aquatic > Non-marine...
CCTGGCCGTCCGTGTGGCCCTGGCCGTTGCCAGAAGAACTCATCTCACTCACCGCCTCCTTGGAACCGTGCTTCGAGGGCTATCTGGGCGGGAATACCTGGGATGTCGGGTGGAGTCATGGGATTCGTTTTGGTAGAGGGCGGCCACCTGCTTGAAAGTACGTACTCTTATCGAAGTAAGAGTACCCACTCGAATCTCGAAACTGTGACTCGGTAAAAGAACGATACAGAGCCCCTAACGCAGAAATACCGTGTTTTAGGGATCAAGATTTAGTTAATAAACTGTATGCTGCTATATCGAACCTTGGGGCGTGGAAGTTGAGACTACACCGGGGATAGCGGGACTGTGATGCGTGGTTTCAACCGAATCCGCGATCAGAAACTGCTTCGGATCGTCTCTCAAGCGCCCTCTCCTATCATACGTTCAACTATACCAGGGGATTTCTGGGAGTGCCGACAGCGTTGCCACTCAGAAAATCGGCGTTAGCCCGGACTGAGTAGCTATCTACCCGATCCCGGTCTCCTTCTTCAGCAGCGTGAGTGTATTGTCGGCCGTCACGATCGGCGAATGCTCGTACTCGTCGGTCAATGCGACCTGCACGAGCAGATCCACGGCTCGCCAGATCGAGTACAGCAGACACGCGAACACGAAGTAGAAGAACCGCAGTGCAAAATCCTTCGACGTCGTGGCGGCCATGAACCGCTTGATCGACCTGTAGCCGCTCTCGATTTCCCACCGGTAGCCATACTCAGTAAGGTGGCCACTCCCTCTATTCGTCATGAACACTGAGTACTGCCGGTGATCGTCATGCTCGGAGTTCTCTTTCCGGCGGTAGATGAGCGTCGTCTCGTGCCACTCGTTCTTGCCGAGGTGCAGCTTCCGGTCGGTCTCGTACCGATTCTGATCCCGTCGGAGCAATCGCTTGGCCTGGGCCTTCTCGCTCGTCTGCATCCGCTTTGGAACGACATACGACAGCCCACGCTGACTGATCATCTCCAGGACGTGCTGGCTGTCGAATTCCCGGTCCATCAGCACGTTATCGACGTGGACGAGCTCTTCAGCCGAATCGAGCAAGTCCTCAACGATCTCCTTGCGTGACTCCCCTTTTCGTACCGGGCGGGCATCAAGGACGAGCGGAACTGCATTGCCGACCAACTGCACCGTCGCCCACTGGTAGGCGTACTCGTCGGTCTTCTCTTTCGTCCCGATGATCTCGTCCTCATGGCCCGTTCTATCTCCCGTGAAGGGATCTGCTTCGGTGATGTCGATCGCGATGATCCCGGCTCGGAAGAACTCCTCCGTCTCCGCGACTTCTTCCAGCAGTTGAGTCACCGCCTGTCGGTACATCTGGCGAATCTGTGCGATCGACAGGTCACGAAGATGCTCTCGGTGGGCATGTCCTAGCGGTGTCCGGTCACGCGTCGACTCGTAGACGAAGCTGCGAGCCCCCTCGTTGGCAGCCAGCCCCTCGCGAAGTCCGAGATACGTTTGTAAGTCCCAGTACGCGTTCTCGTGGATCTCACAGCCCTCGCCACGGTCCAGCGAGAATGCTGGAAAGACAACGCGACTGACGTGATCGCTGATCTTCGCTGCTTCTTCCAAAACAGTCTGGTCGTTCCGATCGGTCTCAACAGACTCGTCGTCATGGTACTGGAGCTTCTGTTCCGGGTCACGGGGAACCGCGACACCTGCGTTCTGGGCTTTGATGAGGATCGTTCGAGCCGCCGTCTCGACTGTCTCACAGAGGTCGGCACTGAAGCGCTTGTTCCAACTCCGCCAGAGTGTGGACTGATCGGGGATGGTATCGAACCCGAGCGAGCGACGGGTTTCTGAGTGCTGCCGGAGATGGTCGACGACCGCTGTTTCGTGGTCCCAGCCGTACACTTCTTTCAGCAGGAATGCCCTGAAGAGCTGTGGCATCTCATATCGAGTTGGACCGGAATATTGGTCGTGAGGATTGAACTCCACGTAGGAAAGTGGATACTGACAGACGAACGCCTCGACCGAGTCGTGAGCGCTGTGTTCGAACCAGATTCCCGAGACGGTCCGGAAATCCTCACTGAGCGCCGTCAGTGAGCTCTGGTCGTACAGTGGAGTCGACTCGTACGCTGGCCAGTCAACGTGCTGACGGCGGGCGATTCGTCGGAAGACACTGCGTTGAGACTCGTAAGTCGCAACCACTGCCGAAAGGTAGCCCAGACACATTCAAGAGTTCGTCTACAAAAACTCGCGACTCTGCGCTCACCATTCGGGAAGGTCCCAGTACCGTCGTTGAGATGGCCGACCCTTGCGGCGCCCGTGCCAACGCCCGGTTCGATGAGATCGAGGGGACGTTTCATCGTACTGGATTCGACGGTTCCGAGCGCGATTCTGGATCGGTCGAGAGCGTTGAGGGGCCGGAGACGAACACCAGCGCGACCGAGATTAGTCCGAGCCCGACAATCAAGACAGCCAGTGACTGATTGCCGGTTTCAAGCAATCCCGACCACCCGAGTGCGCCGTTAAATGCACCATGAGCGAGGACTACGACCGGGACGCTACCGCCAGCACTGTTGAATAGCCACGCGAATATGATTGCGAGCGTTAGGCCCATCACGGCAAACGGAACGAACGAGAACTCCGACTGGGACGTTCCCGGAAGTACGAACAGCGGGAGATGCCACACCACCCACATGACCGCGACGATACCGCTTGCGACAAGCGCGTTATGCCGTTTCTGAAGACGCGCCTGGGCGAACCCGCGCCACCCGGGTTCTTCGAGTCCACCGAGCACGAGGCCGATCAAGATGGCACCAGGAAGGGTGGTGAGTGGGTGGAGTCCAGTGAGTCGAAACTGACCGTCGGAGAGTACCGAGTCAATGGCGACGAGGGTGACGAGACCGACGAGTGGGCCCCCAATCGAGACAACATACCAGACAGGTGAGACACGCCAGCGGAACAAACGGTCTCGGAACCCGTCAAACGAACCGACGAGCAGGGCGACGATCACTCCTGCAACTAGCGGCCCCAATCCGCCGATCAGGAACAGAAGGGTACCGACGGGTCCCATCGGGTCGGGTTGGAGGTACTGCAACCCCCACGCCACCCAAGAAAACGTGTACGCGGTGGCAGCGTACGCGGGGATCGGGTACCGGCGCGCGAACGTCGAAATCCGGGACATGAGTTGTTCACCCAGCGACCGGTGGTCGGAAGTCGCTCGTTCGATGGTCGTGTGCCCACCGGTAGTATCCCCAGACCCCGATTGCGACAGGGCCAGCCACGGCGAGGAGCAAAAGGAACTGGATATCTGCCGATCCCTCGGAAGCATACCGAACGTTAGCCACGATCGGCGCGAAGTTGTACGCACCGTGCAGCAGTCCGACAAATATCACGTTCCGGGTCGTCTCGTAGAGGACTCCAAAGACGAGCCCTGCCACGAGCAACAGAAGGAGATTCACGGGGAGCTGGGAGACATCGAGTCCGGCGACTAAGAGTCGCTGCGGGACGTGCCAGAGGGCAAACAACACTGCGGCGACGACGATCGCGAGGGCTTTCCTGAAGCGGCTCTGTCCACCGCCGAGGAGCGCAATCAGTTTGGTTTGCAGGTAGGCTCGGGCGACCAGTTCCTCGGCGATTCCAACGAAGACCCAGTTGATGAGGGCATATACGATGATCAAGATGGGTGTTAGATCTGAGTAGCTCCACGAGAGCTGGCCCCCGGTTACGACTGCGACCAAGAGGAGAAGCACGTTCAGCACGATGATGATGCCGGCGAACCAGACCGTCCCCGACCGAGCGTGCGGCCACGAGAAGCCGACGCCCCGAGCACGGATGCCTTCCAAGCGGAGGACGCCGTACCCGACACCCAGCATGATCGCCCCGGGAAACACGTTGAGGACGACCCGCCACGGATCGGTCGATGACAACCCGAACACTTGCTGGAGTGTCGGTGTGACGTAGGCGGTCCAGCCAGCGAGGAAGATCGCCATGAACGCGATAAACGCCCCCAGAAGCGTGAGCCCGCCTCGGAACGCGAGAGGTTCGACGTTGTGTGAATCCAGACCAGTGTTTTTCATCAGAAACACCCCCACTAACGTGCTTATTGCTCTCTCGGAGTGCCCGATTCACGGCTCGTCGACTGTGCGTTCGAGTAGAGGTACGCGCCCACGTAGCCGCCGACCGCGCTCAATCCGATGATCCAGGCGAACAGCAGCGGGAACATGACCAACAGGATAATGGCGAGTTCCACGCCTCCGGGAACCCCCAGCGCCGATGGCTGCAAAAGGAAGAGCCCGAAGCCCAGAACGAGCACGAGGAGTATCGGGACAACCGCAATCCCGCCGGAGATGGCACCGGTCTTCGCACCGCGCTTCGGAGGTACCTTCTGTAGATAGCCCGCAATCCCCCCACCGAGCAGTGCGGAGAAGCCCGTGAACGAGAGGACGATCGTTACCACTGCGCCGATGGCTGCATTCTTGAGTTCGCTTCGTTCGACCATGCTAGATGATCGAACTGGCAACAAAATAGAGTGCACTCCCTGTTCCAGTGGGCTGAGAACCACCTTCTGAACTAATATAATTTGGATTTACATATCCATACGTGATGGCCTCGAATCCCGCCTCCAGCCAGTCATCGGGAGCCGCTGAGTCTACGCTCTCTACGACCATTCGGCGAAGCCTCGGTGCTCCTCTCCAGGTACAGACGTACAAGAACCTCCTGTATCTCGCCCTCGCGTTCCCGCTCGGACTCGTGTACTTCGTCAGTCTCGTCTTCGGCGTGGCGCTCGGCGTGGGGTTGCTTATCACGTGGATCGGGCTGCCGATTCTCCTCGTGACGCTCTTTGCTGCGACGGCTGTCGCTGGCTTCGAAGCCGCGCTGGCCAGATATCTCGGTGACGTGAACGCCTCGGTACCGACGTTCCTCGCAGAGTTCGATGTCTCTGACGGACTCGTCTTCCCGGGGAACGGGTTCGTCGACGCTGTCAAACGACTCGTAACGGCCCGGACAACCTGGACGAGTGTCGTCCTCGTCCTCGCGAAGTTCGGGTTCGGACTGCTCTCGTTCGTCGCACTCACCGTCAGTGGTGCGGTTACGGGTGCGTTCCTGGCAGCCCCGTTCATCTACGACGATCCGGACGTGGTCCTCGGGATCAGTGGGATGGTCGTCGACGGCGACTACACCGTTGGGCCGTGGGTCGTCGACACGTTCCCGGAGGCACTCGTGGCTTCCGTCGTCGGTGTCGTGTTCCTGTTTGTCGCGCTCAACCTCCTGAACAGCCTCGCCCGATTCCACGCCCGGTACACCGCCAACCTCCTCCAGGTAGACGACGAGGGGTTGTGAACTATCATGCGTAGTCTACATTCGGTTCGCAAGCGGATTGAGGAGCATCGGGTCCTCGCGTTCTTCGTCGGTGCCTACGCGATCACCTGGGGGATCTGGTTTCCGGTACTGACTGCGATCGATCGAGGGTGGATGGCGTATAACACGACCGCTATCCTCGTGCTCGTCGCCGGGAGTTTCGGACCGCCCATCTCGGCCGCCATCGTGACGTACCTGACTGGCGGGAGCCTGAAGAGCTGGTTCTCACAGGCACTTCGGTGGCGCGTCGCACCGCGCTGGTGGCTCGCCGCACTCGGCCTCCCGCTGGTTCTGTACGCCCTCATGGCAGGGGTCCACCTCCTGCTCGGTGGAGAATTGAACTGGGGCGAGGTCAATCCGCTCGCGTCCATCCCGCTGGCGTATCTGAACATCTTCATCTGGGGCGGGGGCAACGAGGAACTCGGCTGGCGGGGGTTCGCGCTTCCCTACCTGCAAGAGCGATACAGCGCCCTCGTCTCGAGTCTCATCATCGGCGTCGTCTGGGCTGTCTGGCACGCACCTGCTGGTATCATCGAACGCGGCGTCACCGGCTGGGCGGTCGACCTGCCCATCTACGCGGTCATCGTGATCGGCATCTCGATCGTCGCGACCCTGCTGTACAATAGCACCAGGGGCAGCGTCCTGCTCACGATGGTGTTCCACGCCGGCGTGAACGCAGGACAGGGACTCTACCCCGTCGAGGGGATATTCACGCCGACCGGCGAACTCGCCCGCTTCGTGGCGTGGGCGGTCCTCGTCGGCGTGCTCTTGCTGGCGTTCGGCTGGCGGAGCCTCGCTCGTGGTGACGTCGCCGGCGCCGCACAGGCGGGGGCACGTCATGTCCCGGATGGCGACGAAGCGAGACGCCCACACCTGACGGACTAACACCATGACACTATATTCCACCTCCCGATCCGCCGACGGGGAATCGTCGATCGAGTTCGAGCGACGGTTGGGACCACCGGCGCTGTTGCTCGGTGTGACGGGGCTGATCATCGTGGTCGTCCCACTCGCGATTTACCCACACCTCGAGAGCCGGTTCGGCTTCTTCGTCGTCCTGTCGGCGACGTTCGCCGTCATCGCTGGGGTAGGCTGGATCGCTCTCCGGCTCGACGGGGTCACCGCTCGGGCCGTGGGGCTCGGTCGGGAGCACATCCTCCCGGGCGTACTCGCCGTCCTCGGGCTCTACGTGCTGCTCAACGCCGTCGGTGCCGGAACGGTGTTGGTCTCCGGTGAGGCCATCAGCATCGAACTCTCGGACGAATACGCGTCGGCCGGGATGTGGGCTGTCGCCGGGATCGCGTATCTCGCGTTCAACGGGATGGCCGAGGAATTCGCGTTCCGGGGCTACCTCCAGAACAAGGTCATCGCGCTATTCGGTGGCAGTAACAATCGAATCAGAAAGGCCGGCGCGATCTTCGCCGGTGTGTTGCTGTTTGCCCTCATCCACATCCCCCAGCGGGTCTTGATCGGCGGCGTCACGTCGCCGGTTGCCATCGCCCAGTCGTTACTGGGGATCGTCCTTCTGGGGCTCGTCCTCGGGGTGCTCTACGAGTACACACGCAACGTCGTGTTCGTCGGCGTCCTGCACGGGACGTTCAACTGGCAGCCGATCGTCGTGGCAGGGGCCCCAGTTTCCGAACTCGCGTTGGTCGTGGGCATTCCGGTTCTCGTCCTCACGGCATGGTACTACCGGCGGTGGGCGAGCGGGAAGAACGCCCCCGAGTTCTCCCCGCAACGGCAACTAGGGGTGAGTCGATGACCACCTGGCAGGACGGAGCGCTGAGGATTGGGGCATGGAGGGAACCGTCGTCCACTCGTTCGGCAGCGCATCGCGTATCGCACGGCAAGATGCTTCGCAGTTTCACCATCACCTCATGAATTCAACCCACACTCACGACACACCGACGTCCGAAGAAGTGCATACTGCTCGCCGGGGGCTCCTCCTCTATTTCGGTGTGGTCCTCCTGGTATCGGTCCCGCTCCTGTATCTGATCATCAGTGCTGGGACCCCCATCGAACAGCAACTCGAGTACATCCTCCCACTCATGTGGACGCCAGCAATCGCCTCGGTCGTCGCACGCGTCGGAAACGGCGAGGGGTTCGATGACCTGTCGTTTCGACTGAGGCGTCGCCAGGTGGTCGTTCGGGTACTCCAGGCGATACTGTTCCCGTTTGTCGTCGGCGCCATCGCGTACGGTGCAGCCTGGGGAGTCGGTCTCGTCGAGTTTGCTGCTCCGGTAGGAACGTCGGACCCGCTGTCGGCATTCGCTGGCGATCTGCTCTTTGCCGCGACGATCGGAGCTGTCGTCGGTGTTATCTCAGCAGCAGGCGAGGAGATCGGATGGCGGGGATACATGACCTCTCGGCTGGTCACCGCCGGGGTACCAGCCCCGATTCTGACGGGGGGCGTTCTATGGGGCTGCTGGCACGTCCCCGCGATTCTGACTGGACAGTACGCTGCGGGACGCTCCCGGATGCTCTCGGCGGTCTTGTTCGTCGTCGTGGCCGTGTCACTGACAGTGCTCTGGTCGGCGTGGACGCTGGAAACCGGGAGTATCTGGCCGGCGATACTGGGTCACTCCGCGTGGAATGCCGTCATTCAGGGGCCGTTCGACACGTTTTCGAGCGGCGCGCTGGCGACGACGTGGGTCGGCGAGTCCGGACTACTTGTCGTCGCTGCGACGATCATCGTCGTCATCGTATTCCTCTCCGATCGAGTTGCCAATCGACTTGGGTTCTCGTGGAGTCTCTCTCACTGAGCCCATCGCTTCCGTCTAACAGCACGTGGAGACTATGATTCCGAATCCCGGAAGCGTACTCACGAGCAGCGAATCCGGGACGCAGTCAGACACGTCCGTTTCGATCCGTCGCCGAACGAGTGAGGAGAGGATTCCGGGCTTAGTCGCTTGCGGTACCCGTCGTCTGTGGCCGGAAGTCCGTCGGCCGGGCGTCCTTGGCCCACCGCCGGTAGAGCAGAAGGGCGACGATGATCAGTGGATAGACCAGCACCCAGAGATCGGTCATCGGCTCCCCGGCCTCGCCGACCACGAAGATCGGGTTGAGGTCGAACGTGCCGTGGAGGAGCCCGACGAACACGAGATTTCGGCTGAGTTCGTAGAGCGTTCCGAGGACGACCGTATAAACCGTTATAGCCAGAAGTGACAGGAGTATCTCCGGACCCACAATCCCTCTGACGACAACCATCTGCGGGATGTGCCAGAGCGCGAAGAGCACGGAGGCACCCAGGATGCCGACCGCCATGTGGACGCGGTCGGTTCCGCCACCGAGCATGGCAACGACCTTGTTCTGGAGGTAGCCCCGGAAGGCGAACTCCTCGGCGATGCCGACGAAGATCCACAGCGTGACTGCCATCCCGACGACTTGGCTGGCTGGAGCACCCACGGGGAGTCCGTTCGTCGGACTCGCGGGCAACCCCAGCGCCACCGCATCGCCGCGGAACGCTAGGAGCGCGTACGAAACAACATTGATGACGAGCCAGATGGCGACAACCAGGACGACGCCCGAGACGACGCGTTCACGATCAAGTCCGATGTCCGCTGCAGAGACCCCCTCCCAGCGGAGCACTCCCCATGCAAACACCGCGACACTCGTGATCGCCGTTGCGGTAAAGAGCCTGCTCCAGAACGGCGTCCGTGGCAACCGCGGATCGGCCAGGAGGAACAGCACAGGCACGGCAAGCGTGGAAACGAGAAAGAACACGAGAACAGGCCGGAGTGAGGGCGAAAACGACAGTTGTGTAGCTGTCGATGGCTCGTTCCAGGTGCTGCTGGGGGAGTCTGTCAGTGAGTTATCCAGGGAGGTCATATCCAGAGATAGTGTAGCTTCGCTACTAAATCGCGGCTACAGGTCCCGACTTCTGAGAACACGATACGGAGAGGTACCATTCGGCAGGCCGCGTCTACATGAACATCGGGTCCGCACTCTCGGATGGTTCCTTTCGAGATCGGCAAGCAGTGGTATCGAGAAGTCGTTGTATGTCCGCAATTTCAGAGATACGGTGCGATACCACTGTATACGCCGACCAAGATGATCGCGTCGTAGAGTCCGTGAATGAGGATCGGGATCAGCAGATTCTCTGTGTACTCGTAGACAGCCCCGATGATGGCTCCGATGACCACGATGAGCCCGAGATTGAACAGAACACCGGGCGCGAGGAGACTCACGTTTCCGAGGAGGTAGTTGGGTATGTGCACTGCGGCAAACAGGAGTGACGCGAGGGCGATTGCCCCGGTGGGCCCGAAAGCGCGACGCAATCGGCCCTGAATCGCACCACGATAGAAGAGTTCTTCGCCCGGACCGACGAAGACGATCGCGACGACTGCCATCGCAAGGAGCACCCACGGCTCTGCAGCCCCGGCTTGAGCGAGCGCGTCAGGTGGGTTCTCGAGTCCTGTCGCTGAATAGACGAGGGTCTGTAGTCCATATACGACGAACATCATGACGAGCCCTCCAACCAGCCACTGGACGCCGTTCTTCGAGGGCTTACGGAACGGAATCCCGTCGAGCCGGCGAGTCAGATACACTGCCCCGATACCGATCAGTGCGAGTTGATTGAAGACCACGATTACGACGATCGCCGTCGGGTCAGCGAGCGTGAGTCCGACCGCGGACAGAGTTGCTGCGCCGATAACACCAGTAAGCAGCGATTGGCCCACGATGGCAACGAACAGGAGTCCGAGCGCGACGAGCACAGCGAGAAGTCGAGGGTCAAACCGTTGGAATCGACCTTCTCTGTGTGGTTCGGTGGTGCTTTCAGTGGACATATATGAACATATGTTATAATATCCGTAAAGTATCAGGATCAATCTCGGCGGCTGGGAACGGAGTACCTACGCGGCCCTCTCGGATGGACACTGACACGACTAGAGAACAGATCGCGGTCCCACTTGTTCAGTAGGACTACTGGTGGCCTCCGGACCGTGCTCATTACGGGGATCCCACACGACGAAGACGACTCCTGCTTGAGGCGGCGGTTCAAACAGCCATCCGTCTGATGGCAGATGATGGGATGGCTACCACTAGACCTGACCACAAGGAAGTCGAAGACCGTATGCATTGAGACGGCCAGTCTCAACTACCATGAGCCGGCGGTCCCGGCTGAGTCCACCATACTGAGGATGAATCCGGCCCTTCTGAGACTGCTGTTAAGATATTGTAGAATAGTATTCTGTTTTAGAATAGTATTCTATTCAGTCGATTCTGAAGAA